>Ga0157369_10011533_pt1 | contig 10038 bp, 11 predicted proteins | sample C25metaG_FD_113461 | JGI IMG/M metagenome (GOLD analysis project Ga0157369, IMG submission 113461) | Corn rhizosphere microbial communities from Kellogg Biological Station, Michigan, USA - C2-5 metaG | ecosystem: Host-associated > Plants > Roots > Rhizosphere > Soil | place: USA: Michigan...
GGGCGGCAAGGTTGCGGATCAGGTCGTGGGTTATGCCCCTCAGAACGTGATTGAAGAGAAGGTCCAGCGACTTCTCGCCTGACAGGACGGATCCGCGTTTCAGAGGCCCGGCTCAAGCCGGGCTTCTTTTGCGCTTGACGTCAGCGATATCTTCGCAGAACGCCGAGAACTCTCCCCTGAATCGCAACCTGGGATGACGGAACATAAATCGGTTCCATCTCAGTATTGGCGGGCTGCAGCCTCACCACGTTTCCTTCCGAGTAGAAGCGCTTTAGCGTCGTCTCCGCTCCACGGACGAGTGCGACAACTATCTCCCCCTGACGCGCTGTTCGAGCACGCTCTACAAGCACGTAATCGCCGTTGATAATATGCTCATCCCGCATCGAGTCGCCGCGCACTTCCAGGGCAAACACATCGCGGTTCCCAACAACATCATGGAGCGAGATTGTCTCTGGGTTTTCAGCCGTTTCCACCGGCAGGCCAGCTGCAATCCTACCCGCCAGCGGCAGCCGATCGCTTGATCGGTTTCGTGCGCCCGGGGGCAGGATGTCGATGGACCTGCTGCGATTATGCACACGGTCAAGTAAGCCCTTCTTTTCCAGGTTTGTGATGTGCTTATGCACGGTGGCAAGGCTCTTGAGGCCCATTCCCCTAGCAATCTCCTCGAAAGACGGGGAATAGCCATTGCGCGCCACGAACGACCCCAAAAAATCGATAATCTCTCTTTGTCTTCGCGTGATTGCCATGCGCGGATTATAGCGAAGGAAAGGCGAATCACGGGAGGCCTTTTTTGCTTTTTCTTCCCTGAGGAACCCAGCCGTGCATTGCTGCGTCTTTGCCTTCCAAGGTCCCGTTACGAGACGGTTCCTTGTGAAACGGTTTGACCAGGGGTCTGATTGCCGGCTTCCGAAGCCGGGGCTGCTGCCGTCGGCGCATTGCTGGCGAGTCAAGCACTCACTGCTGACAACGCTCCGATCCGCAGTGATTCGTGTCACGGCCGAGCGTTCACGATCCCTGTTTGACGCATCGAATTTTCACCCACCCGATTCGGGCCACCCGCCTGCACTTTCTCCGCTCTTCCCTTGAAGTCGAACAAGCCCTGGGCGAATGTGGAGAGGTGTCGCATTTCAGTCAACGAATCGCCGCGGTTTGACCACTCTTCGCATCGGCAGGAGCTAAAGCAATGAGAGTCCTGATTGCGGAAGATGATCGTGCGTTAGGTAAATTCTTGGCCCGCAGACTCGAGAACGATGGCCATCGGCTCAGTCTCGCTACTGACGGCTCGGAGGCCCTGAATGCATTCAAGTCAGAGTGCCCGGACCTAGTCTGCCAAAAATCGGTGGCGAGGCAGTGCTCGCGGAAATGAAAAAACTGGAGCCCGATCTTCCGGTAATCGTGTTGACCGAGATGCGGGAAATCGATATTCGAATCCCCTGTTTCGAACTCGGAGTGGACGACTTGATTCTTAAACCCTTCAGCTTCGCCGAACTGCGCGCACGTTGTCTTGGGTGGGTCCGGAGAAGGAGCAATTCACGAACCCAGCTGCAGGCCGGAAATCTCAGGATGAATCGCGTGGATTGCTCCGTCATGTGCGGAGAGCACCAGCTGAATCTCACGAACAAGGAATATAACCTCATGGAAGCACTCTTGTTGAACCGGGGACATTCCGTCTCGCGCGCTGAACTCCTCGAAACGGTATGGAAGCTCGAACCAGCGCAATCAACGAACATCGTGGATGTCTACATCAACTACCATCGCCGGAAATTGGGTGATTCTCCTCCCGCGATACAGACCGTACGTGCGCGGGCTACATGATTCCACTTAAATATGAGTCCTGCGAGGGTCGGGCCTTGAGTCCAGGATGAGCCTTTAACTCAAATTCCGCACACTTAACTTTGGACTTCTCTGCAGGGACTGAAATCTTTGGGTAGCGAGGAATTCGAGACCACTCTCGCCAGTGGATCTGCAACGATTGGAATCTCCGGAACCTCCGGCCTCGGCACCATGCAGGGCGGGGCACTCGAAGGCTCGAATGTCAATATCTCTGCCGAGTTTTCAAAGCTCATCATCGCTCAGCGCGCCTTTGAAGCGAACTCGAAAGCAATCACCACATTTGACACGGTCACCCAGGAAACCATCAACATGATTCACTAGACCTGATACTACTCGTCGAAAAGCCGGCTTACCCGATTGCCGGCTTCTCGATGGTGGTGTTTTCTCGCTGTTCAGTTCGATTGCGCTCAGGAGAACTCTTCCACGGGACAGATCTCCGCAACATTTCCAACTGCATGTCTCAGCGGCTTGTAACCCCAAGAAGATTACGATTGAAATGCATCAGGGTCTGGTGGGGCGAACTTCGATGAAGACGCCTTTTCCATGCGCGAGCACGTTTGACTCGGCATTGAAGATTGTTGCCTCCACAAAGTGCTTTCTTCCTTCATCCCGCAAGATGCGCCCTTCCATGCGAATTGGCGTACAAGACGGAACAGGTCGCCTATAGTCCACTTCGAGATGTCGCGTCATCGCAGTGAGGCCCCTGGCGCGCACTGCTTTGCTCATGGTTTCATCAAGCAACGTCGCAATGATTCCGCCGTGCAGGAATCCGGGATGGCCTTCGAATCGATCGGGAATACTGATCGGACAAACTACCGTCCCGTCCTCAGCCAAAAGGAAACTCAATTGGAGTCCTTGTGGATTTGCCTCACCACATCCGAAGCAGCGGTTTTGCGCGGCATGAGACAACGGCGTCAAGTGATCGAAATGTGGCTTCATTTGTTTGAAGTCCCGATACCGGCGCGGCCGTCCTGGTGAGCCTGGGGCGCTTCAACAACCACACGCGCGGAGGAAAGTCTCATCTTCCAAGAATATCGGAATTTCGCCGCTTAGAATCGAAGGAGTGTTCGCAGTCCGCACGATCTCAACTCGATTTCAGGCAGCCGCTGGCGCCGCGCTCTTGCTCTCAGCCGGCCTTGCGAGTATCGGTTGCCGCGATACTCCGAAGCTGACGTCTCAGCAGATCGCCGGGAAGCACCTTTACCAGGTGCGCTGCGCCCATTGTCATGATGAAAATGACCTTGCTTTGAAGAAGGCTCCGCCTGATCTTCACGGTGTCTTCGGCCGGTCGACGTTGCCCAGCGGCGCCCCTGCAAATGATTCAGAGGTTCGCCGCGTCGTGCTTGCTGGAAAAGGCATGATGCCGGCCTTTGCCGGCCGATTCAGCGATGAGCAGATGTCAGCGCTGCTGGCATACTTGCACACGAATCTGCGCTGAAGGGAAGTCGACCAAGCCGATTATTCATAACGGATCGCCGTCATCGGGTCGACGCCCGCCGCTCTCCACGCAGGCAAAACCGAAGCCATCGTCGCCACAAGAGACAACACAACCGCGGCTCCCAGCAATAGCAGAGGGTCGCGAACACTCTCTGCCGACCAGCTTGCCATCAATCTGTTCAGCGCCAGGGTCAAAACTACTCCCGCCGCTATTCCCGCTCCGACGCTCATCACGGTGGACCGGAAAACCAGTCCTAGTACATGCCCGCGTTCGGCGCCCAGCGCAATTCGGATTCCAAACTCACCCGTTCTTTGCGCCACGGTGTAGGCCACCACGCTGTACAATCCCACGGCCGCAAGGGCGAGTGCCAGGGCGGCGAATGCTCCGAACAGCCAGGCCACCAATTGTCCGCGCGCGTATTCTGGAAGACGTGTGATCCAGTGCTCGAGGTCGCGCACATTGTTGTTCGTCTGCTGATCTGGGTCGATTGCATTTACGGCAAGCCGAACTGAATGCAGCAGGGTGAGTGGCGGCACGTCTGAACGCACCAGGATCTGCGTGTACATTCCCATCGCCAGCGTGTATGGAACGTATGTCTCAGGCAGAATCGGTTTGGAAAGCCCGTCATCCAGCTTGTCCCCAACAATTCCGATGATCTGAATGCCTTCCTCCGCACCTTCTGCAATCAGCAGATAAGGGGGCTGCGGTTTCAATTCATTCACCTTCACAATCTTTCCAATTGCATCTCCAGAAGGGAAGTACTTCCTGGCGAATGTCTGATTCACAACCATCAACGGCGCGCCGCGATGCGTTTCCGCCTCGTCCCACAGGCGGCCTTGCGCAAGCGGAATGCGGAGGGCAGGGAAATAGTCTCTGCTCACCATGTTGAAACGGAAGGGCTGGTCGGCGTTCGTTGGTTGCCCGACGATTTGCATGTGCGCATCGAACCCGTTTGCAGGTGGCGTAGCGTTACTCGAAACTGCCGCGATCTTTACTCCTGGAACGGTTGCGACTTTCTCATACATCTTCTCGAAATAAGCTGCACGCTCGGGCCACGTCTTATACGTGCCATCATGAATCGGGATTCCAACAGACATGATGTTATGAGGGTCATAGCCCAGGTTTACGTGCGCAACCTTTAGGAAGCCTTCGATGGCGGCGCCTGCTCCGGCCATCATCAGCAGAGTCAAAGCGATCTGTCCTCCAATCAGCAACGAATGCACTCTGCGACCCCTGACGTCGCCCGTAGCCTTCTGTGTGTTCGCTTTCATGATCTGGCTGACTTCGGGGCGCGACAGTTGCAATGCTGGCCAAAGCCCAAAGAGGAGTCCCGTTCCGATTGCGATTGCAATGCAGAACAACAAGACCGGAAGATTTACATGGATTGCCGCTTCATGGGGGAAAGAGAATTCAGGGAGATTGGCAACAATCACGTCGACAGTCTTGTACGCGAGTGCAAGGCCCAACGCAGCGCCCGTAAGGGACAGCAGAAGGGCCTCCGTTAAAAGTTGACGAATGATCCGGCTCTGGCTCGCTCCAATTGCGGAGCGAAGCGCGAATTCATGTTGACGAGCAGTTGCTCGGGCCAGCAACAGGATCGAAACATTGCCACAGCCGATCAAGAGCAGCAGCGCGACCGCTCCGAACAGCAGGTACAACGTTCCACCCAGCTGCTTCACAAAGTCTTCATTCAGCCCGACAACGTGGAGGCGGGCAAACTTGGGCGGGAAGTGCTTCGGATTGTCTTTGGCAAACTCCCTGATCAGTGGCTCCAGTGCAGAGTTTGCCTGTGCAGTCGTAACTCCGGGCTTCAATCGCAATCCGGCGTAGAATCCCTTTACCTGGTCGCCGGTGACTTTCAGGGGCAGGTAAGCGTCTCCATCGCCCCAGGTAAAGCGCGGGTTTGCGACTCCCACAACGGTATAGTTCTTACGCATCAGCTGAATGGTTTTTCCAATCACTGATGTGTCTCCGCCATAGTGTCGAGCCCAGAATTTGTATCCCAGCACCACTACAGGCGCCGGATCCTCGCCGTCAATCGCGTCAGAAGGCTGCAGTCCTCGTCCTAGTGCGACTGGTACTCCAAAGAAGTTGAATGCGTTTGAAGTGAGATAGACACCCTGTACGTCCTCCGGAAGGTCTGACCCAGTCACCGTCAGGCTCCAGTCATCCTCCAGAAAGGTGTCCTCAACCACCGGCGATTTCCGCAATTGCTGCCACTCGGTTCCGGTCACCCCGAAACCGTTCAGCTCACCCGAGGGCATCAGCAATCGCATATGGATCATGCGATCTGAATCCTTGTATGGATAGGGGTCCATCAGGATCGCATAAACAACGCTGAAGACCGACGTTGTGGCTCCAATGCCGAGTGCAAGGGAAACGATTGCGGTAAGCGAGAAACCTGGAACCTTGGTGAGTTGTCGAGTTCCGAAACGGATATCCCGCAGCAGGGCCTTCATGGGCGCTCCTTCGAGGTTCTTCAGGCGAACCACTGAAAACAGATACCGAAACCATCCGGGTCTTTAAGATAGAGCTGTTTCATCCCGTACCAGGCCGTTTTTGGAGCGTCGATCTGCAACCCTCTCGACAGCAATTCCCGGTAAGCGCTCTCTAGATCGGGGCAGCGGAAATATAGACAGGTATCCTCGTGTCCGGACCATCGTGCCGCATCCGGTTCAGCCGGAACTTCCTCTGGATCGTAAGCCGTGTTCAACATGATCGTTGCATTGGAAAGCTGAAGCATCGCCCAATCCACATCGTCAGGATCGCGTGACTTCTCCTTGGACTTGCCGATGACCTTGAATCCCAGTAAGTCCCGGTAAAAGTGAATGGACCGCGACATATCAAACACCTGAACAAGCGGCGCAACACCCTGGACATCGATGGCCATTCGGAACCTGCTCCCCAAAAGCGGGTTGCCGCGTAAGACTTCGGCCCCGCGCCTTCTACAAAGCACGTCTCAGCCCACGAAGGTGACCGTGCAAGTTGTTGATTTGGCATCTTCGAAAACTCTGGGCCGCACAACAAGACTGTGCGATTCTGCCTGCCGTTGTTCGCAAACGGACGCTCGTCATGATGTGAACCCGGGCCACATTGAACCGCGGTCCGCTTTCCATCGAATGCTCTATACTCAGGAGTGCTATGGCACCTGAAAAAACCTTCTTTCTAGAGACATTCGGGTGCCAGATGAATGCCCATGACTCTGAAAAGGTCATTGGCACATTGCTGCACGAAGGCTACCGCCAGGTCGAGACGGAAGAAGAGGCCGGCCTGATCCTGTATAACACCTGTTCGATCCGCGACAAGGCCGAACAGAAAGTCTTCAATCGCCTCAACGACTACAAAAAACTCTACAAAGCAGGCAAGCGGTTCGGTGTGCTTGGGTGCGTGGCGCAGCAGGAGGGCGAAAAGATCTTCGAGCGTGCGCCCTACGTCTCGCTGGTTTCAGGGTCGGCATCCTACCGCAAGCTACCTGAGATGCTCGGCCGTCTTGAAGCCGGTGAGCATCGCATCACCGGTCTCGACGATCGACAAACCGACGAAACGTTTGAGACAGAATTCACAGCTCGCCAGAATCCATACCGCGGCTACATCACCATCATCGAAGGCTGCGACAAGTTCTGCGCTTACTGCGTGGTCCCGTATACGCGAGGCAAAGAGCGCAGCCGCGGCTCGTCATCGGTGCTTGAAGAAGCGCGTCGAATCGCTGACCAGGGATACACCGAGATCCAGTTGTTGGGTCAGAACGTGAACAGCTATCAAGATCCGGAAGGGAAGTTAAGCTTCGCAGAATTGCTCGCGGCCGTTGGGCAGATCGCAGGAATTCGGCGTGTACGCTTCACCACCAGCCACCCGCGCGACTTCACGCGGGACATCGTCGATGCGATCGATGCATTCCCGAGCCTCTGCGATCACGTCCACCTGCCTGTGCAGTCGGGCTCCTCGCGCGTCCTCAAGCTGATGGCCCGCGAATATACATTTGAGTGGTACCTAGAGCGCATCAGCTGGATCAAATCTGCAAAGCGCAAGATCTCCTTGTCGACCGACATCATCGTCGGGTTTCCCGGAGAAACTGCCGACGATTTCATCGACACGATGGACCTCTTGCAGGAAGTGCAGTACGATTGCGTCTTCGGATTCAAGTATTCTGGCCGCCCCAATACCCCGGCGCTCACCATGATCGACTCAGTTCCGGAAGCAGAGAAGGCCAAGCGGCTCCAGGTCGTACTCGACCGGCAGCGAGAGATTCAAAGGGCCAATTATGCCAGGCATTTGGGAGAAGAAATGGAAGTGATGGTCGAGGGAACAAACCTGGCTCGCGGCCAGATTACTGGCAGGAGTTCGCAGAACAAGTCTGTGAACTTTACCACCGCGTCACCAATTGCACCGGCGCCGGGTTCCTATGTGAAGGTGAGAATCGTGCAGACTCATCCAAACAGCCTGGTGGGAGAAGCCGTCTAACGAATAGCGGGGAGCTGAGAGATGGATATCGAGGTCCGAATTCGCGGTCTGATGATGGATCCTGCGACGAACATGCCCATCGTCGTCCTGAAGGATGTCAGCTCCGATACCGTAATGCCAATCTGGGTGGGGATTTTCGAGGCCAATGCGATCGCTATCGAGATCGAGAAGGTGGCACCGTCGCGTCCGATGAGCCACGACCTGGCCAGAAACCTGATGCGGTACATGGACGCGCAACTGGAGAAGATTGTGATCACCGATCTCAAGGAGGACACATTCTTCGCCGTGCTATGGATCCGGCAAGGCGACGAATTGATCACCGTCGACGCGCGCCCCTCAGACGCCATCGCTCTGGCTCTCCGAGCAGATTGTCCCATCTACGTCTCAGAGCACGTTATGCAGTCAGCCAAGCTGAATATGTCCGGTCCACCGGAAGGTCCGACAGCAGAAGAGCTCCGCGGCTGGCTTGAGGGTCTGAACGACGAAGACCTCGGCCACTACAAGATGTAATCTTCTCTGAGCGTCGCGCCCCGACAGGGGAGCGCGCACCAAGCTACAAGCCTAATGCTATGAGCGGATTAATCGCCTGTTTAGCATTGCTCACTTGCACTATACAGAATATCTGTTATCAGACACGATGGTAATTTTTGAGGTGTTGCGTATGCCACTTATTCTTTTGCAACAGCGCCTAAGTGGTTCGGCATCAACGCTTCATCTCGTCTTTTTTGCTTTTCGAGCGCGTCGCTGGTGCAGATCTTGTATCGGCGCCGTTGTTCATCGAGATGAGCCATCTCTTCTCATAATGTTCGACGCTTAGAAGCCTCTGCTGCAGCAGGTCTGCATGGATCGCCTCGGGATCTTGGACCTCCATCAATGTGTCGCGAAAATAGCTGAGTCGGCGGATCATCTCGTTGTCTGTCCCATTCAGCAGTCCTGCATATTTCCGGCAGCACGCTAGCGCAATCGCCCGTTCAATCTGGTCAAGAGAAACTCCACTCCAAAAGAGTTCGGCAGCGAACTGTTCATCTGTGGCCGAAAAGTTGCATTTGATGCAAGCGCGCTTGGATAGCAAAGCCTGTATCCGGGCGCGGTAGTTTCCCCATACTGATTGATTCTCTGTCTGAGGTTCTTTGGAGTATGGCCAGAACTCATCAGAAATCTCCACCACCGTATGCGTATGCTGATTTCCCGCCAACGATAAAACCTGGCAAACAGATAGTGTTCGTAGCTCATTGAAATGCTTCCCAATGTATCCGCGACTCCTCTTCAGCTTTGTGGCAAGCTCCCCATAATCCAGGAAAACTCTTCCCGTACGCCGATCGGCGTCAAGGCAGAGTTGGAAGTACAGGCGAAAGCCTCCATCGGACAGAAGAAACAGCGCCTTCTGGACTTCCCCGCTGGCCGCAAACCAAGAAGACTGTTTTATCTTCATTTGTCTTCTCTGTCTCCATCATTTTCATAGACTACTTATACGTATGACCAGCAAATTGGATCATTAGGGATTTATTACAGTATACGCGGGATTTTTTTAAATTGATCTATTTGTAATTCATACGTTATAGTATGGCGCTAAGGAGGACGAAAGCAAATAATTGAGATCAGCTCGAGGCTCTAGTCGACGATTTGGGTGTCGACACCGGCGACAAGAAGAGACACCGGCACTTTGAGGGCTTTCGCAATCTTGGCGATGTTTTCGAGCGTCGGATTTCGCTCACCACGTTCGACTCCGCCTATGTAATTCGGGTCCAGTTTACAAGCTACTGCGAAGGCGGTTTGGCTCAGTCCCCGCGATGTGCGGAAGTGACGAACCTGCGCCCCAAAGGCCCTGCGTAATGCTTGGCTGTGCGTTGCCTTAACTGACATGCTGGACCGCCTGACGAATTATGGAGGTATATTAGCCAATCCTAATGATATTCGAACCCATTACGTGGTGCGTGGGTACCCAGAGGGTGAGTTTCACGGATACCCACAGGCTCGGTTCTGCTCGGGTCTGCAGACCTTTGGAGTTTCCGTCCGATCGAAAGATTCGTGGCTTTGTCTGGCTCGCATAAGCAACCGGGCCCCAACACGGAGTGGACCAAAATGATTGAAAAGTTCAGCGGTAATCAGAATTCGGCGCTCTCAGGTTCGGTGCTTGTCGATCAGGATGGCGTTCCATGGTTCTGGAGTTTGGTGTGGACGATTCTCAAGCCTATCCGAGCCAAATCTACACTCGAGAACAAGCTACGGTATATTGACGCGTTCTACAGATACTGTCGGGAGAATGTCGACCCATTTCTTCTGGACTTTGCCATTGCAGGTTTAGA
>Ga0157369_10011534_pt1 | contig 10037 bp, 5 predicted proteins | sample C25metaG_FD_113461 | JGI IMG/M metagenome (GOLD analysis project Ga0157369, IMG submission 113461) | Corn rhizosphere microbial communities from Kellogg Biological Station, Michigan, USA - C2-5 metaG | ecosystem: Host-associated > Plants > Roots > Rhizosphere > Soil | place: USA: Michigan...
CCACGCCGTTGGTGTCGCTCCATGCGCGCACCACGCCCTCGGTGAAATAGAGCCAGATCATCAGGCTGACCCAGCGGTAGGTGTACATGCGGTTCTTCCACAGACCCGCGAGCGGAATGACCAGCGGCAGCACCTTCAGCGCCAGCAGCGAGCCGCCCGGGCGCAGCGGCGCCAGCCACAGCTCCCAGGCCAGGCCCAGCACGATGAGGCCGACGAGGCTGCCCACGGCGGCCCAGCGGGTCGCGCGAACGGAGGAGGGCGGGAGCGGGTTGTCGGACACGTTGGGCGGCGAAGAAGGGAGGGCGCCCGGCGACAGGCCGGTGGCAACTAAAAGAGCGGATGGCATGATATCCGCCATGAATCGTCGGCAGCTTTGGAGGGATCTTTCGCGTTTTCCGTGGCGCAACACCGCGGCGGTACTGGGCGAGCGTTTCCGCGAAGACAAGCTCGGCCTCACGGCCAGCAGCCTGACCTTCACCACCACCATCGCGATGGTGCCGTTCTTCACGGTGGCGCTGGCGCTGTTCACCGTGTTCCCGATGTTCGCCAAGATGCAGGGCCGCCTGCAGCGCTGGCTGATCGAGAGCCTGATCCCGGACAACATCGCGCGGCAGGTGCTCGGCTACCTGAACCAGTTCGCGAGCAAGGCCAGCGGGCTGGGCATCGCGGGCCTGATCGTGCTGCTGATCACCGCCATTGCGCTGATCCTCACCATCGACAAGACGCTCAACAACATCTGGCGCGTGCGCTCGCCGCGGCCGCTGGCGCAGCGGGTGCTTATCTACTGGGCCACCATCACGCTGGGGCCGCTGATCCTGGCGGTGAGCCTGTCGACCACGTCCTATGTGTTCTCGGCCTCGCGCGACGTGGTGGGCGGCACCATGGTCAAGCTGGCCTTCGACAGCCTCGAGTTCATGCTGCTCGCGGCCGGCATGGCCTCGCTCTACCACTACGTGCCCAACACCAACGTGCGCTGGTCGCATGCGTGGGCCGGCGGCATCTTCGTGGCGGCGGCCATCGAGATCGCCAAGCGCGTGCTGGGCTACTATCTGAGCCTGGTGCCGACGTATTCAGTGCTGTACGGCGCCTTCGCCACCTTCCCGATCCTGCTGGTTTGGATCTACGTGGCCTGGGTGATTGTGCTGCTGGGCGCGGTCATCGCGGCCTATCTGCCGAGCCTGCTGACGGGCGTCGCGCGGCGCGGCGGCACCGCCGGCTGGCCGCTGCAGCTGGCCATGGAATCGCTGCAGCACCTGGCCCGCGCGCGCGCCACGCCGGCCAAGGGCATGGGCGCGGCCGAGCTGGTGACGCGCATGCGGGTCGATTCGCTGCAGCTCGCGCCGGTGCTCGAGACCCTGGTGGCGCTCGACTGGATCGCACCGCTGGCGGAAGAGCCCGCCAACGAAGATCCGCGCTACGTGCTCCTGGCCGACCCCTCGACCCCCATCGAGCCGCTGCTGAAGGAACTGCTGATGCCCCGGGCCGAGCCGCTCGAGGACCTCTGGCAGAAGGGCCCGCTGCGCTCCCTGAGGCTGGGCGACGTGCTGTTGGTTTGAGAGAAAGCCCGATAGACCGGTGGGCGGGAGTTGCTGCCTGCCTGCACGCCAGATTGATGCGTGGCCCTCTCTCTACGGGCATAGCCTTATCCGTGCCTACGCACAATGTGTTACTTTACATAACCGATTGAGACGGTTGTCGATCATTGTGACGACTGAACCCGTCTCCCGCTTGGGTTACTTCGCCGCGCGTGCTGTCGATGAGGCACCGTCGGTCCAGTCGAAAGTGACAGATGTCTGAATCTGAATCCTCTGTTTTTTAAAGCAATCTGCCTCTGGAGATCAAACTGGAGCGCGCTCGGATGGAATTACTAGACCTTTCTGCACGAAATCGTCTTTTGCATATTCCACGTTTTTCAAAAAGCGCCAAGACCATTGACGTTATCGACGAGAAATCTTCGGAGGTTTTCCGTCTTTTGGTGCGAGAGAACAAGGCGTTCACTTTCGTTGCCGGACGACCGGATCGAACTGGTAACGATGCAGCGGATGACACGGAAGATGCGGAAGAAATTTCCACGGTTGAGCTTGCTCAACCCGAGGAAGTCGAGGGAGACGCAGATGCGCGAGGCGTGTTCCTGCGACACACCGACACCAAGCTTCAAACACGGATGACGCCTAAGGGGCTACAAAAGCGCCTTTTGGATCTCTATCACGATGCACGCACGCTCGAGGAAGAGCAGGGCGTGAATATCCTCTTCTTGGCACTCGGTACTTTGAATTGGGTGGATCCGAACAAGAAGGAAAACATTCGCAATGCTCCTCTGATTCTGATTCCGGTCAGTCTGGAGCGCGGAACCGCAGGCGAAAAGTTTCGGCTTCGGCTGCGACCGGAGGACCAGACCTCGAACCTGTCGCTAGAAGCCTACTTGGACCGAGTCCACGCGCTCAAGCTCCCCACCTTCGATGGAGGGGATGAGTTCGAGCCGTCGGCATACCTTGATGCCGTCGCGGAAGCCATATCGACTAAGCCCGATTGGGGTGTATCCCCAGACAACATCGTCCTGGGGTTCTTCTCGTTCGCCAAATTTCTGATGTACAGAGATCTGGATCCTGAAAACTGGCCCGCAGTGGGAAAGCTGACGGACCAACCGGTGATTCGCTCGCTCTTGTCCGACGGCTTTGAAGGTGGAGAGCCACTCATGCCGGAAGACCTACCGCTCGACGCTCATATTGAGCCCGACGAGATGCTTCACATCGTCGACTGCGATAGCTCGCAGACCCTGGCCGTTCACGACGTGCGCCGCGGACGCGATCTGGTCATACAGGGACCACCAGGCACGGGAAAGTCGCAAACCATCGCCAACGTCATCGCGTCGGCCGTCGCAGACGGCAAGACCGTCCTCTTCGTCGCAGAAAAAATGGCTGCGCTCGATATTGTGAAGAGACGCCTGGATCAGGCGGGCGTAGGCGACACCTGCCTTGAGCTCCACAGTAACAAGGCGAACAAGCGGATCCTGCTCGATGAACTGCGGCGAACCTGGGAACTGGGCTCTCCAAGGGGAGAGTTCCCATCCGCATTGACCGCAAAACTCAAAAACGCGCGAGACCTTCTCAACAGTCATGCTTCCCGCATGCATGCGCCTCACATGCCTTCGGAGCTGACTGCGTATACCGTCATCGGACATTTGACCCGCCTTCGACAGGAGGGCCAAAGCCCTGTAGATGTCTCGCTGGACGGTGCAACCTCATGGTCACCTGATGACTTTGCAGCTCGCAGTCGCCTAGTTCACGAACTTACGCAGCGCATTGATGAAATTGGTCTGCCCGCCAGCCACCCGTGGAACGGCGTGGGACTGGATATGGTGCTGCCGACGACTGTTGAAAGATTGATCCCAAGGCTGGAAGGTCTTAGTGCGGGCATCGAGCGTGTGCGTAACGAGGTGGTCGACCTCGCTGAGGCTCTGGAGTTGGGCTCTATACCTGACACGTTTGCGGATGTCCGCAGAGTTCGCGAGTTCGCGGAGATTGTTGAGTCTGCGCCTGCTTTTTCCAAGCTTGCGTTGATCTCGCCGATATGGGACCAAGGCCTGACTCAGATCCGAGAGCTTGTCGATCACGGACTGATGTTTGAACGGGTATCGAGTGAGCTATCGCCCTTACTCTCTGCACAGGCGCTTAGTACGTCAATCGACGGCCTGGAGGCCGGATTGGCTTGGCTCCCGGTCAACATCTCATCCGATGTGTTCAACATCGCGCGACAGCTGGCGGAAATCCTTCCGCTATTGCAGGCCGATGCCGAGCGTTTGCGGATCGAGTTGGGCTCGGTTGGCGCGATCGATACGTTCGCCGCAATGGCAAAGATGGCCACTACCGGCGAACGCGTTGCTGCTGCGCCTGATGCCAGTCCCGATGCCTTCGCCGCAACCGTCTGGGATCATGGCGTCGAGCAGGCCGGTGACTTGGCCGATGCCGTGGCCGCACTAGAGGAAGCACGTGGCAGGATTGGGAATCGCCTGTTGGACGCGGCTTGGAACATCGACGTAAGGGCCGCACGGCAGTCCCTGGCGACAAATACGGGTTGGCTCAGGCATTTCAACAGCGATTGGCGCAAGGCGAGAGCGCTCGTGCGTTCGATCATCAGCGATCAGAATGAACAGATATCGGAAGTTATAAAGCTCCTCGATATTCTCATGCGAGGGCAAGCGTCAGCAGCCAAAGTCCGTGACGGCGACAACTTTGGTCGCTCGGCATTCGGTGCGGACTGGCGGGGTGAACGGTCTGCGAGTGCTCCATTGTTGGCGCTAGTTGCGTGGATGCGCACGCTGAGAGGCTTGGGAGCCGAGCCGCGACTGATCGCTGGAAAATTGGCCCAGCGCACTGAAGTTGGTGACCGGGCCCTCCAGTTGAGAAGACTCCTTGACCGTACTCAGCCGCTCCTTACCAAGCTGTGGTCCGATCTCGCGACCGTCGCATCAGATGCCATGAACGGTGCTGCCTCTGTGGAGCGCGCTCCACTGGAGCTGATCGAACTCCGTGTCAGGGGAATGGTCTGGGCAGATGACCTTTCAGGTCAAGTGTTGAAGACGGTGCCGGAAAGGCTGAATGAGCGCTTGGATCTGATTCGACGCCTAGCGGCATGGCAAGAACTGGCCGAGACAATAGGTACCGATGATGCAACTGGCCGCCATGCGTTCGACGTCGCCTGGGCCGGGCTTGCCTCCGATTTCAGGCTCCTTTCCTCTGGATTCGTTTGGATCAAACAGAATAGCGCTCACAGGCACCTTGCAGCGAGGCTCCCGCTTCGCCAGGAGATTGCTGAGCGCGCGCGAGGTGTAGAGCGTGCATCCGATGCGGCATCGTCCGAACTTGGGGAACTGCTTACTGAGTTACGAACGGACGCCGCCGCTATCTTCGGTACGTCTTCCACAGCAGTGGTATCTATAGGCGCTGCAGGCGGCAAGCTGGCGGCTTGGCTTGCGAATCCTGAACAACTGTCGAAGTGGGTCACCTACCGGGAGCGCGCGAACAAGGCCCGGGCAGCGGGGTTGACTCAAATCGTTGATCGCCTTGTTGATGGACGGCTGAAAACCGAAGCGGCGCGCTCGACGTTCGAGATTGCGTACTACGAAGCGATGCTGGCTGAGTTGGTTCAACTTGATGTCGAACTCGGGCGGTTTGACGGAAATCTTCATGCCCAGCAGGTTCAGGAGTTTGCAAGTCTTGATCTGCAGCGCATCAAAGCAGCAAGCATCGAGGTCGTGAGGATCCACCATCGGAGGATCCCGCCCCGCGACGGCGGCGTCGGCCCCGTCGGCGTTCTCCGCGCTGAGATGGCGCGGCGTAGGGGACACATGCCGATCCGGCAACTCATGCAGAAGGCCGGGCCCGCCATACAGGCTCTGAAACCGGTGCTCATGATGAGTCCTCTGTCTGTGGCGCAATTCTTGACGCCTGGACGCCTGACCTTCGATCTTTTGGTGATGGATGAGGCTAGTCAGATCCAGCCTGTCGACGCGCTCGGCGCAATCGCGCGTTGCAAGCAAGTCGTCGTGGTCGGGGATGAAAGACAGCTTCCACCAACGAAATTCTTCTCCAAGATGACTGGTTCGCAGGGTGGCGAGGAAGACGATGACGGCACCCCGGTGGCGGACATCGAAAGCATCTTGGGATTGTTTGTTGCGCGAGGTTTGCCGCAGCGAATGTTGCGCTGGCACTATCGCAGTCGGCATCAATCCTTGATCGCGATCTCGAACAGTCAGTTCTACGAGAACAAGCTCTTCATTGTGCCGAGCCCGTATACCCAAGAAGCGGGGATGGGACTGCGCTTTCATCACGTTCCAGAGGGCATCTTCGACTCAGGTGGTACCGGGACTAATGCCACTGAGGCTCGGGTGGTGGCAGAAGCCGTTATTCGGCATGCCAAGACGAGTGCGGAGCAATCGCTGGGTGTGGCTACTTTCTCCGTATCTCAGCGCCGCGCAATTCAGGACGAACTGGAATTGCTGCGCCGATTGAATCCGGATACGGAAGACTTCTTTCACGCACATCCAAGCGAACCTTTTTTCGTCAAAAATCTGGAAAACGTGCAGGGAGACGAACGCGACGTCATCATCATTTCAGTCGGCTATGCCAGAAATGCGCAGGGGTATATGGCCATGCGCTTTGGCCCACTAGGAGCAGATGGTGGCGAGCGTCGTTTGAATGTGCTTATCAGCCGTGCAAAGCGACGGTGTGAAGTGTTCGCCTCAATGACGGATGAAGACATCGACCTTAGTCGGGCGAAGGGCAAGGGTGTCTTCGCATTCAAGCTGTTCCTCCACTACGCACGTACAGGCCGACTTTCGGTTGCGCAGACGGGTGGTAGGGAAATGGATAGCGTTTTCGAAGAGCAAGTAGCCCGCGCACTCCAAGCGAAAGGCTATCAAGTTCACCCGCAGGTTGGGATTGCTGGATTCTTCATCGACTTGGCGATCGCAGACTCGCAGCGCCCTGGGCGATACTTGATTGGCATTGAATGCGATGGTGCTTCATATCACTCGGGCCGATCCGCAAGAGATCGAGACCGACTGCGTCAAGCTGTGCTCGAAGACCATGGATGGATTATTCATCGCATCTGGAGTACGGACTGGTTCCAACGCCCAAGTGAACAATTGGAACGAACGGTCGCGGCGATCGAAGCTGCGAAGACGGAACTGGATGCAAGACTTGAGAGCGGCCAGCTGAATCAGCGTGCGGTTCCTGTGGCGATCGTCACCGTGGACCGAGGCGATGTCTCCGAGATCGGGTTGTCAGACACCGAAGACGGCAATCCCTCCGATCACCTTTACGTTGAGGCCAGTCCCTTGAGATCGGGGCAATACGAGCTTCACGAGACTCCTGTTGGAATGATGGCTGATCTGGTTGAGCAGGTGGTCCGTGTTGAGGGGCCGGTTCACATCGACGAAGTGATCGCACGACTTCGCACGGCATGGGGGCTTTTGCGTGCCGGTGCGCGGATTGAGGCTGCAGTCGAACAGGGAGCGGGTCTGGCTTTGAGCAGAGGGCGAATTACCCGCGATGGTGCATTTCTTTCCAGCCCGGGACATGACCCATTTCCTCGCAACCGTAGTGCTACGTTGTCACCGGGCCTTCGAAAGCTGGAGATGATTTCTCCGCGTGAGCTTGCGGTTGGTGCTGTTCATATCGTTACAACGAATTTCGGAGCGACCGAAGACGAGATCGTTGTTGCTGTTTCTCGTATGCTTGGTTTTAAGGCTACCAGTACGCAGCTTCGTAAGCTGATTTCCTCGACGATCAAAGACCTGCTGGATAGTTCGACTTTGCGGATGGAGGACAAAATGATCGTTGCCGCGACGTTGCGCACTTAGAGCTCTGCTTCGAGCGTTACTTGCTAAAAGCAGTAGTAAGGAGCGATGGCAGGGGACCCCGCTCCGCTGGTGGGCAAGGTCTAACCAAGCTGCCTAGATCTTCACCCGCCCCAGCCAGATGTCGCGGTACATCGCCCAGTCGCCCATGAACGAATAGAGCGGCCGCTTGAACGAGGCCGGCTTGTTCTTCTCGAAGCCGAAGTGCCCGATCCATGCGAAGCCGTAGCCCGCCACCAGCCCGGCCAGCAGCCACAGCGGGTTGAGCGTGACCACCAGCGCCACCAGGCACAGCAGCGAGATCGTCGAGCCAGCGAAGTGCAGCCGGCGGCAGGTGAGGTTGGCGTGCTCGGTCAGGTAGAAGGGATAGAACTGCGCGAAGCTCTTGAATTGGCGCGGATCGACGGCAGATCCCGTGGCAGTCGTGGTGTTCATCGTGCGAGTCTCCTGTGCCCCCGGAACCCGTTGGCGGAGGGCTTTGTCCATAATAGCCACGACCTTGCGACCGCACCATCCGGTCTTCCGATCACACCTTCGACGCATCAGCCTTGAGCGCACTTCCAAGCACCCCAGAATCCGCCGAGCCCGCCAGCGATGCGCCGTGGGTCGTGTGCCTGTGCGCCGAATGGTGCGGCACCTGCCGCGACTACCGGCCGCTGCTGCAGCAGGTGGCGAGCGCGCACCCGGAGTTCCGCTTCGCCTGGGTCGACATCGAAGACCACGCCGACATCGCCGATGCCTTCGACGTCGAGACCTTCCCGACCCTGCTGGTGGCCGGTGCGGATGGCACGCGCTTCCTCGGCCCGCTGCTGCCGCATGCGGAGACGCTCTCGCGCATGCTCTCGGCGCTGCAGCCGCCCAAGCCTTCGAGCCTGGACGTCGACCTGCTGCTCGCGGTGCTGAACAAAAAGCCCGCCGTCTTCACGGTCTGACCGGAACCCTGCCCATGAAAATCCTGATCTTCGGCGCCACCGGCATGGTGGGGCAGGGCGTGCTGCGCGAGTGCCTGCTCGCGCCCGACGTCGAAAGCGTGGTGGCCGTGGGCCGCAGCGCCACCGGCCAGCAGCACCCGAAGCTGCGCGACCTGGTGCACAAGGACATGTACGACTACGGCGCCATCGAGCCGCAGCTCCAGGGCTTCGACGCCTGCTTCTTCTGCCTGGGCGTGTCTTCGGTCGGCATGAAGGAGCCGGAGTACAAGCGCATCACCTACGACCTGACGCTGGCCGCCGCCACCGTGCTCGCCAGGCTGAACCCCGGCATGACCTTCACCTACGTGACCGGCGCGGGCACCGACAGCAGCGAGCGCGGCACCAGCATGTGGGCCCGCGTGAAGGGCGCGACCGAAAACGCCTTGCTGCGCCTGCCGTTCAAGGCGGCCTACATGTTCCGCCCCGGCATGATCCAGCCGATGCACGGCGTGCGCTCGAAGACGCCGCTCTACGACGCCGCCATCCGCGTGCTCGGCCCGTTGCTCGGCCTGGCCTACCGGCTCTGGCCGAATCGGGTGACGACCACCGAGAAGGTCGGCCGCGCGATGCTGGCCGTGGCGCGCAACGGCGCGCCCAAGGTCGTGCTCGACCCGGCCGACATCAACGCGCTGGGCTGAGCCCGCTCAGCCAGCAGCGGCGGCGCCCGCGCGTGCCCGCCCGAGCTTGCGCCGGCCCGCGCTGGCGATCGCAGCCACCAGGTGCCCGACGAATTCCTGCGCCAGCGGCGGCAAGGTGCGGCCTTCGAGCGCCAGCACCTGCAACTGCCGCTGCTGCAGCGGCGCTTCGGCGAACGGCCGCGCCACCACCGTGCCCGCGTCGATCAGGTGCATCACCGTGAGGTGGCCCGACAGCATCACGTCGGGCGTGCGCAGCAGCGGCAGCAGCACCGACGAGAAATTGCTCACGAAGATCGCCTGGTAGCGCAGGCCCTGCAGGCTGCAGGCCTGGTCGAACAGCTGGCGCGCGGTGACGCCCTTGTCGCCCACGGCCAGCGGGTAGCGCACCGCGTCGGCCACCGACACCACGCGCTGGCGCGCCAGCGGATGGTCGGGCCGCAGCACGGCGTATACCGGCGCGGTGGCCGTGTGCGCGATCGCCAGGCCGGGTTCCGGCGCCACCACGTACTTGAGGCCGATGTCGGTCTCGCCGCGCGCCAGCAGCGCAGTCACGCCGTCGGGCGAGCCCACGTGCAGCTCGAGCTGGCAACCGGGGTGCGCCTGCTCGAAGCTGCGCATCACCAGCGGCATGAAGTGCCCCGCGAAGCCCTCGGTGCAAGCCATGCGGATTCGCCGCGCCCCCTGGCCGCCGAGGTCGCGCACCTGCTCGACCACCTGTTCGATGTCGAGCTGCGCATTGCGCAGGTGCGCCGCCAGCCGCTCGCCCGCCGCAGTGAGCGCCATGCCGCGCGCATGCCGCTCGAACAGCGGCGTGCCCAGGCTGTCCTCGAGCTTGGCGATCTGCCGGCTCACCGCCGACGACGCGACGTAGAGCCGCGCCGCCGCCTGGTTGACCGAGCCGCTGCGCGCCACTTCGAGGAAGTGCCGCATCGGGATGCTGAGAAGCGGAAGGGTCATGTGCGCCGGATGGGTGTTGCCTTGAAGGCAATGGTAGCTTGCCAAAACGATGCTGGAAGCATCGGCCTTCAGGCCTTGTACTTGCTCCACCCCACGCAAGGACAAGGACAC
>Ga0157369_10011537_pt1 | contig 10036 bp, 8 predicted proteins | sample C25metaG_FD_113461 | JGI IMG/M metagenome (GOLD analysis project Ga0157369, IMG submission 113461) | Corn rhizosphere microbial communities from Kellogg Biological Station, Michigan, USA - C2-5 metaG | ecosystem: Host-associated > Plants > Roots > Rhizosphere > Soil | place: USA: Michigan...
CGCAATGGCAGCCGAGGCCGTGAGCCGATGCGCGGCCTCGAGCCTCAGCACTTCCTGGTAAATCGTCGCTGGTGCCGGGACGACGTGGAAGTACAGATATTCGAACAGCGATTGCGCGTCGATCGTCGTCGCCGCCCCCGGCACATTGCATGCACCATCGGCGAACGCGAGCGTTCCGCGTGTGCTTCGATAGCACAGAGCTTCGATGCCGAAGCGATCGACCCACAGCAGCGCCTTTTGCTTGGCGAAATCGACGATCACGATGCTGAACCCGCCGCCGACGTCGTCTGCGGCGCATTCCCCGCTTCGTTCGTAGCGGTCGAGCCAGCGCAGCGCTTCGCTGGAACGCTCCGTTTTCGCATCGCGCGCACGTCCGGCCGCGAGCGCTAACAGTCCGTTTCGCAGCGCAACGTCCACATGCCGGGCGTCCCAGCGCAAAGTAAGCCCCGGCGCGGCAAGCTCGCGATGGTCGCCGTATGACGCCATAGCTGGCGCGACGGCCGGAACCGTAAGCGCGTCGAACTCAATTTCGCCCTTGAATCGAAACATGTCAGACAAGGGCTTCCGCTGCGGCCGGGTGGCTCAGGAAGCGTTGTGGGCTCGCGGTTGCGCCGTACGCGCCGGACTGAAAAACGACGACCAGATCGCCTGGCTCCGCGACCGCGAGATCCATCCGGTCACCAAGGAGATCGAGCGGCGTGCACAAGGGCCCAACGGCGGAGGCGATTTCCCGCCGGTGCCCTTGCACCTTGTTGCCGATGACGACCGGATAATTCTTCCGGAGCACCTGGCCGAAATTGCCGGAGGCCGCCAGATGGTGGTGCAGGCCGCCGTCGGTCACCAGGAACACCTGACCGCGCGACACCTTGCGGTCGAGCACCCGGCAGACATACAGCCCTGCCTCGCCCACGAGATAACGACCAAGCTCAATCACGAGCCTCGCGCCCGGCATCTCGCTTCGCACGCGCTCGACGAGCCGCGAGAGGTTCGTGGCGATCGGCACAAGATCGAGCGGCTGTTCGCCCGGGAAATAGGGGATCCCGAAGCCACCGCCGACGTTCAGCACGCGTATGGTGCGCGCAGCGGTCCTCGCCAGTTGCACCGCGAGATCGACGGCCTTCTGCTGCGCTTCGCAGATCGCCGCGGCACTGAGGTTCTGCGATCCGCTGAAGATGTGAAAGCCTTCGAAGTCGAGGCCGAGCGTATCGATTTCGGCGAGGAATGCCGGCACCTCCTCGGCGTCGACGCCGAACTGTTTCGCGCCGCCGCCCATCTTCATGCCCGAAGCCTTCAGTTCGAAATCGGGATTGACGCGCACCGCTACGCGGGCGCGCAATCCCAGTTCCTCCGAAAGCGAGGCGAGCGTTCGTGCTTCGCGCCGCGATTCCACGTTGACCAGTACACCGGCCGCGATCGCCTGGCGCAATTCCGACGACTGCTTGCCGGGTCCCGCGAAGCTCACTTCATCGGCATGTGCGCCGGCATCGAGCGCGACCTGCAGCTCGCCACCCGATGCGACATCCACCCCGTCGACGAGCGAGGTGACCCATTGCACCAGCGCGGGCATGGGATTGGCTTTCATCGCATAGTGCAGGCGCACCGCTTCGGGGATATGGCGGCGCACCTCCTCGACACGCTCTTTGATACGCGCACGATCGTAAGCATAGAAAGGGGTTCGACCGACACGCTCGGCAAGGCGCGTAAGCGCTACACCGCCCACCTGAATGCAGTCGTCATGCACCGGCCATGTGCCAATTGCCGAGTGTCGTATCTCAGTCAATTGCGACTCCCGTCGTGCCGGCTTGCCGCGTGGAGTCGGCCTCAGTTAATTCGAGGGCCAGGCGTTTGCGATCGATCTTGCCGTTCGGATTGCGAGGCAGCGGGCCGTGGCGAATCTCCACGCGCAGCGGGACCATGAACGTCGGCAGGCACTCGCGACACCGGGCGACGAGGTCGCGCTCGGCCACGTGCCCGTGCGGCGGAGCGGTCGCGACGACGACGATTGCCTCGCCGAGAACCGCGTGCGGCACGCCAAACGCGGCAACCTCTCCGACGAGACCGGTCGTGTACAGCGCCTCTTCGATTTCAGTCGGGCTGACGCGGTATCCCGACGTCTTGATCATTTCGTCACGCCGCCCGATGAAATACAGGTAGCCTTCCTCGTCCGCGCGTACCGTATCGCCGGAGAACACCGCTATCTCGGGAAGCGTCAGGCCGCTTTCCAGGCGCAGCGGCTTGTATCGTTCGGCCGTCTTTATCGGGTCGTTCCAGTAGCCGAGGGCGACGAGTGCGCCCCGATGAACCAGTTCCCCGGGCTCGTTCGGCGCGCACGGCGTACCGTCGTCGCGCAACACCAGTATTTCGGCGTTGGGGATCGCCTTGCCTATCGAATCGGGGCGGCGATCGACTTCTTCGGGAGGCAGGTAAGTTGAGCGGAATGCTTCGGTGAGCCCGTACATCAAATACGGCTTTGCATGCGGGACGAGAGTGCGTAGTCGCTTGAGCGTTTCGAACGGCATGCGCCCGCCGGTGTTCGCGAAATAGCGAAGATGGTCGTCGATCGCGGGCGGCCACCTGAGCTGCGCGAGTTGAATGTAGAGAGGTGGCACGGCCGTCAGCCCGGTAATGCGCTCGTCGGCGAGCGCTTTTACGACATCGCGCGGCAACAGGTGGTTGAGCAGTACAACGCGCGCCCCAACGTGAAATCCGGTTGTGAGCTGGCTGAAGCCGGCGTCAAACGAGAGCGGCAGCACGGCGAGCAACGAATCGTCCGGACCGTTCTGCAGGTAGCTGGCGACGCTTTTCGCACCTGCCACCATGTTTCGATGCGACAGGACGACACCCTTAGGCCGGCCGGTGCTTCCGGACGTGTACAGGATGGCGACGACGTCGGTGTCGATTACCCGGTGGGCCGCCCGGGCCGGCGCGGACAGCAATTCGTCAAAAGCATGCATACCGTAGTGTTTGCTCGACGGCTCGTGACCGGTGGCGCCCGTCAGAAACACATCGGCGAGATCCGGGCAGTGCGAGAGCTCCTCTCGCAGCGCCGCATGCCGGTCCACCGAAGTGACGAGGACGCGCACGTTGCAGTCGCGGAGGATGTAGGCGACCTGCGGCGGCTTCAGCACCGGATTTACCGGCACGAAAATGGCGCCCGCAGCAGCGGTGCCGAACATGCTGATCACCGTCTCGAGTCGCTTTTCCAGGAATATCGCGACCCGCTGTTGCTTCCCGACGCCTGAATGCACGAGGCCGGCGGCAAAGCGCGTCACGGCGGCAGCGAGGTCTCCGTAGGTGAACGTTGCTTCACCTGCCGTGACGGCGGGTCGCTCGGGATGATGTGCGGCGCCCGCTGCGACGAGCTCGGCAAGCAAGGTCGAGTGATTCATGGTCTGTGTGGGCGAAGTTCTCGCAGCATTGTAGCGAGGCTAATCGTAGCGAGGTGCCCGAAGGCGCAGCGTTGGGACATCATCGCGACGCCATCCGAGATGCACGAACGGTGCCTGCCCAACCAGCGTCAGCTGGACCGTTCTTACACACACGAATGTCGCGCTGCCGATCGAACGCATGCCCAGCCTGCGGTGCGCCGCCAGAGAGTCGGCATTGAACGCCGATATCCGGCTTAGGCTCCATCGGTAGCCACGCTCGCGCAGCCATTGGTTTACGTGATCCCATAGCCTCGCGAACGTCCTGCCGAAGCGAAACGCCGGGTCGATGTACACGTCGAAATCCCAGGCGGCGTGTTCGACCGGATCGAGCAGGAACAGGCAGCGAACCTCGTCCTCGGAATACTGGTCCTCCTTGAGCCATGCGAATCCGATGAACTGCCCCTCCCGTTCCGCGGCGAAGCATACGGCACCCATCCGAAAGCGTGCCGCGATGACCTCTTGCGGACGAGGGAACTGGGCGACGAGCGGATCGTCGGCGTCGACACGCCGGATGACGATCGCTCTTCCGGACGATTCGGCCACCAGGGCTGACGCGCTGACCGGTTGCGCAACGAAGTAATAGCGCTGGATCCGGCAGGTCCCGCCACTCAACAGCGAAACCGCTCTAGCGGCTTTCCAGAGGAGCGCATTCAGGACGTCCACGCTCACTGTGCGGCCGGCGTCGCGGGAATCGCGTCGTCGAGAACGCTCGCGAGCTCGCTCGTCCGAGCGCGACGCGAGCCGAGTCGCACATGCCCGATGCTGGGGACCGGGGCACGTCCGGCGAGCAGGTCGGCGACGAAGTCCCGCAACAGCATTGCGATCGCCTGTGGATCCTCCAGTGCTGCAATGTGGATGAGGCCGGCGCTGCGCAACGCCGCTCCCGTGTCGCCGGCAGGATCGGCAAGACCGATAATGGGCCGTCCGGCGCGAAGGTATTCATACAGCTTTGCAGGAATCTGCTGGTTGCAAGTCGCCGCCTGCATGACGAGCAGCGCATCCGCATCGATCATCTCCTCGAGCGCTTCGCGATACGGAAGATATGCGCCGATTGCGATGAAGTCGCGCACGCGAAAGCGATCGGCGAGCTCGAGCAGCCGATCCTCGTGAACCGGTGCGCGAAAGACGATGCGCAGCTCATCGGGCGAAATGTCGCCGCTCGCGCGCAGGGTTTGAAGCGCCTGGAAAAGCGCGCTCGGGTCGCGGTCCAGCGGATAGACGATGCCACTGTGCAGAAGGACGATAGGGCGGCCCTTTCGCTTGGCGTTTGCCTCCGGCAAGCCGCGAAACATTTCCTCGTCGTACCCGTTCTCGATGACGTCAATGCGCTTCGCATACGCCGGATAGCGGGCGCGATATTCGTCCGCAGCGCCGGGGGTAGTGAAGATGCTGCGCACGGCGCGCCCGATTGTGCGCGATTCGATTTTGCTGAACGCCTGCCATTGCGCGGGATCCGTGGGATAACCGTCCTGCGCCATGGGATCGCGGAAATCGGCGATCCACGGCAAACGCGTGATGCGAGCCAGCGTGTGGCCGATTGCATGCGCGGTTGCGATGGGATATGTCGACCACAAGGCGTGAGGCCGGAACGCGCGTATCGCAGCCAGTCCCGCCGGTACGGCGCTCCACCACCATGACGCCCAGCGGTCCGGGCGCGCAAGAAAGGACGGATAACGCTTGCCGATGGCGAAATGGCGGGCGGCGTCGAATGCGGGCACGCGATGCACGACGAGCTCCGGGGGCAGCTTTTCGGAGCCGTCGACGGCATCGTAAATGCGCGAATGTACTGTCAGTATTTGCGGTTCCCACCCGAACTCCGGAAGGTAGCGCGCGAACCGAAGCGTCCGCTGAATGCCGCTGCTTCCGCGCATCGGCGGAAAGTGGAACGCGACCATCAGCACCCGTTTTTGCATCATCGAGGCGGAAGCGGCCGCCCGATTTGCGGAGAGCACGACTATATAATAGTCGGCGGCGACGGTATGCAATCGCCGGAATACGCTGTACGAGCGAGGAGAGCTTTTTTGGATACGCGCAATGATGTTCTGACAGTCCTCGACGACGTGCTGAGCCTCAAGGGCCGGTCGCAGAACTTTCCGGATGACATGCGGCTGATGAACGGTCTACCGGAGCTCGACTCCATGGCGGTAGCCAATATCCTCGCCGCCCTGGAGGAGCGGTTCGGGTTCGTCATAGACGATGATGAGATCGACGGATCGACCTTCGAGACGATAGGCAGTCTCGTGGCGTTCGTGCGCGGGAAACTCAAGGCAGCTCGTTGAAGATCAGGCAGGACGCCTTTCGGCTTCCCGTTGGCGAGGGCGAGTGCTTCTGCCTGTATCGGGCTCCCGCCGATCGGGCACCTGCCGCGGCGGTCCTTCATCTGCCTGCCATCGGTGACGAGATGAACAAGGCGCGTGCGATGACGGCGCAGGCGGCGCGCGCGTTTGCCGCGCATGGCTGCGCCGTGTTGCAGATCGACTGGATCGGATGCGGCGACAGTTCCGGCGAGCATGCACAAACGCATCCATTGTTGTGGCTGGAAAATGCAACCCGTGCGCTTGAGTGGATGCGCCGCGAGCACGGGGACAACGCAACGGAATGGCTGTGGTGCTTGCGCGGTGGCGCGCTCCTCGCGCCCGCGCTGCTCGAGCACGCGGCGCCCGGTGCCTCGCTATTGCTGTGGCAGCCGGTCCTTTCAGGCGCGCAGCATCTCAATCACATGCTGCGGTTGAAACTTGCGGGCACCCTCATCGACGCGCGCGACAACCGATCGTCGACGAAGGTCTTGCGCGAGCGGCTGCTGGCAGGCGAAATGCTGTCGGTCGGCGGATACGAGATTTCACCCTGCTTTGCCCGTGAGCTCGAGGCAATGACGTTCCAGATCCCAAGCGGGCATCGCTCCCGCGTCGTCTGGTTTGAACTGAGCGCGTCGGCGCCAGCGTCGCTTTCGCCCGCGGCTGCGGCGAACATTGATGGAGCGCGCGCGGCCGGCACCGAAATCATTTCTTGCGCTCTGCAGGGGCCCGGCTTCTGGCAAAGTGTCGAGATCGAGCACTGCGAAGCCTTGATTGCCGAATCGATTGCAGCCTTTGCATTGGATCTCACCGGTGCAGTATCACGAAACGCCGTTGTCCTTTGACTGTGACGGCGCACGCCTGATCGGAATCCTCACGACACCGATCGCTCCGGAGCGGGTCGGCGTGGTTGTGGTGGTCGGTGGTCCCCAGTATCGCGTTGGCAGCCATCGCCAGTTCGTCCTCCTCGCGCGCGCGTTGGCGGATGCCGGGATTCCATCACTGCGATTCGACTGCCGCGGGATGGGCGATAGCGAGGGGCACACAAGGACGTTCGAATCGATCGACGAGGACCTGGCTGCCGCAATCGATGCATTCCAGCGCGAGACGTCCGTGACGAACATCGTGCTGTGGGGTCTCTGTGACGGTGCCTCAGCGGCACTCATGTATGCGTCATTCGATGCGCGCATCGCAGGAGTCGCGGCCGTCAATCCGTGGGCACGATGGACCGGGGGCCAGGCCGCCGTTCGATTACGGCACTACTACGTCGGACGACTGGTCTCGCAGGCGTTCTGGCGCAAGCTCGTTTCGGGCGCGCTCGAGTGGCGCAGTTCGGTACGTGAAATTGCGGAGGCGATTCAAAACACCGCCCGGCGCGCCACGCCTACGCCGGCCGAATCTTATCTACAACGGATGCGACAAGGGCTCGTTCGCTTCCACGGATCGGTGCTAGTCATTCTCAGCGCGAACGACCTTACGGCAAGGGAGTTCGAACGATGGCTCGCTGATCCCAAGCTCCGCGCGCAGCTTTTACACAGCACGAACATCGAGGTGTATCCAATCGACGACGCTGATCACACGTTTTCAGAGCGCGAGCATCGCGTCGCTTTGGAAGACAAGACGATTGCATGGATTCGCAGCTTGCGCTGACCATTGCCGGCTCGATTGCGCAACCCACGCGTATTCCCCAACGATCGTCGGGCACGAGCGGTCGTTCGTCGGAGTGCAATTGCCATGCACTGCACGCTTGCGCTACGTATTTCGCCCCGGTCGCCATTTGCACGCGCCGCTTAGATCGTGAATGCAGCGCGAAAACGGGCACGCCATACGCTGCATCAACGACCGCCACGTCAAGACGCGGCTCGCCTTAGCTCATCCGCCTTGTAAATACGTAAAGAGTCATTGCGGTGTCGCGGCGAGGCGACGACGGAGCAAAACTGTATCACACAAGTCGTCTGTTCAATGCCGATCGGCGGATGACGGTTTACCTGTCGGCGAACTTGCGGAATATTCGATTGCCAATGGTGCGCGAATTGAGAAAGCATGCTTACGCTGCATGGCGCGTGTTTGGGTTGAGAGCAGATATGCCGCGGCGCGCAGGCAGTGGACAGAGCGGGTCGGCTTTCACCGCCGATCAGGTGGTGTGGGATCAATGCCGATAGCTGGTTTTCGTGGCACAGCACTTGCTCACGTTGAGCGTCCCGGCCGGTGAATTTGCTCAGCCACCGTTCGAACGGTCCGTGTGATCAGTCGTTCATGGCCAAAACGGAAATCAGCGAACATAACTTACGCAGTACACGGAGTCGATTTGTCTAGCCTCTTTCGCCAGAACATTCCCCGCGCCACGCTCTTTCAGCTCGGGGTGGAGTTGTCATGGCTCTTCGTTGCAATCCTGCTCGTGCTGCGTCTCGATGGGCGGGTTGCCGCTCCATATTCCGAACTCGCGCTGCTAGCGTTCATCTTCGCTTTCTCGATTACCTGCCTCAATGGAGCATTCGGACTGTATCGGCGCAGCCGCGAGCTTTCGAGGAAAGCCTATTTTCTCCGTGTCGTCCTCGCTCCGGCAATCGGGATACCGCTCGCGTATTTCATCGCACAACTCATCCCGACGGCCGTGCCGCTGTATGCCAACTGGGTGCTCGCACTACTGCTCGTGTTGCTTGGCCTGCTTCTCGTTAGACACGTGATCGTGCTTCCGCTCGTCGCCGCTCTTCTTCCCCACCGCATTCTCGTGCTCGGAACTGGACCTGAAGCACGCCTTGTGGAAGCGTCGCTGACGTCGGCCAATCCACTGGGGGTACGACTCGTCGGGTTCTACGCCCTCGGCTCCGCCTTAGAAGGCGTGATTGCGCCGAGCCGCATCGTTGCGCGCGGCGGACGGCTTGATGAAACCGTGCGGCAATTGCACATCGACGAGGTGATCATCGCCGTTCGGCAGCAGCGCGGCGGCGTCCTGCCGCTGCGCGAACTGCTCGACTGTCGCCTTTCAGGCATCACGATCACCGACCTCGCCGGTTATTTCGAGCGCGTGCACGGGCAGGTGCCGATCGAATCACTGAAAGTCAGCTGGTTGATCTACGGGCAGGGATTCAGGCAGAACTTAATGCGGGTGCTCGTAAAGCGTGTCTTCGATCTCGTCGTGTCGGCCTTTCTGATCGTGCTGACGCTACCTCTCGCACTGCTTGCTGGATTGTTGATTGCACTCGAAGGAGGGGGACCCGTCATCTACCGACAGCAACGCGTCGGCTTTCGTGGCCGGACGTTTACGGTGTTGAAGCTGCGCAGCATGGCGCAGGACGCCGAAAGGGACGGGAAGGCCGCGTGGGCGGCACACAACGATTCGCGCGTGACGCACGTAGGCCGCTGGATCAGACGCGCGCGCATCGACGAGCTGCCGCAGCTTTTGAACGTGCTGAAGGGCGAAATGAGCTTTGTCGGGCCGCGACCCGAGCGTCCCGAATTCGTCGCGATGCTGACGGAACAGATTCCGTTCTACGCAGTTCGCCACAGCGTCAAGCCTGGTCTCACGGGATGGGCGCAAGTGCGGTACTCTTATGGCGCAACCGTGGAGCAATCGATCCGAAAGCTAGAGTACGACCTCTACTACGTGAAAAACCATACGCTTCTCCTCGATCTGGTCATTCTGCTCGAAACAGTGCGGGTCGTCCTGCTCGGAGAGGGCGCGCGGTAACGGTCCTCACCGGGACGCGGCTAACCGTTCGATGAGTCGCCTGCCCGTCCGCTAGCAGGCAACGCCGTGACCAATCCTGCGTTCGTTACCGCCGCTGCCTGGAGCTATGGTCTGGTCGCTGCAGGCTATCTGAGCTTCGCCGTATGGGTGGCTGTTGCGTCGCGCAGAAAGCTTCGCGCGAACCTGCTCCTTGCCGCATTGCTGCTTACCGCGGTGTGGGGCGCTCTCTGTCTGCCCCTCGCATTTGGCGCCACAGCCGTGGCTATTGTTGCCGAAGATGTCGCGAATGCCTTGCGGTATGCAGCGTGGTTCGCCTTCGTTGGGCACCTTCTGCTTCGCCCTGGAGAAGCAGAGGCACACGAACCGGTGCCGCGTCGCTTGCTTTTCGTTGTCGCCCTGGCGTTCGTCGCCGACATTGCATTGGGGGACGGACTGCGAGTGAAGGAAATGCTGGGATTCGGCATTCGCGCAGGCTTTGCGCTGCAACTCGCATTGGTGGTGTTCGGCCTCGTGCTGGTCGAGCAGCTTATTCGGCGCGTGCAGCCGCAGCATCGTTGGGGAATCAAACCCCTGGCGGTCGCGCTTGCATGCATTTTCGGCTTCGAGCTCTTTCTGTACGCCGA
>Ga0157369_10011540_pt1 | contig 10036 bp, 4 predicted proteins | sample C25metaG_FD_113461 | JGI IMG/M metagenome (GOLD analysis project Ga0157369, IMG submission 113461) | Corn rhizosphere microbial communities from Kellogg Biological Station, Michigan, USA - C2-5 metaG | ecosystem: Host-associated > Plants > Roots > Rhizosphere > Soil | place: USA: Michigan...
CATCACATCCAACAGCAGCGTGGGACTCGTCGCGTCGTAGTCCCACATGTCGTGCGGCACTTCCTGGTAGTACCAGCGCAGCTTGCCGGTATGGACATCCAGCGCGACCACCGACGTCGTGTAGAGGTTGTCGCCGGGCCGCACGCTCCCGTCCATGTTAGGCGCGGGGTTGCCGACGCCGAAGTAGATGAGGCCGAGCGCGGGCTCGTACGACGGCGTGTTCCAGACGCCGCCTCCGCCTAACTGCCAGGCGTTCGCGTAGCGGGCACTGTCCCGGTGCTCGCCCGCGATGTCGCGCGGCAGCGGGTCGCCGTCGGGCGTGGTGCGCGACCAGTGTCCCCACCAGCCGCCGTCCTGCGGCGACGGAATCGTGTAGAACCGCCACACGCGCGCGCCGGTCTCGGCGTTGTACGCGTCGACGTGGCCGCGAATGCCGAACTCGCTGCCCGCGATGCCGACGATGATCAGACTGTCGACGGCGAGCGGCGCGCTCGTCATGCTGTAGCTGCTGTCGGGATCGGCGGTCGTCGCATCCCACACGAGCTGCCCGCTGCGACTGTCCAGCGCCAACAGGTGGTCATCGAGCGTCGAGACGTAGACGAGATCGTGGTACAGCGCCACGCCGCGGTTCTTGGCGCCGCAACACGTGGCCACGTCGGGCGTTTTGTTGTCGAAGCGCCAGAGCTCTCGGCCCGTGCGTGCGTCCACCGCCATCACGACGCCGAGGGGCGCGGTGTAGTACAGCACGCCGTTGGACTCGAGCGGCGTGCTTTCCTGTCCGGCGATCGGCCGGTCGACCTGGTGCGCCCACGCGAGCGTGAGCGTGTGCACGTTGCCGGTGTTGATCTGCGACAAGGGCGAATAGCGCGAGTTCGAGTAGTCGCGTCCGTTGGTCAGCCACGCGTCGGCGTCCGCCGATGCGTGCAGCAGCATCGCGTCGGTCACGGCGGCAGGCGGCGCGCCGATGGGCGCGGGTGTCCGCGTGCTGCCTGTCGGTGCGCTGCCGCCGGAGCCCGAGGCTGCGGCCGGCGTCGGGTTAGGCGAGACGAAGGTGCCGCGGCCGCCGTCGATCGCCACGCGCGGCTCGCCGCACATCATGTCGCGAGACGCGGCGCCGGCAAGCACCGGCCCGTACGACTCGGCGCGCGTCCTGGTGGGCCGCGTGAGCGGCGGCAGGCGCGGCACGGTGTCGGGCCGCAGATCGTAGAGCACGATCGAGCGGCCGATGCGCGCCGCGGGCGTGTGGGTGCGGAGCCAGGTGAAGCACGACACGTAGTCGCCCTGCAGGTAGGTCTGGCTCACGGCTACCCATCCGGACGCAGGCGCCGATCCGCCTAACCGAACGGTGTCGGCGAGATGCACGGCCCCCACCGGCGTCGACCCGAAGTAGAAGAGCGTGACCGCGCGCACGTGCCGCGCCTGCAGCGTGTCCGCGAGGCGGTCGAGGTCCTGTCCCCAATCGAGATTGCTGTCGACGAGAATGTGCTCGGGGTGCCGGCCGGCGAGCGCGTTGAAATCGGCAAGAAATTCCGGGTAGGCGAAGGCCGCCTGTGCGACCTCCCATATAATGAGTGCGCCCAACGCGCCGCGCACGAGCGGCCGCACGGGGACGCGCTCCCAGAGTGACACCACCGCTCCCGCCGCCGGGATCGCGAGCAACGGATACATCGTGAGCACGTGGCGGACGCCGATGTCGATGTGCGAGATCATCGCCACCACCATCACGCCGACCGCCGAACAGAGCAACGCGAGGGCGCGCCAATCGTGGCGCTGCGGAGACGCGAGCAGCCACGCGATGCCCAACGCAGCGAGCGAGAGGAACGCCAGCGGCGTCTTCACCGCGAGCGCGATCCACAAGTACCACCACCACCCCTGCGTGCCGACGTGGCCGAACAGGTACGACGTGTGCCCCTCGCGATTGTGCGCCGCGAGCGCGCGAAGTCCGGTGAGCAGCTCCGGCGCCGGCAGCGGCAGCCGTCCACCGAGCGCGAGCCGCGTGTGGAAGCGATAGACCGCCCACACCAGGACACCGACGAGCACCGCCGCCGCCACCGCCATGCGCGCCGGCTCACGGAGGTCGCCTAACGCAATGCGGCGCGGCGCGCCGGTGTCGCGCGGAGCGGGAATCGCCCACCAGGCACACACGATGAGCGCTGCCGCCACGGCGAAGAACGGCAGACTCGAGAACTTGGTGGCAATGGTCGCGGCGCCGGCTACGGCGAACACGATCGTTCGCGCGGTGTCCGGCCGCTCGAGCCATCGCGTGAACGTCCACAAGGCGGCCAGGAGCGTCGCGGTGAGCGGCAGATCGTTCGTCGCGAAGCCGGCGTGCGCGAGCAGTTGCGGCGTGGTCGAGACCAGGAGCAGTGCGACGACGGCCGCGGCATCGCCGTACAGCGAGCGCGTCCATCCCCACGTCACGCCGAGCAGCAACAGGAAAAACGGCAGGACGCCGAGTCGCGCGAGCAGCAACGTGCGTGCATACGGCCCGCTGTCTAACAGAATCGTGTTGCCTTCGGTCCACATCGTGGGCTGCCCGTGCGACGTTGCGCCGAAGAGCCGCGGCCCGAGCGCGATCGCGACGCGCGCCAGCGGCGGATGCTGCGGGTCGTAGTCGTAGCGTCCCTGGGCGAACCACTGCATGCCCGCCGCGAGGTGCGCCGGCTCATCCCACGTTTGTCCGAATCGCGCCGCGGCCTTGACCACGACTAACGACGCAATGATGGCGATGAGGATCGCGACGACCCCGAGTCGCCGGGCAGTGCTTGCATGCGGCGGCGCGCCGGCGTCCGAAGCGACGGGCTCGGTCAACACGCTCGACACGAAGAGATGCCTGGAAGGATTGGGTACGGTACGAAGGAGGACGACCCGGGCGCCATGCGTGTAATGCGGGTCAACGTGCGAACACCTCGACTACCGGTGTGATGCGCACGTTGCCTTCCTCGAGAGCCAACCGCCGCTCGCCGATCACGCGATCTTCGGCCAGCAGCTCGGGCGGCTTGGGTGCGTCGTAGGTGAGCGTCGTGGGCGCGTCGGAGAGCAACGCGTGCCTGAGCGCGTCGGCGTCAGGGGCGATCATCACGATGTCGAGGTCGCGCGCCGAGAGGTGGCGGCGCACGGCGTCGTTCACGGCGTCGGCATCGAGACCGCGCAGGTGCTCGCGCATGTCGGTGGTGAAATCGCCGGTGCCATGCCAGCGCGCGTCCAGCGCGTAGCCCAGGCGGTGATCCTGCGTCGCGGTGAGCAGCGGCAGGCTCTTGATCAGGTAGTCGCGCGTCGACACGAACTGGGCTTCGGTCAGGCCGCTCGTCACGAGGTGGTCGAGCTCGTGCAAGGCGATGCGCAGCGTCATGACCGCCGCGTCGGGCGGTACGGGCCGGATCCAGATCTCGAACAACTGGTGGTGGCGTGGCCGGTTGGCGTCGGGGAAGAACTGGAACATGCCGCCGGGAAACGCCTCGATGTACGCGTAGTCGCCGTAGTTGAGGCCGCGGATCTCGCGGATGCGCTGATACAGGTGCGACACCGACGACCGGTGCTCGCCTAACCACGTGCGCGCGAGCCAGAGCGCGGCGAAGTCCGGATGCGCGCGCGTCACGGCGATGGGGTGGCCGAAGGAGATGGCGATCGCCCGCGTGTCCTTCTGGATGATCTCGACGCGCAGACCGGGGCGCCGCGCGACCGCGGCCGCTGGGGCCGGCGGTCGCTCGCCTGCGGGGAGCGTCGCCACCGCCCTGCGGACGCGAGCGAGCAGCGCCGGCGGTACGTCGCCCGCTGCGCCGATCGTGAGGCCGGCCTGCACATAGTGCTGCGCAATGAACGCCTGCACGTCAGCCATCGTGATCGCGGCGATGCCGGCCTCCGTGCCTGACACCGGGTGCGCCACGCGCGTGCCGGCGAACACGTTCCACTGCAGCCGCTCCTTGCCCAACTCTTCTTCGTTGTTCGAGCGCAGGTCCTGCGTGAGCGCGTTCCGTTGGGCATCGCGCAGACGGGCGAAGTCCTCTTCACGCAGACCGGGCTCGGTGAGCAGCGGCAGCACGAGGTCGGCGAACGGACGCCACGTCTCACGGTGCACGCGCGCCGTGAAGGTGGTCACCTCCTTGTCCACCTGCGCACTGAACGTGGCCGCCATGGGGAACAACGCCGTCCGCACATCCTCGGCGCGCCGTTCGCGTGAGCCGCCTTCGGCGATCATCGACGCCGCGAGCGCGGCCAGACCTTCCTGTCCTTCGGGATCGTGCGCCGATCCGACAGGGAACACGAGCTTGATGTCGAGCGATGGATGCGGCGTGGCCTGCGTGAGGATGTCCAACGGGCGGCGCTTGGCGTGGGCCGCCGCGCGCTCGATCGATGGCGGGTTCGCGATGGCGTCCGGCATGCTGTCGTGCGACAACGTGGTCGTCACGAGCGCGGCATCGGTGAACACCGTGCGGGCGGCGTCGCGCACCTCGCGCGGCGTGACCACCGAGTACGTCGCGAACAAATCCTCGAGCGTCTGCGTGGTTCGATCGTAGTGGACGAAACGCGCCAATGTCGCGGCGATGGTTTCGGTATCGTCCAGCTCGCGCACGAAGCCATAGCGTTGATGCGCCTTCGCGTCGGCCAGTCGTTTTGCCGTCACCTGCACATCGCGCGCGGTCCGCACCGTATCGAGAATGGCGTCGCGCACCGGTACGACGTCGTCACGGCTCTTGACGCGGGCGGCAATGATGATGAGTCCCGGGTCGACGTTGCCCGGGTTATACGCGAACAGCGTGTCGACCACCTGCTCGTCGTCCACGAGACGGCGGTAGAGCGCGGACGTGCGGCCGAACCAGAGGTCGACCATCAGGTCGGTGGCGGCGAACGCGCGGTCGGTTGCGCCGAACGCGGGCGCGCGGAACGACGTCGTGACCCATGGCAGCGTTGGCGTCTCCCACGGGACGTGCGCGTACACGGGACCCGACGGGGCCGGGTCGCGTGGGACGTCGGCGCGATGGCTGCCGCGGCGCCAGTCGCCCCAGTAGCGCTCGACTAACGGAAGCACGTCGCCCGCCGACACGTCGCCGGCCACGAGCAGCGTGGTGTACTCGGGCCGGTACCAGCGATCGAAGAACAGCCGCGAGTAGTCGAACTGGTTGGGCATGTCCTCGATGTCGCGCAGGAAGCCCATGGTGGTGTGCTTGTACGTGTGTGTCGTGTACGCGTGGTCGCGCATCACCTCGAACAGCTTCTCGGTGGGATCGGCGCTGTTCTTGTTGTACTCGCCTAACACGGCCCGCGCTTCGGTCTTGAAGTCTTCCTCGCGATAGCGCAGCCGCTGAAACCGGTCGCCTTCGATCTCGAGCACGCGCGCCAGGTCGTCGGGCGAGAACGTGGTGTGATAGTTGGTGTAGTCGTCGGTGGTGTACGCGTTGGAGCGAGCCCCGGCGCGCGTGAGCACTTCCTGATAGCGCGCGGGCGGATACGCGTCGGTCCCGCGAAACATCATGTGCTCGAAGAAATGCGCGAATCCCGTTTTCCCGGGCTCGATTTCGTTGCGCGAGCCGGCCTGCACCGGAATCTGCAGCGACACGACATCCGGCAATCCCGTTGGGACGACGATCACGCGCAGGTCGTTCGGGAGGGTATGCTCGGAGATCGGGAAGGTCAGTAGCTTGTTCGGCATGTGCGTACGATAAGTGGAGACTGGAGCAGGTGGGAGGCGCATGAGCTCCTGATGGTGGGTCACCTCGACGCGTATCGAGCCAGTGCATGGTGGGCGTGCTCGGCGTGTAGTCTCCACGACAGAGGTTGAAAAAGATAACTAAAGGGAAACTGTCAGGTCTTCACGACAAAAGGCTTTAAAGGATAACAAGAGCGAAACTGGGGATAACGAAAGTGATCGTTCTGCGAGGGGGGACGCACGTTGCCTAACGGATATAAAATGGTTTTTGTTAAGAAAAAAGAGGCTATCTTCCCATAGCGCTATCGCCCTTCCCCCCGCGCAGAACGATCACTTTCGTTATCCTCAGTTTCCCTTTTGTTATCCTTTAGAGCCTCTCGTCGTGCGGACCTGCAGTCTCCCCTTTGTTATCCTTCGGCGCTTTCGAGAGGAGACCCGCCACCGGCTTTCGCTCGACTGACCTTCGCCTGAAACCGCTCGCACCTTGTGTGTCCGACGGCGTTTGGCTATTTCCTCCGCGTATGTTCACGATCGATCTGACTGGCCGGCGCGCACTGGTCGCGGGTGTCGCCGACGATGCGGGCTACGGTTTCGCAATCGCGAAGGCGCTCATCGAGTGCGGCGCGACGGTGGTGATCGGTACGTGGCCGCCGGCACTCAACATCTTCAACAACCTCCTCGAGCGCGGCAAGATGGATGCGTCGCGCCGCTTGTCGGACGGTGCGATGATGGAGTTTGAGCGGATCTACCCGCTCGATGCCGCGTTCGACACGATGGCCGACGTGCCCGAGGACATTCGCACCAACAAGCGGTACGCGAACGCCGGCGATTTCACCATCAGTGGGTTGGCCGAGCGCCTGGTATCGGATTTCGGCGAGCAGCCGCTCGACATCGTCGTCCACTCGCTGGCTAACGGGCCGGAAGTGAAGAAGCCGTTGATGGACACGAGCCGGTCCGGGTATCTCACGGCGTTGGGCGTGAGCGCGTACTCCCTGGTGTCGTTCGTGCAGCACTTCGGTCCGCTACTCCGGCCGCGCGCGTCGTTGTTGTCGCTCACGTACATGGCGAGCGAGCGTGTGATTCCCGGATACGGCGGCGGGATGTCGTCGGCGAAGGCGGCGCTCGAGAGCGACACGCGCGTGCTGGCGTACGAGGCGGGGCGCAAGTTCGGCGCGCGCGTGAACTGCATCTCGGCGGGCCCGCTCGCATCGCGCGCAGCGAGCGCCATCGGGATCATCGAGAAAATGGTGGAGTACGCGTCGGCGAACTCGCCGCTCACCGAGCCGCTCCATCCGTCGGAAGTCGGCGCGGCGGCCGCGTTCTTGTCGAGCACGCACGCGAGCGGGATCACCGGCTCGGTGGTGTACGTGGACAAGGGCTACCACGCCATGGGGATGGCCACGCAGGCGGCCGCGCCCGGCGCCTAACGAAAGCCGGCCTCAGCCCGCCGCGCGCGCGGCCACCTCGCGCACGAAGTCGGCCATGTCTTCGCGCGTCGTCCGGAAGCCGATGGGACAGATGCGCAGCGACAGCGCGCCGCGGATGCGCGTGCTCGAGATGAAGAACCGGCCCCCTGCGTTCACGGCCTCGTTGATGCGCTCGTTGAGCGCGTCGAGCGCCGCCGGGTCGTCCACGCCCGGGGGGTGCACGCGAAAACACAGAATGCCTAACGTCGCCGGTGCGAGCACTTCCATGGCCGGCTCGCGCCGCACGAGCGCTTCGGCGTGCGCGGCCAACGAGAGGCTGTACCCGATGGCGTCGCGCAGCACGTCGGTGCCGAAGTAGCTGACGCTGAGCCACACCTTGAGCGCGCGCGCATAGCGGGTGAGCTGCTCGCCGTAGTCGGCGAAGTTGATCTGGTCGCCGTCGCTCTCCGCGTCCTTGAGGTAGTCGGGGTAGATCTGGAACGCGGCCTTGAGTCGCCTGGGCTCGCGGGCCATGAGGCATCCGCACTCGAACGGGACGTAGAGCCATTTGTGGGGATCGAGCGTCACCGAGTCGGCGCGCTCGATGCCCGCGAGCGCGCGACGTCCATCATCGGAGAGAACAGAGAAGCCGCCATAGGCGGCGTCGACGTGGAGCCAGATACCCTCGCGCGCCGCGAAGTCGGCCAGCGGTCCGAGTGGATCGACGGCGCCGGTGTTGGTGGTACCCGCGTTGGCGACGATCATGAGCGGGACCAAGCCCTGCGCGCGGTCGCGGGCGATGGCATCGGCCAGCGAATCGAGCGGGAGCCGGAAGGCCGCATCGGGGGGCAGCAGTCTCACGTTAGGCCTGGCGATGCCGGCGATCCAGGCGGCGCGGATGGCCGAGGAGTGCGTCTGGTCGGACGCGTACACGGTGAGCCGTGCGATGCGCGACGGGTCGTCGCCGACGGCGGCGTGCCGGGCGGCGATCATCGCGGTGAGGTTCGCCGCCGAGCCGCCGGTAGTGAGCAGGCCTCCGCTTCCGTGAGGCATTCCGAGCCACGCGCGGAACCAGTCGAGGACGACGACCTCGATCTGGTTGGGCCCCGCCGCGACCGGCCACACGCCGGCGAAGAAGTTGTAGCCCGTGGCGAGCCAGTCGCCTAACGAGGCCGGGAACGCCGGGCAGCTCGGGACGTATGCGATGAACCCCGGGTGCGGCTCGCGCGCCGCGTGCGCGAACACGTGCTCGCGCAGAACGGCGAGCAGTGTGTCGATGTCCGCGCCGCGCTCCGGCGGCGGCGCCGCAATGAGCCGCTCCGTGGCGCGCCGCGGCAGCGTGTCCAGCACGCGCTGCGTGCGCAGCGACGACAAATGCTCGGCCACCGTATCGGTGACGCGGTAGCCAAGTCGGCGCATGGTATCGAGGTCGAGGTCCAGCGGGGAGCGAGGATACGCTCCGATGCGTGCGTCTGGCATTGTGTGTGACTGTGATCGGCGGGAGAACGTGGGTTCGCTGGCCCGGCACGTGCCGGCGACACTACCTTATACGCGATACAACCTGTCGGTTCCAGTCATGACCTCGCCCGTCCCACTGCCCGTCGAGGTGTCGCCGGCCGATCCCGGGGCCCAGGTGCCGATGCCGATCCGCACGTTGTCGTTCACGCGCGGACTCTGGCGGATCGCATCCGCGGGCGCCTCGGCTGGAAACCGGGTGGCGTTGTTGCGCGACGGCGGCGAGGCGTTCGAGGCGATGCTGTCCGCGATCGCGGAGGCGCGCGACAGCGTGGCGCTCGAGTGCTACCTGGTGACCGCCGACGCAGTGGGCAACCGGTTCGCCGATGCGCTCGTCGCCGCCGCGGCGCGGGGCGTGCGGGTGCGCATGGTGTCCGATTGGGTGGGGAGCCGCGGCGCGGGACGCGCCTACTGGAAGAAGCTGCGCGACGCGGACGTGCACGCGCGCATCTTCAACCCGCCGGGCTTTCGTCCCTGGTTAGGCATGATACCGCGCGACCACCGGAAGCTGTTGGTCGTCGACGACGCGGTCGGCATCACGGGAGGCTTCGGGCTGAGTGAAGCCTGGTCGGGCGGCATGCGGCGGCGTCGCACGGCCCCGTGGCGCGACACGGCCGTGCGCATCGAAGGACCGGCGGCAGTCGACATGTCGCGCGCGTTCCAGGTCATGTGGCGGCGCGCGAACTTCGAGCAGAGGCCGCGGCGCTGGCGTCGACGGCAGCTGGTGCGTCCCGCGCGCGGCGCCGACACCGATCCGCAGACCGCGCAGGCCGCGGTGGTGGGCATCGTCGAGGGCGAGCCGTGGCGCCTGCGGGTCGCACGCGCGCTGCAACTGCAGGCGGCGTCGGCGGAAAAGTTCATCTGGATCGCAAGCGCGTATTTCTATCCATCGGCCGCCGAGCTCGAGGCGTTAGCGGGCGCCGCGCAGGACGGCGTGGACGTGCGGCTCCTGGTACCGAGCAAGTACGATCATCCGTGGGTGCGGCGTCTGACGCGCCGCGTGTACCACCGCTTGTTGCGCAACGGCGTCCGCATCTGGGAGTGGAACGGCGTCATGATGCACGCCAAGACGAGCGTCGTGGACGGCCACTGGGTGCGCGTGGGCTCCACCGACTTCAACCCGCTCGGTATCGCGATCAACTACGAGCTCGATGCGATCATCGAGGATGCAGCGTTAGGCGAAGCCGCCGTCGAGATGTACCTGGCCGATCTGGCGTCATCCACCGAAATCCGGTGGCGGGGCCGGGCTGAGTGAGGGCGGACAAAGCGTCCGCTCTAGTAGACCGCCTCTGAGTTAGGGATAGCAGGAGATGGCCGCGGTAGAGGTGTCAGTGCTGAGCGTCTCCGCCCGGTGAGAGTCGCGCCCAGGGGAAAGAAGAGGAAAACGCAACGGCTCAAAAGGATAACAAAAGTGAAACAAGGGATAACGAAAGTGATCGTTCTGCGCGGAGGGAAGTGCGTTGCCGAA
>Ga0157369_10011543_pt1 | contig 10035 bp, 6 predicted proteins | sample C25metaG_FD_113461 | JGI IMG/M metagenome (GOLD analysis project Ga0157369, IMG submission 113461) | Corn rhizosphere microbial communities from Kellogg Biological Station, Michigan, USA - C2-5 metaG | ecosystem: Host-associated > Plants > Roots > Rhizosphere > Soil | place: USA: Michigan...
CATCGCGAAAGCCGCTGCGCCGAAAGCGCCATGAATATCTCGCGTCAGTTCATCTTAAAGCCCGTCATGACGACGCTGATCATGGCGGCGATCGTGATCTTCGGCCTGCTCGGCTTCTTCCAGCTGCCGATCAGCGAGCTGCCGAACGTCGATTTCCCGACCATCGTGGTCAGCGCCGGCCTTCCGGGCGCCGATCCCGAAACCATGGCGTCGGCGGTCGCAACGCCGCTGGAAAGCCAGTTCTCGACCATCGCCGGCGTGAGTTCGATGAGCTCGTCGAGCACGCAGGGCTCGACCCAGATCACCATCCAGTTCGACCTCGACCGCAACCTCGATGGCGCGGCGCAGGACGTCCAGGCAGCGATCTCCGCCGCCGGGCGGCAATTGCCGCAGCAGATGCCGTCGCCGCCGACCATGCGCAAGGTCAACCCATCGGATCAGCCGATCATGTATCTGGCGATGGGATCGCCGACCTTGCCGCTTCAGGAAGTGGACAAGTACGCCGAGACACTGCTGGCCCGGCAGCTGTCGACGCTGAACGGCGTGGCACAGGTCAACGTCTACGGTTCGCAGAAATTCGCGGTGCGCATCCAGGCCGATCCGGTGGCGCTCGCCGCGCGCGGTATCGGCATCGATCAGGTTGCGACCATCGCCAACGCTGCCAATCCCAACATTCCGACCGGTTCGCTGAACGGTTCCAAGCAGTCGATCGTGCTGCATTCGAGCGGCCAGCTCGAGACCGGCGATTCCTTCAATCGCCAGATCATCGCCTACAAGAACGGCGCGCCAGTGCGCGTGCAGGACGTCGGCCGCGCGGTCGATGGTGTCGAGAACAAGTACGTGGCGAGCTGGTACAACGGCAAGCGCGCCATCGTGCTTGCGATCCAGCGCCAGCCCGGTTCCAACACCATCGCCGTCGTCAACGAGATCAAATCCATCCTGCCCAATTTCATGGCGCAGCTGCCGGCGACCGTTCATCTCGACACGCTCTATGACCGCAGCCAGTCGATCCGCGCGTCGGTCTCCGACGTGGAACTGACTCTGGTTCTGGCGGCGATCCTGGTGGTAGCAGTGATCTTTGTGTTCCTGCGCACGCTGTCGGCGACGCTGATTCCCTCACTGGCGTTGCCGATCGCCGTGATCGGCACCTTCGCCGGCATGTCGTTCATGAACTACAGCCTCGACAATCTCTCGCTGCTCGCGCTGACGCTCTCGGTCGGATTCGTCGTCGACGACGCCATCGTCATGCTCGAAAACATCGTGCGCCACATCGAGGAAGGCGAGCGGCCGATGGAGGCCGCGCTCAAAGGTGCACGCGAGATCGGGTTTACGATTCTCTCCATGACCGTGTCGCTGGCCGCGGTGTTCATTCCGCTTGTGTTCATGGGCGGCATCATCGGGCGGCTGCTGCACGAATTTGCCGTCACCATCGTTCTGGCGATCCTGTTCTCCGGCATCGTATCGATCACGCTGACGCCGATGCTGTGCGCGCGGATGCTCAAGCCGGAATCGCACAAGAAGCACAACCGCTTCTACGAATGGAGCGAAAACACGTTTAACCGCGTGCAGGCGTCCTACGAGCGTTCGCTGCGCTGGAGCCTGCAGCATCGCTTCGTCATCTTCCTCGTTTTCCTTCTGAGCATCGCGGCCACGATCGGCACATTCATGATCATGCCGCAGGACTTCCTGCCCTCCAGCGATCAGGGACAGATCTTCGGCCTTACCGAAGCGCCCAACGGCACCTCGTTCGACCAGATGGTGCGCTACCAGCAACAGGCGGCGGCCGTTCTGACGAAAAACCCCAATATCGAAGGGTTCATGTCGGCGGTCGGCTCCGGCGGCTCCAGCTCAGGGGTGAACAGCGGCCGCGTGTTTGCGAGTTTGAAGCCGCTGTCGGAACGCAGCCTGTCGGCCGACCAGATCATAAGGCAGATGCAGCCGGAGCTCGACCAGATCCCGGGCATCAAGGTGCATATGCAGATCCCGCCGATGATCCGCATCGGCGGCATGCTGACCAAGTCGCAATATCAGTACACGTTGCAGGACCTCGACATGAAGGAGCTCGAGGACTACTCGACGCGCCTCATGAACGCGCTGGCGACAACGCGCGGGTTCGAGGACGTCGCAACCGACCTGCAGCTCTCCACACCGGCGCTGAATGTCGCGATCGATCGCGACCGGGCTTCGGCACTCGGCGTCACGCCGGCGGCCATCGAAACCGCCCTTGGCTCGGCGTTCGGCGGCGAGGAGATATCCCAGATCTACGGTTCGTCTGACACCTATCAGGTCATTCTCGAGCTCCTGCCGCAGTACCAGAGCGATCCCTCCGCGCTCTCGCGCCTTTATGTGACGGCGCAGGACGGAACGCTCGTCCCGCTGACCGCGGTGACGAAAATCACCAACGGCATCACGCCCCTGAGCGTGAATCACCTCGGCCAGCTGCCGTCCGTCACGCTGTCCTTCAATCTGGCGCCGGGCTACGCACTGAGCGATGCAGTGTCGTCCATCGGCCGCGTGCAGCAGCAGATCGGCATGCCGCAGACGGTGCAAGCCTCGTTCCAGGGCGCGGCACAGGCGTTCCAGAGCTCCTCCGGCGGCATCGGGCTCCTGCTCGTGGCGGCGCTCGTGGTCGTCTATATCGTGCTGGGCATTCTCTATGAGAGCTTTGTCCATCCGCTGACAATTCTGTCGGGCCTGCCATCGGCAGCGGTGGGCGCACTTTTGACGCTGCTTCTGTTCCACGGCCTGTTCCTCATTCACGTGGTCCGGACAGACACCACGCTGAGCCTCTATGCCTTCGTGGGCATGATCATGCTGATCGGCATCGTGAAGAAGAATGCGATCATGATGATCGACTTCGCGCTGTCGCGCGAGCGCAGCGAGAACGTGCCGCCCGAAACCGCGATCTTCGAAGCCGCGATCATCCGCTTCCGCCCGATCATGATGACCACGATGGCGGCGCTCATGGGCACGCTTCCCATAGCCATCGGACTGGGCGCTGGCGGCGAGACGCGCCGGCCACTGGGCCTCGCCGTCGTGGGCGGATTGGTGCTTTCGCAGCTCCTGACGCTCTACATCACGCCGGTGCTCTATGTGTATCTCGATCACCTGAGCGAGCGCTTCGGACGCAAGTCCGGCGGACCAGCACACGCCCCGGCGGAATAACTCAGCCTTTCGCCGTGATGCGGTCGACCTCGGCGCGTTCCTCCGCCGAGAGCGGCCATTCCGCGGCTTTGATATTGGCGTCGATCTGTTCTGGCCGCGTGGCGCCCGCGATCACACTCGCGAGGCACTCTTGGGACAGAAGCCACGAGAAGGCCAGTTCGAGGAGTGAGCGCCCGCGCGCCTCACAGAATTTCTCGAGCGCCTCGACGATGCCCCAGTTCGTGTCGTTCATGTAGCGGTCGGAGAAGCGCTGCATGCGGCCGAAACGGGTGTCGGCGGCCGGCGCGTGGCCGCGCTGGTACTTGCCGGTCAGAAGCCCGCTCGCGAGCGGGAAATAGGGCAGGAGCGACATCCCGTTCCGCGCAATGGCGGGAATGAGCTCCTTCTCGGCGTCGCGCACAAGAAGGCTGTACTCGTCCTGCGCCGTCACATAGGCCGCGATACCGGCACGTGCCGAGATTGCCGCGGCATCGTCAATGCCTGCCGCCGGAAGATTGGAGCAGCCGATGGCGCGGACCTTGCCCTGCTTCACGAGATCGTCGAGCGCGCGCAGGGTTTCATCCATCGGCGTCTTCGGGTCTGGCCGGTGGAGCTGATAGAGATCGATCCAGTCGGTCTTGAGCCGCTTCAGGCTCGCCTCGACAGCTTCCATAATGTAGGCGCACGAGCCGCGGGCTTTGCTCTCGTCGTCGTCCATAGCCATGCCGAATTTGGTAGCCAGCACGATGTCCTTCCGGCGTGCACCCAGGATCTGGCCGAGCTGTTCCTCGGAGCCGCCACGATTGCCGTAGACGTCGGCGGTGTCGAACAGCGTGATCCCGCGCTCGATGGCGCGGTCGACCACCTTTCGCGAGGATTCGATATCCAGGATGCCGAAATTGTTGCAGCCGAGGCCGACGACCGAAACCTCGATGGATGATTTTCCGAGTCTGCGCTTCTTCATCGCCACCGTCCCTTATCCGCGCCGACTATAACGTCTCCACAAACAAAAAGGGCGCCGGTTTCCCGGCGCCCCGATTGGGAAGGTTGGGCGATTTCTAGAACCGCGCGCCCACCTGGAAACCCACGATACGCGGGTCGCCATAGAATACACCGGTCCACAGACCGGAAGACGAGCTGGTCAGATATTCGCCGGTAGTATGGCTGCCACCCAGCAGGTTCTTCGCATAAGCCTGTACGTACCATTCGTTGTCCGGCGCGTTCAGGGTAACAAGCGCGTTCATCACACCATAGGACCGGATCGAATCAGCGGGACCATTAAAGATGCGACCCCACATAGCCGCTTCCCAGAAGTAATCGACACGCGAGACGAGATTGTAACCGGCTCCCATCGGAGTCGAGTATTGAGCGCCGAAGCTAAGCGAATAGGGCGGCGTGTTTGCCAGTTGGTTGCCGTGAATGTTGACCGGAACGCCCGTCAGCGTCGAACCCGGGTAGGCCGGATCGCTTTCGGCGAAAGGCAGGCCGGAGCTCGTGATCGCGTCGAGCACGCTTTTCGTACACACGCCATAGGACGCATGAGGGACACCGTAAGGTGCGAGAGCCGAGGTGCCGCCAGGTGGGGCGAAGAACACCCCGCCCGTGCCCGCGCTCAGCGCTGCGAACGAGGCATCGAAACCGCCTGCGGGTCCCGTGTAGTAGAGCACGCAGTTCTGCGCATTGGTCGCGGACAATGTGCCGTCCTTGATGACGAGCGCATTCGGATCGCCGCCGCCCGGATTGCGCGTATCGATCTGCGCCGTGTTGCCGATCCGCGACTGGGTCCAGTCCGCATTAAGGCTGAACTGCCAGTGATCCGACGGCGCCCAGAGAAACTCGCCTTCGACGCCGTTCAGATAGGCCTGAATGTTGGTGTTGACCGACGTGTTGGCGATAACGGACGAAATCTGGTAGCCGCCATAGTTGTAGTACCACGCGGTCAAATTGGCCTGCAGCCGGCCGTCCAGGAGCGTGTTCTTGGCGCCAACTTCGTATGAATCGATCGTTTCTGGCTCATAGGTCGCGGGGATGCCCGTCAGGTTGCCCTGCTGCACGCCCGGGTTTGAACCACCTGCCTTGTAACCTCTGGAGTACGACGCATAGAGGTTGGTTTGGTCTGTAAGATCCCAGTGAGGGTTGTAGTCGACAACCAGGCGCCCCGTCAGCTTATCGAACTTGCGGTGTGTATCCTCGAACAGCTGGAAGCCCGGCGTGCCAGGATCGAAGTCACAACCTGCCTGCTTTTGCTGCTCGCACAGGGCCATGGCAGCGTCGGAATCCTTCGAGCCAATCGGTATGTCGCCGTTGAAGATCGTGATGCGGCCCGAATTGTCCTTGATGTCCTCGGTGCCGCGCAGACCCAGAGTGAATTTGAGCGAATCGGGCAAGGCATCCCAGTAAACCTCGCCATAGATCGCCTTCGATTCGATCGTCGAACGCTGCGTGCGATTGTCGTAGTACGTCGTGCCGTAGATGCATCCGGTCGTAGCGCAGCCCGGAATTCCGCTGAATGGTCCGCCCAAAGCGCCGAACAGCGTCTGGCCGTAATCGAGTGTGTTGGCGCCCACATAGTAGTCGCCCCATTGCTGGACGTTCAGGTAATACGCGGCCAGCATGAAGTTTACCGGACCTTCGAAATTCGAATTGAACCGAAGATCGACCGATTCCTGCTTGCTCGAGCCGTTCGACTGATCATAAGCAAACGGAGTGCTGGTGTAGCGGTTGATGGAGCCGCCGATGATGCCGTTATCCGTGAAGTTCGAGGTAGGAAGTTGGCCCGGATTCGCAAACATAAAGGCATAAGGACCGGTGGCGACATTGCCATATGCCGGGGGCGTGATTCCAAGGAAAGAGTACGTGCCAATCACCGTGGCAAAGGTCGTCAAACTCTGTCCAAGTCTGGCCTGATCAAAGGGAGCGCCTGGCGAGTTCGTGTAGCTTTCCTGCGACAGGACGGAGCCATCCGCGTAACCGCCAACCAGCGTCATATCGAGCCAGCTCGTCCACTTTTGCTTTACTTCGGCGCTGATCGAATTGCTGCGGCCAGATAGCGTCGGCGTAAAGTCCGAGTTGACCGAACGTGGGTCTGAGGGCACGGCGCCTGGCGGAGGCGTATAGGGATTCGTCAGATCGAACAGGCCCAACGTTGAGGCGCCGCCCGGAATGCCGAAGTTCCCAAACAGTCCGAACAATCCTCCGAAGGCTTCCTCCATGGCCTGACTGCTGACCGGAATATTGAAGAACGTCGCATTCGGATTCACGGGGCCGTTTGCCAATTTGTCGGGCAGACAGCCAAGCACGCCCGTCGGGTCGGTATGGCAAAGTTGCTTCTCGCCGCGCATGCGAGTGTCGTTTTCCTCACCGTGCGAGTAAATGACATCGACCGTCGTATCCTGTGTCGGCTGCCAGCGGATCAGGCCGCGAGCCGACCACTGATCGCGCGAGTCCGGATGCGGATCGCCTGCGGCGGGATCGATGTTCGTTGCGTAGCCATCGTGACGAACCCAGTCGGCCGCGACGCGAACAGCCAGCTCATCGGTGATGATCGGCACGTTGACCATGCCTTTCACTTCCGTCGAGTCGTAGGTGCCGTAGCTCACATCCGCGCTGGACTCGAACGTGTCGAGCTTCGGCCGGGCTGAAAATGTATTGACAGCACCGCCAGTCGCACCACGTCCGTACAGCGTGCTCTGCGGTCCGCGCAGAACTTCTACGCGGTCGATATCGTAGAACTGGCCAGAATCGACTGGCGCATTGGCGTAATAGATGTCGTCGATGTTGAAGGCGATGCCGGATTCGGCGTCGCCCGAGATAACCTGTGTACCGATACCGCGAATCTGGAAGTTCGTTCCTGTGAAGTTCGCCTTGGTATAGGAGACGTTGGGGGTACTGAACTGGATATCCTTGAAGGTGTTCACCTGATGGGCCGCCAGATCCTTCGCCGTATAGGCCGTCACCGCGATCGGCACCGACTGGATGTCTTCCGCTCGCTTCTGGGCGGTCACCACCACGGTTTCGATCTGCGCGTAGGCCGGAACCGTAAAGGCCGTCGTCACCAGTAGCGCACCAATGAACGTAAGGGACTGAGCCGTCCCGATCTTCGCAGGCATTTTGAACTCCCCGTTGCGGCCCCAATGGCTGGAGCCTTTCTGCCGGCGCGTCCCGCTCGCATCCCGAGCGAACCCAGACTGACACGCTTCGGCATTTTGGAGATTGATGGAATGTCAGAAACCGGGCAAGGGCGTTGGCCCACCGCTGCCAACGCGTTGCGCTTTCAGCGGAACTTTGTACCCATTATGCAACAGTGAACGTTACGGAGTGCCGCTTTTTACGGCGTATGAAACAAGAAATTGTCGTAAGGAAAGCGCAGCCCGTGCGCAGAGGCGCCTCTATCTCAGAGCCCGAATAGCTCCCCCTCGCCTACTGACCCGCCCTCGGAAAGGGCCCAATGGGAAACGGAAGATTGTCGCGCGCGAAGGTCACAAAGGCCAGAAGCTCGAACAGGTATTGGAGCAGGTTCAGGGAGAATCGCTTGAGCTCGTCGTTGGTATGGCCGTTGATCACGAGCACAACGAACTGCACGCAGGCGAGCACGAACACGATCCAGAGCACCACCCAGGCGAGGAACGCGAATCCGATCGCGTAAAGGAGGCGCGCGATGGGGAATGGCCTGTGGTCCGGATAGGGCTGGGCCTGTGCTGCCGACCCTGGAGGAACATCCGACATAGCGCACTCCAAAAGGACTGTGTCACCCAACAATTGGGGACCTTTACGGCCAATTCAAGCACGCTCACCGGGCGCGCCGTTGCCAGCCAGCCAATCGAACGGTCCGACAAGCAGCAACCCCGCGAAATAGCCGCCCAGATGGGCCTGCCAGGCCAGCGGGCTGATTTCGCCTCCGATCGTCAGGCCTGTCGGACCGAAGACAAGGTTGACCACGACCCAGAGCAGCGAAAAGACCACAACCGGCCGGGAAAGGATCGGCGCCAGACCGGGCGGAGCATCCCAATTGCGCACCGGAATGCGCAGGAGCCGGATGGCAGCTGCCATCAACCCTGAAATAGAACCGGAAGCGCCGATCACCGGCACCGGAGAACGCCAGTTGAGCGCCAGATAGCTCCCTGCCGCTGCCACACCGCACACCAGGAAGAACAGCAAGAAAGCAGCAGGCCCAAATCGCTTGGCCACGATCGGACCGAAGGCGAGCAGCCATAGACAGTTCATCACCAGATGGGTGATGTCGCCATGAAGAAAGATGTAGCTGACGAACGGCAGTGTCTGCTCGAGGACGCCATTGATGCCGGCGCTGTAGGCGTAGCGCAAAGGAATGAAACCGTATTGGACCAGAACGCGCTCAGAAACATTCGGCGGCAGGAGCATCCGTGCGACATGCGCAAGAACCAGCAGAGCAATGAGCGCCGCCACCGATGCGGGCACGCGAAAGGCCGGCTCACCGTTCGCTTCGTCTCGAAGAAAAGCCATGGCCGCTAACGCATCAGCGCGGCTTCGACCAGCGGCAGGCGATCGTTGCCGAAATACATGTCATCTCCATTGACGAACATCGTGGGCGAACCGAACCCGCCTCGCGCAATGACCTCTTCCGTATTCACGCGCAAACGATCCTTCACCTCCGGCGCCTGCGTGCGCGATAGGATGGAAGACGGGTCCAGAGCGGCCGTACGGCAGACCTCCCGCAGCACATCTTCCTGGCTGACGTCCTTCAGATCGCGCCAATAGGCTTCGAACGCGGCGCGGGAAAATGGGATCAGCGCACCCTGCTCGTCCGCCGCCACCACGCAGCGCATCATTGCGACCGCGCGCACCGGGAAAACCGGCGGCCTGCCGATCCTGATACCCGCCAGCCGCGCCCAGTCCTGCAAATCTTTCTCGGAATAGGACGCTTTTCGCGGATCGGGATGCGCCCTGCGCTCATAGACATCGCGGTTAACTTCATTGAACACCCCGCCGACAAGTATGGGTTTCCAAACGGTTTCGGCGTTCGTACGCGCGATGATGTCCTGAATCCGCGTAAAGGCGAGATAGGTCCAGGGCGAAGAGCAATCGAAGAAAAATTCCAGCTTCGCCACAGGTCGCTCCTCGCTTTCCGGCACACTACCGCACCATCGTCCCGCTTTGAAACACAGCTGGGGCAGGTTTGCGCCCCAGTTGTGGCACGGCGGTTGCTCTAAGTCCTGGCGAAGACATTTTCAGGGCGACCGCCATGACCAACAGGAACACGCTTTTGCTCGCCGCACTCGGCTGCGCGTTCGCGACGGCCGCTGCAGCAGGGCCTTACGACAATTCGGCCAACTACAACAATCCGATCGGCATGACGTCGGCCCAGGAAAACCAGACGGTGAATTCCTCGCTGCGCGACGCCAACGGCAATCTGACCGTGGTCAACGGCCAGATCACCTCGTCGTCCTTCAGCGAAGTGAACGGCGTGCAGAACTTCAGCGGCGGCGTCGGCAATCCGGCCGGCACGTTGAACGGCACGGCGACCGCGATCGGCAATCAGCTCAACGTCGTCACCGCAGGATCGAACAACATCGTGATCGTGAGCTCGACGCAGACCAACAATGGCAATCAGACCGCCAACACGAACTTGAACGGCAACTGATTTTTTTGTGAACGGAGGGGAGCCCCATCCCATGACACCGCGCGGACGTAAATTCCTTTTAATGCCGTTGGTCCTTCTGGCCGCGGCCGTGACACTGGAGGGCTGCATCAGTCCTTCGGCCGATGATACGGGCCGGTATACGGTGCCGATCGGCGGTTCGCCCGTCATCAGCAACGAGACGCCGTATTCGACGGCGCTGCGCTGCATGGGAGGATACACCGCGCAACGGCCACTGCGCATCGCCGCCGGCCAGATCGCCGACTACACCGGCA
>Ga0157369_10011545_pt1 | contig 10033 bp, 9 predicted proteins | sample C25metaG_FD_113461 | JGI IMG/M metagenome (GOLD analysis project Ga0157369, IMG submission 113461) | Corn rhizosphere microbial communities from Kellogg Biological Station, Michigan, USA - C2-5 metaG | ecosystem: Host-associated > Plants > Roots > Rhizosphere > Soil | place: USA: Michigan...
ATGAGCAAAGGGGACGAACACAGCTGCGGGAACATACGCGACTGGTTGGCCACGGCAGCAACGAACTGTGACGCCACTCAGGTAATGGCCGAACAGAACGCCGAGTATTTCCGGCTTGAGGTCGCCCGCCCCAGGCCATATCTACGTGCAGATGATCCAGTTCTGGCGCGCCGCTACGGCTGTCTCTGTCGCCGCGTCACGGCGGGCAAGAGGTGGTTGGCTGGGTCGGGGACCAGGTGGTCTTCCCCGCCAGACCACCCCATGCCTGTGCCGGCGGGCGCTTATTACTTCGGCTCGACCGACACGGTCGAAGCCGGCGACACCACCAGGGCCGACGTCATGGAACTGACCGGCGGCACCGGCGTCGACATGTCGATCGAGGCGGTCGGCTACCCCGAGACCCTGCTGACGGCCGCGTCCGTGGTCCGCCCGGGCGGCACCATCGCCAAAATCGGCGTGCACAGCGCCCGTCTCCATGCCCCTCCAGGGCATGTGGAGCCAGGACGTCACCCTCATCGTGGGCCTGGTCGACACCGTGTCCATTCCCGCGCTGCTGAAGATGGTGGCCAGCGGCTGCATCCCGGCGGAGAAGACGGGCACCCACTCCCCGTCCTGACCCTGTAGGTCTCGCGATCAAGCCTGCCGGGGCGGCGGTGAACCGCCCCGGTGAGGCGAGTCAGGAAGGCTGCGGAACGGCTGGGACTTCTCCCGCGTCGAGTTGCCGCAGCTTGGCGCGAACCGGTTCGGCGTCGGGGTGACGTAGGTCCTCGAGGACAGCCAGCGCCTGCTGCCAGGCCTGGCGGGCCATCATCGGGGAGCCGACTGCGAAGCGGGCGTCGCCGAGATGGGCGAGAGCCCAGGCCCGACCCCAGCGGTCGCCGAACTGGCCGAACAGCCTGACGGCCTCCTGGAAGCAGCTGGCGGCCTGGACGTAGTCTCCGAGCTGGTAGTAGGCGTATCCCAGGCTGTCCCAGCTGCTGGTAGCGGCCTGTCCGTGTGCGTCGCCCAGCTCCCGGTGCAAGGCGATGGCCTGCTGGCACCAGGTCAGGGCCTGCTGATGGTTTCCCATCCGGGCATGGCACCAGCCGATGTTGTTGGCGGTCATTGCTTCCCTGGCCTTGTCCCCGAGAACCTGGAACAGCTCCAGGGCATGCAGGCACTGGGCTAGCGACTCGCCGTACCGGCCCTCTCGTTCGAAGGCGAACGCCAGGCCGATGCGTGCCCGGGCCTGCCCCTGCCGGTCGCCGCGGTGGCCGCACAAGTCGAGGGCGTGCCCGTAGTGGCTGCGGGCATCGGAGAAAGAGCCCAGCAGGGCACAGGCTTGACCGAGGCCCTGGTAGGCGCGGGCCTGCGCCTCCAGATCGGCCAGGCGAAGGCTGGCCGCCAGCGCGGTTTGCTGCGTGCTCGAGTAATCGTTCCAGTACCCTCGCCGGTCGAGAAAGCCCGTCAATGTCGAAGGCAACTGGCAGGCGTGAGTGTCGAAACTGGCCCGGGCGGCCAGGGCGATGACCGCGAGCAGCACCCGGTGCTCGGCCTCGAACCAGGCCATCGCCTGCGTGTCATCGGTGATGTCTTCCTGGCTCACCCCAGGTTGCGGCGGTACCAGGGCGACCGAATCAAAGTGCGGGGATAGCAGCGCCGCGGCGTGTGCGGTGTGCAGGTAATGATCGAGCATCCGGTGCATGGCCGAACGGCGCTCTGCCTCGCTGTCCTCGGCCCCGGCCCGCTCCGCGGCGTAGGCGCGGAGCATGTCGTGGAACGCGAACCGGCCCGGTGGGAACTCGGTGACGAGGTGGCAGCGGGCGAGCCCGTGCATCAGCGTGCGTGCCTGGTTTATGGGGACGCCTGCCAGGCTGGCGGCGGCAGCCGCCGTGATGTCCGGACCCGGGTGCACGCCGAGCAGCCGGAACATGCGTGCCGCCGGACGGCTCAGGATCTGGTAGGAGCAGGCGAACGCGGCTCGCAGGCTGGTGGCGGCTTCGCCGGTGTCCATCGCGTCCAGCCTCGTGGCGGCCGCCCTGAGGTCTCGGCCGAGCTCATCCAGGGTCAGCGCGGGGCTGAGAGCGGCGTGCGCTGCCACGACGGCCAGCGCGAGCGGTAGCCGGGCGCACAGCTCGATCAGCTCGCTGGCGGCCTGTGGTTCGCTCGCCAACCGCTCGCGCCCTAGCCTGCGGGCCAGCATCTCGGCGGCGTCCGAATGTGGGAGCACGTCGACGGGCAGCGGGTACGCCTCATCCGCGGCGACCAGCCCGGCTAGCTTGTCGCGGCTGGTTACCACGACCATGCAGGCCGACTTGCCGGGCAGCAGCGGGCGGACCTGGCAGGCGTCGCGGGCATTGTCCAGCACGATGAGCATGCTCCGGCTGGCCAGCAGGCTGCGGTACATCCCGGCCTGGGCCTGGATCGTCGGCGGCAGCTGCGAGGCGGCCACGCCGAGGACACTCAGGAATCCGCGTATCGCCTCGTCCGGCGGCACCGGGTCGGCGATCGGATCGAAGCCGCGCAGGTTGACGTACATCTGGCCGTCCGGGAAGCGCGTGGCAACCTGATTCGCCCACTGCACGGCCAGGGCGGTCTTACCCACCCCGCCGGTTCCGCTGATCGCTGCGATCAGCACCGTCCCCGGGGTCTCGTCGCCGGCCTGATCCAGCAGATTGGTCAGCTCCGCCAGCTCCCGGGCCCGGCCCGCGAAGTGCCGCAGCAGCCCCGGCAGTTGCCTTGGCACAGCCGGCTCGAGACCGCTGCCCGTCAGCGGCTCCGGCGCGGGGGCCTGCAGGACCGCGTCCGCGTCGAGGATCTGCTGGTGCAGCCGGCGCAGATCGCTTCCCGGCTCGGAGCCGAGCTCGTTGACGAGCGCGCGACGGGCGCTCTGATAGGCAGCTAGGGCCTCGCCCTGCCGGCCATCGCGGTAGAGGGCGAGCATCAGCAGGCCATGCAGGCGCTCCCGCAGAGGATGGGCGGCGGCCAGTTGCCTCAGCTCGGCGATCACGTCGGCGTGCCGACCCGCTTGAAGGTCCGCGTCGATGCGGGCCTCGAGCGCCTGCAGCCGCATCTCCGCCAGCCGGGGCACCTCCAGCCGGACCAGCGTGTCGGACGGCACGCCGGACAGCGGCTGACCGCGCCACAAGGACAACGCCGCCCGGAGCAGATCCGCCGCATCCGCCCAGGACCCGGCGCTGATGGCCGCCTTCGCCGCGGCCACCGACGACTCGAACCGGTCCACATCCAGCTCACCGGTCACGACGCTGATCAGATAGCCGTCCGGCTGAGTGCTGATCCGGGACCCGCCGGTGACCGCCAGCGATTTCCGCAGCCGCATCACGTAGGTCTGCAGGCTCGCCCGCGCCGACGGCGGCGGCACGGAACCCCAGAGGGCTTCGACGAGTTCACCGACCGGCACGGTACGTCCGGCGTTCAGCAGCAGCGCGGCCAGCAGCACCCGCTGCTTGCCGGGAGGGACGGGCACCACGGTCCCGGCCTGGCGCACCAGCAACGGCCCGAGGAGGCAGAACTCCGTCTCGGCAGCCACAGACACCTCTCTAGCGGGGGCCAGCCGACCGTGCTACCGCGGTGCTAGCAGTGTGCGACCGGCCTGGCCCAGGCTCATCGTAGCTGTCAAGCCCGCATCCGGAAGGTGAGGAAACATGAGAAAAAGGCCGTGGGCGTCACTGCGGCTCGTGACGGCTCTTGCCGTCACGCTTTCTGCAGCCGTTATCGGCGTGGCCAGCGCGCACTCCGCCTCCGCTATTACAGCATGCGGAACGCATAGAGCGCTGCTCGGTCCATGGTTCGCCATGGAAAACAACTCGCACAGAAATCTCGCGTGGACCCAGCCCTCCGGCCAGTCCGCAGGGGCGCGGGTCTCGCTGAAGTCCTATACGGGGTCTAATAATCAGTGCTGGAAGATCCTCGGGGGATTCGGCGGCGGCAGGATCGAGATCCAAAACTTTCAAGGGACGGAGCTGTGCCTCAGCGCAAACCAAGCCAGCCCGAGGGCCAACGGCGTCGCCATGCAGATGGAGCAGTGCCTGAGCAGGACGAACCAGATGTTCGTCGTACTCAGGACCAATCAGTACCAGCTCGTCTCGAACAGTGCTCTATGCATTGGCCTCAACAGCCCGGTAGGCGCGGGAGCCGTCGTCTACCAATTCAACTGCAATAATTCGAGTCCCGGCCAGCACTGGTTTGTCGATAACAATCCCTGACCGGCTCATTCGGCGAAGGACAGCGGTCTCCCCCGTTTCGTCACACGGGGGAGACCGTGCGCGCTATTAGCCTCAATCAGTCAGCATGCCTGAGGTGCGGGTCACTGATCACGCCGCTGCCGGGTTTCAGGCGCGTGCCTTTCAGCTGTCGGCGGTGGTCGTGCGGTGATGCCCGGGCGGGCACCGGCTCCGGCCGAGAGTGCGGTCAGAGCCGAGAGGATGCCGCCGTCGACCAGCTTTGGCAGCGGTCGGTGAACAGTAGAGCCGGGGACGGCACGGGTGTCCTTGGCCCCTGCCTGGTACGGAGGGGTCAGGGGCGATGCGCCGCGATACAGTGAGAGCGCGTGCCGCGAACCGCTGGAGGTGGGCTATGCGAGCACGGACATCACCTCACGGCAGCCAGTTCGGCCCATATACCGTCCTCGACCTGCAACAACTGCCTGAGGACGGCAAGGGGTTCGAGCTTGAGGACGGGTGGCTGATCGAAGTGGCGGCAAGCTCACGGCACAACTGGGCGCTGCGGACCCTCGCCCGGATCTTGGAGGGCGCTGCCGCGAGCGCCGGGTCGCAGGCCGTCGTCTGCGACGGGGGCGAATGGGAGATCAGCACTCCGGCGGGCGTGCGCAAGCCCGATGTCTTCGTCGTACCCCGGGAGGTCGCCCGGGCGGCGATCATCGAGGAGTCACCCAGACTGATTCCCGGTACCGAGCTATACCTGGTGGCAGAGGTCATCTCCCCGGGCAGCGGCAGCGAGCGCACCGACCGCCTGCGCAAGGTGAGCGAGTACGCCAGGCTGGGAATCCCGCAGTACTGGATCGTCGAGCACGCGCCCCGGCTCGCCGTCCAGGTCCTCACCCTGGCCGATGGAGCCTACGTAGCCGCACCGCCAGTGATGGAGGGCACCCGGCTTGAGACCCTGGTCCACGCGGACAAGCCGTTCACCGTCTCATTCGACCCGGCGGGCCTGCTCGACTTCTGACCCTGCCCGCGCCAGCCGCACTCCGCCGAACGAGCGCAGCCAAAAGCAACGACGCCTAACACCAGGCCACGCCCTGCCGATTATTCGTCTATGCACCGCCCCGTTCGTGGCTGATCGAGTCGCACATAACAGCCGGTCATACAAGCTGGGTGGCTTGCTGGTCTAAAGCAATGAGGGCTGTCAGCGCGCGTGAGGTTGACTACGCTCCTGGGAATGCAATCACCGAGCGGCGCGTACGTCGGCTCGTCCAACCTCGCGCCCGACTGGTTCACGGGCCGAGCACCTGCGGCTCCCCTCGGCCCTCGGCTTCCGCAACCTCACCCACTGCATCGCCCGGAACACTCGTGGAAGCCGGCGCCTTTCAGGCCCAGCTACATCCCGCGGGTCGCCGGTGGTACTTTCACCGACATGGCAGCGAAGGTGAAGGAGCAGAACCTCGCCGTGTTTGGTGAGGGCGGCGGGGTTTCCGTGGCGGGCATGCCTAATTCCGGATCGGTCAGCGGTCGCACCTCTTTCGAACTACGCCACGGCAGGGCCCGACAGACTGGCACATCGATCTAAAGCCAGGCCAGGCGGCCGACAGGCGGTTCGGGAGCCAGCCCATCGGACCCTTTAAACGCTACGACCAACACCGCAGCGCTTCCATAAACAATTAGATGACATGCATCGGCGGCAGCGGATGGGCGGTGGGCTGTCGTGGTCGCTGGCCGCTGCTGCATGGGTACGATCGGGCTGGTGGTGACCTTCCGGGACGCGCGGCGCGAGGACGTGCCGGCCATCGTGGCCCTGCTGGCCGATGACGTGCTCGGCGCAGGACGCGAGGCGGCCATGGACGAGGCCTACCTGGTGGCGTTCGAGCAGGTGCAGGCCGACCCGCGCAGCAGGCTCATCGTCGCCGAGGCCAGTGGACAGGTGGCCGGGACGCTGCAGCTGAGCATGCTGCCGGGGCTGAGCCGGCACGGCATGCTGCGGGCGCAGGTCGAGGGGGTCCGGGTCGCGGCCCCGCATCGCGGCCAGGGCCTGGGCCGGGCGATGATCGAGTGGGCGATCGAGCAGGCGCGCGAGCACGGCTGCGGGCTGGTCCAGCTGACCTCCGACAAGCGACGCCCTGACGCTGTCCGCTTCTATGAGTCCCTCGGCTTCACCGCCTCCCACGAGGGCCTCAAGCTCCCGCTCTAGCCGGGCCGCCCCCCAGCATCCCGGACAGGCGCTGCCGGGACCCGCCACCCAGCGGGGCACGGGCAACCCCGGCCAGACGCGCTAATCGCCGAATCTTCGCGCCTGGCCGCACAAGTGTCTCGCGGCACGAGTGAGTGCAGATCATCCATTCCAGATCTCAGCCAGCAGCTCGTGATCGGCAGCTACCCCGACACCCTGGCCGCGGGCGCCGACCTCGCCCGCTGGCAGCTCACCCAGATCGTCCGCGCCACCCTGCTCCTCACACAATTCGACCACAAATACTTCAGTTAGAAATCGCCGATATTACTTCAAGGTTACGCTGGATTTTCCACTCTGCAAGGACTCGGCGTCGCAGGAGGCCACCGGGGCGCGGGCTAGCCCGTACCCAAGATGGCCGAACCGATCGCCGATTCTTTGTGGATGGACGCGGTCTTGTTGATGCTGGCGGACCGCGCATAGACCTGGATGTGTGCCTCGCGGCGCGTCGGTCTTTGTCCGGGCAGGAAACGCCGGGGAGGGCGAGATCATGGTTGTGGGTCATTGAAGGCGCGACGCGATACCGTGAGGCATGAAGGAGGCCATCATGACCGAGCATGTGATGGGGCCCGAAGGCGGGGCCGACTGGAGCAAGCCGCCCAGGGTTGATAAGGGAGCTGCCGAGGATTTCGCGGACCGGCTGGAGGAGCCTTACGAGGGCATGACCGTGGAAGCGGCCCGCATCGTCTTCGGGAAGTATGACCTCACCTGGGATGCGGTCGGGCCGGATGAATTCGCCGAGGCGATATCGTGGCTGCGCCAGAACGTGAAGGTATCTGACAAGCTCGGTCCGGCGTGCTTTGTTTTCTGCGACGCCAAGATCCCGAAAACGTACCGGTCAGGATGGGTGCTGGCGGTACTGGCGGCTCGTGACGTTCACGAGGGAGACTGAGCCGCCCGCTGCCCGGCGCTGTGACTAGGCGGACGGAGACCTATCCGCGGGTCCGGTATAAACAACCGCGCCAGTCCGAGTTCGCGGCAGAGCACGACGATGACCCTGAAGCACCAACGCCCGGAGCGCCGAGTATGCGGTTCGGGGGAGGGTACTGGCCGCGTGGGCGGGGACGCAGATGATCCGCTTCTGGGGCGCCGTTAACAGGAGCGCCGACTGCCGTTGCCGTCATCGAATTACCGGCTATTCGCGAAGGGGGTCGAAGTGAGGCAAGTCCTGCCGCTCTTCCCCGCTGCGCCGGCCAGGTTGGCGACCCGGCGTGACTTTCGTACGGACCGCGATCCGTACTGCAGCTCAGAGGCATGTTTCGAACTTTTCTAGGATGCCCGCTTGGGGTCACGTGACCGTTGCGTGCCCGATCGAGAGGTCGACCCGCTGCGCAAACCGACCTTTGCATTCGAGGGGTCGTGATGGCGGCTGCTGTGGATCATGCGGCCTTAGGTTGTTCCACGGAGGCAGTACCGGTATGAGCCGGTGGCGGCGGCCGTTCCGCCATGTGAGCTGAGACCAGGTAGAGAACCCCCGCGATTACCGGGGGCGCGCTCACAACCGAGAGTGAGGCAAAGCCCAGGGAGCTGCCCAGGCTGGACACTATAACCGGGATGACGCCGACGGCGAGCAGCAGGACCCCGGCCACGGACGTCCGCTTGAGGCCGAGCACGGCTATGGCTGCCACCAGGACGAATATGAGGACCGCGAGGATCGGGCCGTGCCGGTCCTCGAAAGACCGCCACGCTTCCGCGCTGATGGCGGACCAGATGCTCACGCCGATCACTGCCGCCGACAAGACAGCCAGCGCATAAACCGCCCAGCCGGGACGCAACCACGACAGCGCCGCGAGGCCAGCCAGCGGGACTACCCACGCTGCTACCAGCCCGGCTGCCTTCCAGCCACCCGGGTCGGTGAAGGTGTCGCCGATGACGAAGGCACCGAAGAAGAAGGTCGACAGTGCCATCAGCCCAAAGCCAGCCCGCCGGAGCAGAACCGCCCGCTTCACCGGATCGGGCTGCCTCCGCACCGAGTAATAAAACCCGCCGAGTACCAGGCCCGCAACTACGACAATCTGGATCAGCCAGACGATGCGTTGCATAGCAACCCCCAGCCGCTCACGGATCTTGAACAGTTCCAAGATCCCGCCACTTTCAGTCCACCGCGCAGGCCCGGCATCCAGAAGGGCCGGAAGTCCCTTTCCGCGGGGCCGCAAGGTACTGGCTGCTCTGAGGCTCCACCTAGCAGGCAGCCACCGGTGGACACACATGGACCAGGCCATCGAACGCACTGCCGGCAAACCCGTAGACCGGTCACCCCTTTTCAGCGGCTCCTAGCGTCGCGTTAGGCGATACAGCGCGGCCGATGAGCAGGGAATAGGCGGCGTTGGGTAATAACCCTGGATCGCGTATAGACCTGGGCTGGAGTCGGCCATCAGCGCTGCCACCGACGATGCTGTCAACCGGTGCGGCCACGTACTGGTGATTCAGCCGAAGACAGGAGAATTCATGGCACAGGAATCGGCGACACATGACGTAATCGTCAACGCACAGCTGCATTCGGAAATCCAGCTCTTCTACGCCCGGCAGATGCAGCTCCTTGACGCGGGTGACTTCGACAACTGGGCACTGACATTCGCCGTTGACGGGGTGTTCGCGGCCAACGCCTATCCCACGCCCGTGGCGGGGCGGGATAACATCGCGGCCGCCGCGCAGAAGGCTACCGTCGCACTAGCCGAGCAGGGGCTACAGCGCCGGCACTGGCTCGGCATGCTCAGCGTCGAATCCGACGGTGGCGTCGTGCGGGTCACCTGCTACGCCCTGGTGATCGAGACTCCCCGCGCCGGGGTGCCCTCGCTGCGGCACAGCACTGTATGCACCGATGAGCTGCACCGCTCAGGTGGCGAATGGGTCGTGCGCAAGAGATACGTCCAGCGGGACGACCTGAATTGAGTTTGACATGACGCGGCGGCCATCCCGCGAGCGCGGGATGGCCGCCGTCGCATTTTCGTGGTCAGCCTACCGCGCTCAGGGCTTGATTAACGACTGCGAGGAGAGCCTGCGGGGTGTCCGCCTCGGCGATGATCTCGTCCGTCAGCCGCGCTCCGTACCGCCGCTCGATCAGGGCAGCCGTTTCCAGCAGCGCCAGCGAGTCATAGCCAAGATCGGCGAATGGGGTGTTGAGCAACTCCGTGCTCTCCTTGGGCAGCGCCATGTCTCCGGCGCTTTCCTTCAGCAGCGCCATCAGGTCGGTCAGCTCAATCCTGCTCATGCGATTCCCTTTCATTCCGGTTCTGGCTGGGCACGGGGCTGGTGTGCGCTGACCGGGCTGGCCCGCGCACCAGGACGGCGGCGTTGAATCCGCCGATCCCTCGGGCCAAGACGAGCGCGGTGCGCAGCGGGGTACGGCGGACGGTGGTTACCAGATCGAGGTTGAACCGCCAGGCGGTGGTTCCCACGGTGGGCGGGATGACATCGTCGCGGATGGCGAGCAGCGCCGCGGCGAGGTCGAGCGCCGCCCCGCCGGCGAACATCCGCCCGGTGAGCGATTTCGGCACGGTCACCGGCACGCCGTACGCCCCGAATACCGACTCCAGGGCCTGCGCCTCAGCCTTGTCCATGGCAGGAACGCCTGCCCCGTCCGCGAAGACCACGTCGACCTCGCTGGGTTCCGCGCCCCCGTCGGCCAGCGCCA
>Ga0157369_10011547_pt1 | contig 10031 bp, 6 predicted proteins | sample C25metaG_FD_113461 | JGI IMG/M metagenome (GOLD analysis project Ga0157369, IMG submission 113461) | Corn rhizosphere microbial communities from Kellogg Biological Station, Michigan, USA - C2-5 metaG | ecosystem: Host-associated > Plants > Roots > Rhizosphere > Soil | place: USA: Michigan...
AGACCGAGCATTGCATCAAATCGTTGAAGAACAGGGTGGCAAGCAGAGGGAAGCCGCCGAAAGCTACGTACAGATACTGAAAGATGATCGGCGATATCAGCGCGACGTCTATTAGACCTTGTGTGCGGATTTTAAGTTAGTATCTCGCGATCTCCAAGATGAATTTGCACGAGTTCCCGTTCACGTCACTGCCCAAGGGACAACGTTGACACGCCTGGGTTCGATTCACGCATACAGAAGAGGCAGCCGGCTGGCTCGGAGAAACAATTGCTCTCATCTCTGCCGTGGGAGCTTGCCTTCTTGCGCTGGCTGGCCTGCAGATGCTCTGCCAACGGTTCCTAAGCACCGGAGTTTGGAAAGACGAGAAAACTAGTCTGAGCAGCTTTTGGCATCGTCCCTTCCATAAAGTTGATCTTCAGTCCGCCGTAAATGTTGAACGGCGTTCTCGGAGCCAGAAAGGTCGACGTGCGGATCGGGATTTCGCCGTCGTCGGTTATCTTGACGCGAGACTGCTTCAAAGGCTTTGTCGAACTCATCTTGCAGCCGGGCGAGTTGCTCAGCTAATTCCATAATGGCTGAAGAACTCGCTCGATTTCTGGATCGATCCAGGGGTCAATTCTTCGGCATCGGATCAGTCATGCTGGTTGCTAACCATGCGAAGCCCTTGACCCCAAATGAGATAATGAAACGAGGGCACATCCAGCGAAGCTAACCTCCGCGAACGACCGTTAGTTCAAACCGTGGCAAGCGCCTAGCAACCACAACTCGGATCGATTGCCCGCAATTACTCGGGTTCACCAGGGAGACATGACGACAACTCGCCAACATCCTCTGCAAAAAGTTCTTGAAAGTCGAATAGCGATCATTGATGGCGCGATGGGGACGACGATCCGGACCTACGGCATGACCGAGGCGGACATCCGCAGTGGACGCTTCAAGGATTCGAAGAAGGACCTACTAAATAACGGTGACCTCTTCAGTCTGACGCAGCCGAAAATGATCGGCGATATTCATCGCCGGTTCCTCGAAGCTGGTGCCGACATCATCGAGACAAACACTTTTGGTGCAACAAGTATCTCCCAGAGTGAATTCTTCGTGGAGGATCCACGAGAACACGGCGGCCGGAAAGATCCAGCGTTTTATCAGAAAATCATTGACGATCCCTTCCTCAAGGACTTGGCTTGGGAGATCAACGAGCAGTCCGCGCAGCAGTGCCGGGAATGGGCTGATCGTGTGGCAAACACGACAGGGCGTCAACGCTTCGTGGCCGGGGCCATCGGGCCACTGACTGTCTCTCTCTCGAACTCGCCCGATCCCGATGATCCCGGGTTCCGGGTGGTCACCTTCGACCAAGTAAAGACCGCCTACGCTGAACAAGTGCGTGCCCTCATCGCGGGAGGCTCAGACCTGCTTCTGGTGGAGACGATCTTCGACTCGCTGAACGCCAAGGCCGCGCTCGTTGCCATCCGCGAAGTCTTCGACCAGGACGGCCTTACGGCGAACAATAGGGAGCTGCCGGTGATGATCTCGGCAGCGGTTGGGCGCGGCGGCGAAACAATGATCTCCGCGCAGACGGTTGAGGCGTTCTGGAATGCGGTCGAGCACATCCATCCATTATCCGTGGGCCTCAACTGTTCTCTCGGACCCGACCTGATGTATCCGTTTCTGGAGGAGCTTGCGGAGAAATCGAGCACGGCGATCTCGTGTTACCCGAATGCCGGTCTCCCGAATCCGCTCTCGCCGACCGGCTTCGATCTAGAGCCCGCCGATATGGCACGTTATCTGAGCGACTTTGCTCATCATGGTTTGATCAATATTGCAGGCGGCTGCTGCGGTAATACACCAGAGCACATCGCCGCCATCGCCAAGGCGCTCGAAGGCCAACCTCCGCGACGGCTGGGGACGACGGTCACAGAGGAATCCTACGCCGAGAGCCGAGGATGAGTTTGTCCGAAAGCGCAAGAGAACACCCCAAGACAAAACCCCTGCGTCTGTCGGGATCGCAGCCCTTTACCCAGCAGTCGGGCGTTTACATCATGATCGGTGAGCGGACAAATGTGGCCGGTTCGCCGAAGTTCGCCAAGCTCATCAAGGATGGCAAGTACGAGGAAGCGGTAAGCGTGGCCCGGCAACAGGTCGAGAACGGGGCCAATGTCATCGACATCTGTATGGATGAAGGGATGATCGACGGCGTCGCAGCCATGACGCGCTTCCTGCTGTTGTTGGCGAGCGAGCCCGAGGTCGCCAAGGTACCTTTCATGGTGGACTCTTCGAAATGGGAGGTCATCGAGGCAGGGCTGAAGTGCATGCAGGGCAAGGGCATCGTGAACTCGATCTCGCTGAAAGAAGGCGAAGAGAAGTTTCGCCGGAACGCCGCTACAGTGCTGAAGTACGGCGCGGCGGTAGTGGTGATGGCCTTCGATGAACAGGGCCAGGCCGCAACGTACGAGGATAAGATTCGCATCTGCGAACGTGCCTATCGGATTCTGGTCGATGAGGTCGGTTTCGAGCCCGAAGACATCATCTTCGATCCCAACATCCTCACCGTTGCCACGGGCATGGAGGAACACAACAATTACGCGGTGGACTACATCAACGCCACCCGCTGGATCAAGGCCAATCTGCCGAACGCGAAGGTCTCGGGCGGCGTCTCGAACATCTCGTTCAGCTTCCGCGGGAACAACAAGGTCCGCGAGGCGATGCACTCTGCGTTTCTTTATCACGCTATCGCCGCGGGCATGGATATGGGCATCGTGAACGCCGGGCAGCTCGAGATCTACGAGGAGATTCAGCCTGAACTGAAAGTGCTGGTCGAGGACGTGTTGCTCAACCGTCGTCCGGATGCGACCGAGCGCCTGGTGGAGTTCGGCGAAGCTTTGAAGGCTGCGAGTGCTGGTGCGACCGTGGGTGAGAAAAAGGCCGAACAATGGCGCAACGGCACGGTCGAGGAGCGCCTGACGCACGCACTGGTGAAGGGGATTGACGCATACATAGATGTCGATACGGAAGAGGCCCGCGCGAAGCTGGGCCGTCCGCTGCTGGTGATCGAGGGCCCGCTGATGGACGGGATGAGCGTCGTGGGCGATCTGTTTGGAGCGGGCAAGATGTTCCTGCCCCAGGTAGTGAAGTCTGCTCGTGTGATGAAGAAGGCCGTCGCTTACCTGACGCCGTTTATGGAGGCGGAGAAGGCCGCCATGGTTGCAGCGGGTCAGGAGGTCAGGACGCAGGGAAAGATCGTGCTCGCAACGGTCAAAGGCGACGTTCACGACATCGGCAAGAACATCGTCGGGGTCGTCCTCGCCTGTAACAACTACGAGGTCATCGACATGGGGGTAATGGTCCCCGCTGAGAAGATCCTAGAGCGCGCAAAGGCGGAGAAGGCCGACGTGATCGGGCTCAGCGGTCTGATCACTCCGTCACTCGACGAGATGGTACATGTGGCCCGCGAGATGGAGCGCCAGGGTTTCAAACTGCCGCTTCTCATCGGAGGGGCGACCACAAGCCGGGCGCACACTGCGATCAAGATCGCGCCAAACTACAGCGAGCCTGTCGTCCATGTGCTCGACGCCAGCCGTGCAGTACCGGTGACGACCAGCCTGTTGAGTGAAGACGGCAAGGCAGCTTTCGTGGAACAACACCGCGCCGAATACGAAGCAGTCCGTAAGGCCCACTCCGCGCCACGTCAGAAAGTCGTCCCCATTGAGACCGCTCGCGCACGGCGAACGCCAATCGTCTGGCGTGCGGAAGACATTCCGGTTCCCGCATTCATCGGCGTACGTGCGTTCGAGAACTTCCCTCTGGCGACGCTGCGCGAGTTCATCGACTGGTCGCCGTTCTTCCATACATGGGGGCTGAAAGGCATTTATCCCCGCATTCTCGAAGATGAAAGGCAAGGCACGCAGGCGCGGCAAGTATTCACGGAAGCCAATGCTCTCCTCAACAGGATCATTGAGCGGAACCTGATTACGGCGAGGGGCGTATACGGCTTTTTCCCAGCCAATGCCGTAGGCGATGATGTCGAACTCTACACAGATAGCACCCGCGGAAAGATTCTCGACCGATTCCACTTTCTCCGCCAGCAAGCGAACCGGGAAGGCAGCGAACCATGTCGGTCGCTCGCCGACTTCATTGCGCCGAAGGAAACCGGACTGCCCGATCACATTGGTGCGTTCGCGGTAACCAGCGGAATCGGCCTTAAGGAACTCTGCGACCGGTTCAGGGCCGAGAACGACGATTACAACGCGATCATGGCGGAGGCCATCGCTGATCGCCTGGCAGAAGCTTTTGCGGAATGCCTGCATAAGAAAGCCCGCGAAGAATGGGGTTACGGCTGTAAAGAAGGTTTGAGCAACGAGGATCTCATCCAGGAAAAGTATCGGGGGATCAGGCCGGCTCCGGGCTATCCGGCATGCCCTGACCACACCGAAAAGGGAACGATCTGGCGGTTACTCGACGTGCAGGCGAAGACCGGGATACTCATTACGGAGTCGTTTGCGATGTGGCCCGGCTCGAGTGTGAGCGGACTCTATTTAGCCCATCCAGAATCGCGTTATTTTTCGCTCGGTAAGATCGATCGCGATCAGGTATCTGATTATCAGGAACGCAAAGGAATGAGCTTGCCGGAGATCGAGCGATGGCTCGGACCTAACTTAAACTACGACCCAGAGGAATAGCCTCGGCACGAGGGGAGTAGCGCCGCGCTTGGCAATGAAGACGGTGACGTTGTCTCCGGACCAAACCATGCCGAGAGTCTCTTATTCTTCTTCAGGGACGCCAACCAGGCTTCCAATCAGCTTGCTGACGCCGTGCGCTACATGGAATGACTCCGCGATCGAGGAGGTATCCAGCAGGCCAAGCCCGCAAGTCGCCGTGATCATGGCGCGCTGAGCAAGTCTCTGGGGATCGCCGGCACGGGATGACGCTTCCAGCCAACGGATGAAAATGCTCGCGGCGTCGAGGGTGTTTAGGTGTCTTTTTGTGGGCACCAAACCGTAGGCAACCATCCCGCCCTGGTACACGAAGTCGAGCGCATGTGGATCAGCGAAGAATAACTCAAGTCCCTCATGAGCATCGAAGGAGAGAATATCTGGCCTGACGTGAAACATGCGCTCAAATGGACGCGCTGCGCAGCAATGCAGCCCGGCGTAGGCGCCGCGCGTGCGTATGTCGTTCAAGGTGACCGCTAGTGCGTTGAGCCTCTGCTCCTCTGAGACGCCGGTCGTCACGGGTACTTCCAGGCATAAGGCTGGTTCATCTACAAACAGCAGCACAGGCAACCCAGCAGGCCTAAAACGATCGATCTGCCAACAGATGATCTGCGAGACATGAAATGCGATAGCTGAAAAAAGTGCGGGATCGGATAGGAAGGGCCGTCCTCTGTGGAACAGATACGACGACAGTGTGATGGGGCCCTCAGTCTGGCCCTTCACTGCCTTAGCGGATCTGAAGAGACCGGATGATAACGCCTCCTCGAACGCAGCGAATCCGGCCGCGTTCATCGGAGTCAACTCTCCGCTGCTGCGGTGAAGAATTTCAAGCACCGAATCGATTCGGCCTTCTTTTACCTGGTAACCGTAGCCCTCGCTTCGACTCTCAATCAGGTGTGCCACGATGCCCAGACCCTGGCCGATGGCGCTTTCCTGTTCTGAGAGTCGCGGCAACTGAGGCCAGAACGGAGTCTCCGGTGAAAATTCGGCAACCGAGCGGATTGCAGACTCCACGGAAGTGAGTGGCAGGCTTCCGATGCCTGTGACCGTACCCGCCGGGTCGAAGGGCGCCCGGCTGAGGGGGGTTCGGATACTGTGAGATGGAGTGGTTGTGAACCGCACGCTTTCAGTTCTGCTCACGGACTCATTGTGAGATCCTGCGAATTATCGAGGCGTTTCAACCGTATCACGACTGCCGAATCCGACTGACTCATCGGTATTGGCTCACTCTGAGATTCAGCGAGTTGCAAATGTCCAAATACTGGATCCATATATCTTGGATTGTCCGCGAGGGCATAAAAGGGAAGCCGGCGTGATCGCCGCGTCACGAGCCTTCAGGTTCCAGCAGCCTTCTCGCATCTCGGATACGACCCCATGCTGCGCAAGATAGACCGCAGCCGAAGGGGGAAAAGCCAGCACAACTTGTTGGGCTTGACAGGAGCGAAAGCGGCTACAGTGGGCGAGCTGCCTAGTCGCGTGTAATGAGGCGCCACGTTGCATTGTGTGCGGCTGCTCGACTGGAAGCGTAAGCAAGCTTGTTTTTTGCGTTCTTCCGCAGTGTGACCTTGGCCGTCGAGTCCACGAAGCTAGAAATGGAGCCTACTACAGGTGCAAGGTGCGAGCAGTGTGGCTTTACGTTATGTGGATCGAACTCATGATGCGCTTGCAGCTCTAGAGGAGGGCGGAGTGTTCGTTCGGTTCAACGTCGCGCTCTGGTGTGCCGCCCGTGCGAATGAGCATCATTGCGCCACGGCGAAGCGCTCCGGGATGACGCGATTCGCGCCACTGCATGTAAGCAAAGCCGGCGAGGAGTCCCGCGAGAAACAGATAGGGAGTCAGGCTATAGGGCCAGGCGGGTTTCGGGTAGACGGTGACAAAGAGCACGGGGATCAGAGCCAGGGTCGCGATCCATGGAACCACTACATGTTGCCAGATAGTAAATTTGGCTTGCTGTTCGCGGCGCATATAGCTCGTCAAGGCCAAGTTCGCCATTGCATACAGGATGATGACAGCAAGGGTGGCAATTGTTTCAAGAAAACCGAATATGGTATCGGGTTGCAACAAAAAGCCCACCAGCAGGATTGCAGCGAAACCGGATAACTGCACAAATGCGATCGCGAATGTGGGTGTTCGGTGGATGGGATGGATATACCCGAACCTGGCAGAGAGCGTGCCCGCCCGACCCATCGTGTACATCACGCGAGACGCAGCATTGGTGCAGGCAAGACCGACGCCGACGGCGCTGTTGAGGATAGCAAGGACAACGACCCACCAGCCAGCACCCCATAGCGCACGGCCAAGAACGTAATACGGATTGGGATTGGAGGCGAAGGCGGACATGTCGCCGGTGCCCCAGCCGATTGCGCTCGCATACGAAGTAAGGATGTAGAAGATTCCGATGCTACCCAGGGAGAGCATGATCGCCTGGCCGATAAACTTGCCGGGACGGCGCGCTTCCTGGGCGAGCGGTGCCGGAGCCTCGAACCCGCTTAGCGCGAGGATGGAGAAAACCATCCCGGCCAGGATGCCGCCGAAGTGATGGGGCGATGAAGAGGGCTTTAGCGGCGCGAGATATGTGGAACCCGGACCTGGATGGATCAGGAACGTGATCCCCAGCGCTAACATGATCAGCAATTCCAGGCCGCCCAGGAGCGCTGTAATCCGAGCCGACAATTGGATGCCATGGTGAGTAAGCGCCCAGATAAGTGCGGTTATCGTTAACGCCAGGGACCACCACGGGATGTTCACATGGAACTGCTTTTGCAACATGTCAGAAATAAGGTAGCCAAGGAAGCCCGTGCCTCCGGCGGCTCCGAGAATCTCATAGATCAGGTAGCTCCAAGTGGCCATGAACCCGCTGCGACTGCCGAGCCCACGCGTCGCGAAAGAATAGTAGCCGCCGCTTGATGGCATGTACCGAGAGAACTGGGATACGGTGTTCCCTATGAAGAAGCAAACCACGGTGGAGAGCAGGAACGAAAGAGGCATAACCGGTCCTGCCTGGCGGGCAATGATGGGGAAAGTGAATACGATGTTGGCCGCCGGCGCGATATGCGTGACACCTTGGAATACCAGTTCTGGAAGGCCAAGGGAATTCGGTCGAAGCCCAGTGTCGGCATCGGAATGAGTAGTCTCGGCGGTCACTTAAGGCACCCTCAGCAAACAATACAAGGATGAATCACGCGCTTTCGCGCTTTCCAATGCCTTATCGGGCTCACGACCTCTGCTCGAAAGCAGAAACGCACTAATCCTGTGCTGCGGATCCCGGAATTCCAATTGTGCTACGAGCGGCTTCAACGAGCGTCAATCATTCCAGCTTGTACGCTCGCCGGACTAATGGCCCCGTCATGTCTCGAGCCACCTCCAGCGCCTCATCCTCGTCCAGCCGATGATCGGCCACCAGTGTCGCGAGGTATGCCGCATCCATACGCCGTGCCAGATCGTGCCTTCCCGGGATCGAAAGAAAAGCGCGCGTATCGTCGTTGAATCCTGCTGTGTTGTAGAAGCCCGCAGTCTCCGTCACGTGTTGTCGAAAACGCATCATGCCCTCCGGGCTGTCCAGAAACCACCACGGCGGCCCCAGAATCACCGAAGGGTAATGACCCGCAAGCGGAGCAAGCTCCCGGCTGAACGTCGATTCGTCGATCGTGAACAAGATCAGCCGGAAGTCAGGTTCATTCCCGTAGCGCGCCAGAAGCGGGTGGAGAGCCTGGACGTAATTCGTGGCCGTGGGAATATCCGCGCCCTGGTCCCGCCCCCACTTCGCAAACAGCACCGGGTTGTAGTTGCGGAAGCTTCCGACATGCAACTGCATCACCAGCCCATCTTCGACGCTCATCCGCGCCATCTCGGACAGCATCTGCGCGCGGAACAGCTCCGCATCTGCCGGGGCCGGTTCGTCCGTCCGAGTGACTCGACGAAAAAGCGACTCCGCTTCGGTCCGCGATAGATTAGTCGTCGCTGCCGTCGGATGCCCGTGGTCAGTCGCGGTCGCGCCTTCCTGCTTGAAAAAACGCCGTCGCGACACGAGCGCTGCCAGGTAGCCCTTCCAGGTCGTTGTGTCCTCGCCCGTCATAGCGCCCAGTTTCGCAAGATTCGCCCGAAATCCAGCAAACTCAGGATCGACCACCGCATCTGGACGAAAGGTCGGCAGCACCCGGCCCTTCCAGCCCGAGTTGCGGATTGCAGCATGCGCCTCGAGTTCGTCGAGCGCGTTGTCGGTAGTTGCAATTACTTCAAGCTGGAAACGCTCATAGAGCGCGCGTGGCCGGAATGTTTCATCGGCCAGGTGCTCTGAGATTGTTTCCCAATAGAGATCCGCCGTTTCCGCATTCAGTCGTACCTGCAGGTCGAAGAGTTCCTGGAAGGCATAGTCGAGCCACAGGCGTGTTGGTGTCCCGCGAAAGAGGTAATAGTTCTCCGCGAAGATCCGCCACACTTCCTGCGCCTTCTTCGGATTGGCGCCGCCGCGCAGCGTTTCCATCGGGATGCCCTGGCTGTAAAGCATCCGCAGTATGTAGTGGTCCGGCAAGAGGAAGAGTGCGGTCGGATCAGGGAAAGGTGTGTCCTCGGCGAACCAGCGAGGATCGGTGTGTCCATGGGGGCTAAGGATCGGCAACGCGCATATTTCCGAGAAGATCCTGCGCGCAATTCCACGCACCTCCGGATCGGCAGGAAAGAGTCGGTCTGGATGAAGAAGGGACATTCGGTCACGTCCTTTATTTGCCAAATCTATCTGACAACCTGACACGCCGGGGGACAGTTCGTTGGAACTGTGAGACGCTCGCTATCCTGCTGTCAATCGATTTACTTGCGTGCACGAGAAAACGTTTATTCGGTACCCAATTGCGCTTCAATGTGACCCCAAATGCGGGTTTGGAGTGAAGGTTCATAGGGGATTGGCTGCACGGGTTCTGCGATGGGTGCACCGTTCTTGGATGCGCTGTGCAGGCGAAAGGCCTAATCCTTGGAGAGTTCGGCATCGGCGAGGACCGCTTGCACCTGCATCAGATGGTGGCGCATGGCGGCACGCGCGCCGATGGCATCGTGGGTGCGCAGGGCTGCATAAATAGCGCGATGTTCGTGGACCGCGGCGTCCTGACGGCGAACCAGACGGGTGCGCTCGCTGAATTGATTGAAGAGTGGCGAGAACATGCCGGCCCATAGTTCGCCGACGATCGAAGCAAGCACGTCATTGCCGGAGGCGCGAGCAATGCACACGTGAAAGTTCTGGTCCGCGTTGCGGCTGTGTTCGCCGCGGGCGATGACCGATTCCATCTCCTCAAGTGTCTGCGCGATTTCGACGAGGTCCTCCGGCGTGGCGCG
>Ga0157369_10011549_pt1 | contig 10029 bp, 11 predicted proteins | sample C25metaG_FD_113461 | JGI IMG/M metagenome (GOLD analysis project Ga0157369, IMG submission 113461) | Corn rhizosphere microbial communities from Kellogg Biological Station, Michigan, USA - C2-5 metaG | ecosystem: Host-associated > Plants > Roots > Rhizosphere > Soil | place: USA: Michigan...
CGACGTCGTTGGTCGCCGTGGCGACCTCGCGCACGAGCTGTGCGCCCTGATTCTCGAACACGTCCTCGACCTCGATCTCACGCGCGATCGTGACGCCGTCGTTCGTGATGGTAGGCGCGCCGAACTTCTTGTCCAGCACGACATAGCGGCCCTTGGGGCCGAGCGTCACCTTCACAGTCCCCGCGACCATATCGACCCCGCGCTGCAGCGAATGCCGGGCATCCTCACTGAACTTCAGTTGCTTATGAGCCATCATTTCTCCTACGCCTTTGCGGCGACTTTGCTCGTGACGACCTTCGCCAGGATGTCGGACTCGCGCAGAATCAGGTACTCATCCCCCGACACCTTCACCTCGGTCCCGCCGTACTTCGAAAAGATGATCTCGTCGCCCTTCTTCACATCGAGCGCGACCAGCTTGCCGTCCTCGTAACGGCCCGGACCGACCGCGAGAACCTTGCCGCGCTGCGGCTTCTCCTTCGCCGTGTCAGGCAGCACGATCCCGCTCACAGTCAGCTCCTCCTCCTCGAGCACCTCGACGATCACACGATCACCCAGAGGCTTCAAGTCCATCAGACACCCCTTCACAGAACATCAGGAACTATCGGCACTCTCATGGGAGGAGTGCCAAACTACACCATAGCACCCCGCCGGCGAGATGCTGGATGCGGCAACTTGAGCCGTGCCTCGGGCATCCGCCGGCGAGGGCACAGTTCGGACTGCCGGCAGAATTCCAAGCCGATGGGTCGCGCAGCGCGTGTGCCTGCCGTGCAGGTTCGGGTGACCGGAATGCCTATAGCGCGTTCAGCTTGCGCGCAGCGTCCATAGCGGAATCCCTGTTGATGTGGGCGGACACGCTTCGCGGTGGGGTCGATGAGCGGTCGACGACGTAGAAGCCGTCGGTTGTTCGGCGGCCGCTTGGGAGTTCCTGTGGTATGCGTCGATAGGTGACGACGTACCTCATGCGACAACCGCGTCGTGCTTGTCGTAGTGCGCGTCGATCGCCTGGCGGATGTCGCTCAGGTACTGTACGCGTTCGTCCTCGTCCGTCTTGAGTTGCGTCGCCGAGTCGCGCTGGAGAGCGAGTTCTGCCGCGTAGTCGCTGTTCGACTGTGAGACGGCGCGGTCGATTGCGTCGATGACGCCGGTGAAATTCGCGAGATTCGGGCACACCACTGCGATCTGGTTCTTGTGCTCCTGATCCCACGGCCGTATCAGGGTGGGGTCGGCGGTGGCGTGGTGGCGCAATGCCCGCCACCACCATCTCGGCGGTGAGGGGGTGATCGTGAAGATGAGGGCGTCGCCGCCGTTCACGGGGTGCGTGGTCAGGGTTGGCTTGTTCGCGTGGAAGGCGGTGTTCATGGTGTCCTCGGTTCGTGGGTTGCGATGCCGCCGTTGGTGGCGGCCGGCGTGACAGCGAACGAGCCGCTGCTGGCGGCGTTTTCGCGCTGCAGGAAGGCTGTCAGCTCATTGATGGTGCTCATCAGGGGGGCGGGGAAGACGACAGTGGTGTTCTTGTCGACCCCGATCTCGACCAATGACTGCAGGTTTCGCAGTTGCAGGGCGAGCGGGTGGGCCATCATCACGTCGGAGGCGTGTGCGAGTTCGCCGGCTGCGAGCGCCTCGCCTTCGGCGGCGATGATCTTGGCGCGCTTCTCGCGCTCGGCCTCGGCCTGGCGGGCCATCGCGCGCTTCATCGTCTCGGGCAGTTGGATGTCCTTCAGCTCGACGACGGTCACCTCGACGCCCCAGTCCTCGGTCTGGACATCGAGGATGGCCCGGATGTCGCTGTTGATGTTCTCGGTCTCAGACAGTGTCTCGTCCAGCGTGTGGCGTCCGACAACCGCCCGCAGCGTCGTCTGCGCGATCTGGCTGATCGCCTCGTTGACGTTCTCGATCGCGACGACCGACCGAACCGCGTCCTTGATCCGGAAATACGCGACCGCCGAGACGTCCACCGACACGTTGTCCTTGGTGATGATGCCCTGCGACTGGATCGGCATGGTCACGATCCGAAGCGACACCCGATGCACCCGGTCGACGAGCGGCGCGATGAAGATCAGGCCCGGCCCGCGGGCGCCATCCTTCACCTTGCCCAGGCGAAACTGGACGCCCCGCTCATACTGTTTCAGAATCCGAACCGACGCAATAATGGCCAATAACGCCACGACCGCGACGATGATGACGGCGACGGCGAGCATGGTGATCCCTTCTCATCAACCGCAGCGGGGACATCGGCAGGCTCGCCGCTTATCGTCCGAACGGGGTTGACAACTCTGGTGGCCAGCGTGCGGGCGGCCAACGATCCCGAGCCGGTGCGGACAGGAGCGACGGCAATCTCGCCTCGGTTGGACCGGCACCAAAAGGATAGCACCAACCCCTTCACCGCCCCGGCTGTTTGCGTTACATCGACTGCGGAGCGCGCCCCGTGCCCGGCGCTCTCCGCAGCCAGGGGCTGGCTAGTGGGCGACGAGCTCGCCCGCCACATGGCGCCGCTTAGTCATCTCGGGCAGGTTCTTGTGAAGGCCAGCAGCGAGTGCAGCACCCGCCGCTGCAGGCTCCCGTCGCCGCTGAGCGCAAAGCCCAGCCCGGTCACTGGCAGCAACAGCAGCGGGAACACCGCGAGGAAGACGTAGCAGGGAGCGTCGCCGCCAGGTAGCCGCCCTCGTCATCGGGCGCGGTGTTCGCACGGGGACCAGTCACCTACGACGAGTGCCATTCGATCAACCATGCGTGCCCCGACTGCGGCCGCGACCTGGGCTTCGACCCCAACGATCCCGACAGCTACTGACGCCGACGACCTTGAAGCTCGACTCACATGCGTCCCCGTCCCCGACGGCCGCGAACGGCCGAGTTCCTCTCGGTGATCGGACTCGCCGGCCAAGGGGTGGCCGGGCCTGGCCTATGGGGCGGCTGTTCTCCGATTCGTCCGGTCGCGCTCCCACTCGAATCCACGGAGCCTGCCGGACCTCACGTGACACCTGCTGAACTCCTTCACGTGGCATGCTGAGAACAAGCTCAACCATCCGGGTCTTGAGCGACTTTGACGGTCGGGGGTTGATTTCTGGTTCTGGGGGTTGGCCCGAGTGCCGGTTTTCAAGACGCGCGCACCGATCAGAGCCTTGGCGGCCTCCGCGGGTCCATGAACCATTAGAGCCGGTAGGAGCTTCTGTTGCCGCACGGCGGATTGGTAGGGCTTGTTGAAGCGGGATCGATGGCTCGGTCAGCATCATCGCGCGAGGCCGGATCACCACTCGAGACCTGGGTCGCGCCGGTCGAGATACCGGGGCATGAGTCCGGATGCGAGCACTTTCGACCGCCTGCTCGCCTACGACCACAAGACCGCCAATATCCTAGAGTCTATGACCAACTCGGCGAACGTTTAGCGTCGAACAACCGTGGGCGAACCATTTTTGCTCATGAACGGGCGCATGACCACTACGCTGGTTGCCCGGCGCGGAACAGTCGGTCATGCTCTTCGAGCGCAACCGCTAGGGCGTTAATCTGCCCCGCTTGGTAATTACGGCTTTGGCCGTGTCGGCCCACCACGTCCTTGTTAACCTGTGCGAGTTGGGCAAGCAGGTAGACTCGATACTGGAGATAGGTGCGATATTCCTTCTTGAGCATCTGGTACTCCGAGCGGATTCGTCGTACTGGGGAATGGAGTGAACCGCTGGCCGAACCGCCCCGGTGTTTATGCGGGGCAGTTCGCGCACAGCGGCGGTCGGGAGGCGATACACATAGCACCGCCCCCGGAGCGGTCGGACTAGTGGGCGACGAGCTCGCCGGCCACCTTGCTCGGCGTGGTCATCGACGGCAGGTTCGTGTGAACCCAGTCCCCGGCGACCTTGTTGGATGCCTCGGCGTCGGATCGCGTCTTGAACACGCTGATCGACGTGACTGCATCGTTCTTGCCCTCAGGCTGGATCAGCTCGTAGGACACGAATCCGGGCGACTTGGCGAGAATCGGGCGCAACTCGAGGTTGGCCTTGCGAGTGGCGGTCTCACGCAGATTGGCGTCGAGACCTTCGTACTGACGGATCAGGGCATACATGTCCTGCTCCCTTCCTTGGTGGATCCAGGGCGTCGGTCGCATCTGGTTCGCGCAAGCGGCTGCCCTGGGGGAAACCGTGAGAACTGCGACTCTGCGACACCCGGAAGGTCGGAGGCCACCATACTCGGCGATCATCACCGACAGGAGGTGCGCATCTCCAAGTATAACACATGGCGATAGATATAGCGGGTCGTTCCGTTGATATACCAGTTGCGGTTCCTTACCCACGATCCTCGGACAGGCCTTCAAATACAACCTGTCGAGACCGCCCAGGATCATCTTGAGCGCGAGCTCGTTCATCGGTGCGGTGGTGATCCGCCGACCGTCAGCCTCCTCGGTGCGCCTGCTTGCCGCGACCGCGGCGGCCACGCGGGCGCGAGGCGGTGATCTCGCGACGACGATGCCGTCGGTGTCTCGCCCCTCAGCGCGCGTGAGGGCGCGCTGGAATCCTGAGCGTGCCGCTGTGCTGCCCGGCTCGTCCATGTCCTCATGCCGTGCCGCGATGCGGTTGCCGCGGTGGGGGCGCAGCATCCCTCGATGTTCTCTCTGTGTGCGGTGGCCGAGACGAGCACGTCGCCGCCCGTGACTGACTCTGATGTGGCCGACGAGGTCCATGCTGAGTGTCGCGCCTCGACGCAGGGCTCGGGTCTGGCACCCCGCGTTCTTCCGGCGTCGCCCCGAAGTGGCCGATGATCGGCGTGAAACTCCCGAATACCCGGCCGGAAGGGGCCGGCGATCCGTTGCAGGATGCGTCAAAATGATCAAGTGTGAACCGCGGGAAGGCGCGTACCGGTGGACATCGTGGGGACCATTGCCGGATGGCTTGGCGACGTCTTCGATCAGATCAGGTCGATTTCGGTGCCGATCCTGCTGTTCGCCCTTGCGCTCCACACCTGCGAGACGCTCCTAAACGCGGTCGCCTGGCGCCGCATCCTCGGATCGGCGTATCCACGTGGAGACGTCCAATTCGGGCCCGTCCTGGGCGCCTATGGCGGTGGGATCGCACTGAACGCGGTACTGCCTGCGCAGGCGGGTACCGTGGCGATGCTCGGCCTGTTCCGCGCGCAGATCTACGGCTCGACGGTGCCGGGGGTGATCGGCGCCGGCGTCGTACAGAATGCGTTCTTCGCAGTGGTCGGCTTGCTCGTCTGTCTCGTCCTTGTGGTCACCAGGCCGGCGTCATTCGACATCAAGTCGACCTGGCTCACCAACCACCCACTGCTCGCCGTCGGCGCCGCGGTCGTGGCCGCGATCGCCGCCCGGATCCTCGTGCGCCGACACCGCCACGCGTTGGCCGCCGCCAAAGAGGGCGCCGCGATCCTCACCAACCCCCGCCGCTACGCCAGTCAGGTGCTCACGGTTGAGGCCGCCTCGTACCTTATGCGGATGGCCGTCACGGCCACGTTCATGTTTGCCTACGACGTGCCGGTCTCGGTACGCGCCGTTCTGCTGATCATCGCCGTCAACTCGATCTCCTCGACGTTTGCGGCCACCCCCGGCGGCGTCGGCACCCAACAAGCGCTTGCGGCAGCGGCACTGCGCAACTACGCCCCCGCGAGCGTCGTTACCGCATACTCCCTCGGCCAGCAACTCATCATTGCCGCATGGGACGTGGCGCTGGGCTTCGTCCTCCTTTGGTTCACAATCGGCTGGATAGCGACCCGCGACCTCATCCGCGACAGGAACCGCGCCCCCGCGACCCAAACACCAGCCGAAGTCGAGCACCAGGCCCAAGACTCCGCCACTCAAACCGACGACTGACGGCAGAGGCACCGCCATGCTCGACGCGCATCGGGAGGCGTCTTTAAGGCGATCACCGACCACGCCGAGAAACCACCGAACACCCTGCGCAGTCGGCGGTGGCTCTCTCCAACCTCGTGAGACGCGTCAGAATCGCTCAGCCCATACACATCCACCTGCCTCGCAGCCCCGGTGCGATGTACGTGAACACACATTCGACAACGCAACCGAGCGGTCGGCCGCTAGATCGTCACACTCATCGTGATAGTCGGTCTGGTGCTCCTGGGATCCTGGAGGAGGGTGCGTACCCGGTCGTGGTCGAAGGGGCACCCTTCCCCGCCAGTTGGTTGGTGAGCTTCTTGGTGCTCAGGCCCCAGTTTCGGGCGCTTCGCCCACGTCGGCGAGCTCGAACGCTCGGTGGATCCATGGCCACTGTTCGGCATCCTCGACGAGGTCAAAAGTGCGCGGTTCGCGAAGGAACCCGAAGCGTGGCGGAGTGTTGCGCCAACCGTTGCCCGAACCTGGCCCCTTCCGCAACCGGCTTCCGAGTACCCGTCATGTCGACGGCTAGGAGGATGTACCGAACTGACAGCTCCGGGTATTGAGCCGCGAGCGCGAGACCCCTTGTGGACTTGATCGTTAAGCGTATCGTCGCTGTCATCGCCCGGTAGGCGAGCCATCAGCAACGGCGTTCCCATCGGGATCTCGAGTGATCACGCCAAGCATCGTTCCGGGCCCCGGGACCGGCCACCACGTCACCTTGCCGAACTCCTCAAGTCCGGTTGTTGGATCGCCAAGCAGCGCCGTTTGCCTAGGTGCTCCACCGCGGCCAGGCCGGACATTGATTACCGATGGACGCCGACGTGCAGCCGTCGGCGGAAGGTGCAGTTCGCCACTCACACCATGGAATGTGGCACGAGATCGCCTCCGAGGCACTACGAACCGCGGCCTCGAACTCGTCGAAGTCGAGGATCGCTCCGCGGATTGACCGGTAGTTATCCTGCGGCACCTCGACGTAGTGCTCATCCTCTCCGCGATTGCCAACCTCGGAACCTCGAGCAGTCCGATCGGGGCACGCTGGGTCGCAAGAAGATCGACGTAACATCCGTAGTCGAGCCCGAAGACATCAAACCGCACCCCCGACGGTCATGCGAGGCGATGCTGCGTTGACGACGTGCAACACCTGCGCGTCCGACCACCGTAGGGGATCGTTCGCCTCGGCCCGGCGGCTGAGGTGCTTGAGCACCCGGTTGATTGGCGTCGCCACCCGAACTCATCGTACCAATAGCACCTTCCAGGCCCGTCCCATGGCCGGTTACCGAAGGTCTGCTGGGGTCGACCTGCCGAACCTTGGAAGGCGCGCGAGCCCATCGAACCAGATTCGATTCCTCGCGCGGCGTAACACATGTCACGACTCACATTTGCCCTAGTCCAAGCCGATGGAGGCGGCGGGAATCGAACCCAGGTATCATTCCGGACGCTTCTTTGGCGTTGCGAGAAAGCCCGTGCACTTCAACGGTCAAAAGAGCTTCTTCGCCGAAAGCGGTGAGTAGCCGCTCGAGCGCAGCGCCGCGTTCATCAGCCGGAAGAACCGCTTCTTGGCCGCAGTCGCTCTGGGATCGTTCGTCTGAGCCTTGGCGTATGCCGCGTTCGCCTGGCCGGGTTCTCCCCCACTCTTGCGGAGAATCCAGGAGTAGTAGTCGTCATCGCTCTCTTTCGATAGCTGGAGCGCGGTCAGGAGCGCCTGTTGGGCCCCTCCGAAGCTTGGTGGAGCGATGAGGCCTTGAGCTGTTGCGATCAACGCCTGGCGACCGCTGACCGCGCTGCCCGCCAAGCTGAGGGCCTGATCCGGGCTGGTCGGCGCAAGGGTAATGGCGTGCACGATCTTCGCAAGCTGATGCCGCGACTTCTGGACGATGGTAGTCACCTCGGAGACGTAGTCGGCGACCCCCGCATCAGCTCCGGACGTCGCTCCAGTTGCCGCCGAGGTCGTCGCCGCTCCTGTCTGTGGCGTCGCCATCCCGGCAGCCGTTGGAGATGGGCAAGCCACGCCGAATCCAGCCAAGCCCCCTCTCGGACACTCGGCGACGTTCTGAGACCCGAGGCCCATCACCTGCGTTCCACCGCCCTCAGACGACGCGACTGCATACGGCGTATCGACAGTCGCCCCCAGAAAAGCGACCTGCCACCAAGCCTGATTGATCGCATTCTCGAAACTGACCACGCAACCGTTCGTAGCAGGATCAATCTGCACAGAAGCCGCGCCACCATTGGCTTCGCCAAACACGCTGTCCGACTTAGACATCGCCAGATCCTTGTGCGAGGAGTCCCACGCTCGAACACAAGCCGCTAGCGGCGAGTCGACATTCACCGTGGCCGACTGGGGCGACGTCCCACGACTCGAACCCGAAGCTCCGTCCGGCCGCGATGATCCGGACCCCCCACATCCGCAGAGCGAAGCCGCCACGATCAACACCGCCATACCTTGAGCTCGGATCTTCACCGGACGACCTCTCCGTGGAACTAACGACGCCTCGTCAGCAATCTTCGATCGAAAGAAAATATGGGGAACCAACCGGACAGTGTCAAGCCTTTCCAGCCACCCGATCTCGCCTAAGACGAAATCTTCAACCGAATCACCCGGAGCGTCATGTTCCAGTTAGTCGGCTCGTTCGTCGCCAACGCCGCGTCACAATCATCCAGCGCGCTCGAGCCGTGGACGTCGACCCAGGCGTCGTGCGTTGGATCAGCCAACTTGAATGGCCCAGAGTCGGCGCCGTCGCGGAGCCATTCGGCGCAGGTCGTGTGAATCTCCGCGCCAACATTCGCGCCGCCACCGCCCCCACAGGCCGATGCAAGCGCGGCCACCGATAAGGCTACGCAAGCCAAGAAGGACAAACTGCGATGACGCGGCACAGGTAACAAGGAGGCGAGACAGCGCGTCGAGTGGAAGGGTGCAGGCAGCGACGCGAGGACGTGCGGCCTGAAGGTACGAGGCGAGGATTGGAGGCGACTTACTGGGCCGTCACGGTTCGCGCCTTGCGACACCCGCAAGGTGACCCATGCCCACAATGAACCGATCCGACGACTGCTGGTATACGCGGCCATCGACGAAGACGCCCTCCCAGCGAAGAAGCCCCCGAAACCCCCAAGATGCCCCTCAAATAGGGGAGAGCATCTACGAGAGCGCCCTTCGACACGGAGCCAATCCCAAAAGGGACGCCGGCGAAGGCCTTCATCACGGCCACGCTCCGTGCATCGTGATCTGGTACGACCGGCACCGCCGACTCAGCTCGACCGCGATGCACCGGTGGTGGAAACACACCCTCGATGAAGCTGGCGTCGACGACCACACCATGCATCAGGCACGCCATACCGCGATCACCGAACTCGTCCGCGATACCGGGAACCTAAAGCTCGCTCAGCTACTCGCCGGCCACGCGTCGATCCAGACGACCGCCGACATCTACGCGCACCTCGACGTCGCCGACCTCGCCGAAGCCCTCAAGATCGTCGCCGAACGCCGAGCCGAGCGTAGACGACCGGATGCAAAATGATTCCGATCGATTGCGGCCCGCAAACGGCCTGGCTGAGCCAAACAGTGGAGGCGGCGGGAATCGAACCCGCGTCCACGATCGCACGAAGAGAGCGTCTACAAGCGTATTCCGGGATTTCGATTCGCCCGGGCGGCTGCCCCCGGACGGGCCACCTCTCGGGCTAGCCCCTCTTTGATGTCCCGGTCGGCGGCGGAGGCGTTCCCCCTTCCGGCTAGCCCGCTGGATGACACCGGCGATCCCTCCCGCGGGCTGGAGGGGCCGGCGCGCTGCCTAGTTCTTAGGCGGCGAGTGCGAGATCAGATTCCGCACTTGCGGTTTCCAGGGGATTTACGAGGCCACCTGGAACCTCGGCTTGCAACTCTCCCCGACAGTCGACCATGTCGAAACCAGGTCGCCCCCGAGGTGAAGTTCGCTACCATGGTACCGGATCTGACGGAGGGCCGACCCGGGGCAGACGGGCCGGCAGATCGGGGTTTTGGGCTGGTGAGCGTGGTTGAGACATTCGCGGTCGCGGTGGTGGGCGGCTTCACCGGGAGCGCGTGCGGGGCTGGCATTCTGATGTGGGCGCGCCACCGCGAGCGCGAGCTCGATCTCGACGAGCGCCACCAGGAGGAGATGGCCGCCGAGGCGAACACGTTCGCCGGCGCGGCGGCCGTCGCGCAGAGCATGCTGACCGCGGCC
>Ga0157369_10011550_pt1 | contig 10029 bp, 9 predicted proteins | sample C25metaG_FD_113461 | JGI IMG/M metagenome (GOLD analysis project Ga0157369, IMG submission 113461) | Corn rhizosphere microbial communities from Kellogg Biological Station, Michigan, USA - C2-5 metaG | ecosystem: Host-associated > Plants > Roots > Rhizosphere > Soil | place: USA: Michigan...
CATGAACTTCCACACCCGCAAATGGGTAAAACCCGAAGACCTCAACCCCAACGGCACCCTGTTCGGCGGCAGCCTGCTGCGCTGGATCGACGAAGAAGCGGCCATCTACGCCATCGTCCAGTTGGGCAACCAGCGCGTCGTGACCAAGTACATCTCCGAAATCAACTTTGTCAGCGCCTCGCGCCAGGGCGACATCATCGAACTGGGCATCACGGCCACCGAGTTCGGCCGCACCTCCATTACCCTGACGTGTGAAGTGCGCAACAAAATCACCCGCAAAAGCATCCTGACGGTAGAGAAAATGGTCTTCGTCAACCTTGGTGAAGATGGCCTGCCAGCACCTCATGGCCGCACCGAGATCAAGTACGTGAAAGACCAGTTCAAGGACGACAGTCTTCCCGAGTAACCCTGGCCCGGGTTGATTTGTTTTACCAAACCATTCCGGGTGGACCCATCCCAGGCTCTCGCGTCACTCAGGACTACATCCTGTAGAGAGAGCCGTGTATGAAAGTGTCCAGTTCTAATGCCAATTTTCAGTCTCAACAGTCTGAAGGTGTCGATAAAGATGTAAAGACCTCTCTGGTCAACAGCGTAGGCGAGCGCAAGGTGAGCCTTGTTCGCTTCAGCGATGGCCGGGTGGAAGTGACCCTGTCGCCGCCGCCGCTTGCACACTTGGTATTGAGTGGCGGTGGGGCGAAGGGGATTGCATTCCCGGGCATGGTCCGGGCGCTTGAAGACCACCAAGCATTGGGCGGCGTAAACGTAATTTCCGGCTCATCCGCAGGGGCGATCTCTGCTGCGTTGCTGGCCAGTGGCATGGGTGCCAAGGCCTTTGAAAAGTTGTCGAACAGCGTCAACCTGCCTGAATTGCTGAACAGCAAAACCCCGTTGATTGCCAAGCTGCAGAATGCCAGTGCTGAAATTGGCAAATGGGCGGGACGCTTGCCTGGGCCGGCCGGCAACATTGCGCAATTACTGTTCACCCTCCTGCCGCGTCTGCAAACCGAAGCGCAACCTCTTGAAGACTTGATTGGCAGTGAAGCGCGCAAGTCGCTGCTGGCACAGATTGCAGGAACATCTCGGGAAAGCCGGCCAGCTGAAGTCATGAAGATTGCCGACCGGCTCAGTGCGGGGAAGGGGCCCACTTTTCGCGACATAGAGGTGTTGAGTCGCCACATTCCGGCGGTCAAGCAGCTCAATATCACGGGTACCGGCATGTTTGATGGCCGGCCGCAGTTGGTGGTCTTCAACACCAGCACCACCCCGGAGATGGACATTGTCCGGGCGGCTCATATTTCCGGCTCATTGCCTGGTCTGTTCAAAAGCCCGAAGGAGCAAGGCCACGCCTTTCAGGAGCATGCTGAGCAAACGGCATTTCAGGATGGTGGGCTGCTGGTCAATACACCCTCTTCTGCGGTGATTGATCCGTCTTTTCCAGAAAGCCCCTTGAGCAAGACCGAGTCGCTGGTCGTCAAGTTCGAATCCGATAAGCCGGAGCCTGCAAAGGGAGGCAGCGTTGTGAGTGGCCTGGTCGATACCCTCATCGGTGTCTCGCATGCGGCCGCGGTGGGGTATCAGGAAGACAAGCTCATGGCCCAGGCGGACCAAACCGTCGTGTTACCGCTGAAGTCCGACAAGGGCGATTTTCGCGGCATGCTGGGCGGCACGGTTAATTTCACCATGACCGACGCTCAGAAACAGCATTTGCAGGCATCTGCGTGTACGGCGGTAGGCGCGCACCTGGAAAAGCGTGCCGAGCTCCGTTAGCGCTATCCATTTCAGTCATTGGACGACGCTGTATTGGCCATGGACGATGAAATGCTGGCGAGCGTCGAGAATGATCTGAAGAAAGATCCTGCCGCCAAGGATGTGCTGATGTTTCGCCAGAGCGCGCAGCAAGCCATGCAAGCGATGGATGTCGCCATTACCGAAGCCAATCAGGCCAGTGACAAACTGACGGTGACCCCCAAATTGGCGGCGGCGTTGCGTAACCTCGATGCACTGGCGCGGCGTCCCGAGCATTTCGAATGGTTTGGGCGGCGTCTCAATGCAGCCGGCAAGCCCAATTTTCAGCAACTCCTGCAAGTGATGAGCAAGCAGTCACCTGGCAACGCAGAGGCATTGTCGAAGGTTATGACGAGCGCGGTTGCGCAGATGAAAAGGCGCGATCTCGCGGTTAAATCCGAAAATTTCACGCGGGAAGTCATTTACCCGTCGCTTTATCGTCCGGGCCAGCCGGCAGCCAACGTCGAGTTGCTGCGAGGTGCGGCACGTGACTTGGCGGATGCCAAGACGCCACAGGCGTTCAACAACGTGCTCGACGGCATCGTCAAAGACTACCCGGCGCGCAATAAGCCCTGGAGTGCTCCGTTCAGCTCTACCACGGTGGAAGCGGCCAAGGCCTGGCGCATCCCGGTTTAGTTGCATGGTCACTGAACAGCCACCGTCGCGGCGTGTCGTAGCTACAGGCACCCCTCGGACTCTGGAACATCATGGCCACCAACGCAGACGGCAAGACCCCCAACCTGTCGCAGGAAGAGCAACAGGATGTCGACAAGAACCAGCCACCCCGCGCGGCGGTTTTGCATGAAATCATCCGCACCCAGGGCGATCAGGAACTGGAGCGCAGTGTCGCCGCCTTGTGGTGGTCGGCACTGGCCGCCGGGCTAACCATGGGGCTGTCGCTGATGGCGATGGGATTGCTCAACTCGCGCCTGCCGGAAGGCGAAGCCTTCAAGGTGATCGCCAGCTTTGGTTACTGCGCAGGCTTCCTCGCGGTGATCCTCGCGCGCCAGCAATTGTTCACCGAAAACACCCTGACCGCCGTGCTGCCGGTGATGAGTAAACCCACACTGGGCAATGCTGGAAGACTACTGCGGCTGTGGACAGTGGTGCTGGTGGGCAACCTGTGCGGCACCCTGCTGGTGGCGTATGTGATGCTGCACCTGCCGATCTTCGACACCAAGACTGACCTGGCCTTCCTCGAAATCGGGCGCAAGATCATGGAGAACGATGCCGGCCAGATGTTCGCCAAGGGCATTGTGTCCGGCTGGATGATCGCCACCATGGTGTGGATGATTCCGTCCATGGAAAGCGCCAAGATGTGGATCATCATCCTGATCACCTACCTGATGGCCCTGGGTGATTTCACCCATATCGTCGTCGGTTCGGCCGAGGTGTCGTACCTGGTGTTCGCCGGCGAATTGCCGTGGAAGGATTTCTGGCTGGTGTTCGCCGGGCCGACGCTGGCGGGCAACATCATTGGCGGCAGCTTTATCTTCGCGCTGATCAGCCATGCGCAAATCCGCAGCGAGGGCAGTTTGCCGGGTAAAAAGGCTGCGGACCCGAGGCATCCGCAGCAGATCGACAAGGATCAGTGAGCGTCAGGCGTGGCCTGGGGCTCGTCCCGGGTCACGCGCTTGACCAGCTTGCCGATGCTCAACCCCTGCAACAGGATCGACGACAGCACCACAATGTAGGTGATGCTCAGCAGCAGGTCGCGCTCCGGGCCCAGCGGCAGGGCCAACGCCAGTGCCACCGAGACGCCGCCGCGCAGGCCGCCCCAGGTCAGGATGCGGATGGTCCCGCGTGGCACCGTGCGCCAGCGACGCAACAGCAGGATGGCCGGTGCAACCGTGAGCAGGCGCGACAGCAGGATTGCCACGGCCAGCAGGCTGGCGGCGAACACGTGCAGCCAGTTGAATGGCAACAGCAGCAGCTCCATGCCGATCAGCGCAAACAGCAGCGCATTGAGCATGTCGTCGAGCAATTCCCAGAAACCGTCCAGGTAGCGACGGGTCATGTCGTTCATCGCCAGCTTGCGCCCCAGGTTGCCAATGATCAGGCCGGCGACCACCATCGCAATCGGCGCCGAGACGTGCAGCTCAGTAGCCATCGCCGAACCGCCGATGACCAGCGCCAGGGTCAGCATCACCTCGATCTGGTGCTGCTCGATGCTCTTGATCATCAGGTAAACGAGGTAGCCGATCAGACCCCCGAACACCACGCCGCCAATCGCCTCATGGGCAAACAGCATGGCGGTGGCGCTCACGGTCGGCGTTTCGCCCAACTGTGCAATGCCCAGTAAAACGGTAAACACCACTACCGCCGTGCCGTCGTTGAACAGCGACTCGCCGACGATGGTGGTCTTCAGGGGCTTGGAGGCATTGGCGGTTCGCAGCACACCCAGCACTGCAATCGGGTCGGTGGGGGAAATCAGTGCGCCGAACAGCAGGCAGTAGAGGAAGCTCACGTGCCAGCCAAACAGGGCAAAGATGTAATACGCCAGGCTGCCGATCACCACGGTCGCGATCAATACGCCGAAGGTAGCCAGCAGGCCGATGGGCCAGCGGTAGCTGCGCAGGTCGTTCAGGTTCACGTGCAGGGCGCCGGCGAACAGCAGGAACGAGAGCATCCAGTTCATCAGCAAATCGCCGAAGTCGATCTGGCCGATCAGTTGCTGGATACGTTCCTCAAGACCTGGGTAGCCGAGAAAGCTCAAGCCTTGCAGGATCAGCGAAAACACCAGGGCCGTGACCATCACGCCGATGGTGGGCGGCAGGCCGATAAAACGGAAATTCACATAGGTGAGCAGGGTGGTGAGGCAAATAAAAGCGGCGACAAGTTCAAGCATCCGGGGTCCTTGGAAGTTGGGTGGGACAGCGTTGATGGGGGATGGACCGCAGCGGCGGCGCGATGTTGCAGGGCTGAGGGCAAATCACCGATAGAACCTTTCCGGGGCTGGCGGCTCATAGCGATAGGTGCGGCTGTGCATATTTAGTGCTAAAACTCTAATTTCTGCCTCGAACTCAAATAACAATCTGAATAAGGAATCAGTGATGACGGTGGCCTTCTGGTGTGTGTTGATCGCAATTTTCCTGCCTTACCTGTGCACGGGGGTGGCCAAGTTCAGCGGTGGCAAGTTCGGCCCTCGGCAGAACCACGATCCTCGCGCGTTCCTGGATACCCTCGAAGGGTTTGCCAAACGCGCCCACAGTGCACAACTCAACAGTTTTGAAGTCACGCCGGCCTTTGCGGCTGCAGTGATTATCGCGCATTTGGCCGGCACGGCCGAATTGGTGACCATCAATGTGCTGGCCGTGCTGTTTATCACCAGCCGCCTGCTGTACATCATCTGCTACCTGGCGGACTGGGCGATGCTGCGTTCGCTGGTGTGGTTCGTGGGGATGGCGTTGATTGCGAGTTTCTTCTTCGTCTCGATCTGACGGGTTGATGAAGATCCCCTGTGGGAGCGGGCTTGCTCGCGAATACGGAGTGCCAGTCAGTACATAGGTGGCTGATACACCGCATTCGCGAGCAAGCCCGCTCCCACATTTTGGATTTTCAGCGTCCTTTAGTTCCCCGCAGGCGCATCCGGCACCTGGGGCAGCGCTGCACCCTTTGGCCACAACATCCAGATCTGCCCCTGCTGCTTCATGTTCCCCGCCAACTCACCCGCCGCATCGCCGGTGCCCCAGAACAAATCTGCACGCACTTCGCCCGTGATCGCGCCACCGGTGTCCTGTGCCGCGACGGGCCGTGCGATTGGCGAACCGTCGGGCTTGGTGGTCGACAGCCACAACAGGCTGCCCAGCGGAATCACCTTGCGATCCACCGCCACGCTGTAGCCGGCGGTCAATGGCACGTTTAACGAGCCGCGCGGGCCTTCGTTACTGTCAGGCCGAGCGCTGAAGAACACATAGCTGGGGTTGCTCGCGAGCAGTTCCGGAATGCGCTGCGGGTGTGCCTTGGCCCAGGCGCTGATGGCGCCCATGGTCACGTCTTCTTTCTTCAACTCGCCTTGTTCCACCAGCCAGCGGCCGATCGGGCGGTAAGGGTAGCCGTTCTGGTCACCATAACCGACGCGCAGTTGGCGCCCACCCGCCAGTTGAATGCGGCCCGAGCCTTGGATCTGCAGGAATTGCAGGTCCATCGGGTCCGTCAGCCAGGCAATCGGTTTGGCCGTGGAGCCCTGGCCGTTGATGGCGCTGGCATCGTCGTAGGGCTTGAGCACGCGACCTTCAAGGCGACCGCGCAGGCGCTTGCCCTTGAGCTCGGGGTAGATGCTTTCGAGATTGACGATGATCAGGTCGTCCGGCACGCCGTACACCGGCACGTTGGCGGTGGCGGTCTTGGTCAGGCTGCCGGGGTAGACCGGCTCGTAGTAGCCGGTGATCAAGCCGTTGGGCGTGTTGTCGGCAGAGCGCAGGCCGAACACATCCAGACGCTCCTTGAGGAAGCCCCGCACCGCCGCAGCATTAGCGGGCACGGCCGCAGCGGCTGCGCACGTCGCACCCCAGATCGGGTCCGCCTTGAGGCGTTGGCAGGCGCTGCGCCAGGATTCAAATCCCGCCAGCAAGTCGCTGTCGGACACCGCCGGCAAGGCTTCCCATGGTGCATTCACATAGGTGGCAACGGCGTGGGGTTTGGACGTTTCATCTTTGGCTGTTTCTTTGCCCGCGTCGCAGCCGGCCAGCAGCGCGATCATCGGTAGAGCCCACGCCAGGCGGCGGCTCCAGGTTTTCAAAGTGACATTCATACAAACAATTCCTGAAGCGATTGCCCGCGCCGCAGCGCCTTGGGCAACCCTTATTATTAATAGGGCTATTGGTCTTTGCGGGCGGTGCGAGGATACTGGCCGCCGTTTTCCGTGACCTCGAAGCCACCATGACTTTTAAACGACTGACCGTTGTACTGCTGGCCTGCCTGACCCTGTCCGCCTGTGGCGGCGTTGATCCAAATTCGCCACTGGGCCAGCGCAAGGCGATCTTCAAACAGATGCTCAAGACCGGTGAAGACCTGGGCGGCATGCTGCGCGGGCGTATTCCATTCGACGGCGCGAAATTCGCCGAAGGCGCGGTCAAGCTGGATGCGTTGTCCCATGAACCGTGGAAACATTTTCCAAGCGTGCGTGAAGAAGATCACACCAGCGCCAAGGATGACGTGTGGCAGAAACAGGCGCAGTTCCAGCAACTGGCCCGCAACCTTGAAACGGCCACCGGTGAATTGGTGACCGCCAGCCAGGTGCAGCCTTACAAGGCCAGCAACCTGGGGCCGGCGGTGCAGAAAGTCGAAGATGCCTGCAGCGCCTGCCATAAACAGTTCCGGGACCACTGACCGGGTTTACTCGTCGAGTTCGTCGACAGCGTCCTGCAGTTCCTTGCGGGACTCGGCGAGCTTGTCCTTGCGCTTGTTGATCTTGTCCGCGTCACCTTTTTTCATGGCCTTGTCGAGGTCGGCCTGGCGGCGGCTGACCTCATGCTTGGCGTCGAGCACCTTGTTTTCCCGTTCTTTCTTCAGGGACGCGTCGGTGCAATTGGCGGTGACTTCGCTCAGGGCTTTTTCCAGGCCGGCTTGTTGGGCACTGTTGCCGTGGGCCTTGGCTTGTTCGATCTGGGTGCTGATGGCTTGGCGCTTGGCCGCGCAGCCAGTGAGCTGGGAGGCCTCTTCGGCAGCCAGCAGCGGCGTGGCCATGAAGCTTGCGACGGTCAGCAAGGCAAAGGGGGCTAGAAATTTCATAGGGTGCTCCAAAGTCGCAATCTGATGGTGGAGGGAACAGGTTCAAAAGCCGTCCACCCCCGCCACGCGTAATGTTTCAGCCATGGCCTGTACATGCGGGTCGCGAAAAAAAGCGCTCAATTGCGCCGCGCGGCCCGGGCCGATCCCATCGATGGCCAGCCAGGCCTGGGTGTCTCTGGCGACCAGCGTCTGCCAGTCGCCTTCCAGGTTGTTACGTGCCGCAGGCGGTACACCCAAGGCTTTTAGCCATTGTGCAAAAGGCCGTTGCCGCGCGCTGTGGAGGCCCTCGAGCACTCGTGCGCGGCTGCGATCACCGAAGCCGTCAATGTTAGCAAGCTCTGCCGCATCCAGGGTCAACCAATCGAGAAAGCCTGCGATTAGACCGGCCTGGATCAATACGTTCCAGGTCTCGCGGCCGATATATGGCAAGGCCAGGCCCTGGTTGCCGCTCAGCCAGGTCAGGCGCGCCAGCAACTGCTCCTCGCAACCGGGGTCCAGTTGCCAGCAGCTCAAGGCGTGGAATCTAGCCGGGTTGGGCACTGGCAAGTCCGCCCGGGTGGGGCTGCGCAGGACGACCTCGTCCAGCCGAGGAATAACCTGGCCCGCCAGGCTGATGGAAACCTGGTCGCCCGCGCGGATCTCGAGTGCCTGCCAGCGTTTCAATGAGCCAGCGCTCACCCGGCTGATCTGCCGGTCATCCAACCGTACCGGCTCCAATTCCAGCATGGGCGTGATGCGCCCGGTGCGGCCAATCTTGAACTGCACGTTGCGCACCCATGCCAAGGCCTTGGTCACCGGGTACTTCCAGGCGGCTGACCAATAGGGGGCGCTGGCTTGCCAACGCTTGGCAGGTGCGTGTTGTGCCTGGTGCAGCACCACGCCATCGCTGGCAAACGGCAGGGGGTGGTTGTACCAATAGGCGCGCCAGTGCGCGGCTTCGCTGATGTCGCGGATGGGCTGGCTGTAGCGCCGGCTATCGATGAAACCCCAGCGTGCCAGGGTGGCCAGGCGTTCGGTAAACGCTGCCGGGCCTTCCGGCCAGGCCCAAACGAACAAGCCAATGCCAGCGGCGTCGGTGTCGCTCAAATGTTTGCGGTTCATCAACCCGGCCACCTTACTGCGAGCATTGAGCCCGCCGCTTGCTGACTGCACGTGGTCATCGAGACGCCAATAGAGCTCGCCTTGCAGCACCAGGTCGATGGGGTTGGGCAACTGCTGGACAATGCCGGGAATCTTGCGCGCAGAGGCGGACCAGTCGTGGCCTGCTGTTCCATCGCCTCGGCTGATGACCTGTTTCAAGCGCCCCTGTCGATACACCAGGGTCACTGCAACACCATCGACCTTGGGTTGAATCCAGACATCCTGGCGCGTACTTAACCAGGCGTCGACGGCCTGCTCGTCCAGCAGCTTCTCCAGGCCAGTGTGGGCAACGGGATGAGACAGGGTTCCGCGTGAACTCGCCAGTGGGTTGGCAGGCGCCGCAGCCGTTTCCGGGAAACACTGGTGCCAATGGGTCAAGCGCTGGCGCGCCTGGTCGTAGAGTTCATCGTTGACGGGGGACTGGCCAAGCCGGTGGTAACTGTCATCCCACTGGCGGATCTGCTCGGCCAGGGCGCCCACCTGTGAACGGGCTGCATCGGGGCACTCTTCGGCCCACACCCAGAGAGGTAATGCGATGAGTAAAAGGGCAACCAGTAAATGCATCATGAGCATCCTTGCTCGGAAGGGGCGCCCAGCCTAAATGATCCACTCGGCCACAAAAAAGCCCCGACAAGGCGGGGCTTTTTACTGGGTGTTTCTATTTACTTGAACAGACCGCCCAGGGCTTTCACAGCGTCCGGCTTATCGGCCTTGGCTTCCTGCGTTTGCTGCTTGGCGTCGGCTTTGGCCTGGGCTTCGGAAAGTTTGTTGCAACCTTTGTTGATCTGGTCCTGGGCCGCTTTAAAGGCCTTCACTTTCAAGGTGTCCTTCTGGGCCTCGGCCGCATCGATCTTGGCTTGCAGGTCGTTGGCTTGCTTCTGGCAGTCGCCGGAGTTGCCGCCACCCAGTTGGGCGCCCAGGGCACCACTCAGCGCGCTCAGGTCGGCGGCATTTACCGGCAAGGCGAACAGACTAAGCAGCAGGGCAGTGGGGGCGAGCGTGGAAATGCGCATGAAAAACCTCAATGTTCGATTGCCCGCACACGTGTGAATCCCGGGCTGGCGCAGGGCAATATCCAAATAAGGTGAAGGGCCCGAGAGGGCGCGGATTCTAGATGGCCATCATTGGGCCTGCAAGCTTTGGATCCAAAAAGTGTGAAGGTTGTCGCGCCATTTGCGTGGCAATAATAAGCCCCGCCGGATGCGCCCGGCAGGGCTTTTGTGGACCGAATGCGATTACAGGCCGGCGGCAGTGCGCAGGTCGTTGGCGCGGTCGGTTTTTTCCCAGGTAAAGGTGGTGAAGGTGTCGTCGCCGACTGTCTTCTGCGCAGGGGTACGACCAAAGTGGCCGTAGGCTGCGGTTTCCTGGTAC
>Ga0157369_10011551_pt1 | contig 10029 bp, 18 predicted proteins | sample C25metaG_FD_113461 | JGI IMG/M metagenome (GOLD analysis project Ga0157369, IMG submission 113461) | Corn rhizosphere microbial communities from Kellogg Biological Station, Michigan, USA - C2-5 metaG | ecosystem: Host-associated > Plants > Roots > Rhizosphere > Soil | place: USA: Michigan...
GGAACCTGGTTGCCAACTCTACCGTGAGCCTCGGAGGACGGCCAAGGAGCGTCAGCACCCACAACGCGGATCGCGGCACCGTGGAGCTGGACGGCGCAGTTCGGCATGAAGAAGTACACCGGAACCTAACGCTTGACCTGCGCCGGGGCTGCAGCCGAGCGGAGCTCGCCGGTCCACGTCCGCTCGATGGAAGGGTGCGCCGACATGCGCTCGAAGACAAGCCTGACTTCTTCGAGCGTCGCGCCGCCCCGCTCGAAGAGCTTCTCCGATCCGACTTCGCGGCGAAAGCCGACGGCCTCATAGAAACGCAGACCGCGGGCGTTGCCTGTGAGCACCCAAAGACTGACTTCGGCAAAGCCGGCATGCAGCATTTGCACACGCGCAGACTCCCAGAGAGCCCAACCTGCGCCTGAGGACCATGCATGAGGTGAGACGTAGAGCGCCCAGACCTCGCCACGGCGGGCTGGTGCGTCTTCGTCGCGACAGCGGCCGAAAGAGATGAACCCGACGACCTCTGCCTCGCGTTTCACGACGAGCGTCCGCGACGTGGCTGCTTCCAGCATGCCTCGCCAGGACTGCTCGCGCTCGGAGACGGACAAGGAGGCGAGGTACTCAGCCGGCAAGAGCGCGGCATAGGCCGCCTGCCATGAGGACACGTGAATGCGCGCGATCGTCGCACAGTCCTCAGGGCTAGCGACCGTGACCTGCATGGCGTCAACGTTCGACATGAGGGGCGGCGTTAGACCAGCGCAGCCGACCGGGGAACATCCGCTCGGTGGGGGGTTGGGCGACACTGCAGTGACGGCCGATGAGCTACGCGGTCACGCGCGCCCCGCCAACATGGGGCGCGGGTCGTAGTAGCCGCGAACGGACAAGATCTGCCCGTTGACGACGTGGATGTGCTCCGCGAACGGAATCGGTCCGAACGTCGTGTCGATGTCGAGGATCGCGACACAGTGCTCGCCGTCGACGACGAGGCGGAGCACTTCGATGTGCTGGACGATCTTCGCGAACGGCCGCGATCACTGCATCCCTCACGCGAACTCTCCAGGGGACGTGCGCAGGGCTGCCTCGATTACCGCCGCCGTGGCCGCGAGCTCGCTGTCCGGCGCCCGTGGCGCGCCTTGGAAGCTGACGTGCTCCTCCGCGATGTATCGGCGAGACGTAATGTCTGTCGGCTCCACGAGCGGCAGAACGTGCGCGTGAGCGTGCGCGATATCTGTGCCCGTGAAGAGGAAGGCGACTCGTTCGACGTTCCATCGCTGGCGTAGGACGGGAGCCAAACGCTGGGCGAGGTTGAAGATTTCAGCGGAGACTTCCGCTGGCAGGGAGTCGAAGTACGCCAGGTGCTCGCGAGGGATGATCTGGACGTGACCGGCGCGTATGGGATGGATGTCGAGGAAGGCCACGACCCGAGGCGATCGATACACGAAGTGCGCATGGACGGCACCGCTGGCGATTCGGCAGAAGATGCATTCACTCATGTTGCTCATGGCGCCTGGCGTTTGGCGTGAGCGTCAGCAGCAGTCAAGCGAGTTTGCCGGAGGGCATCCGCTCGATGCCACGGCACGACGGCGTAGCCGATATGGCCGAGGCAATGCGGCGGGAGCGTGGTCGTCCCAGGCTGCCAACGAAATCCGATGCTGCCGCAGAACTCTCCGTCCCAGAGCCACCGCCGGTAGCCTGGAAGTCGCGCTACGGTCGAGCCGTCTGGCAGCGTGACCGGGCCGCCCTTTGCGTCGCGATCGACCATGCTGTTCAGAAAGGCCCGGGGATCGCTGCGCAATCGGCTGAGTTCTTCGGCGGCGGCGACTTTGCCACGGACGCTGTCGGCAGACCACCCGCGCTCGAGGGCTGCTTCGTAACTGGCGATGTGGTCCGTATCCGGCGTGACGAGGTCCATGTGTGAGGCGCGAGTTGCCTGACTGGAGTGGCTAGGCGACACCGCTTGGAAGCTGCCGCCTGTTGAAGGAGGAGTGGAGCAGGAGCATCTGACGACGCCAGCGAAACCTACTGCGGAATCTGGTCGTGCAGCTTGAACTCTGCCTGAAACGCTGCCATGCAGTCACCAGGTATCGCCTTCGCGTTCGTCGTCCGCGCAGCGCAGCCCGGTGGAAACGAGACCTGAATGGCTTCCTTCCTGGAAATGCACCCGCTGTCAGCGGCTTTCTCGCCAGGCTGGCACAGAGGTTCAAATCCGACCGGCGAGATGGCAACGACTCGGCCAGCGTCGAGAAGCGTGAGCGAGCGCGACCGTTCACCGTTGATCAGCGCCCAGAGCACTTGGCAACCGGTGTAGTCGCGCGGCATCGCTGAGAGCCTGGGATAGACACGGCCGGCAATCGTCGGTTTGGAGGTCGCGACGAAGATCTCGCCGGCCTCTGGTGGCGGCGAGACGAGGTCACAGTTGTCTCCCTTGAAATCCTCGGCCGCCGCTGGCAAAGCCATGCTTGTCAACAGCAAGGGAACGGCAGCGAAGCGCACGGAGATAGAAGGGCTAGGCACGACTGAACAATAGTCCCAGAAGTACACCGACTAGCCCCAGTGCAACTACGAACCCGACCATCCCGAGCACGGCGAACAACAGCGGCTTGAGCCAACCTCTGCGCCGGTAGGACTGGCCGAAACGAGCTTTGACGTACGCCGTCTGATGACGCGCGCTCGCAGCGTACCAGCCGAAAAGCAAGGCGATCGGAATCACTCTCGAGACAGCGTCGATCGCCTTTTCGTTGGGGAGCAGCCCGCCCAGGAGCGCAAGGACAACGAAAACCACCAACACGGTGATGGCCCAGCGCTTTGCCGAATCCGCCTTCTCGGGCTCCCCGAGTGCTTGCCAATTCTTCATGTGCAGGAGCGCGCCGAAGATCGGGCTGAACAGCAAGCTCCAGTTCGCAGCGGCGTTGGGGTTCCACAGTGCTGGCGTTGCTTCCCCTTGCACGACGTCGGCGACTTCAGCTGCAGGTGGTGCGTACGGGTTCGCTGACATCGCCAAGTCCTTTTCGAGTGGGGCCTAAACGTTTCACCCGAGCGGCCGCAGCCAGAGCAGCGTGCGGACGACGTCCGCGCCATGGAGCGGGTTAGAGCGCTGCATCGAGTGCGCGCGCTGGCAGCCAGCAAGCCATTCGCGTAGCGCGACAGCCGTCCCGAACGAACGGGGCCGACAGCGGTGCGAAGCCGATCCGCCGGTAGAACGCGACTGCGTGTGGGCTCGAGTTCAGCTCCACGGTGGCCACCTTTGGAAAGCAGCGCTCGATGTGCGCACGGGCAAATTCCCAGAGCCGGCGCCCGGCACCTCGCCGCATCGCGCTCGGCTCGACAAAAAGCATGCGCACGAAGGATGGCTGAGGCATCAGGATGAACCCAACCATCCTGTCCCCGCTGAACGCGCCGGCCAGACAGGCGCACGACTGAAGCATTTCAACCAGGACCTCAGGCGCGGAATGCGCGTAGAAATGCTCGATGGCCCGCGGCTCCCAATCGGGCGCCACGAAAGCAGCGAAGCTGCGACGCGCCACCGCTGACGCGGCAGCTGCATCGGCCTCGGACAGCAGTCGAAGGGTGAGCTCCATGCGCTCTCACGACGCCGAGGTGCGAGACATGCGGCATGGTGAACGAAGCAGCCGGTGAAGGCAACGAAGCGATGGGGGTGTCGAGCGACCATTGCTTGGCGCAGCCGTCTGCGCCCAGAGACGCGAGCAGCTGGTTGGCGGCCAGGCCGACGGCGCGGGCAAAGATCGCCGGGCGGCACCTTGTCTGGAACACAAGCCGTCCTTCCTCGTCGAGTCGCTCGCCTTGCCGTCGAGGTAACGCTGACCTCCCCACGACCATGTCAACTGAGCCGCGCCAAGGTTGGTAGCTTGGAGATTGCAAGATGAGAAGCCAAGCGTGAGACAACACGCTTGCTTTGCGCACTGCGCGACCCGACATCTGGAGCCGGAACGCCGGTACAGTAGCCATGATGAAGAGAGAAGAAGCAAGGTCGGCGGCGCTTGACTCCAATGAGGGCTTGCAGCACTCGTGGCCTGACACACACAAGACATTCGGGATGGGAGACAAGGTGCGCAAGGTGCGCGGTAGCCAGTGGCGCGGCCGCGTTGTCGGGTGGTACTCGACAGACCTGACGCCCGAAGGCTATGCGGTAGAGAGCGATACGGAGCACGGCTCTGTGCAAATCTACCCGGCCTCTGCATTGGAGCGCGCGGTGTAACGTTCGAATGGACGCCGGGCGCACTGCGCGCGCCGCTTGCCCGAGGACGTTCGCGTCATTGCTTGTCTCCCGAAATCTTGTCCATCGCAGCTGCCGCAGCCTTTTCTGCTTCGATCGCTGCAATGTGTGCTTTCCGTCCTGTCGGAGAACTGTAGAAAGCTGCCGCGATGGCGAGCTCTTCCGGCGTGAGCATCCGTGAAAGCGTTGTTCGATACGCTTCAACCACGAGCGGATTGCGGCGCAGTTGCTGATTGACATCCATGGCGCGCTTGACGAGATCATCGAAGCCAGGGCCTTCACTTGGGAAGGGCGAGTTGGGCTGGCTCTTCGCCAGCTCGAGGAGTGCAGTGCGCAACGCTTCCCTCGTTCGCGGCTCCTCGTTCTCGGAATGGATCGAGTCGACGCCAATCGCTTGAATGATCCGATCGATGTCGTCGGCTGCGCTTGCCGTTGTGCTGAACCACAAGGAGAGCACAAGGAGAATGGTTTGATTCAGTCGCATATGCCCGATCGTCTCCGAGGATGGCGGCGTGGATGACGCCTGACGTTTCGACATGAGCGGCAGCCACAGGCAAGCGAAGCGCTTGCCAGAGGATGGCCGCTCGGGAACGGGTTAGAGCCCCGCGCTAATTGAGTGAAAGCTCAAGCTCGACCTCTCCATCTTCCACCTTGCCGGTAGGTTTGAACCCTAGGTCAAGGTAGAACTTCTCCGCACTTCCTGGCAAAGGCACATACGAGAGCGACAGGACCGAGAACCGTCCCTTGCTTCGGACGTGCTCGATGACGAGCCGGAGCGCAGCGCGACCGATGCCCTTTCCTTGGGAGTTCGCATCGATCATGAACCGCCACACGACGGCCCTCGGGCTCGCAACGGGCAACTCACCGAGCGATTGGTCGTAGAGCATGACGAAGCCAACGGCCGAGTCCCTGAGGTACACGGCCCGGTACCATGCCGTGGGGCTGAAAAGCGCTTCGGCGAGAGACACCGCGTTAGGTGCGACCAATCCGAGTTGGCTGTCGGCAACCGTCAGCGCACATACGGCCCGAACGGTTTCTGCCGTGATCGGACGCAGAGACACGTGCTCCGGATCAACCCACATGGCGGGTCTGACGTTGCAGGTCCGCGCGAAGAGTGTCAGCCCTCATTCCCTGCTCCGGGATCAAGTTCCATAGAGCGTGATGACGAAGAGCAGGAAACGATACGCCAACACGATTGCCGCCACTGCGACGGCGAGCACGACCGCCTTGACCAAGCGGCTGGTGCCCGCGGCACCGTAGACGGGACCGACCGCCAGATAGAGGTAAGTCGCGCCGACCGCGAGGTTGGCGACACTCAGGACGTTGTCGACGTTCGGTGCATCGAGACCGCCGAACCCGAGGAAAGCGCTGAGCTTGGCGGCCAGCAAGGCGACACAGAACAACAAGAGGAGGAACGTGTACAGGTGGAGTGAGAAGACCACGTGCACCATGAACGGCCGACGCTCACGAAGGAACGCCAGCGGCAAGAGCAGGGCAAAGGGCACGGTCATGAGCAGGATGAGCGACTTGGCGTTCAGCACCACGGCCCGATCGAACACCGGCTGGTACCGCTCGACACTGCGATGCGTAGCCTCCAGCCGACTGGCCAGCAACGACTGCGCGAGATCGCTCCAGTCCTGATGGTGAAGATGAGAGTCCAGCGACGAGCTGAAGACGTTCTCGCCGGTCAACCATTGCAGCGCGAAGAAGAGGACGTTGGCGATCAGGAAGAGCTGGAACGGGGCCAGGTAGCGCTTTCGAACTCCGCTTGTCCACGCCAGCGTGAGCTGGCCGGGATGGCGCAAGAGCTCCCATGCCGAGCGCGCAGCGCGCGCGTCGATGCTGGTGAGGGCGTGGACGACCTTCTCGGCAAGGCCAGGGAACGTGAGGTCACGAGGAGGCAGTGGTTCCTCGCCGCAGCGCGCACAGAACGGCGTTGTCACCGTTGCCTTGCAGCCCGGGCAGGTCCAACTGGCGGTGTTGCTCACGCGATGGAAGGGTTAAGCGTCACGCTTGTTCGATGCAAGAACACAGCGAATGCCGCCACCAGGATCTCGTACGTCACCGGCGTACCGAGGGATGAGGTGGACGTGAACATGCATGCGGGATTGGCCTGCCGCCGCGCCCACGTTGACGCCAACGTTGTAGCCATCAGGTGAGAACGAGAGCTGCACTTGGCGTTGAGCCTCCGTTAGCAGCTCCAGAATCGCGATCTGCTCCTTCTTCGACAGGTCGAAGAAGCTGGCCACGTGGCGCCTAGGTACGACAAGAACGTGACCTCGACTTAACGAGTGATTGTCGTAGCGGGCGTACGCGAGGTTATTTTCGAGGATGACATCTGCAGAAGCACACAGCTCGCAGATCGACGAATCGCCAACCCCTGTCATGTGGCACCTTCACCGCTATTGCGCACAACCGCCAAGGGCGTAAGAGCCGTTCCACGACAGCGGCACAAGCTTTTTGTCGTCGGTGTCGATGAAGCGGAGGACCTCGCGCGCCTCATACGTTTGCTCGAGCATCGCGCGGGTCAGCGAGTGGGGAAGACTGAATCGCCTCCCGCTGAGTGAGATTTCGAACCCCGCGTCCATCGTTCTGCAACCCGCGGTCGGACAGTTCTGCTCGGACGCACATCCGCCAAGATGGGCTAGACAGATGGCCGTTGCGATTCGCCGGACGCGCCGGGGTGGTGACCGACTGGTTCGGGAGCCACTCGTATGTGGGCCAATCTTCATCCCGATGCCCGCGTGGCTCGTTCTGGCAAGTGGAGGGGTGAGGCGTCACTGGCGTCGCCTCTCCATGGCGACCCCTGATTTCTGGAAGCCGAGCGATTCGTAAAACCTCTGAACGCCCTCACGGTCAGCCCGCAATACCCACGTAATGTTCGCGCTCTGCCCAATTGCCGCCTGGACGAGCGCTGTGCCAATGCCCCTGCCTCGGTGCTCTGGCGCGACGGCGACCATGGATATGTAGCCATTGAACACGCCGTCGGAGATCGCCCGCAGGAAGCCAACGATTCGCCCGGCCTCCTCGGCGACGAGCGAGATCTGCGAGGCTTGAACACTCTTGGCGAAGACCTCCGCGCTTTCAACCTTCTTCGTCCATCCGGATGCCGCGAGAAGTGCGCGTGCGGATTCGAATTCTGCGGGGCGAATGGGACGAACGTTCACGTGTCTCCTAACGTCTGACATGAGCGGAAGACCAAAGACTGCGGAGCAGGCTTTGGGCTAGCCCGCGCCGATTGTTGCTTGGGGAAACGCACGCGAATCCACATTCGTGTAGCCACCGTCCGGCTCCGGCAAGAGATGAACGAGGGCCACCGGCGAGCGCCGGAACCAGCCGCCAACGCCGCGCTACGTGGGTCGTGTGCAGGTGACATTTATGCGGACATTTGGCGCCGGCACGAACCTTGCCGACAGCTTGCGACAGCGCCGGTCCATGAAATGGAGATCCGTTATGGAACTGAACGCACTCATGGTTCGCTACATCGAGAATGATGTCGACGCAGCCGTCAGTTTTTACACTCAGCATCTCGGGTTTCGCGTCTCTGCTCGATCAGGCCCGTACTTCGCGATCCTGTCCCGCGAGAACCTGCAACTGGTGTTGAGCCCGCCGAAAGGTCCCGGCGGAGGCTCACAACCGATGCCTGACGGTCGGAGGCCCGAACCCGGCGGATGGAATCGGATCATCGTGCGCAGCAGCAACCTGGATCGAGACGTTCAGGACCTCAGGAAGACCGACGTGAAGTTCCGCAACGACATCGTCGCCGGTCCGGGCGGTCGGCAGATCCTGCTCGAAGATCCCTCCGGCAATCTGGTGGAGTTGTTTGAGCCCGCGCCTGGGCAATAGACAGGCTTTGCATCAGGCCTTGAATCGCAAGCGACCGACTTGGCGGCCTGACGTGCGACATGAGCGGCGGGCCAAAGGGCGCGAAGCGGCCTTTGGAACGTTCGCTCGATGGAGCGGCTAGGCGTCACCTCTGCTCGCCTCTCCCAAGAGCCGATGCGTCAAGCGGCGAAGGCCGCCGCTCGATCGTTCCCTCCTCATTGAGCCGCCGCTCCAACTGCTCGCGCCAATGGGTTCGCAGCATGTGCCCGGGTGTCTCTTTGACCATGGCCTCAGTAAGACTGTAAATCTGGGCGTCGGAAAGAGACAGGTCAAGCGAGACCGATATGGGGGGCACGTACCAGGGAGTCTGCGCAAGGAGCTCGATCCTGTTTCGCTCTGGATCTAAGAAATAGACCGACCACGAGCCTCCGTGGTTGGTTGGATTGATGCCGGAAACGCCCAACCGCACCAACTGTGCATGAAGCCGCCGCAACTCAGCGAGCGTTATGACTCGGAAAGAGATCTGATTGACGGTTGAAGTGCTCCCCAATGAGCGACCCGGAACCAGAACGATCTGGTGGTGCTCTTCCGGGTTGCGGGAAAGAAACACGACGTCGTTTTCACGAATGCGCGCGCGATCGGTCACGGAGAATCCGAGTACTCCCTTATAGAAGCTGACCATGCTCGCCATGTCAGTGACGTAGAGGCCGATGTGGGAGAACGCCATCTGCGGCAGTTGATTCATGCGGATCTCCCGAGGGACGGGTGCGCTTCGACAGAGCGACGGTTCTAGTGGCGTCTAACGTTTGACATGAGCGTTGGCCATGGGCAAACGCAGCTTGCCGGAGGACGTCCGCTCGATGGAAGGGTTACGCCACACTACCAGAGCTGCTCTGCGAGGGCGGCTTTGAACGAGTGATCGAGCAGCGGCTCGATGCTCGCGAGGAAGTGGATTGTGTGTGGCAATTCGGCGTGTCGCTCAAACGCCGCCTTGTCCTGCCAGCGGGAGTGAATGTAGAACTCATCGAGGTCTCGGACCGAGCGAAATGCGCCGTACGCAAGGCAACCCGGCTCCGCGCGCGTGGGGCCTTGGACCGCGTGAATGGCGTGCTGCAGTTCGCTTCGTTTTCCGGCGCGAGCGTGGAGCCGGGCAAACACAAAAACTTCCACGACGATCCTTCTGGCTGGCGCTTCTCAGTACCCGCTCTATCGGGCCTAACGTTTGACGTTACCGGCGGCCGGAGGCAAGCGTAGCTTGCCGGATGACGTCCGCTCGATGGAAGAGTTAGGTCTCACAGCCACCGGCGCACCTTCGCTTGATAGGCCGTGTACTCACTGCCGAACAGCTGGGAGAGTGCGCGCTCCTCCGGCGCAATTTGCAGGCGGTTGATGTAAAGCACAAAGGCTGCCACCCCGAGCAGAGCCCAGGCCGAAGACAGAAAGACAGCCCAGGCGAGAAGGACCAATGAGAGGCCCAGGTACATGGGGTTTCGGGTGACTCGGTAGATGCCCGTGGTGACCAATGAGGAGGCCTCTTGCGGCTTGGTGGGGTTCAGGGTTGTTTGCGCACGGCGAAACGACAGGACGCCTGCAACGCTCAAACCAACGCCGAGCATGACGAATGCGAGAGACACGGCCAAGCGAACGCCCGAAGGCATTGCCACCAGTGGAGCAAGCCGGGAGATAGCCCAGATGATGAGTGCGCTGGCGGCCGCGACCGCAGGAGGTGGAACCTTAGCTTGGAGCGACATCTGCGCAGCCCTTCTGGGATCTAACGTTTGACAGCAGCGGCGGCCGCAGGCAAGCGCAGCTTGCCGGAGGACGTCCGCTCGATAAAAGGGTTAGAGCTCAGCTCTATGCTCGACCCAAATGCTCTCGCCAGGGTGATGCTGGTTGATGGTGTCTAGCACTTGGGCAAGCGGTTGAGTTGAGGCCGATTCGGCGAAGCGAGTTAGGTTGCTCGCGCCCAGCCTGGCGTA
>Ga0157369_10011552_pt1 | contig 10028 bp, 13 predicted proteins | sample C25metaG_FD_113461 | JGI IMG/M metagenome (GOLD analysis project Ga0157369, IMG submission 113461) | Corn rhizosphere microbial communities from Kellogg Biological Station, Michigan, USA - C2-5 metaG | ecosystem: Host-associated > Plants > Roots > Rhizosphere > Soil | place: USA: Michigan...
AGATAGTCGTTCGCCTCGTTCTCGACCATGCGATAGCGCCCGTACCAGCCGCTCTCATTCGGCAGCAGATTGTCGCGCAGATAAGCGCCGTCGCCATCCTTGCGGGCGGTGCGATCGCGATCGTTCTGGCGCATGAAGCGTGTCGATTCGAAGCCGACGAACATGCAATGCGTGTCGTCCATCGGAATGAAGGAGCGCACCATCACATTGTTCTCGAGGCTCGCCACTGGTGGCATGATCCAGAACGGGAAGAGGAAATGCGCCTGGCGCCAATAGGTGCCGCCCGGCACGGTCGGCGACGGACGATGCGCGCCGTAATGCAGGCCGTAATTGGTCTCGTGAATCCTGTATTCGGGCGCGCGGTTGACGGTGAGGTCGGCGCGATCGGCGGCGATGCCCGCGGTCGGCTTGATGAAGCCGAAATGCAGCACGCCGACATGGCTGGTATCGAGATCGCCTTCGACCGCTTGCAGCCAGTTGCAGCTCCGCTGCACGAAGCGCATCTGCACGCCGCTTGGCGGTCCCGTCAGGCATTCGAATTGCGGCAGGTCTTTCGGCGCCTTGTTGCGGTCGCCCATATAGACCCAGACCACGCCGTTATGCTCTTTCGTCAGATAGGCCTTGGTGTGGACCCGGTCCTTGAAGTGCTGGCGCTCGGGGATGTTGAGCTGATCGAGGCAATTGCCCTCGACGTCGAATTTCCAGCCGTGATAGATGCAGCGGATACCGCCTTCCTCATTGCGGCCGAAGAACAGCGAGGCGCAGCGATGCGGGCAGCGCTGATCCATGATGCCGACGCGGCCCTCGCTGTCGCGGAAGGCGATCAGCTTCTCATTGAGCAGAAGGATGCGAACCGGCGTGCCGTCGGACTGGAGCTCGCTCGAAAGCGCGGCCGGAATCCAATATTGCCGCATCAGCTCACCCATCGGTGTGCCGGGGCCGGCGCGCATAATCAGATCCAACTCGTCAGCCATGGCAGGTCTCCTCCGTCCTCGCCCGAGGGAGAAAGCCTAATCCAGGCCGCAAAAATTTGAAATGTGGATGCTGCCCACGCGGTTTGAGGCGCAATGGGCGGGAAATGGTTAGCCTTGGAGGGCGGATGTAACCCTTGGTTCGCGGTGCACCAGACGCGCCTTTTCCCAAATCTCGTAGCTGGGATAGTGGTGCTGGTTCTCGAAATGAGTGCGCGCGGCGCTGAGGGCGGTGCTATCGCCGGCGGAAACGAATTCGATCACATCGCCAATGCCGCCACGGTGATTGAGGAAGTAACAGCGGTATTCTTTCATCACGTCCCCAAATCGAATGACCGTCTCGGCCGGTGAATCAGCCTGTCGGTTTTATGAATTTCAGGGAATGCGGCACAATTCGCATTTGTACCTAAGGGACTCCACGTAGGCCCTCGAAGGCCCGCGGCTCGACCTCAGCCTGCTGCGATAACCGCGTGCCGAAAGCCGCATCCGCTCGGCAGCGTCCTGCAGCAGCTTTCGGCCGTCGGCAACCGGGCGCGGCGATCTCTTCCCGCCGACTGCGATCGGTGGCAAACATACCCGTTCGTATTAGCCTAATGCGTGACTGGATTTCTTTTAGTCGGGGTAAGAAACTGGCCGAGTGGTAATCCTAATCGGTCACGCATATGCACGAGTGGCTGACATCCCTGATTCTCGTCGGTATGGCCTTAACCGCGCTATTCGTGCATTTCCTAATTGCCTCGCCCCCGACATAAGACCGTAATGGGCCGCGTCCTGAACTGTTCCTTTCCAAAGGCGTCTCCGGACGACCTTGATGCCTAAGATATCAGGCAGAAAGCGCGCCTAGCCTGCTGCCAGAACAACCCGGCGATAGGACACCGCCTCGGCGATATGGAGGCGGCGGATCGTGTCGCTGGCATCGAGATCGGCGAGGGTCCGGGCGACGCGCAGCACCCGGTGATAACCGCGCGCCGAAAGCCGCATCCGCTCGGCGGCATCTTGCAGCAGCTTCCGCCCGTCGGCATCGGGCGCGGCGATCTCTTCCAGGAGAGTGCCATCGGCCTCGGCATTGGTGCGAATGCGCCGGTCCTCGGGCAGCCGGGCAAAGCGCCCCCGCTGGCGGGCCCGCGCCGCCGCGACCCGCGCGGCCACCTCGGCCGAGCCCTCCGCGGGCGGGGGCAATGACAGATCGCTGGCTTTCACCGCCGGCACGTCGATGTGCAGGTCGATGCGATCAAACAAGGGACCGGAGATCTTCGATTGATAATCCTGCGCGCATTTCGGCGCCCGGCCGCAGCCTTGTGCCGGGTCGTCGAGGTAGCCGCAGCGGCAGGGATTCATCGCTGCCACGACTTGCACCCGCGCCGGATAAGTCACATGCGCATTGGCGCGCGCCACGACGGCGCGGCCGCTTTCCATCGGCTGGCGCAGGGCTTCGAGCGTGGCGCGTTGAAATTCCGGCAACTCGTCCAGAAACAGCACACCGAGGTGAGCCAGTGAAAGCTCACCCGGCTTGGCGCGGAGACCGCCGCCGACCAGCGCCGCCAGCGAAGCGGAATGATGCGGGTCGCGAAACGGTCGCCGGCGGATCAGCTCGCCCGCGCGCAACAGCCCGGCGACGGAATGGATCATCGACACTTCGAGCGCTTCGCTCGGATCGAGCGGCGGCAGGATGCCCGGCAATCGCGCCGCGAGCATCGATTTGCCCGCGCCGGGTGGTCCGACCATCAAGAGGTTATGGCCGCCTGCCGCCGCGACCTCGAGCGCGCGTTTCGCGGTTTCCTGGCCTTTGATGTCTTTGAGATCGAGGACCGAACCGCGTTCGATGGCCACGCGCGGTGCCGGGGGCGAGAGAAGTTGTGTACCTTTAAAGTGATTGATCAGCGCGAGCAGCGATGGAGCCGCGAGGATATCGAGCCCGCCCGCCCAAGCCGCCTCGCCGCCCGATGCTGCGGGGCAGATCAGCCCACGGCCTTGCGACAGCGCGCCAACGGCTGCGGGCAATACGCCGGCAACGGGCAAGATCGAGCCGTCGAGGGCGAGCTCGCCGAGCGCGACGTAATGCTCGATCTCATCGGCGGGCAAAACTTCCATCGCGGCCAGCAAGCCAAGTGCGATCGGCAAATCGAAATGGCTGCCTTCCTTGGTGAGATCGGCTGGGGCGAGATTGACGGTGATGCGGCGCGCCGGGACAGCGAGTCCCATCGCGGTCAGCGCCGCGCGCACGCGCTCGCGCGATTCCGCGACTGCCTTGTCCGGCAGGCCGACGATCGTGAAAGCGACAACCCCCGATGTGATCGTGACCTGCGCCTCGACCTCGAGTGCATCGATGCCGAGAAAGGCCACGGTGCGAACACGCGCAACCACGCTTCACCCCCTTGCGGGGTGACTTTAGGCTAGCGGGACCTCGATTGGCGAGGGGCGCGATTGACGAAGGGTTTAGGAAACGCTGGCTACGAGCTGCCGTGCGCGGCGCTGTCGGATTGCAGCTGGATGTAATTCTCGAGCCCGGTCAGCTTGATCAACTCGAGCTGCGTCTCGATGAAATCGACCGCATTTTCCTCATTGTCGAGGATATCGCTCAAGAGATCGCGGGTGGCGAAATCGCGCACGCTCTCGCAATGGACGATCGCGGCGCGCAGATCGCCGAGCCCCTTCATCTCGAGCTTCAAATCGCAGTCGAGAATTTCCTGCACGTTCTCGCCGATCAGCAGCTTGTCGAGATCTTGCAGATTGGGCAGGCCTTCGAGGAAGAGGATGCGCTCGATCAGGCGATCGGCGTGCTTCATCTCGTCGATCGATTCGTGATGCTCGTGCTCGCCAAGCTTGGTCACGCCCCAATTCTTCAGCATGCGGGCGTGCAGGAAGTACTGATTGATCGCGGTGAGTTCGTTACGGAGGATCGTATTGAGGTGCTGGATGACCGTCGCGTCGCCGCGCATCTGCTTTCTCCGTTATATTTATGCCCGCGAACCGATTGGCCGCGGCCGGAGTGCAGGGTCGCGCGGCTCAACTCTGAGCGTGAATAGGCTCGCCGCCGACGTCGCGCAAGATACCCTCGACCAAGGGCATGCACTTGCCGCAGCGCGGCTGTGTACCGCAGGCCCGGTAAACACCCAGGGTCGAGCCGTCGTTGCAGGTCGCGGCCGCCTGGCGGACCTGGCGTTCGGTCAAAGCATTGCAGAGGCAGATATACATCGAGGCTTCCTGGGTATTCCTGCGAACGACTCGCAAGAACATATACACGGGCTTGCGCAAATGCGAATCATTTTCAGCGTTAAAAATGTCGCGGGCAGCCGAAAAGCAAATTTCTATATTTCATAGATGATCGCCGGTCCAAGTCGGCGCCCGCTTTCGAACGGCTTAGTCCCCGGCCCTATTCCCTCCGGCATCGCCCTGCGTGCGACAGCCGCCGATGAAGAGCGCGACGCATTTCACCGCCCAATCATCGCGCTCGGCTTCGGTCAGCGGGGCGCCGAAACCCATCGCGCGACGGAGCGGGATCGATATGACCATTTCCTGAAACTGGGTTGCCGCAAAGCGGCAATCGTCGAGCGCAATACGGCCGGCGCGGCGTTCTTCTTCGAGCAGCGCAGCGATCCGCTCGATCGCGCGTGTCGCGCCTTGCTCGATCGCGATGTTGACGAGCTCAGGAAAGCGCTCGGCCTCGGCAAGCAACAAGCGCCGCAGCGCCAGCGCTTGCGGCGATAGCGCGAGGGTGAGCATGCGCTTTGCCAAGCGCTCGAGCACAGAATCGAGCGGACCGGGCGTCTCGAAGGCCGCTTCGACTTCGGGCAACCAATGCTGCAACAAGCGCCGGACAACGGCGGTATAGAGCTCCGCCTTGTCGCGAAAGCGGTGATAGAAGGTCCGCTTCGAGATGCGGGCGCGGCTGGCCACGGCTTCGATGCTCGTCGCACCGAAGCCGCGGCTCAGGAAGAGAGCGGTCGCGACATCGAGGATCTTGTCGCCGAGCGCGGCAGCCTCGAGCCGCGTCGGACGGCCGCCCCTTCGGATCGCGTTGGGCCGGACCGCATTGCCTTCGCTTAGCGCCAATGGTCGTGGTCCCAGTGATGGTAGTGATGATAGCCGCCGCCGTAATAGCCGCCACCGTAATAACCACCAGCCGGGTAAACGGCGCAGCCGCCAAGGGCGCCTGCCAGAGCAAGGACAGCGATGAGGGCCGCCAGGCGGCGCGGCTTCGACTTGGTATTCGTATCGCGGGTCATGACGACCTCCTGATGTCTGCGTCGGCCCAACCGGGACCGGCTTCCTCAAGGACATAGGTCGCCGAGAAACAAAACGCGCCGGTACCGTACTATTAAATATTTGTCACGGAAAAGGTAGCCTTCGGCAACCGTTTCTCAGGGGAAGACCTGAGGCGCGAGCCGCGAGTTTGGCCTTTCGGGGACGTATTTCCGCCATTTCCCGTCCCTAGCTTTTGGCCCTTCTCGTTTCGCCCGCTCCTTTTTTCCACCGAACCCAGCAAGGGAAGGAAACATGACCGCCTCTCGCACCATCCTCGCTCTGGCCGCTGCCGCGGCAATCGGCTCTGGTCTCGCCTGGACCCCGCTCGCGCAGGCGCAATCCGGCACCACGGCACCGAGCGCCGCGCCGATGACATCAGCACCGAGCGCGGCTGCGCCGAGCTCGCATGCTTCGACGACACCGAGCGCCAGCTCGCAGACCGTCAAGCCGCGCAGCGACGCGCAGGTCGAGGCGCGCATCACGCAGCTTCATAAGGAGCTGAAGATCACCAAAAATCAGGAAAGCGATTGGAACGCGCTGGCGCAGGACATGCGCGACAATGCGCGCACGATGTCGAGCGAGCTCAAATCGCGCAACGGCACCAAGCCGATGAATGCGGTCGACAATCTCAAGAGCTACGCGAAGATCGCCGATACGCATGCCGACGGTCTGAAGAAGATCGTGCCGGATTTCGGGAAGCTTTATGCCTCAATGTCGCCGGCACAGAAGAAGACCGCGGACACGATCTTCAATCAACGCGTCAATCAACGCGTGCGGTCGACCGCGACGCCGTCGTCATCCGCCAATCACAGCTGATCGCATTCGCTTTGGGTAAAGGAGAATCGACATGAAACGCACGATCCTCTCAGCGCTGCTGGTCGGGGCGGCTGTGTTCAGCCTGTCCGCGACGGCGTTTGCCGAACCGTGGCATCACCATCATCATCACCGCTACTACCATCCGTATCCGCGCGGCTATGTCTACGCGCCGCCGCGGGCGGTTTATGCGCCGCCGCCGGTGGTTTATGCGCCGCCCCCGCCCCCGCCGGTCTATGCGGGGCCGTCGTTCAGCCTCACCGTCCCGCTGCGCTAAACGACGCGCATAGCGCGAATAAGAAACCGGCCCCTTTCGGGGCCGGTTTTGACTCTAGATTGCGGCCGCGCTCGCAGCCGCCACCCCAACCCTGCTCGCGCGGCCGGATTTCAGGGCGACGTGTGTTCGATGAATTTCTGCGGCGCCGGCTCGCCCCATTGTGATTGGAGCGCTTCATGCGCCGGCATCGAGTTGGAGCCGTTACGGACGTTGAGCACGTCGCTATCGGCCCAATGCTCATGCACGCGGCCCCACGGATCGGCCCAGTAATCGAAGACCTGGCTGCCCAGCAGATGGCGGCCGATGCCCCACATATGCTCGTATTTGCCGATCTTCGCGAGGTATTCATGGCCCTTCATCACGTCGTCGAAATCATGGACCTCGAAGGAGACGTGGTTGAGGCCTTTCTTCGGCGACAGGATCGCGAAGAAGACGTGATGATCGACATATTCGTCGCCGCAATCGCAGCGATTGAACGAGCCGATGAGATGATCGGGCGTGCCCGCCCAGACATCGTCGGAGCAGATGAAGCCCAGCGTATCGCGGAACCATTTCAGCGTGCCGGGCAGGTCGGGCGTCGTCAGCACGCCGTGGCCGATGCGCTTCACCTGTGACGGTCCGGCGCTGATGCGATAGAGATCGCCGGCGCGGCGGTATTTCTCCGTGCCCCAATTGACCACCGGTGCTTTCACCGGCAGCGGATCGACCTTCTCGAGGCCCCAGACCACTTCGATCTGGTAGCCATTGGGCTCGCGCAGGCGGACGCGCTTGCCGCCGCCGGGCTCGTCGATCGCCTCGACCGGCGAGGCGCCGGGGACTTTCGAAAGCCTGTCGAGATCTTCCTCGCTCGCCGCATGATAGGCGAGGCCGATGAAGCCGGGCTCGCCGAGCTCGGTCACATGCAGATGATGCACCGGGTCGGTGCCGCGCATGAACAGCTTGTCCTTGGTGCGGGCAGCCCGGACCATGCCGAAATTGAGGAGAAATTCCTCCTGCTTATCGAGATCGGGCGAACGCAGCCGGCCCCAGGCAATGTCCTTTACTTTGACGATAGGCATTGGGGTTCCTCCACTTGATGCTTGGGCGTGAGAATACACCCGGGTCGCAGAACGGGCCAGCGAGTCAACCGCGAAGCGAATCGCGCCAGCGGCGCAACGCGGCTTTGAGGTCGTCGGCCAGGCGCCGGCGTTCCTCGGCGCCGAGGAAGGCGCCAAGCCCGACAGTCTTGCCGTGCGAGGAGAGGAGCAGCCGGCCGCGGCCCTGCCGATTCTCGTCGATGGTGACGCGCAGCCAAGTGGGCTCGAGACGCCAGTGTTGGCGCTCGCCATGCACGCTGACGCGTTCGACATCGAGCGCCTGCTGTGTCAGGCGCAGGCTCTCGCGCTGGCGGGCGCTGCGATAGCTCAGGCGAAAGGCGAGGTAGAGCAGGGCGATATCGATGCCGAAGAAGCCGGTCACCGGCCAGGCGCCGGCAAGCACGAAACCGATGCCGCTGCAGAAGCCGAAAGCGGCGAGCCCGAGCATGATCCAGGTAAGGCTGCGCGGCGGCAGGCTGCGATAGGGCGCCACCGTGGTGGCGAAGATCACCTTGTCGGACGGTGTGTCGGACATGGAGCCAACTTAAGCCGGCGCGGCGTCGGGAGCAAAGTCACCCAAAAGAGTAGGGGTCAAGCAAAAGAAGAGGGACGACCCTCGCGGACCGTCCCTCTCCCATCTTCTAGGCGATTGCTTTAGCGATAGTAATAGCCGCGATCATGGTCATAGTTGCGGACGCAATGGCCCGGGACCCAATGACCGTAGCGATTCCGGAAGCCGTGGATGAAGTGATGATGCGGGCCGCAGCGCGCATCCACCTGCACGATATCGGCCGAGCCGCCGTTATCGAGCCGAGCCGGTGCCGGCGCCGCGAAAGAGAGGCTGGCGAACGCGCCGACGATCATGCCGGCCAAGGCTGTGCCGAGGAGTATTTTTTTCATCGCTTCCCTCCGAAGCTGTCGTGATCCCCGGAAGGTAGGCGGCGCCCCGTGCGGTTTCGGGGCGGAACGAGGGCAAAGCGAGGATCAATTGCGCTCGATTCAGGCCCTGGATTCAGGCGGGCGTGCCGGTAGGATGAAATGCATGAAACCGGCCCAGATTGAGACGTTTTTTCGCCTTCTTACACAAGACCGGGAAATCCCCCGCACCGAGCTCGAATACATCAACCCCTATACGCTGCTCGTCGCGGTGGTGCTCTCGGCGCAAGCGACCGATGTGTCGGTGAACAAGGCGACCGAACCGCTGTTCAAGATTGTCGACTCGCCGCAACAGATGGTCGCCCTCGGCGAGACGCGGCTCAAAGGCTTCATCAAGACGATCGGCCTCTTCAACACCAAGGCGAAGAACGTCATCGCGCTGAGCGAGACGCTGGTCGAGAAATACGGCGGCGCGGTGCCGAAGACTCGCGAAGAGCTCGAAGCGCTGCCCGGCGTCGGCCGCAAGACCGCGAATGTCGTGCTGAATGTTGCGTTCGGCGAGCCGACCATCGCGGTCGACACGCATATCTTCCGCGTCGGCAATCGCACCGGCCTCGCCCCCGGCAAGACGCCGCGCGAGGTCGAGGACAAGCTCGTGAAGGTCGTGCCGAAAAAATACATGCTGCACGCGCATCACTGGCTGATCCTGCACGGCCGCTATATCTGCGTCGCGCGCAAGCCAAAATGTCCGGAATGTCCGGTGCGCCAGGTCTGCGAATACAAGGCGAAGTCGACGCTCGAGGATTTCGCCCTTGGCCAAACAAAATTGGCCAAGCCCAAGCCGGCCGCGAAGCCAAAACGTGCGGTGAAAGCGAAGCGCGCGGCCAAGCCCAAGCGCGCCGCCCCCCGCGCCGCTTAAATCCCGAGCACGTCCTTCATCGAATAGAGGCCCGGCTTTTGGCCGGCGAGCCATTGCGCTGCCGCGACCGCGCCGCGTGCGAAGACGCGCCGGCTGGTGGCGCGATGCGCGAGCTCGATCATCTCGCCATCGGCGGCGAAGATCACGCGATGCTCACCGGCATTGTCGCCGCCGCGCAAGGTCGCAAAGCCGATATCGCCGCGCTTCCTCGCGCCGGTGATGCCGTCGCGCGTGCGCTGGCTCTTGCCCGCGAGATCGATCTTGCGCCCCTCGGCCGCGGCCTTGCCGAGCGCCAGTGCCGTGCCCGAGGGAGCATCGACCTTGTGGCGATGATGCATTTCGACAATCTCGATGTCGTAATCGTCGCCGAGCCGCTGCGCCGTCTGCTCGACGAGAGCGAGCAGCCAGTTGACGCCGAGGCTCATATTGGGCGCCCAGAGCAGCGGCGCGCTCTTCGCCGCGGCGACGAGCGCCTGATGGCCCTTGTCGTCGAGACCGGTGGTGCCGATCACCAGCGGTTTCTTCGCCTGTGCGGCGAGCCCGACATGGGCGAGCGTCGCTTCGGGGATCGAGAATTCGATCACGACATCGGAGGTGGCGAGGAGGGCGGCGACATCGCTGCTGGCCGCAAGACCGACCGCGCCGATACCGGCGAGCTCGCCGATATCCTTGCCCAGATCGCGGCTCGACGGCGCGTCGACGCCGCCCGACAATTTGCAGCCCGGCGTCGCCGCGACTTCGGCGATCAGCATCCGCCCCATGCGCCCGGCGCAACCCGATATCCCGATGCGAAGCTCGGCCATGATCAATAGTCCTAACGAGAAAACAGCTCAGTGCGCGTAAATATACCG
>Ga0157369_10011554_pt1 | contig 10027 bp, 7 predicted proteins | sample C25metaG_FD_113461 | JGI IMG/M metagenome (GOLD analysis project Ga0157369, IMG submission 113461) | Corn rhizosphere microbial communities from Kellogg Biological Station, Michigan, USA - C2-5 metaG | ecosystem: Host-associated > Plants > Roots > Rhizosphere > Soil | place: USA: Michigan...
AGCGGAGCGCGACCGGCTCGTCCGCGAAAGCGCGCAGCACGAGCGGCGCCATCACTGGCTCACCGGTGCCGCGACTTTGGTCGAAATCGGTATCGCGCTCTCGACGGTCGCCATCATCACCAAGCGCCGGCCGTTCTGGCTCGGTGCGGTAGGACTCGGCCTCGTCGGCCTCGTGCTCGCGGGCGTGGCGTTCGCTTGGAGCAATTTCGACCCTATTGGAATCGTCATGGCCGCCCTTTGAGGCGGCCATCTAGTAAGAAAGTCTATCCACGCGGAGACGCGGAGTATCGCGGAGGGAGACTCCTCCGTGTTCTCCGCGACTCCGCGTGACATTCTTTTTTTCCGCTGGATGGCCGGGTCAAGCCCGGCCATGACGAGTTGGCGTGAATTCGTCTAACCAGAAAAAGCCTTAAACCTTCGACGCCTCGGTGATGTCGAGGTTGCGCCGCTCGGGCCACAGCTCCACGAACGCCGCATAGGGGCCGCGTGCGGGCCTCGGCTTCGCGCTCCCCGGACGCATCGCATAGCCGAACAACATAAAGTCGCGGGCGTAGAGCTGGTTGATGCGTGCTTCGACCGCCGGGCTCAGGTTTGCGGTGTCGCGCAGATCGCCGCGGTTCTCCGATGCGAGTTTGGCGTCGAGTGAAAAAACCGAGCGCACTTCTTCCCATGCATCCGGCAACTGTTCGGTTTTCCAGACTCGGTCGACCATGCGCTGTGTGCCTTCGTAGAAGAAACGGTATTGCGGCGCAAAGTGAATGAACTTCCAGTCGAAGCGAATGCGCTCCTCGTCAAGAATGTCGAATGCGAGCTCATCCATGGTGAGCGCGCGATGGTTCGCACTCCAGCGCTTGAGGTGGAGATAGCACGACACGAACCGCGCATAGGGATCGCGCACGAACCCGAAGCTGCGGGCGGTCTCATCTTTGCCCAGGCGTCTGCGCACCTGCGCAATGGTCAGATGCGCCATGTCGATGATCGCATCCTCGGCGACGTCGTAGCGGCGGCCCCAGAACGCCTGCGCGCCGGGGAGCCGTTCGAGCGCCGCATGAATGGACGTCCCGGCGCATTTGGGATTGTGGATGAACACCAGGCGTTCGGCGGGAAGCCAGATCATGAGGGAGCGGTCCGTGTCAGACGCCCGCTTTATGACATGGTGCTGTGCCGGCGCGCAAAAATGCCGGAGCGGCGTATTCCGCTCCGGGCTGTGCGTTTCCGTCTAAAGCAGTTTCGGTTTATCGGAATCAATTCCAGTCCGTCATGGCCGCCCTTGAGGCGGCCATCCATCGGGCGCGCGTCCACGCGCTAGAAACTAGACGAGCGTGTAATCTCCCCATTCCGGATTCGCGAGTCTCGATTGAAGTTGGGTGGCCGGGTCAAGCCCGGCCATGACGGTGTGGGGGAACGCATCCACACCGAAACCGCCTAGTTGAAATTGTAGCGCAGGTTTACGCCGACGAGATCCTCGTCGTGATTGCGCGTCTCGCTGTTGCTCGTGGGCGACCCCGGGAAGACGGTGCGGGCATCGCCGTAGAAATTGTGCTGATAGCCGACCGAGCCCACCACCGTGTTCGGCACGAAGTGATAGTTCAGCGCGACGTTCACGTTGGTGTAGTCGCCGGGCTGCTGGACGCGAAGAATGCCGTTGGTCTCGTTGACGGCTGTCACATCGTTGTTGAAGGTATGCCCTACGCCGGCATTGATCGAGAAAGCGTCGTTGAGACGCGTCTGCGAGGCAAGACCGAGCGTGTAATTCCACACACTGTCGCTCTTCAGGATCGAGCCGTTGACCTGGTTGAGGGCCTTCTGCGAACCCAGATATTCCGCATCGAACAGACCCGCGAGCGTGAAGTCGCGCGTCTGATGGCCAAGCGTCAGCCCCAGATCGAGCGCCTGTCCGCCGCGCGCCACGGTGCCCTCATCATCCGGTGACGGCGCCTTCGCGGGGAACGCATCGGGCGAATAATCCGCGCGCAGATCGAGACTGAGCGGGCCGCCTGCGCGCTGATCGATCGCACGCCAGGTGATTCCGAAATCGGGATCGGTCCAGCCCGAACTCGAATCCTCCACAAAGCCCGGCATGAGATGGCGACTCGCGGACCGCGAAACGACATAGCCCCAATCGAAACGCAGCGCGATGTCGTCGGTCAGGCCGTACTGCAATTGCTGCGAGACGGTGTTGCTGCTGACGTTTGCATGAAGCGTCTGCGTGCCGGTGGCATCGAAGACATCGCGGCCAGCCGATCTATATGTGTAGCCGGTGTCACCATAGAGCTGCCCGCCGAGCGGCAGGTACATCGGATCGGAAATGATGCGTTGTGCATCAGGCGTGAAATCCACTTGCGCCGATGCCTGGTTCAGAAACGTCAAAACACTTGCGGCAGCCAACAACGCAATCGAACGAACTGTCATGCGACTTACTCCTCCAACAGGTTCACACAAACAAAGACAGACGAAAAAGAAGCCTCCCGTCGGCGCGCGGAGGCTCACAGCGATAAACGCGCAAGCGTGTGGTTCCGTCTCTACAGAACTGTTATTTTTGCGTAATGCCGGGGTCAGAAAAGTGTTGCGTAACAATGGGTAACAGGATGCGAAGAGTCTAACTCATCCGTGTACGGATCGACTTTGGAACGATTTGGCGATCCCTGATCCTGTGATAAGCTTGGCAGCAGTGGCGTGGTACGGTGTCATGACGGTTGTGAAGTTTACGGGTCCGGCTTTTTTGTGGCTGCTCAGGGCGGCAATATTGCTGGTCGCTTGCACGGCGGCGAGCGCGGCCACGGCCGGTTATCATGTCGCACATGATTTCTGCTCGGCCGCGAATTGCACCGACGGTATCGGACCGCGCGGCGGGCTGCTGCTCGATGCCGCCGGCAATGCCTATGGCGTGACGCAGCAAGGCGGCGCGAATGCCACTGGCAGCGTCTTTCGCATCGCGCCCGATGGCCAGTTCCACTCGCTCTACGATTTTTGCGCGCAATCTTGCACCGACGGCAACATGCCGCAGACGGCGTTGATCGCCGATGTGAATGGTGAACTCTACGGATCGACGCCCAATGGCGGCAGCGAAGGCGGCGGCAGCGTCTTCATGCTATCGCCGAACGCGAAGCATGCGCGGTGGAAGATCAAGACGCTGCATGGCTTCTGTTCCGGCACGCCCTGCGTCGACGGAACACGGCCGGGCTCGCGCCTGACCTATCGCGGCGCGGATACGGGCTTGCCCTATGACGGCGTCTCGCCGCTCTACGGCACAACCGGGCTCGGCGGATGGAACGACGCCGGCATCGTCTTCGAACTCACGCCCAACAAAGGCGGCGGCCATGGCTGGAAGGAACGCGTGATCTACACGTTCTGCTCCCGCTCGCAATGCGCGGATGGTGGTGCGCCGCTCGGGCTCACGATGGACGGCGCGGGCCATCTCTTTGTCGCCACCCACGGTGGCGGCGCGCACAATGGCGGAACGGTGCTTCAGCTTTCAGCAGCCGGAAAGAACAAGGAGTGGAATGCACAGGTGCTTTACAGCTTCTGCGCGCACGCCCGTTGTACCGACGGGTCAGGGCCCGATACCGCCCTGCTCCGCGATGCCGAAGGCAACCTCTACGGCGGCACAAGCTTCGGCGGCAATGCGAGCAATGCGGGCGTCGTGTTCAAGCTGACTTTTGACGGTGCAAGCTGGCATGAAAGCGTGCTGCACGCCTTCTGTTCGCAGCGCGATTGCCGGGATGGCGCGGGCGCTGCGGGCACGCTGGTGATGGATGAGGCAGGCGCCCTATACGGCATCGCAGGCGACGGCGGAAAGCACGATCGCACCGGCGGCGCGGTGTGGCGCCTGGACGGAGCGACCTACACGCTGCTGCACAGCTTCTGTCACACCGGCGACAGTTGCCTGAAAGGCCAGGAACCGATCGCCGGCCTTTCGATCGGCGCGAACGGTCGCCTCTACGGCGAAACCACGGCCGGCGGCACGAAGAACAACGGCGTGGTGTTCGAACTGACGCCTTAATCCTCCCACGGGAGTTCACATGTCGATGCGCCTTCGAGGCCCGCGCCGACAAACAATAACGCATGAGACGTGCTAATGTGGCGCGCCTATTTGGGGAGCTGCGCCATGTCTCTTGGGTCCTATCGCCTTGTTGCGTGGATTAATCGCCTGGCGCTCACAGCAGCGCTGCTGGCCGCAGCCGCGACGTGGAGTGATGCATCGGCTTATACGCTGACTACCCTTCGCCATTTCTGCACATTGCGCAGTTGTACCGACGGCCAATATCCCCAGAGCAGTCTTATCGCGGATTCTGCAGGTGCCCTTTACGGCACAACGTATCAAGGCGGCGAATTCGGGTATGGAACCATCTATCAATTGTCGCGCAATCCGAATACGGGCAAGTTTGTATACCGGGTCCTTCACAGTTTTTGTTCGCAGGCGGGATGTAGCGATGGGGCATATCCAACTGGCCCGCTGATCATCGATACGGCCGGAAATCTTTACGGCACGACCAATCAAGGCGGCATCTCGAACAAGGGCGTTGCGTTCGAACTTGCCATCAGTAGCGCAAAGCGAATTCCTGCGTTCAAATTGCTGCATACCTTCGGTTCGCAGTCTGGCGACGGGTTTGCTCCATACGGGGGGCTCACGTACCTGGGCGCCGCCAGCGGAATTCCCTATGACGGCGTGTCTCCACTTTTTGGCGCGACGGCGGACGGTGGCGCGAATGCGGGTGGCACGGCGTTCGAGCTGACAAACGATGGTGGAAGCTGGAGCGAAACAATCATCTACAATTTCTGTTCGAAGGTTGTGGGCGTTTGCAGGGATGGCCGCAATCCGAGTGGAGGTTTGATCGTGGACGGCAGCGGAGAACTGTTCGGAACGGCGCAATTTGGCGGCCAATACGGGCATGGGATCATCTTCAAACTTGAGGAAGCCGCCGGAAGCTGGACCGAGACAGTCCTTCACAGCTTCTGTGCGGAGGCCAACTGCACGGATGGTCAATATCCTTCCAGCACCTTGGTCATGGATGGCGCGGGCAATCTTTTCGGAACGTCTCCCTATGGCGGAACGGCGAATGGCGGCTGTTGCGGTTTCATTTACAAGCTCGTGCCGCGCGGAACGCTGTCGCCATATACGATTGCCTATGAGTTCTGCGACAAGATCAACTGCCTCGACGGCGCCAATCCTTCCGGCACCCTCATCGTGGATTCGTCCGGCAATCTTTTGGGGACGACAGACACAGGTGGCGGCCACAACATCGACGGCTCTCACCTGGGCGGAGGGACCGTGTTCTCATTGTCCGGTTCGTCGCTTAAAACGCTCTATGCGTTCTGCGCCCGCGCGAACTGCCTGGATGGCAAATATCCGGTCGCCGGCCTCATTATGGACCCTTCCGGAAACCTGTTCGGTACGACATCCGCAGGCGGCAAATACGGTGTAGGCACGGCGTTCGAGCTGACGCCGTGAGAACACATCGCACAAAAGCCCCATCCAAAGGCCGCTTCGCAGGGTCGTGCGTGTAATACAGGGAGCTTTAAACGAGCCACGCCGGCAACTCCGTCGCGGGCCAGCGCAACTTTTGCGGTCCATGACGATCGCGAATTCATGATAGTTTCTGTGCGGTTGGCGGGAGGGAAGCATGTCATCAATTCATCGCACGCGATTTGCGTTCGGCGTTGCGCTCGCAGCAGCGGCACTGATCACGGCGCACAGCGCCTCGGCCTATACCTACAAAGTCATCCACGACTTCTGTTCGAAGCGCGTGTGCGCGGACGGCAACCAGCCCGCATCCGGGGTCGTCATGGACGGGACGGGAAATCTCTACGGGACAACGCTCTATGGCGGGATGGCTTTCGATGCGTACGGAGTTGTCTACCAACTGACCCCCAATGCCGATCACACGCATTGGAAAAGCCGAACGCTCTACAAATTCGACTACAACGGGTTCAGCGGCGTGGACCCGTGGGCTGCGCCCATTCTGGATACAAGCGGCAATCTGTACGGCACCACTTTGGGTGGTGGTGGGCAGAATGGCCGCGGCACGGTATACGAACTTCTGCCGAACGGCACCAAGCCTGTTCGGACCCTCAAGGTGCTCGCCATCTTTCAAGGTCCTGGTACGCCGTATGGGGGGCTCACCTACCAGGGCGCCGCCACAGGCGTGCCCTTTGACGGAACCTCGCCGCTCTATGGCACGACAGCGATCACCGGTTCGTTCGATGGCGGCTCCGTCTATCAGCTGACCTCGAGCGGCGGCGCGTGGGCCCTCAATACGCTCTACAGCTTCTGTCTTGACACCTGCCCGGCCGGAACCAAGCCCATGGCGGGGGTGACGCTGGACGCCAACGGCAATGTTTTCGGTACGGCGGTAAAAGGCGGGCAATTCAAGCAGGGTGTAGCGTACGAACTCGCGGATTCTAGTGGCACATGGACCTATTCGGATGTGCACGATTTCTGTGCCAGCAAGAAATGCCATGATGGTGCCGTCCCAACCAATGCGCTTGTGAGCGACACGCTCGGCAATTTCTACGGCACGGCCAGTGCCGGCGGCGAGCATCAGAATGCCGGTGTCATCTTCAGGCTCGCGCCCGACGGTACCTACACACCGGTCTACAATTTCTGCACACTTCACAACTGCGCTGATGGCGCGTTGCCGCAGACGGACTTGCTGATGGCCTCCGGTGGCACGCTCTATGGCGTCACCACCAACGGCGGCGGCAATAACATCGATTACAATTTCGCCGGTGGCGGCACCGTGTTCGCGTTCAATGGCTCAACGCTTGAAACGCTATACAGCTTCTGCGCGCTCAAGGACTGCCGCGATGGCGAGTATCCCGTGGGCGGGCTCATCATGGATGCGCAGGGCAACCTCTTTGGCACGACGTCCGGGGGCGGCAAGCATGGCCGAGGCGTCGTGTTCGAGCTTTCGCCGTGACGTCATTCAAAACAAAGCCGCCCGGGAGATGATCCCCCGCGGTTCGCGTTTGCGGCCATGCAAGCGCGCCCTATGCTGTCGGCAGGACGACCACACTTGATACGCGAGCGGCTCCTGAAGATGCGGGCCACGCCCGGCCATGCGAAAACTATCGCAAGGGACAAGAACCGGCCGACGGCCTTTCGATCGGCGCAGGCGGACACCTCTTCGGCGAAACCACCGCCGGCGGCACGAAGAACAATGGGGTAGTGTTCGAATTAGTACCGTAACGAGATCGCCGCGCAGCACTGCCTTACTTTGGGCTGGGCTTCGTTGAAAGCTGTGCGGTTGCGCGATACGGTTGTTTGTCTCGTGGGAGGAGAACATGTCGCAATTTTGTCGCCTGATATTCGGCGTGACGCTCGCGTTAATTGCTTTCGCGGCGACGCACAACGCTTCGGCTTATACGTACAAAGTCCTGTACGATTTCTGCTCTCACAGAGACTGCAAAGACGGCGGCACCCCTTATTCCACGCTGTCCATCGATTCTGCCGGCAATCTGTATGGGACGACGTCACTGGTACAGAACAAGCCTACTGGCACAGTGTTCGAGCTGGTTCTCGATCCCAGCAAAAACACGTGGAAGTACAAATTGCTTTACAGGTTTTGTCGCCCGGACTGCACCGCTAGCGGTGGCTTTCCGCTTCGCGATAAGCTCGTGATGGACTCTGCCGGAAATCTATTCGGTACAGCATTACAGGGTGGCAAGGCCAGCGGCGGCACAGCTTTCGAACTTTTGCCTGGCGAGACGTCAAAGAGGGGAACGCTGGTTGTCTTGTACAATTTTCCCCTTACGGCCAACGAACCCGATGGAGGTCTTACTTACGTAGGCGCGGAGACCGGCGTTCCCTATGATGATGTTTCTCCTCTGTTTGGCACGACGGTTTATGGCGGCATGGTTGGCGAAAACGGCTGCGCCGATTCTTGGGGTTGCGGCACAGCGTTCGAACTGACCAACACAGGCGGAACGTGGTCCAGTCAAACCATCTATCAGTTTTGTTCTAAGCCTTCCTGCGCGGATGGCGAAAGACCCGCCCGCATATTCTCCGATGCGGACGGAAATTTATATGGAACCACCTATGCGGGCGGCGCAAAACAAAAACAAGGAGTTGCGTTCGAACTCTCCAATACGGGAGGCACCTGGACACAGACGATCCTTCATACGTTCTGCGCAATGCCAAAATGTTCAGACGGTTCTTCTGCACAAGGCGGGCTGACACCCGACGCTGCGGGGAATCTGTTCGGCGCGGGATATAGCGGCAGCAGTGGCAAAAACGGCTGTTGCGGAACGCTGTTTGAGTTGGTGCCCGGCGGAGAACGTTCGGAATATAACGTGCTCTACAATTTCTGCTCGTTGCCGGGGTGCCGGGACGGCGCGAACCCATCGTCGCCGCTCATCCTGGACGCATCGGGCACGATTTATGGAACAACATTCTCCGGTGGCGGCAACAACATCGACCAGGGATCGATGGGGGGCGGTACGGTATTCTCTTGGAATGGCACAACGCTGCAGAGCTTGTACCAGTTTTGCAGTCAGGCCGACTGCACGGACGGCGAATATCCCGTAGCGGGTCTCGTCATGGATTCCCACGGCAATCTTTTCGGTACCACGACCGCCGGAGGCAAGTACGGTGGGGGTGTTGTGTTCGAGCTTTCGCCCTGACACACAAACAAAACCGCGCGGGAGATGATCCCGCGCGGCTTTTCGTTCTATCCCATGAACGAGCGCTACTGCGCGTAGCGCACGATGGTGGTGCGGTAGTCGAGTGCCACCTGTCCGCCGAAGCGGCTGCGGAACTGGACTTTGACCGTGTGGTTTCCGGCTGTGACGCTCGGGCAGATGTAGTTCATCGCGTGTGCGGCGAGATCGCTCGACGGACTGTCGGAGGCGAAGACGTTGTCCGCCGGCAGACAGACCGTCGATCCGTCGAGGACGACCTGTGTGACGAGCAACTCGTTCGGCGTCGCGGCCGCTTCGGCGGAAAAATCGACCTCGACGCAGCCGGCTTGCGATTGCGTGAAGGAAATGCTCGTGCCGGTCGCATCGCGGAACGCGCGCGAGCCGGTTTTCTGAAGATCGGTCGACACGCTGTATTTCATGCCCGTCAAAAGGCAGGCGCCGGTGCTGATGTTGGGGGGCAGCACCTGCTTGCTTTCATGCTGCCGGACTTCTGCCGAGGCAGGCAACGCCATTGTCACCAGCAACGCCCCGCTAGCGAGCAGACTTCCTGCGCTCTTGAATTCGAACTTCATATCTACTCTCCATTGCCCGGGGAGATCATGAAATCGTTTGGATCGCCGCCGGGTTCCACGTGGACCCCTCCACTTTTCGCGAATACGGCTTGAACGTAGCACAACTGCCCAATCCGTCTCGCCCGGAACAGCTCCTGTATGAATTCAGACAAAAACAAAACCGCGCGGGAGATGATCCCGCGCGGTTTCGCTTTTCAAACTGGAGACCTTGCGGCGATTACTCTTCGCCGTCTTCGTCCGTATCTTCCGTGGCCTTCTTGCCCTTCTTGCCGGTGGCCTTCTTGAGCGCGGCACCCAGGATGTCGCCGAGCGAAGCGCCCGAGTCGGACGAGCCGTATTGTGCCACGGCCTCCTTCTCCTCGGAGATTTCGCGCGCCTTGATCGAGAGGCCGATCTTGCGGCTCGATTTGTCGACGCTGGTGACGAGCGCATCGACTTTGTCGCCCTTGCCGAAGCGTTCCGGGCGCTGGTCGCCCCGGTCGCGCGCGAGGTCGGCGCGGCGGATGAACGCCTTCACGCCGTCGGCGAGGCTGACTTCGATGCCACCGTCGTTCACCTCGGTGACGGTGCCGGTGACGACCTGGCCTTTGCGGACCGCGCCGCCGCCCGCGCCCGCCTTCTCCATCGGATCGCCGGTGAGCTGCTTGATGCCGAGGCTGACGCGTTCCTTTTCCGCATCGACGTCGAGCACCTGCGCCCTGACCGTCTGGCCCTTCTCATAGGCCTTGACGGCTTCCTCGCCCGATTTGTCCCAGGCGAGGTCGGAGAGATGCACCATGCCGTCGATGTCGTGATCGAGGCCGACGAACAGACCG
>Ga0157369_10011555_pt1 | contig 10027 bp, 9 predicted proteins | sample C25metaG_FD_113461 | JGI IMG/M metagenome (GOLD analysis project Ga0157369, IMG submission 113461) | Corn rhizosphere microbial communities from Kellogg Biological Station, Michigan, USA - C2-5 metaG | ecosystem: Host-associated > Plants > Roots > Rhizosphere > Soil | place: USA: Michigan...
AACGAGCCAATCAGGGTCTTGTTGGCACCCATGTTGACTTTGGTCAGGCTCGACGCCGAGATATTACTGTTGATCACCAGTACCCGTCGGGTGGTGTCGCAGATATTCGCATTGCGTGGATCGAGCGTGGTGAAACTGACCACAGGGCCGGACCAGCCACCTGTCACTTTTGCCGCTTGGGCGAAACCGATCAGACCGGTGAGTTTGCTTTCTGGGTAGGACATGAGTTCCCTCTCTATCAATAAAAATGGCTCGGTAAGACGAGCCTGTGCATCAAGTTAATCCGTTAACTTGCACACAGTGTCTGGCAGGACTGAGGTTGCCGGTGTTGGTCGATCAGCTCTTAAACACTGTGTTTATATACAGTATTGTGCATTCGCACGACCGTCAACCCTCAAGTGGAAAACAATCGAAAGTGGGAGGGGGCAAGCCCCTCCCACATTTGCCCTGCTGTGTTCTTTTGGCCGTTATTTGGACACCGGCATCGCAAACTCCGCGCCCTGCTCGATGCTTTCCGACCAGCGCTGCATGATCGACTTTTGCTTGGTATAGAAGCGCACGCCCTCGGTGCCATAGGCGTGCATGTCGCCGAACAAACTCTTTTTCCAACCACCAAAGCCATGCCAGGCCATCGGCACCGGGATCGGCACATTGATGCCGACCATGCCCACTTCAATGCGCCGTGCAAATTCGCGGGCGATGTTGCCGTCGCGGGTAAAGCAGCTGACGCCGTTGCCGAATTCGTGGTCGTTGACCAGCTTGATCGCCTCGGCAAAGTCATTCACGCGCACGCACGCCAGTACCGGGCCGAAGATTTCTTCGCGGTAGATGCTCATTTCCTGGGCGACGTGGTCGAACAGGGTCGCGCCGAGCCAGAAGCCATTTTCCAGGCCGGCTTCGGTCGGCACATAGTCGCGCCCATCGAGCAGCAACTGCGCGCCGGCCTGCACGCCTTGTTCGATGTAGCCGCTGATGCGCTCCAGGGCGGCGCGGGACACAATCGGGCCCATCTCGGCCTTGAGGTCGCGGCCGTCGGTGATGCGCAGGTGCCTGGCGCGCTCGGTCAGCGCCGCGATGACTTTGTCGCCCACATCGCCCACCAGCACCGCCACGGAGATGGCCATGCAGCGCTCGCCGGCACTGCCGTAGGCGGCGCCCATCAAGGCGTCGACGGTTTTGTCGAGATCGGCGTCGGGCATTACCACCATGTGGTTTTTTGCGCCGCCCAGGCCTTGCACGCGCTTGCCGTTGCGCGCACCGGTCTCGTAGATGTACTGGGCAATCGGCGTGGAGCCGACAAAGCTCACGGCCTTGACGTCCGGGTGCTCGATCAGCGCATCCACCGATTCCTTGTCGCCCTGCACCACGTTGAACACGCCTTTGGGCAGGCCGGCTTCGCGCAGCAGTTCGGCCATGAACAACGAGGCGCTCGGGTCGGTGGGGCTTGGCTTGAGGATGAAGGTGTTGCCCGCCGCGATGGCGATCGGGTACATCCACATCGGCACCATCACCGGGAAGTTGAACGGCGTCACACCCGCCACCACGCCCAGCGGTTGGCGCATCGTCCAGTTGTCCATGCCGCGGGAAACCTGGTCGGAATGCTCGCCCTTGAGCAGGTTGGGGATGCCGCAGGCAAACTCCAGGATATCGATGCCACGATCCACTTCGCCCTGGGCGTCGGTGAAGACCTTGCCGTGTTCGGCGACGATGATGCGCGCCAGGTCGTCCTTGCGCTCACGCAGCAGGTGCAGGTATTCGAACAGCACGCGGGCACGGCGGATCGGTGGGGTGTCGGCCCAACCGGCGAACGCGGCCTGGGCGGCGGCGACGGCTTCGGACACGGTCTGGCGGCTGGCCAGGGCGACACGGCCGGTCTTTTCGCCGGTGGCCGGGTTGTAGACGTCCTGATAGCGATCGTCGCGGGACACGCGCTGGTCGTTGATGTAGTGCTCGATGGTGGTGGTCATGGCAGTAGATCCCAGGTGGATAGCGTTGGGGACCACGATAGGCTTTCGATTTGTGCCAAACCAGAGCAGAATCCAGAACTTATTGTCCAGCACAGCGAACAATCCACCCATGGAAAAATCCGAGATCGAAGGGCTGTGGACCCATATCCACTGGCTGTCGGTGCTGGAGGAACAAGGCACCTACACCGCCGCCGCCGCACGCCTGGGCGTGAGCAAGTCGGCGGTGAGCCAGCGTATTTCCGACCTGGAAAAAGCCACCGGCACGCGGCTGGTCACCCGCACCACGCGCAGCGTCAGGCTGACCGATGCGGGGCTGTCGTTGACCCGTGAAGTGCGCAGCGCCTATGAGCAGATCGCCCGCAGTTTTTCCTCGGTCCGCGACTCGGTCGGCGAGATTCGCGGGCTGGTACGGCTGACCGCGCCAGTGGCGTTCGCCCGTCAGCAATTGGTGCCGCACTTGTCGGAATTCCTGCAACAGTACCCGCAGGTGCGCATTCAACTGGACGTGTCCGACGCCCTGAGTTCACTGGCCGCCGAAGGCTACGACCTGGCCGTGCGCCACGGCTTCCAGGTGCCGGAAACCCATGTGGCCTGGAAGCTGTGCGACACCGGCTCGGTGCTGGTCGCCACCCAGGAATACCTGCACCGCCACGGCGAACCGCGTGAACCCGGTGATCTATGCGCACATAACTGCCTGTTCTACCCTCGCGGCGCCGACCAGCCGGCCTGGACCTTCGAGCATGGCACTAAAAACGTCGAACGCCTCACCGTGCCCATCGCCGGCAGCTTCGCCACCAACAACAGCGAAGCCCTGCGTGATGCGGCCCTCAATCACCTGGGCATCGCCCTGCTCCCCGACTTCAGCGCCCACGCCGCCCTGGCCGGCGGCAAGCTGGTGCAGGTGCTCAAGGGCTGGACGCTCAAGGGCGCGTTTGCCGACGAGATCTATTTGATACGACCGTATTCGCCCCATGTGCCTAAGGCGGTGAGTGCGTTGGTGGGATTTCTGAAAACTGAATTGTCGGGTGGGTTTCGCTTTACGAGGTGATCTTTTACGCTTGCCCAACGAAACTAAAAGTCCATAATAGACAAATTAGTTTACTTGCGGAGAACCCCATGTCCAGCACACCCCATGTGATCCACCAGGCCCAGGCCCGCGAATTGCTCGGAAAAGTCGATGTGCCGCAGATCCTGCGCAAGCTGTTCCAGGACCTGGCGGCCGGGCAAGCCGTGCAGCCAGCGCAGCAACTGGTGGAGTTCCCGCACGCCGCCGGCGACTTTATCAACTACCTGGGTGTGCTGGCCGAGGATGGGGTGTACGGGGTCAAGACCTCGCCCTATATTGTGGGTGAGCAAGGGCCACTGGTGACCGCGTGGACCTTGTTGATGTCGATGCAGACCGGCCAACCCCTGCTGCTGTGCGATGCGGCCGAACTGACCACGGCCCGCACTGCGGCCACCACAGCGCTGGCGGTGGAAGCATTGGCGCCTTTACCAGCAAGGCGCCTGGCGATCATTGGCAGCGGCAAGGTGGCGCAGGCGCATTTGCACTACGTCAAGCAACTGCGTGACTGGCAGCACATCAGCCTGTTTTCCCCCAGTCTGGGCAACGCCAGCGCCGAGGCTATCGCCCACCTCAAAAACCTGGACCCACGGGTGGTCATCGCCGACAGCTGCGAGGCGGCCGTGGACGACGCCGATGTGATCCTGCTGTGCACCTCGTCGGCCGGGCCGGTACTCGACCCTGCCCGCTTGAGCAAACCGGCGCTGATTACCTCGATCAGCACCAATGCGCCCCGCGCCCACGAAGTGCCGCCCCACAGCCTGAACGCGATGCAGGTGTTCTGCGACTATCGCCAGACCACCCCGGGCGCGGCGGGTGACATGCTGATCGCCGCCGAGCAACACGGGTGGGACCCGCGTGCCATCGTGGGGGACTTGCCCGAACTGCTCAGCGAATGGGTGCAACCTCCGACCTACGACCGTCATGTATTCTTCCGCTCCATCGGCCTGGGCCTGGAAGACATCGCCCTGGCCAATGCCCTCTGGAGACAGCTATAAACCACGCAGATTTCATCATCATCGGCGGCGGTATTGCCGGCGCTTCCACGGGGTTCTGGTTGTCGCAGCACGGCAAGGTGCGGGTGCTGGAGCGCGAAAGCCACCCGGCCTATCACTCCACCGGACGTTCGGCGGCACTGTTTACCGCCGCCTACGGCACCCCGCAGGTGCGGGCGCTGACCCTGGCCAGCCGGGCGTTTTTCGACAACCCGCCGCCCGGTTTCTGCGAACACCCGTTGCTCACGCCCCGGGGCGAAATGACCGTGGACTTCATCGGCGATGCGGCCGAGTTGAACACCCAGTATCAGAGCGCCAAGGCCACCGTGGCCGAGGTCGAACTGCTCAGCGCCGACGAGGCCTGTGCGAAGTTGCCGATCCTGCGCCGGGAAAAAGTCCACGGTGCGCTGTATGACCCCACCGCCAGCGACATCGACACCGACGCCCTGCACCAGGGCTACCTGCGCGGTATCCGCCGCAATGGTGGCCAGGTGCATACCGATAGCCACGTACTCGGCTTGAGCCGCGACAGCGACGGCATCTGGCAGGTGCAAACCCAGGACACAACCTACACCGCGCCGGTCATCATCAACGCCGCCGGCGCCTGGGCCGACCACATCGGCGGTCTCGCCGGGGCCGCGTCCATCGGCTTGCAGCCCAAGCGGCGTTCGGCGTTCATCTTCGCCGGCCCCGACGGCGTCGACAGCCACCGCTGGCCGATGCTGGTGGCGCTGGACGAATCCTTCTACATGAAGCCCGACGCCGGCATGTTCCTCGGTTCCCCGGCCAACGCCGACCCGGTGGCGCCTCAGGATATTCAGCCCGAAGAGCTGGACATCGCCATGGGCATCTACCAGATCGAAGAAGCCACCACCCTGACCATCCGCCGCCCGACCCGCACCTGGGCCGGCCTGCGCAGCTTCGTGCACGACGGTGATCTGCTCGCGGGTTTTGATCCGGTGGTACCGGGGCTGTTCTGGGTCGCGGCACAGGGCGGTTATGGCATCCGGACCTCACCGGCCATGGGCCAGGCCAGTGCCGCACTGGTGCGCGGCGCAGCGCTGCCGGAGGCGCTGACACGCTTCGGCCTCGACGCTGGTATGCTTTCCCTTGCCCGCCTGGAGCCCCATTGATGAACACCGCTGAACAAGACACCGTCATGCAGAACTTCCGCGCGATTGCCGACGCCATCGCCACGCTGTTCTTCCCCCACGCCGAAGCGGTGCTGCATGACCTGCGCTCGCAAAAAGTCGATTACATCGCCAATAACCTGTCCAAGCGCAGCATCGGCGATGACTCGGCGCTGGAGGACATGCTCGACGCCGACGTCAGCGAGGTCAATATCGGCCCGTACGAAAAGCTCAACTGGGATGGCCAGAAAATCCGCAGCCTGAGCACCGTGCTGCACGACCACAAGGGCCGACGCCTGGCGGTGCTGTGCATCAACCTGAATATTTCACTGTTTGAAAACGCCAAGGCGGCGCTGGACCTGTTCCTGTCGCCGAGCAAGCTGATCCCGCAGCCGGACTCGTTGTTTCGCGATGACTGGCAGGAGCGCATCAACACGTTTTTGCATGCCTGGATGCGCGAGCGGCAGTTGAGCCTGAATGTGCTGACACGCGACCACAAGCGTGAGCTGGTGCTGGCCCTGCACGCCGAGGGGGCGTTCAAGGGCAAGAGCGCGTCGAACTATGTGGCCAATGTACTGGGCATGGGGCGGGCGACGGTCTACAAGCATCTGAAGGAACTGAAGGGCTGAGGTGCGCACGACGCATTTTGTGGCGAGCGGGCTTGCCCCGCGTTGGACTGCGTAGCAGGCCCATCTTTGGGGGCGCTTCGCAACCCAGCGCGGGGCAAGCCCGCTCGCCACAGCAAGCCCGCTCGCCACAACAAGTCCGTTGGCCTCAGGGGTTCTAATTGGCCGCGCGACAGCGCGCGTGTACCTCTCAATCGCCGTAGATGTCGGCCTTGAAGTACTGCTGCGAAATCTTCTGGTACTCGCCACTGGCGCGAATGCCGTCAATGGCCGCATTCAACTGGCTGACCAATTCAGTATTGCCCTTGCGTACCGCGATGCCCGCGCCCTCGCCCACGTATTTCGGGTCCTTGAGTTCCGGGCCGACAAAGGCATAGCCCTTGCCACGGGGCATCTGCAGGAAATCATTCAAGGGGATGGTGTCGGCAAAGATCGCATCCAGTCGCCCGGCAGCCAGGTCCATGTAGATCTCTTCGTTATTGCCATAGCGCTTGACATTGATGCCCTTGGGCTCGAACAGCTCGGTGGCGTAGCGATCCGTGGTGGTCGCACGCTGCACCCCCACCGTCTTGCCCTTGAGGCTGGCGTACTGGTCATCCACCACCGCCCCCTCCTTCATCACCAGGCGCGATGAAGTGAAGTAGTACTTGTGGGTGAAATCCACCGACTTCTTGCGGTCTTCGTTGATGGTCATGGACGACAGCGCCATGTCGATTTTCTTGACCTTGAGGGACGGAATCAGACCGTCGAACTCACCTTCGACCCACACGCACTTGACCTTCATCTGCGTGCACAGCGCATTGCCGATGTCGTAGTCGAACCCGACGATCTTGCCTTCCTGGGTCTTGGAGGCGAACGGTGGGTAAGCCGCCTCGATACCGATGCGCAGGGTTTTCTCGGCGGCGACCAAGGGGCCGGATGCAAGCAGGCTAAAGGCCAGGGCGGTAATGAGGGAGCGTTTCTGCATGATCGTGGTCTCGCAAGTTGTTGTTGGTTTGGCAAGAGTGAGAAAGAGATGAATCGCGCACTTTTGTACTTATAATTCCATCTTGGACTTTTACGTCTCAATCGTCAATCTCACCGCTGCCTGGCGCGACACCCATGACTTTTTTGCACAACGCACCGGTGTTTTTGGGCGTTCTGCTCTGATTTATGCGTGCCTATACTCGGTCTAGCCTCTCGGCTAAACCGAGGGTCAGTCCCCACAACAATAATTAAGGACAGCCACCATGACCCAGCCCTTCCTGGCCGCTCGGGATTTTCTGCTCGCTCACCGCACCGACTACGCCACTGCCGTCCGGGACTTCCGTTGGCCGCAACTGGATGCATTCAACTGGGCCTTGGACTATTTCGACACGATGGCCGAGGGCAATGCGGCGCATGCGCTGTGGATCGTCGAGGAAGACGGCAGTGAGCAACGCTACAGCTTCCAGCAGCTGGCCACGCGCTCCAACCAGGTGGCCAATCACTTGCGCGCGCTCGGTGTACGTCGCGGTGACCGGGTGCTGTTGATGCTCGGCAACGATGTGGCGCTGTGGGACACCATGCTCGCCGCGTTCAAGCTCGGTGCCGTGGTCATTCCTGCCACCGCCCTGCTGAACCCCGACGACCTGCGCGACCGCATCGAGCGCGGGCAGGTGCGCCATCTGGTGGTCGGCGAGGCCCACGTGCCTAAATTCGACGGGCTGGCAGACGGTTGCAACCGCATCTGCGTGGGCGCGGCACCGCAGGGTTGGGTCGCCCACAACGCCGCCTTTGAATACCCCGAACAGTTCGAGGCCGAAGGCCGCACCCTGGCCACCGACCCGATGCTGCGCTATTTCACCTCCGGCACCACGTCCAAACCGAAGATGGTGCTGCACAGCCACCAGAGTTACCTGGTGGGCCACCTGTCGACCATGTACTGGATCGGCCTGCAGCCGGGCGATCTGCACCTGAATATCTCCTCGCCCGGTTGGGCCAAGCATGCCTGGAGTTGCCTGTTCGCCCCCTGGAATGCCGGTGCGTGCATCTTTATCCATAACGTCGCGCGGTTCAGCGCGCCGGCCCTGCTCAGTGCCTTGGAACGCTACGGCGTGACCAGCCTGTGTGCGCCGCCCACGGTATGGCGCATGCTGATCCAGGAGGATCTTGCCAGCTATAAATCGCGCCTGAGCCTGCGCGAATTGGTAGGCGCCGGTGAGCCGCTGAACCCGGAAATCATCGAGCAGATCCAGCACGCCTGGGGCCTGCCGTTGCGCGACGGTTTCGGCCAATCGGAAACCACCGCGCTGGTGGGCAATACCCCAGGCCAGGTGCTCAAGCCCGGTTCCATGGGCCGCCCGCTGCCGGGCTACCAGGTGGCCTTGCTCGACCCGGATGGCATTCCCGGCAGCGAAGGCGAAGTCGCCCTGCCCCTTGACGTGCGCCCTCTCGGCCTGATGCTCTGCTACGAAGACAGCCCGGAGAAAACCGCCGAGGTCATGCGTGACGGCTACTACCGCACCGGCGACACCGCGCAGGTCGACGCCGACGGCTACATCACCTTCGTCGGTCGCGCCGACGATGTGTTCAAGGCCTCCGACTACCGCATCAGCCCGTTCGAGCTGGAAAGCGCCTTGATCGAACACCCGGCGGTCATGGAAGTGGCCGTGGTGCCGAGCCCAGACCCGCTGCGCCTGGCGGTGCCCAAGGCGTTCCTGATCCTGGCCCACGATGCTGCGGGCGACGCCGAACTGGCCCGGCACATCCTGGCTTTTGCCCGCGAGCACCTGGCGCCGTACAAACGGGTGCGGCGTATCGAGTTCGTCAGCGAACTGCCCAAGACCATCTCCGGCAAGATCCGCCGCGTGGAGTTGCGCCAGATGGAGGTGGTGCGGCGCCAGGGCGATACGCGTGGCGAGCGGGAACACTTCGAGGAAGATTTCGCTTAACCAAAGCCCCGAAATGCAGGTGGCTGCGCTCGGCGGGGCGCGCTGCGCGCCAGTCGATCGGGCCACCTTGAACGATTGACCAGGCGTTGCTGCTGCTCGGCCAGGCGCGCCAGCTCCTGGCTGGTAGCGGCCGTCTGTTCAGCCCCGGCACTGACCTGGTTCACCAGGTCATTGATCTCGTTGACGTTGCGGTTGATGTCCTCCGAGACTGCACTCTGCTCTTCGGCGGCCGATGCGATCTGCATGTTGCGATCACTGATCCCCGACACCCCTTCGGCGATCTCTTGCAGCAACTCACCCGCTCGTTCCACCTTGCTCGCACCGTCCTGCGCCTTGCCCAGGGCTTCTTCACCGCTACACACCGCTCTACGCCCGCCATGCCCATTCATGCCCCCGGTCCAAGCTTGTATTGACCTGGGTCAATCGCCGCTTCGATAACACCAGACTGGCTCATTTCTCTTGAATACTTGCCTGATCCTCCGACTTATCGATTAACGGATAGATAGCCCTTGCGCGCTGGTCTAGAGTTCGACAATAAGCGGCCACTGCGTTCACACCTAAAACAGGCCGCACCTACCGATGATCAGCAGGTGAGCCATGGAATTACGAATCAACCAAAAGGCCTATCAGGTCGATGCCGACGCGGACACGCCATTGCTGTGGGTGATCCGCGATGACCTGGGCCTGACCGGCACCAAGTACGGCTGCGGCCTGGCCCAGTGCGGCGCCTGTTCGGTGCTGGTGGACGGCAATGTGGTGCGCTCCTGCGTCACACCGGTGGCCGGGGTGGTCGGGCGTGAAATCACCACCATCGAGGCGATTGAAGAGGACGAGGTCGGCAAACGTGTGGTCGCGACCTGGGTCGAGCAACAGGTGGCGCAATGCGGCTACTGCCAGTCCGGGCAGGTGATGGCGGCCACGGCGCTGCTCAAACACACCCCCGCACCGAGCAAGGCGCAGATCGACGCCGCCATGGTCAACCTGTGCCGCTGCGGCACGTGCAACGCCATCCATGCGGCCGTCGACGCCCTGGCCAAGCAGGAGGGCGCGTGATGAACGTCCTCGACGAACTGCTCGACGCACCGGTCAACCTGTCACGCCGCCGCTTTCTGGCGAGTACCGCCGTAGGTGCGCTGGTCATCGGTTTCGGCCTGCCATTGGGCTCGGGCCGGGTACAAGCCGCCACTACCGCTGAACGCGGCACCCAGGTACCGGCGTTTCTGGAGATTCGCCCGGACGGCACGGTGCGCCTGCTCAGCCCGTTCATGGAAGGCGGGCAAGGCACCCATACCGCCATGGCGCAGATCGTCGGCGAAGAGCTGGATGCCGACCCC
>Ga0157369_10011556_pt1 | contig 10027 bp, 10 predicted proteins | sample C25metaG_FD_113461 | JGI IMG/M metagenome (GOLD analysis project Ga0157369, IMG submission 113461) | Corn rhizosphere microbial communities from Kellogg Biological Station, Michigan, USA - C2-5 metaG | ecosystem: Host-associated > Plants > Roots > Rhizosphere > Soil | place: USA: Michigan...
CTCGTCACCGGTTCTGCACGCGCTCCTCGGGAATCACCCCGTACTCGACGGCGAAGCGGAACAGTTCCGCGTCGCTGTGCAGCGCGAGCTTGCGCATGGCGGTGCACTTCTGCGCGCTGATCGTTTTGACACTGCGCCCCAAACGCGCGGCGATCTCGGTCACGCCAAATCCTGACGCGTATTGGGTGAACACTTCGAGCTCGCGGCGCGACAGCATTTGCCGGACAAAGTCGAGCCGCTGGGTCACCGTTGCGTCGGCGATCAACGCGCGCACCGCCGGCCCGACGTAACACTCGCGCGCCAACGCCGTGACGACGGCCACGTGAATCAGATCGATCCGGTCGCGCTTGCTCACCAATGCGTCGGCGCCGAGCGAAATCACCTTTTGCAGCTCGGCTGCCTCGGTTTCCATGGTGAGCACGACGAGCGCGATGTCGGGGTAGCGCATCTTGAACTGCCTGACGACTTCCAGTCCGCTGCCATCCGAACCGCCCGGCATGTAGAGGTCCATGAGCACCAGATCGCATGAACCACGATCGACCTCCGTAAAGAGTTCGGTCGCATCCGCCGCGCGACCGACAATCTCCATATTCGGATAACCGCCCATCAGATTTTCGATCGCCAGCAGCACCAGTGGATGATCGTCCGCAATGATGGCTCGAATGGGCGTGCTTACCTCAGCGGTGTCGCGCATCTTCTATTTTTCCTCCGTACCTTGATTGACTGCCGCCCTTTTCAGTAAAACCAGCTCTCGTGCCGATCATTAAACATTTTTCAGAAAATAAACATAAGATCGCTCCGAAACCACCGCATTCGATTTAAAAAGTAAATTGCTTAGATATACGATTCAAAACCAGGAATTCCATATGCGCGCACGTGAGAAAAAAGACCTGGATCGTTGGCAACTCCGAGCTTGGTCATTGCCTCGCGTTTCTGTCTGCTGACCGTGCGACGATGACAGCCAAGCGCCGCTGCAATTTCAGCGATCGACTGGCCGTCCACCAGCAGCCTGACGACTTTGGCCTGAACGCCTGATAGACGCGGCGGCGCCGGTCGTTCACACGCAAACTCCTGCGGGCGCGCGAGCGCTTCGACGATGGAACGCCCGAGATAGGCCTCACCGTGCCGAGTCGTGGCAATCGCCTGCCAAAGCTCGTGCATCGACTCCGCCTTGCCGAGCATGCTCACGGCGCCGTCCGACACAATGGCGCGAAGGATCGCGGCATTCGTCAGCGTTGTCATCACCACGATGCGCAGCTGCGGCCAGTCGCAACGGATTCGCCGGACGAGATCGAGGCCGTCGTCGACGGCGCCCGAGCGCTCCGGCATGGCGAGATCGGTGACGAGCACATCGCAGGGTGTGTTCCGCAAGCGTTCGAGCAGCGAAACGGCATTCGTCGCTTCGTCGACGATGGTGACACCGGCATGCATTTTTAAAGTCGCACGGATGCCAAGCAGAACGAATGGATGATCGTCCGCCAGGATAATTCGAAGGTTCACCAGGATTTTCTCTCGTTTGTTGTAGGATTATTTTCAAATGTGCAGAAAAAATCTGACACACTTTACCTATTCTTTGACGGCCCCTTGACGACGCTTCGCGTGTCAAGGCGGCCATAAAATCACCACTACAACTCCACGAAAATCGGAGCGCTCCGAATCCTGTAGAAAAACCAATTACCAATGCGGATTTATCAAAGAAGAAAAGAATAAATACGCAGAATGAATATTTTTTACTTTCACAACGGAACCCATTCCGGCCGGAATTCGACGGTGCAACCACTCATCGCAGGCGTGTCCACACGCCGCCCAACGGCACGACAAAAAGCGCGGCAGCCGCCCCGCGGCAACCGCCTTATTGCCGAGCGGCGACGCGCTTCGTCAGATTGCGTCGCAGGCGCGCGGTGCCCTCGCCTTGCTTTCACGCGCCGCGCGCGGAAATACCGGGAACGCGATCAATGCGCACACGCTGGCTACTGCCCACACCATCGGCCACGAACCTATCGTCAACAGCAGCGGTATTACCAGCGGCGTCACGAACAGCGTGAGAAAGACACACGTGTTGCCGATCGCCAGCGCCGTGCCGGCGCGGTTCGTCCCTGCCAGCGTGGCGAGTTCCGTAAAGGCCACGCCGTGCCATGCCGACGCGCTCACACCGCCCAGCACGACCATCAGCGCGAATACCGCTGTCAGCGTCGCGCGATGCATGCCGGCGAGGCCGGTCAGTAACGCGAGCGAGGCGAACAACACCGCCGTCAGCAAACTGCAGGCGCGCATATAGTTCCGCCGATTGCCGCGCCGGTCGGTCCACGCGCCACTCCAGACCCGCGCGATCGCGGCGCCCGTTTGCACCGCAGCCATCGTCACGCTGATCGCCATGACGCCGGCGCGGCTGAAATCGTGAAGAAACACCGTCCCGAACGTCACGACGGCGAGTTGCGGCACGCACAGCGCTCCAGCGCCGAGCGCCACGCGCCAGATGCCGATGTCGCGCAACGGCGAGACACTGCTGCGCGCGCCATTCGCCGCCGTGTCATGGACTTCGCGTGCGCCTTCCGAATCGGTATGAGCAGGTTCATGCAGCCAGCGCCATGCGAACCCCGCCGTGATCGCACAGGCGAGCGCCAGGACGGTATATGCGCTCGCAAAGCCATAACGCGACGCGAGCACTGGCAGCAGCAGTGCGCCAAGGCCGCCGCCCGCAGGCACCGCGGTCTGGCGAATACTCATGGCGCGGCCGCGCTCGCCTTCGCGAAACCAGGCCATCACTGCGCGGCCGCTCGAACCGTTCACGCTGCCGCCGAACAGTCCAACCAGCAACAGGCCAAGCGCGAGCGTGCTCACGCCCGGTATGTGCGTACCGGACGGCACGACGAACAACGCGAGACCGGCAAGTGCGGCTGCGGTCGAAAGCAGTCCGAGCAACAGGACATGCCGGTCGCCCCAGCGGTCGGTCAGCAGTCCCCATGGCAACTCGCTGACCGCGATGCCGAGGCCCAGCATGCCGAGCACGAGACCCAGACCGTCGTTGCCCAGGTGATAGCCCGAGCGCAAGAAAACCGCCGTCGTCGGAATTCCCGAAAATGCCGCGGAAAAGCTCGCGTTCGCAGCGAAACCGACCCCGAGCACCTTCCACCTGTGGCTTGCCGAACGCCTGCCGGATGTCCCTACGGCTGCCATTGATTCGTTTCCCATTCCACCCTCCGCAAAGAATCTGGAGGTATGCTACGGCTGGGCTTTCTATCGGAAAAGCCGGAATTTTAGATGACTTCCATCGGATATACCGAATCATGAGCCAGCGTGGATTCGACCTGACACAGTTGCGTACCTTCGTCGCCGTCGCCGAATCGGGCAGTGTCTCGGCGGGCGCGGAGCGCGTATTCCTGTCGCAGTCTTCCGTCAGCGAGCAGTTGAAGAAACTGGAGGAACGCGCCGGCCAGCCGCTCTTCATACGCAGCAAGCAAGGCGTCAGCGCCACGCCGGCCGGCAGCCGCCTGCTCGACCACGCGCGGCGCATCATCGCAATGAGCGAAGCCGCGTTCGACGATCTGCAAGGCCGCTCGCTGGACGGCGAGTTGCGCATCGCCATCACGGACTACTACCGTCCGCACGACATCGCGCGCATTCTCAAGACGTTTTCGGAACAGCATCCGCGCCTGAAGCTGCACGTCACCGTTTTGCCAAGTGCGGTGATCGACAGCAATGCAGGCGATGATGCGTCGTTCGACATTGGTCTCTCGCTGCGGCTCGTCATGGATAACTCGCGCGCCACCGGTCGGCGCAACGCTGCGCCGAGCACGGTTGTGCGGCGCGAAAAACTGCTTTGGGTGAGCGCGGCGGATTCAGGTCCGCGGCCGGCCACCCCTTATTCGCTCGTGTTGCTGCCGTCGAGCTGCCAGTTGCAGCGTTTCGTCGTGAAGTTGCTCGACGAACACAAAGTGCCCTACGTGGTGTCGCACTCCGCCTCCGGCGTGGCAGGCTTGCAACTCGCACTGAAGGCGGGGCTCGGCATTTCCTGCCTGAACGAATCGTCGGTCGGCGGCGGCGTCGTGGCGTGCCCGGCGAGCGTCGGCTTACCCGCGTTGCCCGCCGTGGAGTTTCATCTGTTGCCCGGACGAATCGGCGAAAGCGAACGCGTGAGCAATGCGCGCACGGCCTTGCTGCGGCTCTTCAGTTGACCACGCGTGCAGGAGGTCCAAGGCGTGTCGCTCAAGCACCTGTTCCATCATCAAACAATCACATTCGCGCGATAACGTCGAAGCACGCGGCGATTTGCAATGAAACGTTGAAAGCCCCCTGGTCGACGCCTATCATGAACAGGTGTTTGGTCAAATTAGCTTTTGTTTGCTATTGACGCGCCGAATGAATTCCTGCAACCTCGTACACGCTGCTGAACGTTTCAAGCGTTAATTCCCGCAGCCCGAAAGCCGCCACCCACTGGCGCATTCAGGCAGATCGTTGTTTTGAAAAGCAATCGCATCGCCGTAGCAAATCAACACTCGCCATTCAGAATAAGTCCGTTTTCGATTTGCTGTTTTCGCACTCGTTATACAAAAACAACTGACGGAGTTGCCACACACCGTCCGTGGATTCAGGAGCCAATCCGCGAGCGAATGCGCGAGAAATAATCGAGAAGAAAGAGCGTTCCCAATAGAGGCCTGGCGTGCATCGTAGAACTATCGGATCGTCTGTTCTGTTAGTGCTTTACGTCATGTGGAGCGGCGTGGCGCTCGCCGCCACCGACGCGTCCAGCGCCATGCCCTCGGCCATGGACGAACGCGTGCGCGCCTGCACCTCCTGTCACGGCGTGCAGGGCCAAGGCCTGAACAACGATTACTTTCCGCGCATTGCCGGCAAGCCGGCCGAGTATCTGTTCAACCAGTTGACCGCGTTTCGCGACGGCGGCCGCACATATCCGCCAATGGGCTATCTGCTCGCCTTCCTGCCCGACGACTACCTGCGCAAGATCAGCCAGTATTTCGCCGATCTGCAACCGCCCTACCCCAACGCCGATCAAAGCGCCGTCGCGCCGGCAGTGCTCGCCGCCGGACAGCGCCTCGTCACCCAGGGCGACCCCGCCCGCAAGATACCGGCGTGCATTGCGTGCCACGGTGCGCGCATGACCGGGACGCAGCCGGGCATTCCAGGTCTGCTCGGTTTGCACGCGAGCTATATCGCCGGACAAATGGGTACCTGGCGCTCGGGCACGCGGCACGCGCTCGCGCCAGACTGCATGCATTCGATCGCGGTCAAGCTCAGCGACAAGGACATTACCGCGGTATCGAGCTGGCTCGCGCGCCAGCCGCGTCCGGCCGATCCGCGGCCCGCACCGGCGTCCGGCGAGCGGCTGCCTCTCGCATGCGGGAGCCAACCGCAATGAAGCCGACACTTCGCTCTCCGGGCTCGTTCCGCGCGCTGCTCACCACTGTGCTCGCCATGACGAAGCGCCGACGCGCGCATGCGCCGTTCGCGTCAGGCCTCTTGGCCGCCGGCCTGATCCTCGCGGGCAGCGCCGCGCTTCTGCACGTATCGCACACGCCCCTCATCGCCGAAGCACGCGCCGCCGACACCGCGACAACGTCCGCACCGGGCGGGGCCGCCGACACGCGCCCCGACATCGTCAAACGCGGCGAGTATCTGGCGCGCGCGGGCGACTGCGTGGCCTGCCACACCGCGCCGCGCGGCAAACTGTTCGCGGGCGGCCTTGCCATGGAAACGCCGTTCGGCACGCTGTATTCGCCGAACATCACACCGGACGCGCAATACGGCATCGGCACCTGGAGCCAGGACGCGTTCTTCAAGATGATGCGCACCGGCCGCACGCCGGACGGCACGCTGATTTATCCAGCAATGCCGATCGCTCAATACACCAAGGTCACGCGCGAGGACTCGGACGCGATCTTCGCCTATCTGCGGACCGTCACGCCGGTGCGTGAGCCGAATCACAAACACACGCTGCGCTTCCCGTTCAATCAGCGCAACCTGCTGTACGGCTGGCGCACGCTGTATTTCCGCGAAGGCGAATTCCAGCCCGATCCGACCAAATCGGTCGAATGGAACCGCGGCGCGTATCTGGTCGAAGGGCTCGGGCACTGCACGATGTGTCACACCAAGATCAACATGCTCGGCGGCTCGTCGCAGAGCGAACAGTTCGCGGGCGGCCTGATTCCCGTACAGAACTGGTACGCGCCTTCGCTGACCTCGGACAAGGACGGCGGCCTCGGCGACTGGAGCACCAAAGACATCGTCGATCTGCTGCAAGCGGGCATTTCCGATCGCGGCGCGGTGTACGGACCGATGGCCGAAGTCACGTACCACAGCCTCCAGTACATGACGGAAGACGATATCAAGGCGATGGCGGTTTATCTGAAATCCTTGCCCGACAAGAGCGGCCGCAAGACCGGTCCGTCGGCGCCGACCAACACCAACGTGTTCGCGCTCGGCGAAAAAATCTACGCCGACAAATGCGCGATCTGCCACGGCGAAAAGGGCGAAGGCAAGCTGCAACACTATCCGCCGCTCGCCGGCAACCAGTCGATCGAAATGGACTCTTCGGTCAATCCGATTCGCATCGTGCTCAATGGCGGTTTCCCGCCGGGCACGATGCGCAATCCTGAACCGTACGGCATGCCGCCTTTCGGTCAGGAACTGAACGACACCGACGCCGCCGCCGTGGTCACCTATATCCGCACGGCGTGGGGCAATCACGGTCAGCCCGTGACGTCGCGCGACGTCAACGCGTTGCGCAACGCGCCGTTGCACTGAACCGCCGCACTGGAGAGCCTTCAGATGGAAGCAAACGATACCGGTAGCGCGGCCCCGCCGACGGACGAAGAAGTGGAACGCGTCGTCGCGGCCGGCCCGCATGGCGCGATCGCTCTCGCCGGCGTCGCCACGCTGATCGTCATGGCGATCTGGTTCGGCTTCTACTTTCTCGTGTTTCTGCCGCGCGGCGTGGTGCACTGATCATGTCGACCGATTCCAACCACCAATCGGGCGGCCACGCGGTCGCCTTGCGCGCCGAGCGCCGTTGGGCCATTTTCGCCGTCGCGCTGATCGTTCTGATGCTGGTCGTGATCGTGTATTCGGGACTGCATTGGGCGATGATGCCGCCCTCGCGCGTCGAAACGATCGATCCATCACGCCTGCAACTGTCCGGCGAATTCGTCGAAGACAATCTGGGCAGTGCGGTCGAGCCGGACGGCTCGGTGGTCGTGCGCTTCATCGCGCAGCAATACTCGTTCACGCCGCAATGTCTGCTGGTGCCCGCCGACACGCCGATCACGATCCGCACCACCAGCGCCGATGTCGTGCACGGCCTGCTCGTCACCGACACCAACATCAACACGATGGTCGTGCCCGGCTACGTCGCCACGCTGAACACGCGCTTCGACGCGCCTGCCGATCACACCATGCCGTGCCACGAGTTCTGCGGCTTCGGGCATCAGACCATGTGGGCCCACGTGAAAGTCATCGACAAAGCCACCTTCTTCGAGCAGGCCCGACAATCACGGAGGCTGAGCTGTGTTTCACGCTAAGCGACTCGTTCTCGCGCATTTCTGGCTCGCCTTCATTGCGTTTCTGATCGCGCTGCTGCTCGGCGCCTGGCAGATGCTGGTGCGCAGCCCGCTGGTGCCGTGGGTCGGCGACCCCGAGCTTTACTATCGTTCGGTAACCGCGCACGGCTCCGTGATGGCTTATGTGCTGCCCACGCTGGTGTCGATGGGTTTCGGCTACGCGATCGTCGAACTCGCGCTCGCGCAGCGCCTCGTCGGTCTCAAATGGGCGTGGGCCGCCTTCATCATGCTGGCAATCGGCGCGGTGATGGCCATGGTGCCCGTGGCGCTCGGCCAGGCCTCGGTGCTCTACACCTTCTATCCACCGATGATCGGCAGTCCCTTCTATTACCTCGGCGTGGTGCTGGTGGTGGTCGGCTCGTGGATCTGGGTCGCGCTGATGCATGTGAACCTGCGCATCTGGAAGCGCGCCAATCCGGGCAAGCCGGTGCCGCTCGCCATGTTCGCCAACGTGGCGGGCGCGTATCTGTGGGCCTGGACCGCTGTCGGCGCGGCGCTGGAAATCCTGTTCCAGATCCTGCCGGTCGCATTCGGCCTGACCAACACGATCGACGCCGGCCTCTCGCGCATCCTGTTCTCGTGGACGCTGCACGCGATCGTCTACTTCTGGCTGATTCCCGCTTATATCGCTTACTACACGCTGGTGCCGCGCGCGATCGGCGGACGGCTCTATAGCGATTCGATGGCGCGCGTGTCGTTCATCCTGTTCCTCGTCTTCGCGATGCCGATCGGCATTCACCACCTGTTCGCCGATCCGCAGGTCGGCTCCGGCTTCAAGTTCCTGCATGCCGTCTTCACCGGCATGGTGTCGGTGCCGACGCTGCTGACGGTGTTCACGATCTGCGCGTCCGTCGAAATCGCCGGCCGACTGCGCGGCGGCAAGGGCGCCTTCGGCTGGATAGGCGCACTGCCCTGGCAAAACCCGATGATGCTCGTCATCGCGTTCTCGTTCGTGATGCTCGGACTCGGCGGCGCGGGCGGGCTGATCAACATGAGCTACCAGCTGAACTCGACCGTGCACAACACGCAGTGGGTGACCGGCCACTTCCATCTGATCTTCGGCGGCGCGATCGTCATCATGTACTTCGCGATCGCCTATGAACTGTGGCCGCAACTGACCGGCCGGGCTCTCGCGTCGGTCAAGCTGGTGCGTACGCAACTGTGGCTGTGGTTCATCGGCATGATGGTCGTGACGCTGCCGTGGCATTACGTCGGCCTGCTCGGTGCGCCGCGCCGCATGGCCTACTACGACTACAACACGCCGGGCATGCAGTCGCAGGCGTTCTGGGTCGGCATGTCGGCGGTGGGCGGATTGATCCTCGTGGTGTCCGGCGTGCTGTTCATCTACATCCTCGCCAAATCGCAATTCGGCCCGGTGGTGCAGCAGCAGAGCTTCCGCTTCGCGAGCGCGGCACAGCCGGTGGAGCGCGTGCCGGCCGCGCTCAATAGCTTCGGTTTGTGGGTGGCGTTGATGATCGGCCTCACGGTCGTCAACTACAGTGTGCCGATCGTGCAGTTGCTCAGATTGCCGCAGACGTCCGTGCCGGCAGTCGTCGTCGGAGCGCAGCGATGAACCAGGAACGCGTCTTCAGCTTGCGCAACCCGTGGTTCACGGTGAGCGTGGGCGGCACGCTTGCGATTGCCGTCGTGTCGATACTGATCGGCTTTATCTGGCTGCCTTCGGCGAGCAACGCCTTCGGCGACCGCGGCTTATGGGCGACGATCTGCAGCGCCGCGGGCGCGCCGTCGAGCTGGTACGGCGGCGCCAATCTCACCGGGCCGGCGCCGAGCGAAGTGGTGGTTTTGCCGCCTTTGCGGCACGCGCGAGCCGACGCGAATTCGATCGGCCGCGGCGCGACGATCGCGACGCAAAATTGCTCGATGTGTCACGGCGTGCTGGGCACGGTGCAGGTGACGGCGCCCGCGCTGGCCGGGCAATATGCCGACGTGATCTATAAAGAATTGCGCGACTACCAGAACGGCGTGCGCCAGAACGCGATCATGCAACCGATCATCGCCGCGCGCAGCGACCAGGATCTGCACGATCTGGCGGCTTATTACGCATCGCTGCCGCGAGCGCCGGCAGCGCAGACACTGCCCACCGGTGTGGAACCGGATGCGAATGCCGTGAAGCTGGCCATGCAGGGCGATCCGCAGCGCAATATCGCGCCTTGCGCGGCATGCCACGGGCAGCTCGATCGCAAGGGTGCGGCGCCGTGGCTGGGCGGACAGTCGTCGGTCTATCTGGCGGCGCAGTTACGCGCCTTTGCTTCCGGCGCAAGACACAACGACATCAACGAACAGATGCGCAACGTTGCACGGCAGATGACGCCCGCCGAGATCGACAGTGTGGCGAAATACTATGCGGCCATGCAGTAGCGGACGCTTTGCGCGTGCCGCGCGACTCGTCCCAACGACTCGACACGCCGTCTCGCAACACAACCGCCGATCTC
>Ga0157369_10011557_pt1 | contig 10027 bp, 8 predicted proteins | sample C25metaG_FD_113461 | JGI IMG/M metagenome (GOLD analysis project Ga0157369, IMG submission 113461) | Corn rhizosphere microbial communities from Kellogg Biological Station, Michigan, USA - C2-5 metaG | ecosystem: Host-associated > Plants > Roots > Rhizosphere > Soil | place: USA: Michigan...
CGATGTGACGGAGAAAGCGGGTGTCGGTGGCGCGTACTTCGGGATGGGTGTGGCGGTCGGAGATTACGACAATGACGGCTGGCCCGATATTTTCGTCACGTCCTACGGAAAGTGCATTCTGTATCACAACAACCACGATGGGACGTTTACAGATGTCACCGCGAAGGCCGGCGTCGCGACACCGGGATGGACCACCAGCGCAGTCTGGTTCGACTACGACAACGACGGCAAACTCGACCTGTTTGTTTGCAGCTTCGTGGATTATTCGGGGGTGAAGAAGCTGGAATGCGGCAACAACCAGATTGGGCGGAACTACTATTGCGTGCCGCGAGTGTTTAAGCCGACCGCCAGTTTTCTTTATCACAACAATGGGGACGGAACGTTCACTGAGGTAAGCAAGGGCACGGCGATCGAGCAGGCGCTTGGCAAAGGGTTGGGGGTCGTGGCAACCGACGTCAACAATGACGGACGAACAGACCTCTTTGTTGCGAACGATACGGTGCAGAATTTCCTGTTTGTGAATCGCGGGCCAGGAGCAAATGGACGCTGGAATTGGGAGGAAATCGCGCTGCAGGCAGGAGTTGGATTCAGCGATGCTGGAAGGCCGCGATCGGGTATGGGACTGGATGCAGCGGACATCAACGGCGATGGCTGGCAAGACCTATTTGTGGCGAACGTCGATCACGAGATGTTCTCGGTTTACCAGAATAATAAGGATGAAACCTTTCGGGATGTCGCGCAGGAGAATGGGGTGGCCCGCGCCACGCAACTGCTGAGCGGGTGGGGCATGAAGTACTTCGATTATGACAATGATGGTCTGGTCGACCTGTTTCTGGCGAATGGGCATCCCGACGACATGATCGACAGCTATTCGATGCACGTGAAATATCGTGAGCCGCTGTTGTTATTTCATCAGGGCGCTGATGGCAAACTGCACGATGTGAGCGCTGATGCGGGGCCGGTTTTTCATCGCGATTTCGCTGCACGGGGACTCGCGGTCGGAGATTTTAATAATGATGGGGCCGTCGACGTCCTTATCGGCCTGAACGGCGGCGCGCCAATTTTGCTCAAGAACAATGCGGCCAAGGGAAATAACTGGCTTGGGATCAAGTTGGAAGGCGGTAAGGCCAACCGCGACGCGATTGGGGCGAAGCTGACCTGGACGGCAGCTGGAAAGACGCGGTCGCGGTTGAAGAATAACGGCGGCAGTTATTTGTCGTCGCACGATCCGCGCGAAGTGCTGGGCATTGGATCAGCCACGAAGATTGAGCAGTTGACCATTGAGTGGCCGAAACCGAGCGCGCGTGTCGACAAATTTACCAACCTTGAAGTGAACCGCTACGTCGGCATTCGCGAGGGCGGCGAGATTTCAGAACTGCCGGGACCGAAGCGGTAGCGCTGTTCTCTCCTTATTTATGCCGGCCAAATCCCTAGGGCATTTTTGCTGAGGATGTTGTCTTTTGCCTCTTCGGGCAACGGGAGCGCGCGAAAATCGTCCAGGTTGCGCTTGAGATGAGGAACGCCGGGGCTGGGCCAGTCGGTGCCGAACAACGTCTTGTGCGCAATCTCATCGAGACGAGGGAAGTATTTCAGCAGCGCCTTCGGCGGAATGCCGCTGATATCGAGAAATACGTTGGGGTGACGCCGCAGCAGAAAGAAAGCGGTCTTCATCCACAGCGGCCTGCCACCGTGTGCCATGATGATCTTCATCTTAGGGAAATCGACGGCGACATCGTCCAGGAAGATGGGGTCGCCATAGCGATTGCGCGCGCCGGGGAAGATTGAGGTCCCAGTGTGGAACATCACCGGAACACCATGCGTTTCGGCCGCGCGATAGATGATCTCCAGTTCTTTGACTCCGTTCAGATAATCGTTGGGATATAGAAGTTGATGCGGGGGGTGGATTTTGATCATCCGGATCTTGAGGCGGAGAAACTGCTCGATGTCCGCTTCGATGGAGGGGCTGTGTCGCGGATGCAGGCCGCCGCAGGAGATCAGCCGCTTGGGATTGGCCTTCACATAATCGGCAATGTACTGGTTGACGTCGGAGGTCAGGCCCATGACCTCTGGCGCGACGTAATTAATAAGGACGGCACGATCGATGCCGGAAGAATCCAGGTATTTGAGAAACGCTTTTGGCGAGTTGCTGAACTCCTCAATCTGGTCAAAATGGGGCGCTGCATTCTTTATTAATTGGAGGGCCGGCTTTTTTAGGAGTTCGTGCGGCTGAATGTGAATATGGCAGTCGGTAATCATTGACCCAAGTCGCGAGGCGACTCCTCATTCTACGGGTGCGCACAAAATTATGTGAATTCGGTTCCCTGCGGGATACCTGGTATCGGCGGCGAAGAGGCGAACCTTTCACCTGTTACGAGCACCGATTCGGTGGTAGGCTGAATGCCGCATCGGGGGCCAGCTTGCCCCATGGAGAGTCCCATGAACCCCTTGGCGAAGTTGAATCAGCAATACATTGGCGGCGTATGGCGCGACGGAAAAAGTGCGAAGGTCCTAAGCGATAAAAATCCATATAACGGCAATCAGATTGCCGAATTCAAGCTGGCAAACCGGGCGGACTTGGATGATGCTTACCGCGCAGCTGCTAGCGCGCAGAAGATCTGGGCGGAGGTCAATCCGTTCGAGAAGCGTACGGTGTTGGAACGCGCAATCACCTGGATTGAGCAGAACGAGAAAGATATCGCCGACATCATCGTCGAGGAACTGGGTGGCACGCACCTGAAGGCGGCCATTGAGATCTTTCTGGTTAAGACGTTCATTAAAGAGGCATCCACGTATCCGCTGCGAATGACGGGCGAGATTCTGCCGTCCACGGTAGATGGGAAAGAAAACCGTCTTTATCGGGTGCCTGCGGGTGTGGTGGGCGTGATCAGCCCGTTTAACTTTCCATTCAACTTGAGCATGCGGTCGGTGGCTCCCGCGCTCGGTTGCGGAAACGGCGTTGTGCTCAAGCCGCACGATGATACGCCTATTACAGGTGGAACGTTGATCGCGAAGATCTTTGAGGAAGCCGGGATTCCGAAAGGATTGCTGAACGTGATTGTCGCGGACATTGGGGAACTGGGCGACTCATTCATCGAACATCCGGTGCCCAGGATCATTTCGTTTACGGGTTCGGAGCAGGTTGGGCGGCACATCGGTGCGGTTGCAGGACGATCCCTGAAGAAGGCGATCCTGGAGTTGGGTGGAAACAGCGCGCTTGTGGTGCTGGATGATGCGGATCTCAACACAGCTGTGAATGCGGCGGTGTTCAGCCGATTCGCGCACCAGGGCCAGGTTTGCATGTGCTCGAATCGAATCCTGGTGCAGCGCGGAGTTTATGGGAAGTTTCTGGACAGGTTTGTCGACCGAGTTTCAAAGTTGCGCGTGGGCGACCCAAGGGAAGGCGGTACCGAATTAGGCCCGCTCATCAATGAACGCCAGGCGGAAACGTTCCGCAAGCAGATTCAGCGTGGAATCGATGAAGGGGCGAAAGTTGTGCTGAAAGGAAAGATAGAAGGAACGCTGGCCGCACCGACCGTGTTTGCTGACGTGAAGCCGAGCATGTGGATCGCGCAGAACGAAATGTTTGGGCCGGCAGTATGCGTCATTCCATTTGACACGCCGGAAGAGGCAATTGAGATCGCTAACGACAGTCCCTACGGGTTGAGCGGTGCGATCCATACGCGAGATGTGGAGCGCGGCGCAGAACTGGCGAAGCAATTCGACTCAGGCATGGTGCACGTGAATGACGGAACCATCAATGACGATCCGCTAATTGCGTTTGGCGGCGAGAAGGCTTCGGGCGTGGGCCGGCTGAACGGGAAATGGGCACTCGAGGAATTCACGACCTTGAAGTGGATTTCCGTTCAGCACAAGGCCCGGCACTATCCGTTTGAGTTGGTAGCGAAAGCGTCCTAACTTCAGTGTACTTGGCGGGCTGCGTGCTCCCAGTAAGGCGCGCGTAGCGCTTTGCGGTCGATCTTGCCTGCGGCGGTCTTCGGAATCTCTGCGCAGAACTCGATTGACTTCGGGGCTTTCACTCCGCCCAATTTTGCTTTGCAGTGTCGCAGGACTGCCTCTTCGGTGAGTTGCTCACCAGCCTTCAGAACTACTAATGCCTTTACCGCCTCCCCCCAAAGATCGTGAGGAACGCTAATAACGGCGCACTCGTGGACCTCCGAAAGAGCCATGATCGCGGCCTCAACCTCGACCGAGAAAACGTTGAAGCCGCCGGTGATGATCATGTCCTTCTTGCGATCGACGATGTAGACGTAGCCTTCGTTGTCCATATAAGCGACGTCGCCGGTGTGATGCCAGCCGAAACGGCGAATCTCCGCCGTCGCCTCTGGAAGTTTGTAGTAACCGCCGCACACGAGAGATCCTCGAGCCACAATTTCGCCGGGCTGATGAGGCGGGAGAACCTCGCCTTCGTCGTTCATGATGGCGAGCCGCACGGCGGATGTTGGCTTGCCGCAACTGGCGAGGCGCTCCGGATGATCGCCAGCAGCTGCGGCGGCGAGGGTTTCTTGATCGAGGAAGGTCAGCAGCATCGGCGCTTCCGTCTGACCGTAAGACTGGCACAAGCAGGGGCCGAATACTTCTACGCCGCGCCTCAGCTTGTCCGGGGAAACCGGCGATCCTGCGAGGAGGAAAACGCGCAGGCTGGAGTAGTCGAAATTTCTGACTTCCGGATGTGACAGCAAGTTGTAGAAAGCCGTCGGCGGAAGAAACAGGTGCGTGACCTGGTATCGAGGAATACTGCGGAGGACTTCCAGCGCCTCAAATTTCGGGAGAATCACATTCGTCGCACCGAGAGCGGTCACAGTGAAGGCGACAACTCCCGCCGCATGGGAAAGCGGGGCGGTGTTCAAGCAGACGGGATGTGCACAGTTACCGCTCCAATAGTGAGTGGCCATTTCGGTCATCGTGCCCCACGCCAGCGAGGTCACTCGCACGCCCTTAGCAGGGCCAGTTGTGCCGCCGGTGGGAACGACGCCGACGAGCCGATCGATGTTGCCGTGAGCGTCTCCCCAGTCGAGATCGTCGATGGTATCGCCGGACTTCATGAACGAATCGAGGGAAGGATGCTTGCCACCATCACGATCGAGGCAGATCAGGTGGCGCAAGCTTGGTACTCGCGTTTGGATCTCCGCTACGGTGTCGCCAAACTGACTCTGATAAAACAGCCAGGCCATCTCGACGTAATTCATGTATTCAACCGTGGCATCGATCGCATTGCGGTAATTTACCGGTACCCACACAGCGCCGGCGCGCATGATGCCCAACATGCTGAGCAGGACACGGGCGTCATTGTGCGAGAGAATTCCGGCGGGTTCTTCGCCCGGGAGACCACTGGCCCTCATTGCGCGGGCGATTTTGAAGGTGATCTCGCGGGCCTCGCGGTAGGTGATGCGCGACTCGCCGTCGATAATCGCAATCCGATCGGGATTGGCTTCTGCGCCTTTATCGAAGTAGTCGATGGCCTGCATGGTGCGCTATTCGATTCTGATCAGTAGAGTTTCGCTTTAGCCAGGCCGTGGCTTTCGAGCGTGCGTAATACCTCGCGGTGACCGAATGCTTCGGCGGCGGAAGCAAAGCCGACCTTGCGAGGCGGTCCGCAGACCAGGTTGTGGGCCGCGAACGCCTGCAGCAGGCCGGTCTGTTTATAGCAGCAGGTGCCCACCACGACGCAGTGAACCACTTCAGTTGAACCGCGGCCAGCCACCACATCGATGGTGCGCTGTTCCCGCGAGTTTTCGCGAGGCGGAGTTCCGCCCTGGACCGCATTCGCCATGTCGGAGAGGCGCTTTTCCTGCTCGGCTTTCGACAAAGGTCGGATTTGTTCTTCAAATAGTTTTTCAGTCGCGGCGACGCCTTCCATAATCTGGCGATCGAGCAGACCTCCATAGGAACGGACATTTGCGATCTGCGGATGATTTTTGTACCAGACGGGCTGGGGGAATCCGCCCCAGGCCAAGGCTAACTGACTCTGCACATATCCCGGGATGGCGACATCGTAGCGCGTGGCTTTGGGCCAGGGTTTGTACTGGTTCTGCTCGAGGAACTGGGCGTCAGTTTGGATCACCGCGAATATGGTTTGCGTCGATCCAAACGTCGGGATGCCCTTGAACATGGTCACAGTTTCGATGGTGTCCACCTTGGCGGTTTCGAGGCAGAGACGGATAGCCGCATCGCTGGATGTCGACATAAAAGCCGTCGCAGGAGCAATGAGGAGACCTCGATCGGCGAACTTGCAACTCCACTGCTCGGCAATTTGGCGAATCCAGGCTTGTTCGCCGGAAATGTCGAGATAGTGGCATCCCGCGGCCAGGGCGGCTTCCACCACGCGAGGACCGTTGTAGATAAATGGGCCGACGGTATTGCAGACAACCTTGGCGCCAGAGAAAAGTTTCGTTAGTTCCTCAACGGTACCGCTGGTTTCTACGATTTCGAAATTGGCGCTCTCGATGCCAGGAACTTTCGCGAGCACTTCTTCGAGTCGCTGGCGGCTGCGTCCGGCGGCAATGAACGGCACGTTGTACTCGCGAAGATACTCGACGACCAGGCGGCCGGAAAATCCATTGGCGCCGTAAACCACCACCGGGCGTTTGTTCGCCATAGTGAAATTCCCAAAGTCAGTAAGGAAAGAACCTGTAGACTAGGGAGCGATTCTAGGCTAAAGTTTCATAATTGCTAGTAGGCACTTTTTCGTAACCTTAGGTTCTATGGGGGCTTTGACATGGAAGACTACTATTGCCCGGTCAAACTTACCGCTGACATCATCGGCGGCAAATGGAAGCCGCTGATTCTCTTTTACCTGGAAGGGGGCACCCGGCGTTTCGGGGAACTCCGCAAAATGATTCCCACGATGACGAAAAAGATGCTGACCCAGCATCTAAGGGAACTGGAGCGGGACGGAATCATCCATCGCGAGGTTTATGCGGTCGTGCCGCCCAAGGTGGAGTACTCGCTGACCAAGCATGGCGAGAGCCTGAAGCCGATCCTGAAGCTCATGTCGGCGTGGGGGACGCGGCACCGCGCGCGATATGGAGTGCCGACGGGCCGTTTACGTGCACAGCGAACCCCTTTGACGCCGAAGCTGGTCCGCGCCGAAACAACCTTGCCTGCTTAGCGCTAATCCATACTGATTTGGAGGGCCTGGTGACGACTCGACCGAAAGGTTTGATCTCACAGTACGACGACGTGTGGCTGCTTGATGGCGTGCGCACACCATTTGCGGAGTACAACACCGTGCTCGGGCTGGTGTCCCCGATTGATTTGGGGATCAAGGCGGCGCGAGAGGTGTTTCGCCGGTCTGGCGTTTCGCCGGAGCGCGTTGGGACCGTGATCGCCGGAAGCATGGCGCAGGCGAGTTTCGATGCTTACATGTTGCCGCGGCACATCGGGCTGTATTCGGGCGTACCTGTCGAAGTGCCTGCGCAGTTGGCTCAGCGAGTCTGCGGGACTGGAATGGAGTTGATCCTGCAGGCAGGCGACGCGATTCAATTGGGCAAAGTGGATTGCGCGCTGGCCGTCGGCGCAGAGTCCATGAGCCGCAATCCTATTGCCGCGTACACGCACCGCAACGGTTTTCGCATGGGGCAGGTTGAATTCAAGGACTTCTTATGGGAGGCGCTGCTCGACACGTGCCCAAATGTCACCATGGGCGGCTCAAGCGAAAACCTGGCGAAGAAGTATTCCATCTCGAGGGAAGATGCGGATCGATTTGCAGCAGAGAGTTTCGCGCGAGCCATTGCGGCACGGGAAGCCTGTTTCGTAAGCGGTGAGATTTGCGCGATCACGAACGAACAATTTGAATTGCCCGCATACAAAACACGCGGCATCCGGCTGCCTCGCGGCGTCGATAAGTTTGAGCAAGATACACACGTGAGGTCTTCCTCAGTAGAGGCGTTGGCGAAGCTTGCGCCTGCATTTGGCGGAGTCCAAACGGCTGGCAACAGTTCCGGCATTGTGGATGGAGCCGCGGCAGCGCTCGTCAGCTCGGGCGCCTTTGCACGCGAGTCGGGCAAGACGCCGCTGGGAAAGGTGATCGCGGGGGCATCGGTGGGCGTGCCTCCAGAGATCATGGGAATTGGCCCGGTTCCGGCGATACGTGCGGTGTTGGACGCGACGGGATTGACCGTCGATCAGATTGATCGGTTTGAGATCAACGAGGCATTTGCTTCCCAGATCCTCGCGTGCGAGCGCGAACTCGGACTCGACCACGGCAAGGTCAACGTCAACGGGGGCGCGATCGCCATTGGACACCCGCTGGCCGCGACCGGTGTGCGCTTGTCGGTCACGGTTGCACGCGAACTGAAGCGTGCGGGCAGGTACGGGATTGCCTCAGCGTGCATTGGCGGAGGGCAGGGAATCGCGGTGCTGATCGAGAATGCCGCTTAAGCAAAAGTAGACAGTTTGGGCTAAATGCTCGCGCTTCCATTCTTCGCGTACACCCCGCACAGAAAGATGTCACTGATTTCCTTCGCGAGCAGGCGCGGCGGACTGTCTACCTTGGGGTTGTACCAGGTATGCAAGCAGTTCATCGCGCCAAACAGCGCCATGGCGATGCTGCGCGACTTGAAGTGCAATCCTTTCGCACACCTCAATTCCTCCAGCAGTTCAGTGCAACGTCGATAATAATCGCGCTTGATGGCGGCGATCTCTGAGCCCATGTTGCCAGTCAATACGTCATCTTCCTGAGCCAGGACCTTCATGGCTTTTTGCTTTGCGAGAAAAAACGTGATGTGGTTCTCGATGAAGAGTCGAACGCGCTGCTCAGGATCAGTAGTGGCTGGAAGTTTTTGGTCGAGCAGTTCAGTTACTCGCTCAAACAGCTCTTTCTCGATCAGATATAGCAAACGCTCCTTGGAATCGAAGTAGTAGTAAAGCCCCGCGAGTGACATAGCGCAGGCTCGTGAGAGATCACGCATGGAGGCACGCTCGTAGCCTTTGTCGCAAAAAATGTTCGTCGCGTGCTCGAGGATTCGCGCGAGCCGACGATCGAAGCGAGACCGTCTGCGCGTTTGGCCGAGGACCGCGGTGGTTGCGGCGACACCCATGGGAGCTCTTCACGCGTCTATCAGCTAAAACTCAACAAGCAGGTGCAGCGCCAACCAACATCTTCCCACAGCTAATGAAGTCACTTGGCCTGCAGCGACTCCAGATAATGTGTCAGGTTGGCAACACGCTGCTGCAACTCTGCCGGATGGCCCTGGCTCATCTTCCAAAACACCGGTCCCCACACAGGCATATCGCGATTGCCGTGAGCAGTCACCGTGGCCTCGCCGCGCAGAATGCTCATCACACGATCTGCGGGAAATTTGCCAAAGTTATTTTTTGCCAAAGCCGTGAGGTCCGCAGGCTTGCTGTTAAGCGCGGTCGCAGCGGGGCCGCTCCCCTTGGCGTCAGTGCCGTGGCACGATGCACAGTAAGCAACAAACATCTCCTTGCCGGACGCGGCCGACGTCCGCGGCGCTGAGGTGTGCTTAATTTCCGGTTTGGCCTGCTGCGCGTGAAGAGCCAAGGTCGCAGCCGTACTCATCAGAACGAGCCCAAATACGCGATAGAAAGACATTCATGTCTCCTTTCGGGCAGCCGTGCCCTTCCACGTAAAAAGACCAGCCAGCGTCGCAATATCCGAAGATTCGCGAGGCAGGCTGCCGATTAGAAAATGAACTTCGCAGCAAACTGGAATTGCCGGGGGTTGAGCATGGTTCGCGGCGTCCCAAAGTTCGCTAGCGGGAAGTTCGGCACCGAAACTGGGATGAGACCCTTGCTTAGCCATGCCACCGGATTGCCTGCCGCCTGCTGGTTAGCGCAGGAAACCGAAGCGGACTGGGTTTGAATCGCGAGCGTGGTGGCGTCGTTGTAGTGGCGCGGCACAGCCCCGCAAAAAGCCGGAGATCCATAGATCGAGCTGACTTCGTCGATGTTCTGGCGATTGAGAAGATTGAATGCGTCGACACTGAGGTTCAGCTTCAAACGCTCGACGATCTGAATCTGCCGAGACAGGCGCAGGTCCCAAGCA
>Ga0157369_10011560_pt1 | contig 10026 bp, 6 predicted proteins | sample C25metaG_FD_113461 | JGI IMG/M metagenome (GOLD analysis project Ga0157369, IMG submission 113461) | Corn rhizosphere microbial communities from Kellogg Biological Station, Michigan, USA - C2-5 metaG | ecosystem: Host-associated > Plants > Roots > Rhizosphere > Soil | place: USA: Michigan...
AAGGCAGAGTGCATCGCTTGCGTGGTCCGCTTCGATCGAAGGGCCTTTCCGCACGCTGTGGACGTACGACCCGCAGCTGAAATGGAAGGACCGCGATGCGATCGACAGCACGCTTCGATGGCCCGAGGTCGATCGTCAGGTGGACAGCCTGCCAAAGGGTACTCGACGCGTGTACGTGCGATACAGTATTCAGGGCCTGGCGATGGATAGTCCGCGAGCGGCGGCCATACGCGGCGGCGGTCAGGCGCGCAACCCTCTCGAGATCACGCATGTGTGGACGCAGAACGGGAACCGCCGCGCACGCACGGTGCGGGCAGACGCCGGAGAGAGGCAAAAGAGCTACGCGATCGAAATCCCGCTCGATTCATCGGTCGTGAATGAAGCGCTGATCTTCGAGAACGCCGGGAAGCGTTGAGACTATGTTCTGCTGCCTGATGCTGCTGGCCTTTCTGTCCGCTTCGCCGGACGTGGTCGCCAGCCATTTCTCTCCCCGGGACGAGTCTCTCCAATGGAACCCGTCTTCGATATTTTGGGCCGATACTCCGGTTACGGTGATCGAAACGGATAATTCAGGCAATGCGCAGCCGACGCATCGAACCGAAATACGATCACGCTGGACAGCGGGCAATCTCTACTTCCAGTTCACGTGCCGGTACCAGGAGTTGCACCTGCATCCTCATCCCTCACGGACAACCGAAACAAACAAACTTTGGGACTGGGATGTGGCGGAAGTTTTTATCGGATCGGACTTTAAGAACATTCGGCATTATTACGAGTTTGAAATGTCGCCGCAGGGTGAATGGCTCGATCTTGATATCGATCTGTCGCGTCCGGCTCCCGCGGATGGCTGGAAATGGAACTCGGGCTTTGAAGTGGCGGCGGGCATCGACAATGATCATAAAGTCTGGTACGGCGCCATGCGCATCCCGTATCGCTCGATCGATTCGCGTACGGCCGCGCCGGGCAATCTTCTAAGGGTCAATTTCTATCGCGAGCAGGGTCCGCGACAGGTGGAGATCGCCTGGCGGCCGACGATGCAGCGCACGTACCACGTGCCCGAAAAATTCGGCACTCTGAAGCTGGCGCCATGAGATTCCTGCCGATCGCGCTTCGCGCCGCGACTGCATGTGCGCAATTCGTGCCGGTCGGGTTTGCTGTAAAGGGGGAGTCGCATTGATGCGGAGAAGAGCGTTTGCCGGATTGTCAGCAGCGGGGCTGGCGGGTTGTTTCGCCCTACAGCTTACCGGAGCGGGGGCCTCAGCCGGAGCCAAAGCCCCGGCTCTCCCGGATCTTCTCGATCTGTTACATGCAGAATGGAAAGCCGAGCCTGCGATGGACCGTATGCGAACCGTCTATTCGACGGACCGCTTCTTTACCTTCCCGAAATTCGCGGAGACGGCGCGCTATCTCGAATCCACCATGCGGCAGATCGGGCTCAAACAGGTTGAGATCGTGAACGCGCCTGCCGATGGCGTTACGCAGGTTGGCTACTGGACAGAGCCCCTCGCCTGGGACGTAAAGAGCGCGAAACTCGTACTGCTGGACGATTCTGTTCCTCCGGACCAGCGCACTCTTGCCGACTACGCGAAGATCCCCGCCTCGCTCGTGATGTGGAGCGGCCCCACTCAGCCGGGCGGCGTTGACGCGGAAGTTGTGGCCGTGACCGCGAAGGAAATCGGGAAGGTGGATTTGCGGGGCAAGCTGGCTTTGACCGATGTGAACCCGGCCAACATCAAATGGCTGCTGGTGAAAGCGGGCGCACTCGGAGCCATTAATACCTTCACGGAAAATCCGGCGCTGATCAACGGGAGACAGTGGATCAACGCGTGGGGAGATGATGGGTGGGCTTATACAAAGCGCAGCACTCCGCTGATTGGCTTTTCGATTACGCCGAAACAGACGCAGCTCGTTCGCGATCTGCTCAAGCGGGGGCCGGTTCGGGTTCACGCGTCGGTCGACACCCGATACTACACCGGCGATTATCCCTACGTCACCGCTGTGATTCCCGGAACTTCGCAGGAAGAAGTGCTGACGCTTGGTCACACATCGGAGCAGGGCGCGGAAGACAACGCCACTGGCGTCGCGGCTACTGTTGAAGCGCTGGCCACGCTGCAAAGGTTGATCGCCGCGGGCAAGCTGCCGCAGCCGAAGCGCAGTATTCGTATTCTCTCAATGGGCGAGATGTACGGCTCCATGCATTATGTGGAACACAATCGCGAGCGCATCCGCCGGACGGTTGCGGCCATGTGCGTGGACACTCCTGCCGCTTCCTATGACCTTGCCGGCACCGAATACACGTTCTACATGAACCCGCACGTAGCCAAAGATTTCACCGACGCATTCATCCTGAAGGTTGCGGCGAGCCATCTGGCGACTGTGAACAGGCCGTGGCACGAGAAAGAGTTCACCACCGGGACCGATACCTACATGGCGGAGCCGATGGTGGGAGTGCCGACCGTCTGGGGCTACAGCGGCAGCGGAGTGGAAACCCATCACAACAGCGAGGACACGCCCGACCGCGTGGATGCGCGTTCTCTTCGCGATATTTCGATCATTGACGCGGCGTTCCTTTACTATGTAGCGAATGCCGGCGAAGCCGAAGCGCTGTGGCTCGCGCAACTCAGCGAGAGCCGCGGGTATGACCAGATTGCGAATCGCGCCGCGATTTTGCTGGACCGCAATGCGCCCGTGTCTGGAGCCTTCGAACAAATCGGCTACCAGGTGGATCGGGAGACGCAAGCGGTCAGGAGCGTGCTGCGCCTGGTTCCCGCGGACCGAAGAGATGCCGTGGCGCAAAGGTTGAGCGAGGCCTCCGCACGGCTCAAGACTTTCGGTGATCTGCAGCGCGTTCGTCTCCAGGGTGTTGCGGCGCCGCCAAGACCAACCAATGTGGAAGCATCCCACATCGTGGTCCGAAGAAAGCGCTTCGGCACAATACCGCTCGATGATCTCCCGCACGATCAATGGGAAGGCTACCCATCAGGCGCCTGGGCGGCCATTCCGACAATCGCACTGTACTGGTGCGACGGCCATCGCAATCTGGACGAGGTGATCCGGTTGACACAGTTTGAACTCGGCCCGACAAAGTTCGATTTCGTCGGGTACTTCCGGTTTCTGGAACGCCACGGCTATGTCGAGTTTGCGAAATAGTTATTGGGCTGTTGTTGCGCTGGAGTTGGTATGCGCGGGCGGGTGTTCCGCTCTCGATCTCCGGGCTCTTCCGGAATTCTTTCGGCCGGATCCGTTTGGAGCAGTCGTCGCGAGCGATCGGCAGGGAGCGCAACAGCTTCATCAACTGCATCTCAGGGCGGCTCGCGCCGGCTACGTTTCCTTTCATCTGGTGGCCGATGTGGAGCCGGGCCAGCAGTATCAGCTATCGGTCGATTTTCCTCTTCCCGTAGATGTGTATCGCGAGTGGTTCCACCTGAATAAACCGGACGCGCTGTACTATCCGGATGCGCTGATCCCGGTGCCCGGGCCTTACCGCTCGCGCATGCCCGAACCCGATAACCATGTACCGGGGCAAAGGGCACAGTCTTTCTGGATCGACATCTGGATTCCGGCCGGCGCGCAGCCTCAGCTTTACCGGGGCGGAGCACAACTGACGAGCGGCGCGGCGCACAGCAATATTCCGATAGAGATTGAGGTGCTGCCCGCGGCAATACCGGGCACGGATGCCGTCACGCTGGATAACAATTCTTATGGCACGTCCTGGATGCTGAGTCAGTATCCGGAGACCCTGGCACGTTTGCGCGCGGGCAAAGGCGGAGAAGACGAGCTTTTCCGATTGATTCATGATTATCATCGGATTTTTTACGATCACCGGGGCACGTTTCATCAACTGGGCTACGGGCACGCGGGCAAGGTTGCGCCCGAGTTTGCGCCTGTGTTGAGCGGATCGGGCAAGACGAAAAAAATCGTAAGCTGGGACTGGTTCGATCGCCATTACGGACCCCTTCTGGATGGCTCGGCGTTCAGGGACTCGCGGCGCGGTCCCCGGCCCATCCCTTACATGTACCTGCCCATAAATCCCGAATGGCCTGCTTCGTTTCTTTGGTGGGGGGAGCCCGGCTATGAAGCAGAGTTCAGAAATGTTGTCGGCGAGATGGAGCGTCACTTCCGCGAAAAGAACTGGACTTCAACGACATTTGAGGTCTTCTTCAACCAGAAAAAACGCTATAAAGGCTTCTCCTGGGATGGCGACGAGATCCGCTTTCGCCGCGATAATGATTACCTGCTGGAATATCACCGCTTGCTGCGGGCTGCGATTCCCTCCACCTCTCCTGTACACTTCGCCATGCGCGCGGATACCAGTTGGAGCATGGGGGAGCAGTTCGAGCTTCTGAAGGGCGCGATTACGTTCTGGGTGGCAGGTGAAGGCGAGCTCAGCTGGTACGGCGACGCAATCGGCAAACTGAAACAGCGCGGGGATACGGTGTGGACGTATGGAGGAACTCCTCCGGTCCAAAGCGTCAGCAGCGCGATCACGCTCAATCCGCTGCGCTCGTGGATCAGCGGTGTCGAGGGCTTTGTCCGCTGGCAGACCGTAGATCCGGGTCCTGACCCCTGGTTCGCGCTCGCCGGCGGCGGCGAGGCATTGGTGTATCCAGGTGAGCGCTTTGGCGTGCGAGGGCCGCTCGCCAGCATTCGACTCAAGTTGCAGCGGAATTGCCTGCAGGATCTGGCGCTGCTCGAGCGCGCATCAAAGACTTCCGATCAGAGCGGCATTCAGGAAGAAGCGGTTCGACGATTTAACCGGACGCGGCTCGCCGACTGGCGCAACACCCCTCCTGCTCTTCTCCGAAAGCCTGTTCTCGAGTGGAACAATCCCGACATCAGCGACGCCCTGAAACCCTGGGAGGCGAGGTTCTCCGCGCTGGAGCCGGGCGCGTGGCTGCGCGTGCGCGAATATGCGCTCGATGAAGGGGGCCGCGCAAAATGACCAGAGTGCCGTCACTGCTTTCTCAGGTCGCGGTGCTTTCTCTTTTAGCGGTACCCTGTTTTGCGCAGAATACCGAGATCGATAATCAACTCGATGAGATCGCGCGCGTGGCGAGCGTGATGGTGGATGGGGACGTCTGCCAGCGGATCGTCACTCCCCGCGCCGTGGCTTTCATGTCAAAGAGAGATCCGCGCGATCAATGGGCGGACTCCGATAACTATGACGTGGACGATGCCGCATTCAACAGCGTGAAAAAAACGCTGATACGGCTGTCGATGCTGGCGGATTTTCCTCTCGATGTGAACTTGTGGCTGCCGGCGCCCGGAACGCCTGCGCGCGTTCAGATTGCGATCCGCAACCGCAACGAGCTGAGCCAGTTCTGGGATTGGGGTAAGCTTTCACAAGAAATGTTCCCGGAAATGCGCACGGTACTCACCACTGGAAAACGCGTCACCGTGAAGCAAAAACCGGGACTGATTTCGGTTCTCGCGCCGGTGCGAAACAGCCTGGATGAAATCGTGGGTCTGGTTGAGGTAGTGACGCGAGTGGTTCCCGATGTTCGCGAAAACGTGAAGTGAATCCATGCGACTTCTCATGTGGGCGGCATTTGCGGCCGCCGCGGCCGGCCACGCCTCAGCGACTACGCCGCTGAGTTCCCCATTGTCTTCGCGGGGCTATTCGGTTTTGCCCCAGCCGCAGCAGGTGGAGCTTCAACCGTCGGACTTTCCGTTCGCCAGCGGATGGTCTCTGGTGCTTGCACCGGGCGTGCCGGCCAATGATGCCGCTGTCGAGACTCTTCGCGAAGATCTGCAGGAGCGATTCGGAATCGCATTTGTTTCCGGATCCGCGCGGATAGTCCGGCTTACGGTGAAGCCCGGCAGCGTCGCGATCGGAACGGCGCTCGGCCGGGATCGCGCAGAACTTGAGCAGCAGGCTTATCGAATCGAGCTTTCGCCATCTCGGATCGACCTTACGGCGAACGCTCCCCCCGGGTTACTCTACGGCGCGGCGACGCTGACCCAATTGGTGAAACCGCGAGGAAATTCTTTCCTTCTTCCGGCAGGCCGAATTACGGACTGGCCTGACCTGCACTTGCGCCAGATTTATTGGGACGATGCTCATCATCTGGAGCATCTTCCGGCGCTGAAGGCTGCTCTCCGGCAGGCGGCGTTCTACAAGATCAACGGCTTCGTTCTGAAGTTGGAAGGGCACTTCCAGTTCCCGAGCGCGCCTGCCGTCGTCGAACCTTATGCATTGACGCCAGCCGAACTGCAGGAGCTAACCGATTACGCACTGCATTATCACGTGCAACTCATCCCCTATCTCGATGGACCTTCACATATCGCGTTCATTCTGAAGCATCCGGAGTACAACCGGTTTCGCGAGTTCGCCGGGAGTAACTATGAACTCTGCGCTACCAATCCCGACGCGATCAACCTGTTACTTGGCATGTTCCACGATTTACTCGATGCCAACAAAGGCGTGAAGTACGTCTATTTATCTACCGATGAGGCATATTACATCGGCCTGGCGGATACACCGCAATGCCGGGAGAAGCCGGCGGGCACTCCCTCCCAGCTGCTGGCGAAATTCGTGACGGAAGTTGCCGGTGACCTGCACGCGCGTGGGCGCGACGTGATCTTCTGGGGCGAGTATCCGCTGAAGCCCCGGGATATTCCGCTTCTCCCTCAATACGTAATCAACGGCGAGACTTACGGTCCGCAGTTCGATCCGGAGTTCCATGCGCGCGGCATCAGGCAAATGATCTACACATCCACGGAAGGCGAAGAGGATCTGTTCCCCGACTACTTCGCTTTGCCTGCATCTCAGCGTGTTCATGCGGCCCGGCCGCCTCAGCCGCACGTGGAGGAAAATATCCGGGCCATTGCGTCGAGCCCTGCGCGTCAGCAAGCCATACTGACGGGCATGATCAATGCGGGCTGGGCGGATCGTGGTTTGCATCCGGAGACCTTCTGGCTCGGGTATATTACATCGACGGCAGCGGGCTGGAATCCGGCGATGGCGGATGCAGGCGAAGCCCGCGAGTCTTTTTATGCGCAGTTCTACGGAGCGCAAGCGACGCGCATGGACCGCGTGTACCAGCTGATGAGTCAGCAGGCGCAGTTCTGGAAAGACAGCTGGGACACCGCTCCTTCCGAATCCCGCAAACCCATCTGGGGAAATTCGGCCCGGATCTTCGACCCGCCTCAGCCTGCGAAGGATCAGACGCTGGTGCTGCCTCCTGCCGATTCCGAAACCGACCGGCAAAGGTACCGGCTGGCATCGGACAACATGGCCGTTAACGATGAATTGATTGGCCTTCTGCGCGAGAACATGCGGCGTGTAGAACGGAACCGCTATAATCTCGAGATCTTTCTATCAATCGCGCAGCTTTACCGGCACAATCTGAATCTCCTGACCCGGATCGACAATGCCGCGCACGCAGTGCAGGCTGCACGGGAAGACACGGACAAGAAAAAAGCGGTGGCCGAGTTGGATGGTGCGCTGGCGACCATTCGCGCCATTCAGTCCGAGCGTGATGAAGTCCTGCGTCAGGTGAGCGAAGTCTGGCAGCGTTCATGGTTTCCCCGTGTCGCACAGGCTAATGGGCGAACCTTCCTTCATGAACTGGATGACGTGAAGGACCATTTGCCCGACCGCACCGTTGGAATGGAATACCTTCTCTACCGCGAGTTCATCCTTCCATGGAAGAACTGGGAGACGAAGATCGAATTGGAACGTAAACGGCTGAAAGGCGAGTGAGCGCCGGTCAGCGTTTCGGAAGCAGAGATCGATGCGGATCGATCTGCACGTCGAGGGCTCGCCGGTACGACTTGATTGAGGTTTCGGCTCCCCTCATCCAGATGCGTTATCGCTCCCGGCCCGGTGACTGAAAGCCACTGTGAACGGGCGGTTTTCGTCGAATGCGACATGGATAGCGTATGCTACGGGGGAAATCCGCCGGCCGCTCATTAAACCGAAGAAGCAGGATGATTTGGATGTAGTATTTGACAGTGAGCCTCCTTGACTTGAACAGGCGAAAATTTCTTGCTGCGGGCGCCGCGGCCGGCCTCAGCCTGCAGGCGCAACCACCCAGGAAGAAAAAGGTGGCAGCCGTCATTACGATGTATGTTGAGCAGGGCGGCTTTGTATCACATGCGGCAGTGATTCTGGGCCGATTGCTCGCAGGCTACTCCCCGGATGGCGTATTCACGCCGCCCCGCACTCAACTCGTCTCGATGTACACGGCGCAATTTCCCTCCAATGATCTGAGCCGCGGGCTCGCCCAAAAATACGGCTTTAAGATCTATCCGACTATCAAAGATGCCTTGACGCTGGGGGGAGATGATCTGGCCGTAGATGCCGTGTGCTTCATCGGTGAACATGGAAACTATCCATACAATGAGCGCGAACAGCATCTCTATCCGCGCTACGAATTGATGGAACCGATAGCGGAAGTGTTCCGGGTTACCGGAAGAACGGCGCCGGTCTTCTCAGACAAGCATTTCTCCTATTCCTGGACGAAAGCAAAAACGATGTACGGGTGGTCGCGGGAGCTGAACTATCCTTTGATGGCCGGCTCATCCATCCCCTTGGCCAAACGCACGCCATTACTGGAAATTCCGTATGACGCTGAGATCGACAACGCTTTGACGCTCGGATATGGAGAACTGGACGCGTATGGCTTTCATACGCTGGAAGCGCTTCAATGTATGGTCGAAAGGCGCAGGGGCGGCGAGACCGGAATAAAATCTGTCGAATGGCTGGAAGGCGATGCGGTCTGGAAGTGGCGAGATACCGCCGGCCGATGGAGCATTCCACTTCTCGAAGCCGCGCTGTCGCGTTATCCTTCTCTGAAGCCAGGGCGCGTTGAAGATAACGTTAAGAAACCGGTCGCCTTTCTTCTCGAATATCTAGATGGTCTGCGCGCTGTCTCGTACATGTTGGAAGGGCACGTATCGGCCTGGAGTTTCGCCGCGAAGATGAGGGGGCGCGCGGAGCCGCTATCCACGTATTTCGAGCAGGGGGATGAGAGCGGTAGCCGTCCTTTCCCGCACTTCGATGGACTGGCGCATTGCATTGAGGAGTTATTTGTGACCGGCAAGCCGCTCTACCCGGTCGAGAGGACTCTTTTGACTACCTGCGCCCTTTCCATGCTGTTCGAATCCCGCGCCTGGCGGAAGCGCATCGAAACCGGCGAATTGCAAATCGCCTATCGAGCGCCGCGCAACACCTGGTTCCAACGGATCTGAGAATCTGCAGTTCACTGAACGGATCCAGCCGGTCCGACGCAATACACGGGAACCGGGAGTGCATTCGGCAGAGGACTGCGCCCGCGCCGGCTCGGACGCGTGTGCGCAGTCGATGAATGCTGACGTTATTTCCGGCTGATTGCGGGCGCTTCAACCGTCATTGAGAGCGCCATGGACGCCCACGCGGTACCGGCGGATGAGATCCACTGGTCGTGCGCGTAGGGGAATCCGCTATCGAAATAAGGCTGAGCCCAGATGGAACGGGTTTTCACATGCCACGATCCATCCGCTGCCTGTGTGCGGAGCAGGTACTGGACACCCTTCCGGTAACCGGCGCTGTCCACCGGCATTCTGCCAGCCGCGCTCAGCGCGTAAAGAGCCTGTCCGGTCGCATAAGCGTCGGACCCCATGGAAGGCAACTGATTCCAGCCGCCGTCCTCGCGCTGTGCGGAGGCGAGCGTGTGGGCGGCGCGATCGATTGCCTGCTGCCCGGCATTCGCCCAGGCGAGGCCGAGCAGATGAAACGCGCGTTCCTGCGTGGTGGCGGGTTGCGCGGCAACCAGCCACGCCGCCGCGCGAGCCACATCCGCCGCGCTTTCGGCCCGGTCCGCAGGCGGAGCAAAGTGCTGCAGCGAGTAGATCGCGAGTGCGGTCGCCTGCAAATCGCCGGCGTTCATGGGAGGCCGGCGGCCCTCCGGCGCTTTCCAGTAGCCTTCCGGTTCCTGCATCGCCTTCAGGTAATGGATCACCGCGTCCGAGTATTCATCGGACGGGATGCGGTTCATGCCACGATCGAACATTTCCCACCCCATGCTGGGGATCGAGGCGGCG
>Ga0157369_10011562_pt1 | contig 10022 bp, 6 predicted proteins | sample C25metaG_FD_113461 | JGI IMG/M metagenome (GOLD analysis project Ga0157369, IMG submission 113461) | Corn rhizosphere microbial communities from Kellogg Biological Station, Michigan, USA - C2-5 metaG | ecosystem: Host-associated > Plants > Roots > Rhizosphere > Soil | place: USA: Michigan...
GGAAATGGCGTCATAGAACTCGGCACTTTCCTCGCGATCATTATTGGCACAGTCAGCGGCGCTGCCATGGCGGAGCACTTTCATGGGCACGAAGTCTACGCGGGCTATGCACTGCTTGCGCTTGCGTGTGCGGGCCTCGCCACCAGCTTCGGCATCGATCGCGTTGCGGCCGCCGCACCCGAAAAAAAGTATCGCGTCAATTTTGTTGGCGACCTGTGGCAGCAGATCAAGCTGATGCGCGCGGATCAGCCGCTGTTTCTCGCGGTTCTGGGCAACACCTATTTCTGGTTCCTCGGCTCGCTACTGTTTTCCACAATCATCGTCTTCGGGCCTGACGTTCTGCACATCGGGCAGACAGAGACCGGTTATCTGAACGCGTCGCTCGCTATTGGAATCGGCATCGGCAGCATGATCGCAGGCCTTCTCAGCGGCAACAAGATCGAGTACGGTCTTATCCCCCTCGGGTCCATAGGCATGACGTGCACCGGCATCGCGCTCGGCACCATGCACGTGGGCGTCGTTGGCTCGGCGATTCTGCTGGGTACTCTAGGCTTCTGGGCCGGCTTCTTCGCGGTTCCTGTTAATGCGCTTATCCAGCATCGTCCGGCAGAGGAGAACAAGGGCGGCATCATTGCCGCCGCGAATCTTCTATCCTTCGTTGGCATCGCGCTTTCTTCGGGTGCGTACTTCGTCTTCACCAAACTCATTCATCTCAATCCACGCGGCATCATGCTGGCTGCCTCTGCGATCACGGCCGTGGGCACGATCTATGTATTGATTTTGCTGCCGGAGTGGTTCGGCCGCCTGATCCTCTTTCTCGTTACGCACAGCATTTACCGCGTCAAGGTTCTGGGGCGTGACAACTTTCCCGAGAGAACCGGAGCGCTGCTCGTCTGCAATCACATGTCATTCGTCGATGTGGCTCTACTGATTGCATCGACAGACCGCCCTATTCGCTTTCTCATGTACAAAGGCATCTACGAGCACCGCATCATCAAGCCCTTCGCGAGCATGATGAAGGCCATTCCCATCTCCAGCGAACAGCGTCCACGCGAAATGATCCGCTCGCTCAGAACGGCGAGTGACGCTCTGCGTCAGGACGAAATTGTCTGCATCTTTGCCGAAGGTCAGATCACGCGCACGGGACAGATGCTTCCCTTCCGTCGCGGGCTCGAGCGCATTATGAAGGGCGTTGATGCTCCCATAATTCCCGTGAACCTCGATGGCGTGTGGGGCAGCATCTTCAGCTTTGAGCGTGGCCGTTTTCTATGGAAGATGCCGCGCCGCATTCCCTACCCGGTCACCGTCAGCTTTGGAACACCGATGCCGCCGACATCTTCGGCTCTTGCTGTCCGTGCTGCCGTGCAGGAACTGCAGGCGGACGCATTCCGCGAGCGCAAACGCCGCATGCGCACGCTCGATCGCTCCTTTGTTCGCACCGCTCGCCGTTTCCCGCTGCGTTTCATGATGGCGGACGGGAAGACTCCGAAGGTCCGTTTCTTCTCTGCATTAACGAAGACCATTTACATCGCTCGCCGTCTCCGGCCCATCATAGGCGAGCAGCAGATGATCGGCCTTTTGTTGCCCCCATCGGTCGGCGGAGCACTCACCAACTATGCGCTTACGTTGCTCGGGCGCGTCCCGGTCAACCTCAACTACACGGCGTCAAGTGAAGCGATTGCTTCGTGCGCGAAGCAGTGCAGCCTGGAAGTTGTCATCACTTCGCGAGCATTCGTGGAGCGCTTTCCCAAGCTTGAGATTCCGGGCCGCACCGTCTTCCTCGAAGACGTACTGCAGTCGCCGCGCGCCAGTGAGAAACTTCTCGCGCTGCTGATCGCATCCACAATGCCCCAGACTCTACTGCGCAGGGCCGTCGGGGCGGTTCCCGGTAAGCGCAACGTCGACGATCTGGCTACCATTATCTTCTCCAGCGGCAGCACCGGCGATCCCAAGGGCGTCATGCTCACGCACTACAACATCGCATCAAACATCCAGCAGGTCGCGCAGGTTTTTATGCTGGGCGGACGAGACAAGATCCTCGGCATACTACCCTTCTTCCACTCCTTCGGCTTCATGGCAGCGCTGTGGATGCCCGCCGCAAACGGCGTTGGCGTGGTCTTTCATCCCAATCCGCTCGACACCAAGGTCATTGGCGAACTGGTCGCGCAATATCGCGTCACCTTCCTCATCGCTACGCCAACATTTTTGCAGGCATACATGCGCCGCTGCTCGCCCGAAAGTTTTGGCAGCCTGCAATACGTCCTGGTGGGGGCCGAAAAGCTTGCCGACCGTGTCGCGCTTGCGTTTGAAGATACATTCGGCATCCGGCCTCTTGAAGGCTATGGCTGCACCGAGTGCTCGCCTGTTGTGACTGTAAACGGGCGCGACTTCCGTGCTCCCGGTTTCCGCCAGGTTGGTTCGCGTCGCGGAAAGATTGGCCACCCGCTTCCGGGTGTCACTGTAAAAGTTGTCGATATCGACAGCGGCGAGCCCGTTACGCCTGGGACTCCGGGCATGCTCCTCGTTAAAGGTCCGAATGTCATGAAGGGTTATCTCGGCAATCCGGAGAAGACCGCGGAAGTGCTGCACGATGGCTGGTACACCACTGGCGACGTTGCCATCATGGAAGAAGACGGATTCCTGACGATCACCGATCGCCTCTCGCGCTTCAGCAAAATCGGCGGCGAGATGGTGCCTCACATTCGCATCGAAGACAAACTGCAGGAGTTGGCCGGCGTTACGGAGCAGGTATTCGCAGTGACCGCGCTACCCGACGAGAAGAAAGGCGAGCGCATTGTGGTCATCTCGACGCTATCGACGGAAAAGCTCGCACCGGTGGTTGAGAAGTTTGCGCAGTGCGATCTGCCTGCACTTTGGAAGCCTCGCTCAGGAGCGTTCTTTCACGTGGACGCGCTGCCGATACTGGGCACGGGAAAGATCGACCTGCGCGGCGTCAAGGCATTGGCCGCGTCAATGGCCTGATAAAGTTTCGGCAATTAATCCGTCGTGTAGCGAATCTCGAGCCGGCGCATGCGATAGCAGGTGTACGTAAGCACGAGCACAATCAACCCGAGCAGTCCCAGCACTGCCACCCATGCCGATACAGGTTCAGTCTCAACTGTGAGTAATGCAAACACCCCCTCTGCAGGAACGCTGACTGGCATAAGGTGTCGCAGGTATGAGGCTACGCTGAATTTCTGTAACAGCGAAGGCATTACGGGATTGATCGCCTCCCACCCGAGCAGCAGCATCGCTCCCGGCATGGGATTGCGGAACATCAGGCTTAGCAACAGGAAAAGAGAGCCGTAACCGAGGCATGCCAACACGGCAATCAACAGATAGGCTTCCAGTTGTCCAAAACCCGGGCCGTGCAGCATGTAGTCGCGGCCCTCAGCTCCGTACCCCACATACATCAAGACGAAGTCAGCAATCACCGCCGCGCCGAACAGCACCACCGAAGTTACCGCGCCGGCGAAAAACTTCGAGAGCAGGATCACCTCTCGACGCACCGGGGATAGCAGATAATAATGCAGGCTTCGTTCGATCATCTCTCCGCGGATGAGCCTCGAAAAAATCCCCAGGCACCCAAAGAAGATACCGAGCCGCACATAGTAAACCTGCACGATAGCGGCCAGAACCTGCGTGTCATCACCCATGTTCTGTCCGGAATGCGGATCAAAAAGCAAATGAATGAAGATGATCACCGCAGGAATGAAAGCCAGGAAATAGATCCACCATGCTCGCTTCGTAAAAAGGTTGCGACGGATTTCGATGCGGCTGAGGCGCCGCGCTTGGATCCACCAGAGCGACCACGGCTGCTGGCGCAGAGTGCCGATCGCGCTACCTACGCTCTGCTGCATCATGAGGCCACCCCGTCAGAACCAATCAGGTATTGATAAATTGCGTTTGCGTTGTCATCGGCAGGCGCCACCGCTTCAATCTTCACGAGACCTTCTACAGCAATCTCATTCAGCAAACGGTAGAACTCGTCGATGTCGCCGGTTCTCAAGAACACGCCATTCCCGTCAGCATGCAGGCGTGCTTCAACGCAGTGATTTACGGCGAACATTTTGGAGGCCAGCAGATCAGGCCGATCGCAGCGAATGAGCACCTGCATCGGCTTGTCGCGCACTTCCTGACGAACTTCGTGAATGTTGCCCTGCGCGATCAAATAGCCTCCGGTGATCAATACAACACGATCAGCGATGCGATCGACTTCATCGAGAATATGGCTGGAGATGATGACGTGCATTCCCTGACGGCCAAGTTCCTGAAACAGCGCAAGCGACTCGGCACGCGCCATTGGATCAAGGCCATTCAGCGGTTCATCGAGAACCAAAACGCGCGGATGATGTGCGACAGCCTGCGCAAGCCTAATCTTCTGCCGCATCCCTTTGCTGTATCCTGCGATCTTCCGGTGGGCCGCCTCGTTGCTTAGCTGCACGCGCTCCATCGACTCTTGCGTGAGGTGATATGCATCCTCTTCGCTCATGCCAAACAGCATGAGGCTGTCGAGCACAAACTGGAAGCCTGTCAGCCCGCGCGGGAAGGAATCAAATTGCGCGCAATATCCTACGTTGCAAAAGAACTCGGTCGCGTTCGATGGCGAGAGACCAAGCACGGATACCGTCCCGCGCGACGGCTGCACGAGGCCCGTCATCAGGTTCATCAGCGTGGTCTTGCCGGATCCGTTTGGGCCCACCAGCGTTGTGACGCCGGGCGACAGCGTAAGCGAGACCTTATTTACGCCCAGCACTTCGCCATAAAACTTCGAGACATTCTCGAAACAGATAGTGTCGTTGACGGGATTCATCCGCGCACCACCTCTCGCGCACGGATGCGTGCATTCAGCACCGCCACGCACAACATGCACGCGACGATGAGGACAGATACGATTGCCGGCGTAGGCAGGTCCATGCGCGAGTTCATGAAGGAAGGGGCATTCAGCAATCGCTGCCACAGTTCCGTCATCACAACCGGCATATTGAGTAGCAGGCCCCATTTCGTTCGCAGGACGGCGCTGGCGATTCCGCCAACACCGGCTGGCACAAAGACCACCGCAAACATGGCTCCAGTGGCGATCACTCGCCACTTGACCCACGATGAGACCGCGAGTCCAACCATGGAGAGCAACAGGATCCAGGCGGCCGCGCCCGCAAAAAGACCGAGTGCGATTCGCAGATGGCTCATGCCCCAAGGGACAGGAGAGGCGTAGCACTGGTAGATGAAGAGCGTGAGACACGGAATCCATGTGACATAGGACAGGAAAACGGCCAATGCTATGAATTTGCCGAGCAGATAGCTAAACCTCGAGATGGGATGGCTCAGCAGAATTGGAAGCGCATTATCGCTTAAATCAAAGGAGACAAGCCGCGGCGCGATCCAAGCCGCCAGCACAAGCGCAAACCAGCACTGGGTCTCGAGTACCTGCAGGAAAAACGTCTCGCCGATGCTGAAGGAGGGGCTGCCGCGCATAATCAGCGCGCGGGCGATGGGATTGTCAGCGACGTAAATGATGACGAGGTTGACCAGGCATGGCAAGAGCCCGAGGACGAAGAGGCCGACGGATATCTTCGACGACCACGCTTCGTTCATGGCATAGCGCGCCAGCACCAGCGGACGCGAGCTCAACGATGTTAGACGGCCCTCATAGGGCCGGTAATCATGATCAAACACTGACATGTTCTACCCGCCCTCCTTCATAATCCATTGCCCGCAGGAAGATGTCCTCAAGAGAGTCGCGCCTCAACTGGATGCGTCGGATCTGGACGCCGTTCTCGGCCGCGGTCACATAAAGATCGCGCGGGCTCAACGCATCCGGCATCACGAGCTTTACTCTTCCCCCGGCGAAGCTTGCGCATTCGCATCCCAGTGATCGCATCTTCTCGACAAATGCTTCCGTGCTTCCTGCCATTTCCAGCTCGATAAAATTAAGGTGTGAGCGCCGTTCCTCTTCGATGTTCGAGATCGCGGCAATGCGCCCCTTGTTGAGGATCAGCACTTCGTCGCAGGTCTCATCGATGTCGCGCAACAAGTGCGATGAGATCAGCAGTTGCGTGCCCCCCTGCTTGCGAATGTCCTTGATGAGTTGAATCATGCGCTGCCGCGCATTGGGATCGAGCCCGTTGGTTGGCTCGTCGAGAATCAGCAGCTTGGGCCCATGCGCCAATCCCTGGGCCAGCTTGATCAGCTGCTTCATTCCCAGCGAATACGTGCTGATCTTGCGGTAGCGCACCTCGCCCAGACCAACATAGAAGAGCGCTTCGTGCGCGCGTTCCAGCGCCTGCGCAGGCGGGAGCCCGGCGAGCTCCGCCATGTAGCGGACGAATCGAACGCCAGTCATGTTCCCGATGAACGAGTCGTTCTCCGGCATGTAGCCGACGCTCTGGCGAATACGCATCCTGTCCGCGCGCGCATCCATTCCCAGCACCTTGGCCGAACCGGCGGCAGCCTCGTGAAATCCGAGCAGCGTATTGATAAGCGTGGATTTTCCCGCTCCATTAGGGCCAAGCAAACCAATGGCGTGACCGCGCAACTCCCCGGTCAACCCAGCAAGGACGGTGCGGCCGCCAAGCCGCACCTCCAGTCGATCAAGTTCAATCACGCCCATGGGTTCTCTTACGTACTGCTCTCTACATTTGTTCCGGGCTAATGGGCCCTTGTTTGTTTTCGGAGTGAAGGAATCTGCCCAGTGTCAGGAAATCAAATCCAAACAGGTTGCTGTTGCTCGCAGCTTCGATTCCCTCATCCTTACCCCAGGCACAGATCGCGGTGGGATGCGAATCCGCTGCAAGTTTCTTCAACGCATCGGCAGACTCGCCACTCATGTACGACAGCAGCGGAGTTAATACCGGTCCGAGATTCTGATACGCTACGGCGGAATAATTTTCGTTCTGATCCACAGGAAGCAGCGCTTTGAAGCTCGCGGAATGCCCCAGTGAATCGCCCGTCGAGTGCGCACGCAACGCTTCCAACACCAGCGCCCGTGTCGGAGCAATCACCATGTACCCGTTGGCAAAGGTATATTCTGCCACCACAACACCGGTCGACGAGTTATGCACTGTATGGAAGGTCTGCCCACCTGCCTGGCTCGTTTCGATTGTGATACCGTGCGCATCCTTTTCTTGCATGTGGCCATTGACTGTCTGTGCCAGCCGTTCAAGCGTCGTTTCGAATCGCGCCGAGTCAAGTACTTCGATCACAACTTTCCACGACGGCGTCGGAAGCACCGGTCCATCCACCGCGAACAGATACTCGCCGCCGAGGTTGCCGGCAAGGTCATTGCGGATATCGATGCCAAGTTCAGACTGAGCCTTATTGAAGTGGTCAGTCCCATTCTTGTCGCTCGACATCATGGCTACCATGTCATCGACAATCGCCGTTGGATCTTTGGAGACGCCGGCCACCGCGAGCGCCGCATTCGGCGTAACAAAATCAAGCGAACCTACCGGTGCGGGTGCACCCAGCCACGAGGCTACCCGCTGCCGTCCGCCTGCGAATTGCAGGTTCAGGTGATTATCCGGTTTTCCATTCGACTCGCGATGTTCCGCAATGAGATAGCGCACATCCGCGATGCCGGACTGCTTCAAGAATGCATCGCTCTTCTTGTTGCCGTGATTCGCTGCTGATGCGAGCATCTGCTGCAAATTGGCAGCCAGGATCACGCCAGCGCCGCGACTGTAGGCCGCCTTGATCCGCTGGCCAAAGTCAGAACCGGCAAACCCGCTCGAGCCCGCATTCAGCTGAGCGTCAATCGTCCTAAGCGTATCGAGGCTGTTGGAGAAAACAACTTCCTTCTCTCGCACCAGTGCATAGGCTCCATGTCCCGGCTTGCCGGAAGATGCACTTTGCAGCGTGCTCTCGTCGATCACCGTGAGCGCACCGTGCGAAGCCGACACAAACTGCTGCTTCAACAGATCAGAGAGACCGCTGCGCTGGACGTCGGCGATCACCGCAAATCCGTTGCCGTCTTGTTGCTTCAGCCCCACGATCACCATCTCTTCGCCGAGATACTGGCTTAGATCGTGTACCTTGTTCACCAGCTCATCCAACTCCGCAGTCTTGTCTTGCCTGCCATTGCTCCACCACTGCTGCAGCACCGGGCTTTGCTTAAGCTGCTCCTCAAAGATGGTCTTGGCCTGGCTCACAAAATCGCCGAGGTTGGGAATGCTGACGTACAGTTCCGTTTCGCCAGGCATACGGTCCAGCAGGTCGCTTCCATAACGCTGCGGAATCGGAATCTGTGCGATGCGATGTTGCAGCGTCGACAATTGCGCCAGCAACTCAATGTACTGAGTTCGATTAGCACTCCACGAAACCTGCTCACCCACCGGCTCGGGCGCGAGACTGGGTGTCGTAGTGAACTCGTCACCTGCGTTGACTGTCGAACGCACACCGGCATGCGAAACCTCAACTGCTCCCTGGAGCACGGCGACGCGCGATCCCTTGATTCCCGCGTTGACAGAGAACACCGTACCGGTCACTGCCACCCGGCAATCGTCCGTCTTTACGTAAAGATGGCCCGACGTGCGATGTGCGGCCTTCACGATTACCGCGCCCTGATCGAGATCGAGCGTCATGTTCCGCCCGCGCGCGCCTACACTTACGGCGCTGCGCTCGTTCAACTCCACGGTCGATCCGTCAGACAGCCGCAGAACCGCATGCGATCCACCTGACGTCCGCAACTGCTCGCCTTCTTTCAACTCCGCGCCTGCCATCAGCACGCGCGAACCAGTATCTGTGATCAGCGATGCCGACCCATCAATGGATTGCACTTCAGCACGCACGCCTTGCGGAATCTGCCAGTAAGCCTTGTACATGTACGTGCCGGCTGCTGCCAGTGCCAGCGAAGCGGCCATTGCCCAGCCCATCGTCCACGGCCGCACGGAATGCGTACGCGCCGGAATCACCTTCGGCGCCGACCAGTCCACCGCGCCAGAGCCAGAGTGGAATCGCCGCAGGCACACGCCGCACTCACGCAGATGCGCCTTCACCAGCAGCGACCGGTTCTCGGCGAGCGTGCCGGCACGGTAGGCTGCAAACAACGGCTGAATGTCTTCGCAACTCTGGATTGTTGCGTTATCTGCAAACGCAATGCCCAGCCTGCCTGCTACTTTGGCAGCCGAAGCTGAGATCTCTCCAGCTTCAGGTTCGGCCTCGCGCATCGACTTGATTGCCTGGTCCAGCATCTCTTCCTGGTTTTTCATCGCTTCCCCCGTTCAATCTCTGTTAACCGTTTTTTCAGCTTGGCGCGTACCTGGTGCAGCGTTACCGCCACAACTGCTTGCGAAGTGTGCATCAACGCGGCGACCTCGCGATTGTCCAGATCTTCCACGTAGCGCAGCGTGAACATCTCCGCTGCTCGCGGACTCAACTCGCTCAAGGCTGTTCGCAACCACTGCACTAGCTGGCTGCTTTCAGCTTCGGCCTCCGGCCGCGATCCGCGCCCATGCGAAGCCACGTCTGACGCCAGATCAAGAGGCCCGCTCGCCGCGGTGGTTTTTCGCCGCAACTGGTCGAGAGCACCGTTGATGGCCGCGCGATAAAGATAGCTTGCCGCATTGCCGACAGCGAGTTCGTCGCTCGTGGTGAGGCGCAGAAACACTCCCTGGGCCACATCCTCAGCGTCTGCCATGCTGCCTGTAATGCGAAAAGCAGCCATCAGAACGCGTCGATAATGCTGGTCAAACAGCTCGGAAAGACGCTGTCGCGACTCCACCGGTTGCAAGGTTGGACTGGCGATTGCCACGGGCTGACCTTTCTGACTGTTCATAGAGATGACGCTGGAACCAGCCGAATATTAATCCAGCTGAATGGAAATACGCCAAATAACTCGATGAAGTTCAGAAGCGGTAAATAACCGAGACGATTAGGATCGAGTGCGCCATCGTCACCACGTATCGACAAATCACGCAGGATTCAGGGCTTAAGCTGCTTCCCTACTCAGTCTTAGCGAGAGTGGCGATCAGGTTTTCCCGGTTGCGATTCGCGAGCGAGTCCGCCTTTGCGAGCACCTGCATCCA
>Ga0157369_10011563_pt1 | contig 10021 bp, 9 predicted proteins | sample C25metaG_FD_113461 | JGI IMG/M metagenome (GOLD analysis project Ga0157369, IMG submission 113461) | Corn rhizosphere microbial communities from Kellogg Biological Station, Michigan, USA - C2-5 metaG | ecosystem: Host-associated > Plants > Roots > Rhizosphere > Soil | place: USA: Michigan...
GAAAACTATGCAGATAGTTGTCGACTAGTCACCGCTGGTGATGGCAAGATGGACCGTGTGGGCCATATGGGGATATCAACGACAACCACCCCTCGGGGCACCCTTGGTGCTCTACCACACATCAACAACACGAGGATCGCTACACCGATCCAGGAGGAGAGGCCGCAGCAATGTCCGCACGTACGCCAGAAGCCGAGCCGCTATTGACCCCTGCTGAGGTTGCCACGATGTTCCGTGTCGACCCGAAGACGGTCACACGCTGGGCAAAGGCAGGGAAGCTGACGTCGATCCGCACTCTTGGGGGGCACCGGCGTTACAGGGAGACAGAGGTCCGTGCTCTGCTTGCGGGCATCCCGCAGCAGCGTTCCGAGTAACAACCCGCCGGCAGGCATGGCAAGGAGGGCGGCGCTCGGCGTAGTGCCGTTGCCCATGCTGATGGCGGAGCTCGTCCGGCTGGTTGGGGGACGGTCCCAGCGGGCGAGGGCAGTTCGCGCAAGTGATCTTGACGGGGTGTGGTCTTGACGCTGGCGCAGGCGGCACTCGCCGCGCTGGGACCGGCCCGGATATAAGCCGGGCAGATAACTCTCTTAGGGGGCATCGCAGGATGCGTGATCCGGAGCTCGTCGCCCGTGCACAGCACGCGGCCGTGCGCCTGGAAGCGGCCTGGGAGCGCTGGAGAGCGCTCCAGGGCCTAGGGGAGACACCGGCACAGCCGGTCGTCGGATATGTGGGCTACGCGCTCAAGGAGCCGTGGGGACAGCCCCGCGCTGTCATCGGGTTCAGCGCCGAGGAGGCAGAGCGGCTCGCCGAGTTCCTTGAGCACGCCAACAGCAGTGACAATGGCGCCGCGGTCCGGGGCCTAGAACTCGCGCAGCGGCACGTACCGGGTCAGCTCACGGTGACATCGGCCATCGAGCCTGAGGTCCTGGCCGTTACGAGCCAGTTATCGGGTTCCCAGCGTTGGCACAGCTTCCTACCAGGAAGCGATGACAGACTATGAAGCACGAGAGCTGGTCAACACCAGAACTTGTCTGAGACGTCTGGGTTCGGGACGGCCAGGCCCCGGCCCGAACCCAGACACTTATCATCGGGGAATTTCCCCAGCCTTGCTAGCAGGCGCGTCGGTCACGCCTGCTTTTTCGTTGGGCCGCTAGTCGTCGACTCTTTGCCGCTCGCGGCGGCATCATCCGCATCCGCGGCGCGGTTGCCGACGAGTTCGGCCGTCCAAAGGACGGCGGGCGATGATCGTGGAGCCTTTGCAGTACGCGGAAGAAAAACACGCACAGGACGTGCGAAGTTTCCACGTAGTGAAAAGGCTCCACGATAAGGGCATGGGCACCAACCCGGCACGGCCGGCAAGCCGGTACCTGCAGCTATAAATGCTTCGGCCCGTGGCCCGACCGTCTGGTCGGGCCACGGGCCGTGTGCGCTTTGCCTGGCGTTAGTTGAAGCCGTTGCCCTGGCTGCGGATCTGCGTGGTCGGGGCGGCCTGGGTGACCGGGGCGACCTGGGCGGTGCAGTACATGCAGCGCGACGCCGCGATCGGAATGGTGCTCAGGCACTCGGGGCAGTCCCTGGTGGTGACCTCGGCAGCCCGGTGGACGCGCGACATGAGCGACGCCATCGGCTTGACGATCAGGAAGTAGACCACCGCGGCGATGATCAGGAACGACACAGCGGCGTTGAGCAGGTCACCGATCGCGAATGTGCTGTTGTGCACTTTGAAGGTCAGATCGGAGAAGCTGTGGGTGCCCCAGATCGCGGCGATGAGCGGGTTGATCAGGTCCTTGACGAGCGCCGTCACGATGGCGGTGAACGCGGTGCCGATGACGACGGCGACCGCTAGATCGATGAGGTTGCCGCGGGTAATGAAATCCCTGAAGCCCTTCACGTACATGACCCCCTGTGCGATTGAACTCGTCGGCCGGCGACCCCTGCCGCCCTAGGCGGCAATGCCGAAACGTACGACCCTTTACGACGACCCGGCGTGACGCTTACATGCTCGCTGAGAAAGATACCGACGGTAAAGAGGCGGCCTATCCATCTTGCTGCGGATTGTCGGGCGTGTCCGGACCGCCTTCGTGGCGGCTTCCGGCAATCGAACCCTGACATGCACGCGACCAAGAGACCAAGCCGCCCACTGGGTGACAATAATCACATAAGGATACGTTGCGCCGCTGCGTTCTCCGGCCGCTGGGTGGCGATTGAGCAAAGCGTGACCGAGCGCCTGGTCCAGGCAACTTCGCTTTCTTTGCCAGATCGAAACGTATAAACGTAATTACGCTGAGTAGCATAATCAGGTGCGCGCCATCGAGGGGATGACCCGCGAGGGGACGGCGACAGCGGCTCGCGGGCGACGGGGATGGCCGTGGGCCGTCGGGGCCGTACTCGCCGGGGCTGTCCTGATGTTCTGCTATCTGCGCATTGCCGGTGCTACGGAAGTGAGTTCCGACGGCGCTGGGCTGGTCCTCCAAGCCTCCGACATGCTGCACGGCAACCTGCTGCTGCACGGGTGGTGGGCAACTGACGTTTCTTTCATTACCACCGAGCTTCCTGAGTACATGGCCGTGACGAAGGTCGCGGGGGTCGGCCCCGAGGTGGTGCATATCTGTGCGGCACTTACCTACACGCTGCTCGTCTTGCTTGCTGCCTTCGTCGCGCGCGGCCGGGCCCGCGGCGCGGAGGGACTGGTCGCGGCCCTGCTTGCGGCCGGGGTCATGCTCGCACCACAGCCGTCCGGCCCAACCCCGGTGCTGCTCGGCAGCCCCGACCACGTCGGCACCACGGTGCCACTGCTCCTGCTGCTGCTCCTGCTGGACCGCGCCCCCAGCCGGCAAGTGTGGGCGCGCTGGTACATCCCGGTTTGCTTCGGCGTGTGCACGGCGGCGCTGCTGACCTTGACGATCGTCGGTGACCCGCTGGCAGAGGTGGTGGGCGTCGTTCCGCTCGCCCTGGCCTGCCTGCTGCAGGCGGTCCGAATCATCATCGTCAGGGTTGCCCGTGCATGGCGCGCGGCCCAGGCAGCCGATGAGCGCCCGTCCGCGGCCGGGGACCTCCCACCTGGGAACCTCCCACCCGGGGGCCTCTCACCGCGGGGCCTCTCACCGCGGGGCCTCTCACCCGGGGACACCTCGCTGCTCGCAGTCGCGGGCTACGTGCTGCTCGCCGCTGCGGCGCTTGCCGCCGTACCGCTTGCGCAGATGGTGAACTCACTAATCACGCGCCATGGCGGATATCAGCTCGGGCCAGCCCGGTACCACCTGTTGCCCTGGCACGTGATCGTCCACGACGCGCCGATGGTCTGGCAGAGCGTGCTCGCCGTGTTCGGCGCCGACTACGCGGGAGTGACCGGCGGGGGGAACGTGGCCTTCGCGCTCGTGCACCTCGTGGGGGTCGCGGTAGTCATCACCGCTGTCGCTTTTGCCGCCTGGCGGCTGGTCTGGCCGACGCGTCACGCGCCAACCGGCGACCTGGTCGCTGACGTCCTCGTACTCGGCGTCCTGGTGAACGTTGCGGCATACGCTGCTGGCGTTCAGTACAACGACATCTACGCCGCCCACGAGATCGGGCCAGTGGTGTCGTTCGGTGCGGCACTGGCCGGCCGGATGTTCGGCGGCCCGTTGCTCAGGGTCCGGATCGCTCCGCGAGAATCCAGCTGGGAACCGCGGTATCGGCTCTTGTCGCGGTTGGCTTGGTTGTCGCGGCTGCCTCAGCCGCCTCGCTTGCCTCGGCCGCCTCGGCCGCCTCGCTTGCCTCGCTTGCCTCGGCTGGCTCGGCTGCCGTGGTCGCGCCAGCAGGCTGAGCAGGGCCAACGGCGTGGCACCCCCGTCCTGGTGCCGGTCCTTGCGGCCGGGCTCGCCTGTTACGCCGTGCTGCTTGGCATCGCCGCCGCGGCTCCCCAGGCTCCCCCGCAGAACGCCACCCTCGCCGCCTGGCTAGACCAGCATCACCTGAACAGCGGACTGGCCTCGTACTGGGAGGCGTCTAGCGTCAGCGTCGCCTCCCGCGGCAAGGTCACCATGCTCGCCATCGGCATCCACGGCTGGAACCGTCGGCTGGCACCGGACCAGTGGGAGACGGACGTGGCACTGGACGACCCGGCGACGCACACGGCGAACTTCGTAGTCGCCGGGCCAGACAGGATCGTCCCGGTCAAGCTCGCCCTCGAGATGTTCGGGAAGCCAGCGCGGACCTACCACTACTGGGTGTACACCATCATGGTCTGGAACAAGAACCTGCTCGGCGAACTGAACCGCATCTAGCTTCCCGCGCCGTGGAGTGCGTCAGCCCTGCCTCGGGCATGGCCAGGCTGAGCGTGGGGCAGGTGGGCCGCCAGCCGGTCGACTGATTGGTGCGTGGTCCCCCTCGCCTCGCCTCGCCACGGAGGTCGCCTGGCAGCGTGTCCGGCTGGCGGCAGCGGCGCCGCTCACGCCGGGTGGTTCTACGGCTTCCGCCGCGCCGTGGAGGCAACGGGACCCTACCCGTCCCATCGGAACGTGCAGGCTGTTCGCCAACGTGCCAGGCGGATACAGCAGCGAGCCGCCGTTCTAAAGGGACGGCCGGGTTATGGCAGAAACGGCTGCGTAGCGGTGACCAGTGGTTACCGGTACCGCACAAGTTACCAGATGGTAAGCCTTGACGATGCCCAAACGTTTGGGTTACGTTGCCGGGACATCTACCCAAACGTTTGGGTTGGGTTAAGGATGCTTGCCCGAGCACTCGCGTTAGGAAGGGAAGCCGCTTGAAGAAGGTTGCGGTCCTCGGCACCGGCGGCACCATTGCCAGCCGCGCGCAACTTGATGGCGCGGTGCGCGCGACTGACGGCGGCGAGCGATTGCTGGCCCGCGTGGACGTCATCCCGGACGTGGAGGTGCTGTCGCGGGACGTCTTCTTGACCAACAGCTTCGAAATGACCTGCAAGCACATGCTGCGCCTTGCAGACGCGGTCCGGGAGAGCCTGTCCGATCCGGACATGGACGGCGTGGTGATCACTCACGGCACGGACACATTGGAGGAGTCGGCCCTGCTGCTTGACCTGATTCATGCCGACGACCGGCCGGTGGTGCTTACCGGGGCCCAGCGACCGGCGGACGCCACCGACTCCGACGGTCCGCGGAATCTCGCGGATGCCATCGCGGTAGCCGCCGATCCCGCAACTCGTGGTCTCGGCGTATTGATTGTCTTCGATGGCGCGGTGTACCCGGCGTTCGGCACCCGCAAAGTGGACACGCTGCGGCCGGCGGCGTTCGCGAGCCCCGGCAGCGGGCCGCTAGGGGACGTGTTCGGGGGCACGGTCACCGTGCGTCAGCGTCCGGTACGGCCCGAACCCATGCCGCTGGAGGCGCTGGACCTGAGCGGTGTCCGGGTGGACATAGCGACGTTCTATCCGGGTGCGGACGCGGTCGCACTGGACGCGTTTGCCAACGCGGGAGCACGCGGCATCGTGCTGCAGGGCTCGGGCGCCGGCAACGCTAATTACTCGGTGGTCGACAAGGTGGCCAACCTCACCGAGGCCGGCGTGGTCCTTGGCCTGACTACCCGGGTCGATGCGGGGCCGGTCGTCGCCCTGTACGGCAATGGCGGGGGAATCGATCTCGTCCGGGCCGGGGCGATCCCGATGGGGACCCTGCGCGCGCCGCAGGCCCGGATCTTGCTGATGGCGGTTCTCGGGATGGAGACCGACCCGGCCCGGGTCCGCGGAGTCATCGACACCTTCGTCTACAGGCAGACCCAGCGTGAGAGCAAAAGAAAGGATCAATGATGCCAAAGCAGATTAGGGTGGCGTTCGGGATCGACGTGGACGCCGTGGCCGGATGGCTGGGCTCCTACGGGGGCCAAGACTCTCCCGACGATATCTCCCGGGGCATGTTCGCCGGCGAGGTGGGCGCTCCGCGGTTGCTGAAGTTGTTCGAAAAGTACGGCATACGGACCACTTGGTTCGTCCCCGGGCACTCCATCGAGACCTTCCCGGGTCTGGCCAAGAGCATCGTTGCGCACGGCCACGAGATCGGCCTGCACGGCTACTCGCACGAGAACCCGATCGCGATGACGCCCACCCAAGAGCGCGATGTCCTGGACCGGTGCATCGAGCTCATTGAGAACACGGCCGGGGTCCGCCCGTCCGGGTCGGTGGCGCCTTGGTGGGAGTTCTCGACGGTCACCGCGGAGCTTCTCCTTGAGCGAGGGATCAAGTACGACCACTCGCTTATGCACAATGACTTCAGTCCCTACTACGTCCGCGTCAAGGATTCCTGGACCAGTATCGACTACGACTTGCCCGCCGCGGAGTGGATGAAGCCGCTGGTACGCGGTGAGACGACGCAGCTGGTCGAGATCCCGGCGAACTGGTACCTCGACGACCTTCCGCCGATGATGTTTATCAAGGCCAGCCCCAACAGCCACGGCTTCGTCAGCCCACGTCACCTCGGAGAGATGTGGCAGGACCAGTTCGACTGGGTCTACCGCGAGATGGACTACGGCGTCTACACCATGACCATCCACCCCGATGTCTCTGGCCGGCCTCAGACCCTGCTGATGCTTGAGCGCCTCATCGAGCACTTCAACGGCCACGAAGGCGTGGTGTGGTCGACGTTCGACGAAATCGCTGACGACTTCATCGCGCGAAACCCGCACGTCGCCAGCACTCGCGAGTTAGCGGGGGTTTAGATGCTTATCAAAAACTCCCTCGTGCTTGATCTCACGACCACAGATCCTCGCGGCGCGGCCGCGAGCGACATCCGGGTCACCGGCAGCCGGATCACCGAGATCGGTGCCAATCTCACGCCGGCCGTGGGAGAGACCGTGGTAGACGCGGCCGGGAAGCTGGTGGCGCCCGGATTCGTCAACGCCCACCTGCATTCCCAGGAAGCGCTCTACAAAGGGCGGTACGACAACCTGCCCCTGGAACTCTGGATGCTCTACGCGTATCCGATTCTCGGTGCGTTGAAGCTCCCTCCCGAGCTGGTCTACCTCAGAACGATGCTGGTCGGCCTGGAGTCGATCCGCAACGGTGTCACCACCGTCGTGGACGACGTGATCGAAATGCCCTTCCAGGACCGGGGCCAGTTGGAGGCAGTGTTCCGGGCGTACGACGACCTGGGCCTACGCGCGAACGTGTCGGGCCACATCATGAATCGCCCGTTCATCGACACGCTCCCGTTCGGCCGGGAGATGGTTCCGGCCGAACTTGCCCGGCGGGTTGACGACGCCCCTTTGATCGCCACCAAGGAATACCTGGATTACTCCCGCGAGGCGTTCGCGAGGTTCCACCAGCCAAACGGTCGGCTGCGCTACATGCTGGCGCCCTCGGGGCCCCAGCGCTGCACCGACGACCTGCTGGCGGGGGCCGCTGACCTCGCCCGCGAGTACGACACGGCCCTGCACATCCACGTCGTGGAGACGAAGATGCAGGCGGAGACCGCCCGGCTGATGTATGGCCAGACGATGGCCGAGCACCTAGCCGCCGTGGGCGCGCTGGATCGGCACACCACGTTCGCGCACGGCGTCTGGCTCACCGAGGGGGACATCGCCCTGCTGGGCAGCACTGGTGCCTCGGTCGCGCACAATCCGCTCGCGAACCTGAAGCTCGGGGCGGGCGTGGCGCCGTACCGGATGCTGCTCGAAGCGGGGGTCACCGTAGGCCTGGGCAGCGATGGCCTGTGCAACGGGTCGGCGCGACTCCTCGACGTGGTCCGGCTCGCGGCACTACTGCACAACGTCGGCACGCCGGACTACAACCAGTGGCCGACCACGACGGAGATCCTGACCTCGGCCACCCTCGGTGGCGCCCGGAGCACGCTGGTCGACCAGACGACGGGCTCGATCGAGGTGGGTAAGGCGGCCGACTTGGTCATCTACGACCTGGCCAAGATTCCGTTCACCCCGCTTAACGACCTCCGCAACCATCTCGTCTACTCAGAAGACGGGTCATCCATCGAGACAGTCATCGTCGACGGCCGGGTAGTCCTGCGCGAGGGGAAGGTGCAGACCGTCGATGAGGTGGCGCTCCTTGCCGAGTTCAGAGAGCAGGCTCCGGCCATACTCGCCAAGCACGTCAACGTCGAACACGACAATGCCCAGTTTCACGCCCCGGTGACCGAGATTCACAAGTGGGCCTCTGCCCAGCCTGCGGAGGTAAATCGGTATACGCGCGGCCGGCAGGCATGGGCGCCCTATGGGCAGGATTCCGCAGTATTCCGCGTGTGAACCCATCAACCGCATCATGTTCGACGGCTCGGAGACTGGACTCAATTTAAGCCGGATACCTACCGGTGCTCCTGACCTCAACTGATCGAACAGCCATTCCCCGCATCATGCTACAGCCTCGAGAGAAGGTCGATATGACTCATATCGATGGCAGACCAGAACCGAAGCAACTGTCTCCGTGGTCAAAACATCCCATATCGCGTAGCGAGACTCGGCGTGGAAGCTTGCTGGCATTCCTCGCCATGACGTTCGCGATCTACGACTTCATCCTCTTCGGCACGATCCTCCCGGACATCCAGCAGCACTTCGGGTGGTCCGACTCAGAGGCGACGGCAATCAACACGGCGGTCTCGCTCGGCGGCGCCCTGGTACTCCTCGTCGGCGGCGGCCTGGTCGTGGACCGGATCGGGCGCCGTCTGGGGATGATGCTGACGATCGGGGGAACCGCACTAGGGTCGGCTCTCACCTCGATAGCGCCGGGCGCGATCCTGCTGGTCGTCTTTCGATCGATCTCAGGCATGGGGCTGGCCGAGCAAGGCGTCAACTCGACCTACCTCAACGAGGTGTACGCGCTCACCACAGACTCGAAGATTAAGAACCACCGCGGCTTCACGTACAGCATGGTGCAGAGCGGCTTCCCCGTCGGCAGCATACTCGCCGCCGCGTTCGCCGCGGCGCTGCTCCCGCTGGTCGGCTGGCGCTGGCTGTTCTTGGCCGCGACCTTCCCGGCCCTGCTGATTATCTTCATGCGTCGTGGACTGAGAGAGACTCCGCAATTCGAGGTCCAGAAGCGCATCCGGACGCTGCGTCGCAGTGGCAGCCATGCGCAGGCTGCGCAACTGGCGGCCGAGTACGGCATCGACGTGGACAACAAGAAGGTGCCGCTGATCGAGATCTTCCGTGGGCGTGCCCTACGGTCGACGATCGTGCTGAGCTTCGCGTGGATCACGAATTGGTTCGGCATCCTCACGTTCAGCATCCTCGGCACCTCGGTGCTTACCCTGGGTAAGCACATCAGCTTCACGCACGCTCTGATCTACACGGTCATCATTAACCTGGTCGGCTTCGTCGGGTACCTGTTCCACGGCTGGGCCGGCGACCGGTTCGGGCGCCGCAACGTGATCGGCATCGGCTGGGTGATCGCTGGCATCGTCTTCGCGATCATGCTGCTCGGCGTCACGGACTCCGCTGCCGTGGTGGCTCTGTATGCGATCGGGATGTTCTTCCTGATCGGGCCATATGCGGCGCTGCTGTTCTATAACGGCGAGTGCTACGAGACCCACTGCCGGGCGACCGGCGTCAATTTCCTCAACGCCACCAGCCAGATCGGCGCGGTCGTGGCCGGCTCGGTGCTGACCAGCCTGCTGGCCAGTGGTGTGGCCTGGAGCCACGCCGCGTTTTACGTTGGCGCCATCGGCGTCTTCGTATCCGGCTTCATCGTCTTCTTCTCGCGCAAAGAGCCTGAGGTCGCCGGCTGACTCTCCAATCGTCCGGAGCGGCGAGCTGAGTTCGCGCCGCTCCGGACGCGGAGCCATCAAGAGCAACGAAACACCGTCCAAGAAATGAGGAATCGCCAATGAACGACGTGACCAACAGCGACGAGTTCGTGCTGGAAGTGGGCGCTGCGCTGCTCCCCGAAGGTGAGCGGCAGCGAGTCGTCCGCGACGTATCGATCAGGGTGGTGGGTGATCGGATCGCGGAGATCACCCGGGGCGCGATCAGTACCAGCGCGCCCCGGCTGAGCCTCCCCGAACAGCTGCTCCTGCCCGGCTTCATCAGCAGCCACTGCCACGTGGCGAGCGGGGTGCCCACGCGA
>Ga0157369_10011564_pt1 | contig 10021 bp, 9 predicted proteins | sample C25metaG_FD_113461 | JGI IMG/M metagenome (GOLD analysis project Ga0157369, IMG submission 113461) | Corn rhizosphere microbial communities from Kellogg Biological Station, Michigan, USA - C2-5 metaG | ecosystem: Host-associated > Plants > Roots > Rhizosphere > Soil | place: USA: Michigan...
CGGCCAGCCCGAAGAACGCGGTGATGCCGCCCAGGTAGCGCGTGCCGCCGCTCTCGGTCTGCACTGCCACGGTGGCGGGCTTTCCGAGCAGCATCTTCGCGTCGATGCCGTTGCTGTTGCCGAGCAGGTCGACTTCGAAGTCGTAGAGCCGGCTCAATGCCTCGCGCCCCGCCAGCCGGTGAAACTGAAGCGCCTCTCCCAACGGCGTTTGAATGGTGACCCGGCGCGTCATGGCAAAGCCGGGCCATCGAAGATGGACATGGTGGTTCCTCCCTGATATCGCGGCCGCTTCAGTCGCAATCGGCCATTGGTTTTTGCGGAGTATGAAAGCGCTCGGGGTTTCCCCGGTGCCCGTTGCGAGATACGCCGCGGATTCGTGAATGAGTACACGTGCCTGTGTGCGCCTGCAAGCATTGGCAATCTGTGTGAGCCGAATGTGCGCGGGGCGGCAAGACGTGTCGCGTGCTCATGGTTTTCCCGAAGCTGGTGCATGTGCTCGTGCCGCATGCACCGCAATGTCGCTGGGCGCGCGCGAGGGGAACTATTTTTTAGTTCGCCCGTTGCGAAAAACGGTGCTTGGTGCGCGCGCACCGCACTCCTAGCATTCGCCTCGCTGCCTCACATGCCTTCGTCCGCATCGCAAGGCGGCACACAAGAGCCGAACGACTTCACCTCATCGCATCGAAGAAAAGGAATCCGACATGGCCAACCTCCGCGACCCGGGTCGCCGCAGCCTTCTCAAGACGTCGCTCATCGCGGGCGGGCTCTCCGCCGGCGGACTGCTCTCGGTCGACGCCTTCGCGCAGGGCAAGGCGCGCATCAACATGCAGCTGGGCTGGATCGTCGGCGGCAACCAGATCGGCGAAGTGGTCGCCAAGCGCATGGGCTTCTACGAGCAGGAGGGCATCGACTTCGCGATCCAGCCCGGCGGCCCGAACATCGACGGCGTGGCCATCATCGCCTCGGGCCGCTACGAGGTGGGGCAGGTGTCGTCGAGCCCGTCGATCATGCTGGCGGTGTCGCAGGGCCTGCCGATCAAGTGCTTCGCGGTGGGCGCGCAGAAGCACCCCTACACCTACTTCTCGCTCGCCAGGAACCCGGTGCGCAAGCCGGCCGACCTGATCGGCAAGCGCGTGGGCATTCCTTCGACGGCGGCCATTCTTCTGCGCGCGCTGCTGGCCAAGAACAAGATCGCCGAGAAAGACGTCAAGGTGGTCTCCATCGGCGCCGACATGTCGCCGCTGCTCACCGGCCAGGTCGACGTGGTGACGGGCTGGCTCACCAACATCACCGCCATCAAGGTGCTGGGCCCCGACATCGCCTCGCTCACGCAGTGGGACGCGGGCGTGCGCCTCTATGCGCTGCCTTACTACGCATCGACCAAGACGCTGGAGACGCAGCCCAAGGTCATCGAGGCCTTCCTGCGCGCCACCGCCAAGGGCTGGCATTACGTGCGCGCCAACCGCGATGCGTCGGTCGACATGCTGGTGAAGGAGTACCCGAACCTCAAGCGCGAGGACGAGCGCGTGGCGGTCGACGCGATGCTCGAATACGCCTTCGGCGGCCTCGCGCAGACGCAGGGCTGGGGCGCGATGGACCCGGCCGTGTGGCAGGAGCAGATCAACACCTACGCGGAGCTGGGCCAGTTCACCGCGCGCACGCCGAAGGTGGAAGACGTGATCTCGCTCGACGCGCTCAAGGCCACCGCCGCCGCGCGCGCCATGAAGGGCTGACGCGCCATGGCCGCCGTTCTCAGTACACCGCCCGCGATCGCCTGCCGCGACATCGGCGTGCGCTTCTTCACCGAGCGCCGCGACGTCACCGCCATCAAGAGCCTGGACCTCGACGTGGCGCAGGGCGAGTTCCTCACGCTGCTGGGCCCCTCGGGCTGCGGCAAGTCGACCTTCCTGCGCGTGGTGGCTGACCTGCTGCAGCCGAGCAAGGGCCGCATCGAGGTGCTGTCTTCCACGCCGCAGGCCGCGCGCAAGAACCGCGACATCGGCTTCGTGTTCCAGGACGCGGCGCTGCTGCCCTGGCGCACCGCACTGCAGAACGTGGAACTGCCGCTGCAGGTGGGCGGCGGCGCAAGCCGCAAGGGCCGCCGCTCGCCGCGGGAGCTGCTCGAGCTGGTGGGCCTGAAGGACCGCCTGAACGCCTTTCCGCACGAGATGTCGGGCGGCCAGCGCCAGCGCGTGTCGATTGCGCGCGCACTGGCCAGCGACCCCAAGATCCTGCTGATGGACGAGCCCTTCGGCGCGCTCGACGAGATCACGCGCGACAGGCTCAACGAAGAGATCCTGCGCGTGTGGCGCGAGACCGGCGTGACCATCCTCTTCGTCACCCACAGCATCCACGAGGCGGCCTTTCTCGGCCAGCGCGTGCTGATGCTGGCCGCCAACCCCGGCCGCGTGCGCGAGATCGTGCCGGTGGAGCTGCCCGCCGAACGCACGCTCGAAATGCGCGAGACCCCCGAGTTCGTCCGACTCACGAGCCACCTGCGGCGCGTGCTGGAAACCTGCTGAGGCCGAAGCCATGAATACCCGTTCCATCGATACGACCGTGCCCGGGGCGCCGGGCGCCATCGGCGCGCCGCCCTCGGCCGATCCCGAATACCTCGCCTGGGCCGCCGCGCGGCAGAAGCGCATCTGGCGCCGCCGCATCCTGCCGGCGCTGGGCATCGTCGGGCTCATCGCCCTGTGGTGGCTGGTGATCGTCGCGTTCGGCGTCAAGCCCTTCATTGCGCCCACGCCGTGGGCCGTGCTGGAAACGCTGTACGCCAAGCGCGACGTGCTGCTCGACAACCTGCTGCCCACAGCCTTCGAGGCGGCCGGCGGCTTCGTGCTGGGCAACCTCGCGGCCATCGCCGTTGCGACGGTCTTCGTGCACAACAAGACGCTGCAGGACATCTTCTTTCCGGTGGTGCTGATGTTCAACGCCGTGCCGCTGGTGGCCAAGGCGCCGGTGCTGGTGCTCATCATGGGCAACGGCATGGAGCCGAAGATCACCATCGCCGCGCTGGTGTGCTTCTTCCCCACGCTGGTGAACATGGTGCGCGGGCTGGAGTCGGTCAACCCGCAGGCGATGGAGCTGATGCGCGTGCTGTCGGCCAGCAAGACCGAGATCTTCTTCCGCCTGCGCCTGCTGAACGCGTTGCCCTACCTGTTCTCGGCCCTGCGCATCGCGGCGTCGATGTGCGTGATCGGCGCGGTGGTGGGCGAATGGGTGGGTGCCACGGTGGGCATCGGCGCCATGATTCTGCAGGCCACCTTCAACTTCGATTCGCCGCTGCTTTACGCCGCGATCGTGATGAGCGCAACGCTCTCGGGCCTGTTCTTCCTGCTCGTGACGCTGGCCGAACGCTGGGTCATCCGCTGGCAGCCGGAGGCCGCGCCCTGACCGTTCGGGCGCATTCCAAAAACACAACCAGACATTTCAACAGGAGATTTCTATGAGCCGTATTGGCGACTGGATGCAGGAGCCCGCGCACGACGTTCGCGTGGCAGCCGAATCGGACGTGGTGGTGGTCGGCGGCGGCCCCGCCGGGCAGGCCGCGGCATTGGCCGCCGCGCGCAACGGTGCGAGCGTGACGCTGCTGGAGCGCTACAACCACCTGGGCGGCCTGGCCTCGGGCGGCATGGTGCTGGTGCTGGACGACATGTGGGACAGCCACCAGCAGGAGATTTCGGTGCGCGGCATCTGCCTGGAAATGATCGAGCGCATGTCCGCGCTCGGCCTGGCCGAGTACCCGCGCCAGCAGGACTGGGGCACGCTGCCCGAATCGGTGCGCCGCTGGAAGCGCTGGGGCACCTACGACTTCCACAGCAAGGAGAAGCCGCACCCGATCTGCTTCGCTGCCGCCTTCGACCCCGATGCGTGGAAGCGCACGTCGCTGGAGATGGTGCTGCAGGCCGGCATCGACCTGCGGCTGCATTCGTGGTTCTCGCGCACGCTGGTGGAAGACGGCAAGGTCAGGGGCGTGGTCTGCGAAACCAAGGGCGGGCGCGAAGCCATCCTGGGCAAGGTGGTGATCGACACCACCGGCGACCTCGACGTGGCGGCATCGGCCGGCGCGCCGCACATCAGCGGCAGCTACATCGTGACGACGGTGTTCCGCCTCGGCGGCGTCGACACCGAGGAAGCCGAACGCTTCGAGCGCGAGGAGCCCGTGGCCTGGCAGGCGCTGGACCGCGAGATCAAGCACATGCTCGGCGGCGCCTGGGAAGCATGGTGGCTCAAGACGCCGCTGCCGGGCGTGGTGTGGTGCAACTGCCCGCACATGCCGGGGCTCGACGGCCTGAAGGTGAGCGACCTGACCCGCGCCGAGGTGCAGGGCCGCGCCACCATCCACAAGGTGATCGAGTTCGTGCGTGCCCATCTGCCGGGCTTCTCGAAGTGCGTGCTGATCGACATGGCACCGCAGACCGGCATCCGCCAGACCCGACTGCTCGAAGGCGCCTACGTGATGACCAAGGAAGACGTGGCCCAGCGCACGCGCTTCGAGGACAGCGTGGCGCGCGGGCGCGACTACTACTACCCCTACCGCACGCTGCTGCCGCGCAGCGTCGAGAACCTGCTGGTGGCCGGGCGCCACTACTCGGCCACCTCGGCGGCGCAGAAGATCTCGCGCGAGATTCCGCCCTGCATGGCGATGGGCGAAGCCACCGGCACCGCCGCGGCGCTGGCCCTGGACGCCGGCGTGACGGTGCGCGAGGTCGACATCGCGAAGCTGCAGAAGACGCTGCGCGCCCAGGGTGCCGACCCCGGCGACCAGAAGGGGCCGAACGCCGACGTGCCGGCCATCGCCCGTTCTTTCGCGAAGGAGGCCGCATGACGACCGCTGCCGATGCACTGCCGCTGGACGGCATCCGCGTGATCGACTTCACGCAGGTCATGATGGGCCCGGTCTGCACGCAGATGCTGGCCGACCACGGCGCCGACGTGATCAAGGTCGAGCGCAAGGGCGCGGGTGACCTGAGCCGCTCGACCTTCGCGCCGGTGGCGGGTGAAGACAACCCGATCTTCTGCAGCCTCAACCGCAACAAGCGCAGCGTGGAAATCGACCTGCGCGACGCGGCGCAGATGGAGCTGGTGAAGGCGCTGATCGCCGGCGCCGACGTGGTCACCAACAACTTCCGCGCCGGCGTGATGGAGCGGCTGGGCCTGGGCTACGAGGACTGCAAGCGGCTCAACCCGCGCATCATCTACGCGGTGGGCACCGGCTTCGGCGAGACCGGCCCCTATGCCCACAAGGGCGGCCAGGACGTGCTGGCCCAGGCGCTCACCGGCGTGATGGCGCGGCGCGCCGACGCCTCGGTGCCGGTGTCGATCTACCCCACGGCACTGGCCGACTACACCGCCGGCATGCACATGGTGCAGGGCATCCTGCTGGCGCTGCTGCAGCGCGAGCGCACGGGCGAGGGGCAGAAGATCTCCGTGTCGCTCTACAACTCCATGCTGGCCATGCAGATGCAGGAGGCGGCCATGGTGATGATGGAAGACTCCGAGGTGAACTGGGCCGCCATGCCGCTGTCGGGCGTGTTCGACACGCAGACCGGGCCGCTGGTGCTGGTGGGCGCTTTCAAGGCCAACCCGCTGCGCGACATCTGCACCGCGCTGGGCATCGAAGACCTGTCGCTCGATGCGCGCTACGCCACGCTGTCGGCGCAGTTCGAGAACAAGGCGGCGCTGCACGCGATCTTCCACGAGCGCTTTGCGAGCAACACGCGCGAGCACTGGCTCGCGAAGCTCGAGGAGCAGGACTTGCTCTCTGCCCCGGTGCGCGACATGCGCGAGGCGCTGGTCGATCCGCAGACGCTGCACAACGCGATGATCCTCGAGGGCGGTACGCCGTCGGGCCGTGCGCTGAAGTTCATTGCCAGCCCCATCCACATGTCGGGCGCCAGGGCCGGCCTGCGCCGTGCGCCGCCCAAGCTCGGGCAGCACACGGCCGAGGTGCTGGCCGAGGCCCGCGCGCTGATCGAGGAGGCCGATGCATGAGCGTGCTCTACGAAGTCATCGACCACGTCGCCACGGTCACCATCGACCGGCCGGATGTGCTCAACGCGGTCGACCTACCGACCGAGGCCGAATTGCAGCGCATCTGGAGCGACATCGAGTCGCGCAGCGACATCCGCGCCGTGGTGCTGACCGGCGCGGGCGAGCGTTCGTTCTGCGCGGGCGCCGACCTGAAGAACACCTCCAACCTCAAGGGCGTGGACTACTGGGCGGCGGCGCGGCCAGGCGGCTTCGGCGGCATCGCGCTGCGCGAGACGCTCGACGTGCCGGTGATCGCGCGCGTCAACGGCCTCGCGCTGGGCGGCGGCTTCGAGATGGTGCTGGGCTGCGACATCGTCGTGGCCTGCGAGGAGGCCAGCTTCGGCCTGCCCGAGCCATTGGTCGGACGGCTGCCGCTGGACGGCGGCATGCTGCTGCTGCAGCGCCAGATTCCCTACCGCCAGGCCATGGGCATGATGCTCACCGGCCAGCGCGTGAAGGCGCAGCGCGCGCTGGAAATGGGCCTGGTCAACGAGGTGGTGCCGCGCGCCGAGCTCGACACGGCCGTCAACCGCTGGGTGCAGCAGATGCTGGCCTGCGCGCCGCTGTCGCTCAAGGCCATCAAGCAGGTGGTGCGCCGCACCGGCACGCTGGCACCGGCCGAGGCGCACCGCATGCGGCTGCCGGCGCTGGTGGCGGCACTGCAGTCGCAGGATGCCGACGAGGGCGTGCTGGCCTTCCAGCAGAAGCGCAAGCCGCAGTGGCTGGGCCGCTAGGCCGGCCGCGTCAGCGAAGGTACGTGCCATGCCCCACGTCATCACCGGCGCCTGCATCGACATCAAGGACGGCGCGTGCGTCAAGTGCTGTCCGGTCGATTGCATCTACGAAGGCGAGCGCACTCTGTACATTCACCCGGATGAATGCATCGACTGCGGCATTTGCGTGTCCGCCTGCCCCACGCAGGCGATCTACGAAGACCTTCGGCTGCCGCCCGAAATGGCACATTTCACGGCCATCAACCGCGAGTTCTTCGCGGCCGGCGTCAGCGGGCTCGGCTCGCCCGGCGGGGCGGCCGACACCGGGCCGGTGGCCTGCGACCACCCCGGCATCGCCCTGGAGCGCGCGAGGCCGGCCGGATGAGGCCTGCGCGCGAGGGAGGGCCGGCTGATGCACGCCAGCATCCTCAAATACTTCATCGAAGTGGCGAGCTGCGGCTCGGTGCGCAAGGCTTCGGAGCGGCTCTACGTCGCGGCCAGCGCGGTCAACCGGCAGATCCACAAGCTGGAAGACGAGCTGGGCGTGGAGCTGTTCGACCGCATGCCCAACGGCCTGCGCCTGAACGCGGCCGGCGAGCGCCTGCTCAAGCACGCGCAGGAAACGCTGCACCAGTACCAGGTGATGCGCACCGAGCTCGACGCGCTCAAGGGCGAGCGCACCGGCCACGTGAAGGTGGCGGCCATGGACTCGTTCTTCGAGGAGCTGCTGCCTTCGGCGGTGGAAGACTTCCTGCAGGTGTTCCCGGCCGTCACGTACACCATCACCGCGGTGCAGCCGATGGACGTGCCCCAGATGGTGATGTCGGGCCAGGTCGACGTGGGCATGACCTTCGTGAGCCGGCTGCCCGGCGGCGTGGCGGCGGTGGCGCTGGCCAACCTGCCCATCGGCGTGGTGATGCCGCCGGGCCATCCGCTGGCCAACCACGCGCGCGTGTCGCTGAAGGAGTGCGCGCGCTACCCGTTCCTGCGATCGAGCTCGCACCCGGTCATCAGCGCCGCGCTGTCGCCCGAATTCGCTGCGTTCTGGGACGACATGGAGCCGGCCGCCACCTGCAATTCGACGCCCATGCTCAAGCGGCTGATCATGGCCGGCAAGGGCATCTCGTGCTTCTCGAAGATCGCCTTCATCGAAGACCTGAAGCGCGGCGACCTGATCTGGCGGCCTTTCGAGCTGCCGGCGCTCGACCAGCTGCAGGTCGGCATCGTGGTGCCGTCGCAGCGGGTGCTGCCGCACGTGACGCAGAACTTCGTCGGCCGCATGGCGCGCCGGCTGACCCAGCTGGAGATCGCAGCCGCCGCCGTGTGAACGCGGGTGGCGGGTGCGCCCGTTTTTCAACCCAAGGAGACACGACGACATGAACGATCTGAAGGACAAGGCGGTACTGGTCACGGGCGCGAGCACGGGCATCGGCGCGGCGGTGGCGCGCGCGCTGGGGCAGGCCGGCGCGCGGGTGGCGGTGCACTACCGGGGCAGCGCCGACGAGGCGCGCAACGTGGCGCGCGACATCGAGGCCGCCGGCGGCCGCGCGCTGCTGGTGCAGGCCGACGTGAGCGACACCGCCGCCGTCGACCGCATGGTGAAGACGGTGCATGCCGAGTTCGACCGCATCGACGTGCTGGTCAACAACGCGGGCGGCTTCGTGAAGCGCTCGCCCATCGTGGATGCGGACGACGACTACATCGACGCGGTGTTCCGCCTCAATGCGCGCTCGGTGGTGGCGGTGAGCCGCCGCGTGATTCCGCTGATGGCCGCCGGTGGCGGCGGCGCGATCATCAACGTGACCACGCAGGCCGCGCGCACCGGCGGCGGGCCGGGCGCGGGGCTCTACGCGGCGTGCAAGGGCTTCGTGTCGACCATCACGCGCACCATGGCCAAGGAACTGGTGAAGGAGAAGATCCGCGTCAATGCGGTGGCGCCGGGCGTGATCGAGACGCCTTTTCACGACGGGCATTCGAGCCCCGAGGTGCTGAAGAACTTTGCCAATGCCATTCCCATGGGGCGGCTGGGCACGGCCCAAGAGTGCGTCGGCGCCTTCCTGTTCCTGGCGAGCGAGGCGGCCAGCGGTTATGTGACCGGGCAGGTCATCGAGGTCAACGGCGGGCAGGTGATGCCCTGACGGCCGTGCGCGCCGCTCAGCTCAGGTCGACGTAGCCGCCCAGCTTGCCGCAGTGCAGGCAGCCGAACACGAACACCGCGAAGCTGCGCTCGCGCGAGGGCGTGTCGAGCAGCCATTGCCAGCCTTCGCCGGCGTCGAGGTGCGCGTCGTCGCAGGTCTCGCGCACGAAGTCGGCGGCCGGCTCCGACGCCAGCAGCGCGCGGTCGACGTGCTCGATCTCGCCGAGGAAGCGGCCCGCGTCGTTGCAGTGTGCCCACCACCGCTCCTGCTGCCAACTGAAGAAACTGGGCGTGCGTTGCGACACTTCTTCGATGACGCGCATCGGCAGCTCGACCTCGCCCATGCCCACGCCGGCCGCGTCGTTGAATTCCCCGTCGAACTTCGCCGCGGCCGAGCCGTCGGCGATGCACCAAGGGCAGAAGTGCGATTCGTCGCCGATGGCGTAGAAGCTGCCGTCGTAGATGTAGCCGGTGGCCTGGCCGCAGCACTGGCAGGTTTCGCCGGACGTGCGCATCACGCCCGCTTCGAACGGATCGGCGTAGTAGCGGAACACGGGCAGTGCACGCGCGGGGTCGGGCTGCACGGCCTCCGGCACGCGGGCCTGGTCGATGGCCGCCTGCAGGTCGCAGGCATACGGCGCAGCAAATTCACCGGTGTGCACGTCGAACAGCAGGATGTCTTCGGCGATGTTGCCGCTCGCGGGGTCGCGGCGCACGAAGAGCTGGCGGTACATCGAGTAGTCGTGCGCAATGCTGATGCCGTCGCGCGGAAAGCGCGCGTCCTGCAGCGCGAGCCGTGTGTAGTGGAGAACATCTTCGGCGGTGCGCTTCATCTGCTTGCGGTCGCTGCTGTCGAAGACCGGATGCAGCTGCCACTCGGCATCGCGTTTGCGCGGATCGCCGAAGCTGCCGCCGTTGGACGCGGCATATCGGCCTCGCAGGATCGGGGGCAGGGTGGCGCCCAGTTTTTCTTCGAGCGCGCGCAGTGCGCTTTCGGGTGCGGGTGGGGGCCGAGTGTGTCGATTCATGGAGAGGAATGAAGGACCGGGTTGCAGTATGCCGAACACCGTGCGGCCGTTCGAACGCCTTCTAGAATCGTCCTCGCATTTCTTCTTGCGGCCGCATGCGGCTCGCC
>Ga0157369_10011565_pt1 | contig 10019 bp, 5 predicted proteins | sample C25metaG_FD_113461 | JGI IMG/M metagenome (GOLD analysis project Ga0157369, IMG submission 113461) | Corn rhizosphere microbial communities from Kellogg Biological Station, Michigan, USA - C2-5 metaG | ecosystem: Host-associated > Plants > Roots > Rhizosphere > Soil | place: USA: Michigan...
ATGGCGTCGGCCGGGTACTCACTCCTGCAGGCGACACCGGCCGGTGAGACGGCGACCGGCTGGATCGGCGCCTGGGTGCGCACTGATGAGACCGAGTTCGACCTCGTCTACGACCGCCCGGAGGGCAAGGTCATCGGCGGCAGCAAGAGCGGCGAGGTCGTTCCGCCGAGCCGCGACATCATCCCGCTCATCCCGAAGGCCTGATCGGGATTCGAGCTTGGGCGGCCGTTCGGGGATCAAGCCGACGAGCGGAGTCGCTCCGGGAACACAGTGGAGGGCGGGTTGTCGACAACCCGCCCTCCGCTGCACCAGCTGATGCGTCTACGCGTTCCGCTCAGCGACTGCTGCGGCTCGCGACCGCCGGCGCGTCTCCGCGAGCACCGCGGCGCCGACACCGAACAGGAGCAGTGCACCGAGGGTGAGTCCGGTGAGCGCGCCGCTTTCGAAGCCGGTCTTCGCGAGGTCACCGGTGGTCGCACCGGGTGCCGGGGCGACCGTTCCCGGAGCGGGCGACTGGGAGGGCTCCGGGGTCGGTGTGGGATCCGGGGTCGGGTCCGGGTCCGGCGTGACGATCGTGCTGCTCAGCTCGGCGGACACGGAGGCGCTGCTGTCGACGTCGACGCCGTCAGGACCGGTCCCGCGCGCGGTCGCCACGTTCGTGACCGACCCGAGCTCGATGTCCGCCGCCGTGATGGCGTACCCGGTCGTGACGCGGACCTGCTCACCCGGAGCGAGGACGCCCGCTGCGCCCGGCCACTCGATGGCGAACTCGGAGAGTTCCGGGAGCGACGCGGTGATCGCTATGCCGGTGAGGGTCCGCGTGCCGGTGTTCGCCGCGATGATGGCGTAGCCGATGGGGTCTCCGACCGCCGCCGGTTCGCCGACGGACGTGGTGTCCGCCGTGATGGCCACACTGATCTCGTTCAGTCCGTCGATCGGGAGGGTGGCTGCCGCTTCGTTCGAGACCACCGGCGAGGTCGCCGCGGCTCCAGTGGCGGTGGCGGAGCTGTCGAGGCGCATGGCATCGATGTCGGTCTGCGTCAGCGTGCTCGTCGCCGTCGCCGTCGCGACCTGTCCCGGCGCGAGGACGCGCTCGGCCGCGGGCCAGTCGAAGCTGAATCCGAAGAGGCCGGGAGTGGTGTCGGTGATCGAGACGTCGGAGACCGTCGCCGTGCCGGTGTTCCGGAGGGTGTACGTGTGCGTCACCGTGTCGCCGGGCGCGGGGTGGGTGCCGGTCTCCTCGAGCGCCATGGACTGCTCGAGTTCGAGCGACCCGACCGTCGCGACCGAGCGCTGGGTGATCCGCCCCGAGAATGCGGAGTACGAGCCGATGCCGAGGTCGCGGACCGTCCATGCGAGGGAGTTGTTGCCGACCGCTGCGAACGTCCAGGTGTTGCTCGCGGAGTCGTACTGCGCGGTGGCCGAGGTGACGGGCGCCGGGGTTCCGTCGAGTGACCGGATCGGGTTCTCCTGTGGTGCGCCGACGGCGATCTCGGGGAGCGTGATCACCTGGCGGTCCAGGCGGACGTAGTTCGTCGCGACCAGGCCGGCGAGCGGTGCGATGGAGGAGATGCGGTTCCCGGACAACTCGAGGGTCTCGATGTGGACCAGTTCGCGGAGCGGCGTGACGTCCTCGATCAGGTTGTCGTTGATCGTGAGCACCTGGAGCGCGGTGAGCGGGATGAAGGGCGAGAGGTCGGTGATCCGGTTGTCGTCGAGCGCCAGGGAGGTCAACCTCGTCAGGGTGCTCAACGGGCCGGCGTCGGACACGCGGTTGAGTTGCAGGTTCAGGGTGCGGAGGTTCGTGAGGCCTTGGATCGGCGTGACGTCCTCGATCTGGTTGGAGAGCAGGTTCAGGTGCTGCAGTCTCGTCAAGCTCGCCACCGGCGAGACGTCGGAGATCTGGTTGGACGCCGCCTCGAGCGAGTGCAGTGCGGTGAGTGTCGACAGCGGTGCCAGCGTGGTCAGCCGATTGCCCTTGACGGAGAGGGCTTCCAAGCCGGAGAGACCGCTGAGGGGGCTCAGATCGCTGGCTCCGACGTCGTTGAGTCCGAGGCTCGTGAGGTTCACCATCGAGGCGAGCGGCGACAGCTCGGTCAGTGGCGAGGACTGGATGTTGAGCGATGTGAGCTGCGTCATCCCGGCGATGACCGACAGGTCGAGACTCGATGCTCCGGTGAGCGACAGGCTCGTGAGCGATGCGAGGGACGCGAGCGGCTCGACGCCGGCGGAGAGCGGTGCGCGGGTGAGTGAGAGTGACGTGAGGTTGGTGAGTGACTCGATGCCGACAAGCGACTGGACGGTCGTGCCGCAGCGGAGTGTGGTCACCGTGGCAGCCTGCTCCTCGGATATGGGCGTCCCGGATGGGAGCCCGAGCGCCTGTTGGACGCAGTAGTTGAGGTTGGCATCGGCGAACGTGACGTCTGCGGCATGCGCTGGCGTGGCATTGGCGATCGCCGCGACGGCGCCGATCGCCAGCGCGGCGATGGAGCGGAGCACGGGCGCCCGTCTCCGCGGCGGAGCGGCACCGACGCCTGGGTCGGGTTGGACGAGTGAGGGAGGGGTCATGAGATTCCTTCGATGGGGGAGCTGGTCGAAGACCATGGCTCTCGCCACGGCGCGGACGGACTTCCGGCGAACGGAGCTCAGCTCACGATGAAGGATCAGTATATCAGTCTGATATGAGAGATATGTTAAGCGTGCATGTCTTGTGCGACGATGGTCGCCACCCTCCCCCGTCCCACCTGCTCACGGGAGGACGATCACCCCGCCCGTCGTGTCGGCGATCAGTGCCGCGAGGCCCGCCTGGATGGCGTCGCCCGCATGCGCGGCGACCCCCGGCAAGCCGTTCGGCACCGCGCGTGGCTCGTCGGCACGTCGCGCGGTCGCACCCGGCCAGACCACCGCGGTGACGTTCGCCGTCGGCTCCGGCAATTGTGCGCCGATGATGAGGAACTGCTGCCCGAGATTGGACGCCGAGGAGCGGTCGGCGACGTCGAGCAGCTCCAGGCCGAGCACGACCACGAGGTCGGGGGAGCCGGCGAGCACGTCCGTGAGGGGATCTCCCGTGTCGGCGCCACCGGGAGGCACCACCGTCCTGCTGACGGCCGCGCCGGTTCGCGCGCCGATGGCGTCCACCGCGGCGTCGATCTCGGGGTCGGTGCCCTGGGCCACTGCGGTCACGACGGCGACCGTGAACCCCTCCGGTGCGACGGCGTCGGCCCATGAGGCGGGCTCGGGCGTGCTCGTCGCGCCCGGCACCGACGGCGCAGCGTCGGTCCGACCGGTCGGCGCCGTCAGGACCCCGTCGGTTCCACCGGTGCCGGAGCACCCGGTCAGTGCGAGTGCGAGCGCGAAGACGGCTGCGGAGTGGAAGCGGGCGACGCGCGATGGGCGCGTGCGGGTGGACGACATGTGGGATCCGATCGTGCAGGCGATGACGAGATGACCGACCGGGGCCGGACGCGGAAGCAGAGGTGCCCCGCCGTCGGGTCGCGGACGACCATGGACGACGGGGCACCCGCCCGAGGTCAGCCCTCGCGACGCGCGAGGGCCCGACGCTGCAGCAGCGTCAGCGCGCCGCCCAACAGGAGCATGAACGCGATCGCGACGATCCCGCTGATCTCCGCGCCCGTGTTCGCGAGCGGGTCGGAGCCGGACGCGACCGGCGTCGGGGATCCTGGACCCGTCCCGCTGCCGGCGCCCGGTGTGCCGGGAACGGCGGGGGCAGCGGTGACCGTGACCGAGCGGCTCGCCGTCGCCGTGTTGCCGGCGGCATCGGACACCGCGTAGCTCAGGGCGTAGGTGCCCGGCGTCATCGTGTCGACCGATCCTGAGACGGTGATCGCCGCGGTCAGGTCGCCGTCGCGCGTATCCGTCGCCGTGACGCCGGCGAGCGCGTCGAACGCAGCGCCCTGCTCCACCGTGGTCTCGGTCTCAGGCAGCACGAGCTGCGGCGCGACGGTGTCCTCGCGCTGCAGGGTCACCTCGTCCACGACGCTGTTCACCGCCGCCCGGGCCGCACTGTTGGCCTCGCTCCGGAGCGTCGTGATCGTGATGGAGTCGTCGGTCACCCGGATGTTCGAGTAGTTGCGCGTGTACTCCTGGTTGATGACCGAGGCGAACCAGGCGTCGGGCGCCTTGACGTCGTAGTACTTCGACCCGCTCGCGGAGTTGGCGGTGACGTAGAGGACCTCGCCTGGGCCCGCGGTGACGGTGCCCTGTGCGGCGGTCTCGTCCGGGTTCGCGAGCTCGCCGTCCTTGATGAGGTAGCTGCGCGTGTAGCTGTGGTCGTGTCCCTGGAGGACGAGGTCGACGCCGAGGTCGGAGATGATCGACGGCAGCTTCGCCCGCATGTCCACGATCTGCGTGTCGTTCGTGTGCGCCGCCACCGAGTAGATCGAGTGGTGGAACGCGAGCACCTTCCACTTCGCGGACGCACCCTGCTCGGCGACGACCTGCTCGAGGAACGCGGCGTGCGAGTCGTAGTCGCTGCTGTTCGAATTGATCACCATGAACAGGACGTCCTTGTAGGAGAACCAGTAGTCGCCGCCCGAGGAGGTACCGGAGGTCGCCGCGCCGGCGGTGGGGTCCAGGTTCGGCACGTTGTAGTGCTGCTCGTAGGCCTTCGAGCCGACGTCGTGGTTGCCGTTGACGGGCACGAGCGGCATGGTGCGGAGCTGCTCGGGGGCGAGGAAGGCGTTGTAGTGGTCCTCGTTGCCGGCGCGCTCGACCTGGTCACCCGCTGAGAACAGCAGTTCCGCATCGGGGTAGGCGGCCTGTGCGACGTCCAGGGTGTCGGCCCAGCCGGCCTGGTCGTTCGCCACGTTCCCGGAGGCTCCGATCTGCGGGTCTCCGACGAAGAGGAAGTCGTAGTCGCCGGAGAAGGACTTGGTCGTGAACGCCGAGACCTCCGACCAGCCGTTGTCGTCACTGCCGACCCGGTAGACGTAACCGGTGCTCTCAGCGAGTCCCGTGATCGTCGCGAAGCGGTTGAACTCACCACTCGTCGTGACGCCGCCGACACCCGGCACGTTCACCGCCGACGCCTCGGGGAAGGCGTCACCGGTCATCGCGGACGCCGGTGCGACCTGAGCGACCTGGGCGACATCGCGGTCGCTGTACCAGGTGATGCCGCGTTCGCTCTCATCGGCGCCGATCGTGAGGACGACGTCGGAGATCGACACGGGTTCGTCGGCTGCGACCGGGGCGAGCGAGGTCAGGTCGAAGTAGATGTCCGAGCTCGTGGCCCGGTCCTGGTAGAGCGCGACCGCGACGGTGTTCTCGCCGGCGACGAGTGCGCTCGCCGGGACGGTGAACGTGGAGGTGAGCGGATCGCCGTTGCTGGCGCCGGCGTACATCTGGTTGCGTGACGCCTCCGGCGCCGCCTCGACCTGCTCGTCGACGAAGCCGGCGACCTTGGTGCCGTTCACGAAGACCTGCACGGCGTCGTCGTACACGATGCTGCCTTGGAGGCTGTCGAGTCCGTCGAGCTGCTCACCGGTCAACTCGAAGTCCGAACGGAAATGATACGTCGGCACATCGGGTGCCGCGCTGCCGTCGATGTACTGGTTGAGCAGGGTCTTCGCGGTGTACGGGCCGATGCCGGTCGCGCGACCGTTCTTCGCGCCGAAGCTGCCGTTCGCGGTCTTCCATGCGCTGTCGTCGAAGCCGCCCTGCGTCCAGACCAGGCGATCGGCGGAACCGGCGGCCGGGTCGCTCGCGTCGTCGGAGTAGCTCCAGACGGTCGACGCGGTGTCGAGGAAGGTGTCGGGGTACGAGGCCGCCTGCGCCGGTGCGGCGGCGGTGGTGCCGACGCCCACGAGGAGCACGAGCGCTCCGAGGGTGCCGCCGGCGAGTCGCGTCGCGCGGTGTCGCGAGCGGTGGCGCGTGTCAGTCGCGCCGATGATGTCGTTCACGCAGATCTCCAGTGTTCTTCCGAGGTGCAGGCATCGCCCGCACCGCCGAGCGAATCGCAACGCTCGGCAGCCGATCACGGTACGGAGACCGGATGAATGCGCGGTTGCGGGCGGGCGACCCTGCGGTGACCGCGCGGTGACCCCGACCGTCAGGTGTCGTCGACTCTGCCGTCAACCCCGGGTGGATCCGCTGATATTCGGTACGCTGATGGCATAGCATTCGCCGACGAAGGAGATCCCGCATGCCCGTGCCCTCAGCCAACCCGCCCGTCGAGCGTCGGTCACTTCGCGAGGTCGCGGTCGAACGCATCCGCACGGCCATCTTCGACGGCACCCTCGAGCCAGGTGAGCACCTCAACGACGGCGAACTCCAGTCGTGGCTCGGGATCTCCCGCACGCCGATCCGCGAGGCCCTCAACGACCTCGCCCGCGTCGGCCTCATCGAGATGGCCGCACAGCGGTACACCCGCGTCGCCCTGCCCGACCCGGCACAGCGCACCGAGGTCATGCAGACGCTGGGCGCGATGCTCGGCGGTGTCGTCCGCGTCACCGTGCCCGGTCTCGGCGCGACGCAGAAGAAGGCGCTCGTCCGCGCGATCAACCAGGTGATCGTGGTCGTCGAGCAGCGAGACATGGCCGAGCACGGGCGACTCAGTTGGGAGCTCTTCGACGCGTTCATCGCCGCATGCCCGAACGCCACGCTCGTCGCGGCGACGAAGGACATCATCGACGGCCTCACCTACCGGTCCTCCGCGACCCGCACCGAGGAGAACACGGACTGGGCGGCCAAGGAGCAGGGCTATCCGGAGCTCCGTGAGGCGGTCGAGGCCGGTGACGCGATCGCCGCCGAACTGGCGGTCGAGAACATCTTCCGCCTCTCCACGCAGCTGTAGCCCCCTTTCGTCGGCCACCCTCCGACAGGCGGATCCTGAGCTTGTCGAAGGGCCGGGACCCGCGTCCGGTCACTGAGCCGACCTCCGGTCTCTGAGCCGAATTCCGGTCACTGAGCCGAATTCCGGTCACTGAGCCTGTCGAAGTGCCACCGCCCGCCCGGCGAACCCGACGAGGACGACGCCGCCGCCCACGAGCACCGACGTCGGCGGCAGCGTGAACATGAGGACGACGCAACCGACGGCGCCGAACACACTGACCGCGCGAGGGTACCGTCGGTGCTCGCGCGTCTGGCGGAACGCCGCGACGTTGGCGACCACGTAGTAGAGCAGCACGCCGAACGAGGAGAACCCGATCGCGCTCCGGAGGTCGATGAGCAGGACGAGGACGATGACGACCGCGCCGACGAGCAGCTCCGCCCGGTAGGGGGTCGCGAAGCGCGGGTGCACCGCGTCGAGCACCCGGGGCAGGTCGCCGGTCCTCGCCATCGCGAAGGCGGTCCGTCCGATGCCTGCGAACACGGCGAGGAGCGCCCCCAGACAGGCCGCCGCCGCACCGAGTCGCACCAGCGTCGCAGCCCAGGGCCACCCGTTCGTCTCCACCACCGCGGCCAAGGGGCGCGCACTGGACGCGAGACCGTCTGCGCCGAGCGTGAGCAGCGACACGACCGCGACGGCCGCGTAGACGATCACCGCGACGGCGAACGCGATCCCGATGGCGCGCGGGATCGTCTTGGCCGGGTCGCGGACCTCCTCGCCGAGGGTCGCGATCCGCGCATACCCGGCGAAAGCGAAGAACAGCAACCCCGCGGACTGCAGCACGGCGAGCGGGCCGGCGTCGAACCCGAGCGACGCGAGCCCCGTCGAACCGGCGTCCGGTCCGACGAGGCCTGAGCCGACGACCACGGCGAGGACCAGGAGGACGGCCACCACGATCACCCGGGTCGCGGTCGCGGTGCGGGTGACCCCGAGGCAGTTGGTCACGACCACGAGGGCGACCGCGAGCGCGGCGACCGGACGACTCCACTCGGCCGGTGCAGCGTACGCGGCGAAGGCGACCGCCATGGCTGCGGCGCTCGCCGTCTTGCCCACCACGAAGCTCCATCCGGCGGCGAAGCCCCACCACGGCCCGATGAGTTCGCGGCCGTACAGGTAGGTGCCGCCGGCCGAGGGGAGTTGTGCGGCGAGTTGCGCGGAGGACATCGCGTTGCAGCAGGCGACGACCGCGGCGATCATGAGCCCGATGAGGAGTCCTGCGCCGGCGACCTCCGCCGCCGGCTGGAACACCGCGAAGACGCCGGCGCCCATCATCGACCCCAGGCCGATGAACACCGCGGCGCTCGTGCCCAGGCGTCGCTGCAGTCGGGGATCGCTCACCCGATCACGGTAGTGCCGTCAGGTGAACAGCGGGGTCCGGTCACCGACCTCGGCGGACGACGGTCTGCCGCAGCACGCGCAACAGGCCCAGGAAGCCGAGGAACCCGATGAACGCCGCGATCAGGTCGAACACCCGGAGGCCGCCGGGGAGGACCGGGCCGGCACCGGTGACGACGAGGACGACGGCGATCACGAGGGCGGCGATCGAGATCAGGGTTCCCACGATCTCCGCGGTCACACCCTCCACGAGCCCCTTCGCCGGTTCATCGGCGAAGCCCTTCAGCGTCACGCCGACCGTCCCGTCCTCGAGGCCGGACAGCAGCGAGTCGAGTCGGCGCGGGAGGTTGCGGGCCAAGGCGGCGGTGACGGCGGCCTGCGCCTGCAGGGTGACCGCCGTCTGCCGGATGGACTGCGAGCGGCGGAGCAGGCGCGGGACCATCGGGAGGGCCTGTTCGAACATGTCGAAGTCGGGGTCGAGCGCTTTGAGGCACCCTTCGAGGGTCGCGAAACTGCGGAACGCGGCGGCGAGGTCGCCGGGGAGCGCGATGTGGTGCTGCCGGATGACGTCGAGGAGTCGGCTGAAGATCGAGCCGTCGCCACCCGGGCGGTGACGTTCGGTCGTGATCACGATGCCCACGTCGTGGCGCAGGGCGTCGAGGTCGGCGTCCTCGGGCAGGTCCACGATGAGCAGGAGGGCGTCGGTCGCCGCGATGTCGTCCTCGCTGACGGTGGCGAGCATCACCGCGGTGAGTCGCTGCCGCTGGCTGCGCTCGATGACGCCGACGGCCCCGAAGTCGATCAGCCCGAGCGATCCGTCCTCGCGGAGGATGACGTTGCCCGGGTGGAGGTCGGCGTGGAAGACCCCGTGCACGAGGATCTGTTCGAGCACGACCTCCATGAGGCCGGTCGCGAGGGTCTCGCGTTCCTCCTTGGGGATGGTCGCGATGCGGTCCCGCGCTCGACTGAGCGGTAGCCCGTCGACGAGGTCCATGGTGAGCAGGCGGGCGCCGGAGGCCGCCGGATAGACGCGTGGGACCGTGATCCGGACGCCTTCGTCGCGCTCCTCGCGACGCTTCAAGGTGCTGCGGATCATCTCCACGTTGCGGGCTTCGATCCGGTAGTCGAGTTCTTCGAGCAGCGTCGAGGTGAAGGCGCGTGCCACGGAGGCGAGGCGGAGGTCCTGCCCGAACTTGGTGTGCGTCTCGGCGCGCTCGGCGAGGCGGACGACGATGTCGGCGTCTGCCTCGACCTGCACGCGGGCGGCCGGTCGCTGGACCTTCACGACCACGGGGGTGCCGTCGAGCAGCTCGGCGGTGTGCACCTGGGCGACGGACGCGGCCGCGAGCGGCTCGGAGTCGATCGACGCGAACACGGTGTCGATCGGTGCGCCGAGTTCGGTCTCGATGACGACCTGGACCTCGTGCCACGGGAGGGTGGTCGCCTCGGACTGCAGCGACGCGAGGGCGCTGAGGTACGGCTCGGGTACGAGGTCCCGTCTCGTGGAGAGCACCTGTCCGAGCTTCACGAAGGTGACGCCGGAGTCGTTGATCGTGGCGATGATCGCGTTGGCACGCTGCTCGCTCGTGGTGAGTTCGAGCTGGACGCGGGATCGGCCGTGCACGAGCCAGCCCGCGCCGTGTCGGGATGCGATGGCGAGGATCTGCAGGTATCGCCTCGTCCGTCGCCGTCGTCTGATCGCGGAGCGGACGACGTCGATCGGGTTCATCAGCGGCCGAGTCGGGATGATGACCTCGATGGCGACGAGGACACCGAGCCCGAGGGCGAAGATCCAGCCGATCGCGAGGAGGGCGACGGCGATCGCCGCGAAGGCCGC
>Ga0157369_10011566_pt1 | contig 10019 bp, 9 predicted proteins | sample C25metaG_FD_113461 | JGI IMG/M metagenome (GOLD analysis project Ga0157369, IMG submission 113461) | Corn rhizosphere microbial communities from Kellogg Biological Station, Michigan, USA - C2-5 metaG | ecosystem: Host-associated > Plants > Roots > Rhizosphere > Soil | place: USA: Michigan...
CGTCGCGTTGTAGCCGATCGCGTCCAGGTCGGAGATCATCTGCTGGACGAGCGACTTGCCGACCTCGTCGTTGGTTCCGTTGACGACGACCTTCATGCCCTTGGTACCGGACTTGGCCACGAGGTCCTTGGCCTTGGCGAGGTTGGGGCCGGTCCACGAACTGGTCGAGGAACCCGCGGTGTAAGGGCAGTACGCCGAGTAACCGGGGAAGTTAGGCGGCAGGATCTGACAGGTCGGCACGGCCAGCGACGGGCCGCCGGCGATCTTCACGTACGCGGTGCGGTTGGCCGCGTAGTTGATGGCCTGCCGCGCGAGGACGTTGTTGAACGGCGGCCGGGACGCGTTGAGCGCGAAGTACCAGTCAGCGGTCAGCGTGTTCACGTGCACCTGGCTGGCGTACTTAGGGGCATTCAGCTCCGACAGCCGGTCCGACGGGATCTGGTCGCCGTCGAATACCTCGTTGGCCTGGCCGTTCTCGACCTGGGTGATCTCCGCGGAGACTTGCAGGCCGTACTTCTCGATGATCGAGTCGGGATTGCCTGCGGGCTGCGCCTCCGGGTTCCACACCTTGAAGTACGGGTTGCGGACGAGGACCGCCTCCGTGTTCGGGCTGTAAGACTTCCACATGTACGGCCCGGTGCCGGGCGGTACGTTGTTGCCGGTCATCTTCATCGAGGTGCCGGACGGCACGGCGTAGGCGAACGGCAGCGCGAGCTGGTCGAGGAGCTCGGGGTCGGGCTTGGTCAGGTTGATGGTCAGCGTGTAGTTCTTGTCGTCCGCGACGACGCCGCCCTTGGACAGGTCGCACTTCGTCGGCTTGCACGCGGACGCGCCGACGATGCCGGCATAGAACGAGGTCGGTCCGGGCACGGTGAACTGCCGCTCGAACGTCGTGACGAAGTCGCTCGGCTTGAGTGTCTGGCCGTTGGAGAACTTGATGCCCTTGCGGATCTGGAAGGTGTAGGTCTTTCCGTCGTTGGTCGGCGTGGGGAGCGAGACCGCCAGGTCAGGCACGATCTTGGTGCCCGCGACGCCGCCTACCTTCGCGAAGGAGGTAAGGCCGTCGTGGGAGTCGATGAGGAGCTGCCATTCCTCAAGGGTGTAGTTCTGGGCGGGGTCGGCCTGGCCGAAGGCGGAGTTGGCGAGGATCGTGAAAGTCCCGCCCGGGTGAGCAGTCGCCGCCGCCGAGACTGAGGCGGATCCGGATGAGGACGCCGCGGGGCTCGATGAGCCGCTAGAGCTGGAACTGCACGCTGTGACCACTGAGGCCGCTAGGAGCGCCGCCCCCAGGGCAAAGGGCCCTTTTCGTCGGGTCATCCGGAATCCTCCACAGTTGCACGAAAAAACGCTTATGTGGAGCATGCGTCAGACGGGGTACTTCCGCCATTCCGGATAGGTTACGGAATGATTTCATACGTCACAATCGTGTTCCATCGTTCGCTGCCGCAAGAACAGTGGCACTTGTAGTCAACTGTGACAGAAGTGGTTTAATACCATGTTTGGGGTTAATGTCCTCTAGTGTGAAACCTTCGTGATCTTCGTTTCGCGGCCTGAGGTGCCGGGCTGGGACCGCTTTCTGGCGGCGGCCGCCGAAAGCCGGCCAGAGACGCGAGAGGCTCCGTGCTCAGACGGTCCAGTCGACCGGGTAGTTGACGATCGGGATGAAGGTGACCCCGGCCTTCTCCGCGTCGGCACGTGCGTTAACGATCATCTCCTTGAGTTGCCCCATCTGGCTGGCGTGCTTATCGGAGTCCCAGATGCTGACATGGACCATCGAGCCGTCGGGGGAGGCGCCGGCGTAGTAGCTGATGAGGCCAGGCAGTTTCGAGATGGCCGGGACCAGGTAGCGGCTGGTCGCCATGGTCATCTCCTGCACTTCGGCGAACCGGCTGGGGTCGAAGTTGCCGCGGGAAACGCGCACGACTGCGCCGTCGGGCAAGGGGATAGTGGTCAAGATCGCCGCCTCTCAGTGGCTATTATATTTCGATAGGGAACCATAACAGAATGTCTCCCAAGGAGGCTATCCGTTGACAGGCACCGGGAAACGGCCGGCGGGGCGCCCCAGGAACGCGGCGCTGGACGGGGCCATCCTGGCCGCCGCCGAACGGCAGCTCGGCGAGCGTGGTTACGCCCGGATGTCCCTGGAGTCAATCGCCGCGGCTGCGGGTACGACGGTGCCCAGCGTGCGACGCAGATTCGGCAGTAAAGCCGATATCGCCGAGGCCGTCGTTCAATCGCTGCGCGTCGCGGATCTGCCCGCCACCGCTGGGCCGCCACGGGCTCATGCCCTGGCCATCCTCGAGAACTTCCACCGCAACCTGCGCAGGAGGGACGCGATGGCGATCCTCGGCACGCTGCTGACCGAGGAGCACCGTCACCCCGAACTGATGGAGGTTTTCCGCGCCCGCCTCGCCGCGCCACGCCGGGCCCTCCTGCGCCAGGCGCTCGCCGGCGGCATCACCGCGGGGGAACTGCCGGCAACCGCAGATCCCGACATCCTCACCAACATGCTCATCGGGTCGTTCTACGCCCGCTACATCGCCACCTCCCAGCTTCCCGCTGACTGGCCAGAGCAAGCACTGGCCGCCATCTGGCCAGAACAGGCCTCGCGTCCGCCGGCGCCCGCCTGAGACGCCACGTCGGCCAGGGTGTCCACTCGGGCCAGCGGCCGGCCAGCCGTAATGCCCGCGCGGCTGGCCACCGGCTGGCCTCATCCGCTTCCTCGTCCGCTGAGCGCCTCGGCCCGGTCGGCCAGAGCGCGCAACTCGCGCCAGAACAGTTCCCTGGCTGCCTCGTCCATGCCCGCGCTGAGCGCGCGCTCAAGGTCGGCGATGGCGTCGGCAGCGTGCCGGTACTGCTCCTGACCGTCGGGAGTGAGAAACAGCTGCAGCACCCGGCCGTGGACGGAATGCGGACGGCGCTCGACCAGGCCGCGCTCCGCGGCGGCCGTGACGACCTGAGCCACGGTCTGCGGCGCCAGGCTCAGCTTCCTGGCCAGGTCGGCGGCGGACTGACCAGGCTGATGGGAGAGCTGCCGGAACATGCGCACGGCCGCAGTAGTCAGCCCCAGCCGGGCCAGGCGGGCGTCCGCTGCCCGTTCCACGGCGCGCTGAGCACGCCAGATCGCCGAACCCAGGTCGCTGACCGGAGGGAATACTCCGGGAGGGGGAAGTTTTCCGGTCACGAGGACCAGGGTATCAGGTACCTGTCATGTTGACAGGTACCTGATACCCTGGTGCCCTTCCCCTTCCTGTCAGGAGCCCTGAGATGTCTGCTGAGCCCGTCGGCACCACGCTGCTGTTCGAGAACGACCGGGTCCGCGTGTGGGAGATGACCCTGGCGCCAGGGCAGGCCTGCGCGCCGCACCGGCACGCGCATGACTACCTCATGCTGTACCCGGCGCCCGCGCGGATGGCGTCCGGCCGCGTTGGCCAGGAGGTCATACAGCAACTGGGAGCGGGCATGGTGGCCTACCGCACCGTCGGCGCCACCGGGCTCGACTCGCACGCCATCACTAACGTCGGGGAAAGCGAGAGCACGCACTTCATCGTGGAACTGCTGGGCCCGAGTTCGGCCGCGACGTCGCGGCCGTCCCAGCACAATGGCCGTGGGAGGCTCCTCCCGGTGCCGCCTGACCGGGCTGACTGACGACCGCCACGAGACTGGGACGCTGATGCCGCTCGCCGTGCTCTGTCCGCCGGTGCGAGCACGGACGGGCCGGTCTCGCAGGCAACGATCACGAGAGGGATCCGGCCGCGCGACGCCGATCACGCGGATGCCCGTGGGCTATACGCCGGTGGCGCCGTCGATGCGGTCCCGGAGTAAATCGGCGTGGGAGGCGAGGTCAGCGGTGAAGGCCGTTGATGACGGCGAGCAGGCAGCTGACCGTGGCAAGGGCGATGGCCGCGCGACGCGCCCGGCGGTCGCTGATCCGGGTCGCCAGCAGATGCCCCGCGGCCAGCCCCGCGAGCGCGGCGACGATACCGGCGCCGAGCCAGTGGAGTCCGGGCGCGGGAACATGTCCGGCCGCCGCCGCGGCCGCCGCCGCGGCGGCCGCCTGGATCGCGTAGCTGACCTGGCTGGTGGCCGCGAATTGGGGCTGGGACCAGTCGGTGACGACGGCGTAGACGGCGAGTGCCGGGCCGCCGGCACCAGCGACCGCCGTGGTGAACCCGGATACCAGTCCGGCACCTGCGGTGAGGGTCAGCCGCGGCGCGGCCCGCAACCGGGGAGCCACCAGAACCGCGGCGAGGCCGAGCCCGGTGACGGCTCCGGCCGCCACCTGTAGCGGGCCCGCTGGCAGCCGATGCGTCAGCATCGTTCCCGGCAGGATACCCGCCAGTCCGGCGGGTATCAGTACCGCCGCCCTCGCTGGCTCTAGGTGCCTGGCCGCGGTGGCGAACACCGCGAGTGCCACGACTATCGTCAGCAGGTTGGTGGACATGACACCTTCACGAGGGCCGTTCAGCAGCGTCAGCGCTGGCCCGGCGATCAGCGAGAACCCGATCCCGCTGACCCGCTGGGCGAAGGCGCCGGCGGCGACGGGAACCACGGCCACGGGAGCTGGAAGGTGCACCTGACGACCATAGCCAGCTCCTGCGGCGACGGTCGTGGTCCAATCGTGCCAGACTGGACCAGTGCTTCCCTGCCACTGGCGTACGCTGGCGCCGTCCCTCAGCGAGGCGCTGGCCGCGGGCATCCGCGGTGCCGTGCTAGAGGGGAAGATCCGCACGGGGGACCGGCTTCCCGCCGAACGGCGCCTCGCCAGCCAGCTAGGTGTCAGCCGCGGCACCGTCGTGGCCGCGTTCAGCCGGCTTCGCGCTCAGGGCTGGCTGATCAGTCGGCCGGGCAGCGGCAGTACCGTCCAGATCCCGGCGTCGCTGCGCCTCAGGTATGCGCCGCTGCCTGTGGACCAGGCCGGCAACCTGCTGGATCTGCGGCGGGCGCTGCCGGCCGCCCCGCACGACGCCTACCTGGCCGCGTCCGTCAGTGCCCTGCAACGGTCGCCGAGCCTGCTGCTCGGAGACGGGGAGCCCGGGCCCGGCCTGCCAGAACTGCGCGCACAGGTCGCCGGCCGCATCACCGCGGAGGGCTTGCCCACCAGCCCGGGGCAGGTGTTCATCACCGCCGGCGCGCGGGCGGCGATGACGTTGCTGACTGCGCACTTGCGCCCGCGCGCGGCCGTGATCGAGTCCCCCACCTACTTCGGCATCACGGCCATTCTGCGCCGCCCCGGGCGGCGGCTCGCCCCGGTCACCGTCACCCAGCGCGGCTGGGATGCCGGCCAGCTCACCGCGGCGTTCGGCCGCGCCAGCGGCGGCGTGGCGGTCCTGGTCCCGGACTTCCACAACCCCACTGGCGCGCTCATGGACGCTCAGACCCGTGCCCACATCGCTGCCCTCGCCGCCAGTACCAAGGTGACCGTCATCGCCAACGAGATCATGCGCGATCTGGACCTGCGTGAGTCACCGGCCCCGCAGCCGCGCATCCCGGCCTCGGTCATCGTCGGATCGCTCAGCAAGAGCGTCTGGACGGGGTTGCGGATCGGCTGGATACGCGGCCCCGCCCGCCTCATCCGTGAGCTTCAGCTCAGCCCGCTGTGCGCGCCCTGCACCCCGCCGCCGATGGAGCAGCTCATCGCCTGCGAGCTGCTCCCCCAGCTCGACAGCCTGCTCCAGCGGCGCACCAGCGAGCTGCGCCGCCAGCGCGACCACCTCGCGGCATCCTTGACCCACGACAGCGGCTGGGCCTTCACCCCGCCGCCTGGCGGCCTATGGCTGTGGCTGCACCTCGCCCGCGCATCTGGTGACGAACTAGCCGCCCGCGCCGCCGCCACCGGACTAGCCGTGCTGCCAGGTTCCGCGTTCTCCCCAGACGGAACGTCCGGCAACTACGTGCGAATCCCCTACACCGCCCCCAGTCACATCCTCGACCAGGCGGCGGCGCTCCTGCGTGCCGCATACAGCGCCCTGGGCAAGAAGGCGTGAACCACGTCAGGCTCGCTACTGGGAGCAGGCCGACCAGCTGAGCCGTAGGCGGAGATCGTGGTGCGGGGCCGGGGCGGCTGCCACAGGCGATCATGTCGCTTCCCGCCGGCACGTCGCCGTGACCGCCGGACATCTCCTGCTCGCGCTCGCCGGCCTCGCCATTCACGCACCGCGAGGCCCGGTAGATCGAGCTGATCGTGTCGCGGATCCGCGGCGATCTCCAGGTAAACCTCCGCGATCTCTGGTTCCGCACGGTGGCGTGGATATCAGCCGAGCGCCGCGATCGCGTCAATGCAGAACAGCAGCCCCTCCGGCAGGGCGGAGCACGGCACGGCGGATCGCGCGGGCGGAGGGTCTGGCATGTGACGCGCGTACACTTCATTGATCGTGGCGAAATCCCGCGTGCTGACGTAGTAGATCGTCGTCTTTACCAGTTGCCGCGTTGAGGAACCCGACTCCGCCAGGATGCGAGCCAGGTTCACGAGGGCCTGTTCGGCCTGCTCCGCGGCGGATTCAGGGGCTTTGCCGGTCGCGGGATCAATACCCAGCGTCCCTGAGCAGAAGACCAGCCCGCCGGAGACGATGGTCCGGCTATACGGTTCGTGAGATGCCTGCGCCGCAGCGCCGGCCACTTGACTGCTCATGAATTGCAGACCTCTTCTCGGAGGGATGAATGAAGATCAGCGCTTGACAAGAACATTTCGCGGCCGGCCGTTCGCGAACGCCTCGACATTTTCCACGACCGTGTCGAGGCTTTGCCTTTCCGCTTGCGTCGTGGCGAATGCGACGTGCGGCGTCGCTAGCACCTTCTCGTGCGCGGCCAGCGTCCGGTAGTGGGCGTTAGCGGTATCGAATGGCGTCTGCGGGTCACAGTCGATCGCCGCGCCGGCCAGGATCCCGTCGTCCAGCGCCTCCAGCAGGGCCGTGACGTCGAAGGTGTGCGGCCGTACGTAGGTGATGAAGTAGGACCCCGGCTCAAGAGCACGGAAAAAACCTCGGTCAAGCAGTTGGGCGCTGCTCGGGGTAGAGCTCAGGGAATTGACGGTCAGCTGGCACTCCTTGACTGCCGTCATCAGGTCGTCGTCGCGGGTGACGTAACGCACCTTCGCGCGCAGGGCATGCAGCACCTTGCCCAGATGCGAGCCGATGTCTCCGGCGCCGATGACGCAAACATTCTTGCCTGACAAGCTTTCACCCCGCTCGAAACGGAGTTCGCGATGGGCGTTCACGTAATCGGGGAACCGCCGCAGCAGGCTCAACGCCATGTACACGGCCCATTCCACGACCGAATCGCGGTTGCTTCCGCGCGCGTTGGCGACCATGACGTTCCTGCGGGCCAGCGCGTCGGTGTCGAACGAGCCGATCTCGACGAAGGGGAACGTGATGAAGACATCGCGCAGCCGTTCGAGGTTGCCGGCGACGAACGTGCCGTCACTGCACACCACGTCCGCGCCCTCGACCTGCTTCAGCCACTCGTCACCCGAACTCGCGCCGCCTGCGGTGGTCACGCGCCCGACCCGTTGCAGCCTGCGGACCTGCTCCGCGCTGAACGGCATCGATCCGGTCACGACGATTTCCATGCTTGCCTGGCCCCCTCTGGCATATCTGAGTAATTGTCGTTGGTTCGCTTGTTAGGCCGGCTCGTCAAGCGCCGCCGCCACGGCCGACAGGCCCACCATGCTGGAGGCCTTGACCAGGACGACATCGGCCGGGCGCAGCGCCTCCCGGAGAAGATCGATCGCGGCGTCGCCATCCGGCACGGCGTATACGGACACGCCGGCCTCGAGCGCGGCGGCGGCCATGGCGTCCGGTCCTTCGCCCTTGCCCACCGCCACGAGGACGTCGATGCCGAGCGCGCCCGCCAGCGCGCCGATGGCCTCGTGATGGTGGATTGTCCCTTCGGCCTGGTGCATCATCTCGCCGAGAACGGCGACCGTGCGGCGCCCGGCGGCCATCGTGGCGAGCGTGCGGATCGCCGCCCGGGTAGAGGCCGGGTTGGCGTTGTAGGCGTCGTCGATGACGGTGACGCCGTCGGGACGTTCCTTGATCTCGAACCGCCCCCGCGAGCGGGGCACCGCGCTGCTCAGAGCGGCCGCGATCCGGTCGGCCGGGACACCGACGGCACTCGCGGCGCACGCGGCGGCCAGCGCGTTGGCGACCTGGTGCTCGCCGGGCAGGCGCAGCCGTACCGGGGCCCGCTCCGTCGGGGTGTGCAGGGTGAACGACGCGCGGCCCGCTTCGTCGAGGGTCACGTTCTCGGCCCGCACCGCGGCGCCCTGGCCGGTCCCGTAGAACGTTACCGTCGCTTGTGTCTGGCGCGCCATGGCGGCGACGCGCTCGTCGTCGGCGTTGAGGAGCGCGAACCCGCCCTCCGCCGCCGTGGGCAGGTCCCGCACCATTTCCGCCTTGGTTTTCGCGACGCCGTCGATTCCGCCCATCGTGAGCACGTGCGCTGGCCCGACGTTGAGCACCATGCCGATCTGCGGCCGCCCCACCCGCACGAGATGGGTGATGTCCCGCGGCTTGGCGGCGCCCATCTCCAAGACGAGGTAACGGGTCTGCCGGTCAGCGCGCAGGATGGTCAGCGGGAGCCCTATCTCGTTGTTAAAGGAACGCGAGGTGGCGACCGTCGGCGCCTCGCGCTCGAGGATCTGGGCGAGCAGGTCCTTGGTCGTGGTCTTGCCAACCGATCCGGTGAGCCCGATAACGACGGGGCTCAGCCGGTCCCGGACGAGTCCGGCCAGCTTGGTCAGCGCGGTGACCACGTCGTCGGCCACCACGCACGGTCCGTCGACGGGGCGGGAACCCAGCACCGCGACGGCGCCGGCGGAATACGCCGCGGGCGCGAAGTCGTGGCCGTCGCTGCGCGCTCCCGCGATGGCCGCGAACAAAGTGCCAGCCGTTACCTCACGGGAGTCGATGACCACCGGGCCGGTGACGGTGAGCCCGGGACCGCCCATCGCTTGCACCGGCCCGTGTGCCGTCCCGCCCACCGCCCGGGCGATCTCCGCAAGCGTCAGGGGGATCATCGTGCCCCCTCGGCGGCGAACCCGGAGCGGCGGGCGCGGTCACGTCCGCGCTCGTGCCGGGCGAAGGCGAGGCCGACGAGGCGGTCGAGTAGCTGCTCGTACGGCAGTACGCTCTCGGCCCAGCCCCGGGCGAATACCGAGCGGGCAGTGAACCCGGGCATGGTGTTGATTTCCCCGACGTAAAGCTCGCCGGCCGCCTCGTCGTACAGGAAGTCGACCCGGGCCAGGCCGTAGCCGCCGATCGCGCGGAACGCCCGTAGCGACATCTCGCGCACCGCCGCGGTGACGTCGGCCGGCACGTCCGCGGGGCAGGACACCATGGCCCCCGTGAGGTACTTCTGCGCGTAGTCGGAGAAACCGCCGGTGACCTTGAGCTCGGACGGCACCGAGGCTTCGGCCTCGTCGGCGTCACCGATGACCCCGCAGAGCAGTTCCCTGGCGGTGATCCCCTCCTCCACCAGGACAACATCGTCATACCGGAACGCCTCATCGACGGCGCGGGCCAACTCGGCTGGCCCGGTGGCCCGCGAGACGCCAATGGAGGACCCCATGCTGGCCGGCTTGACGAACCGGGGCCAGGGCAATCCGTCGGCCCGGTTCATCAAGCGGGGCAGCGGGTCCGCGCGGAGCCGCCACTGTCGCCGGGTGAACCAGGTGCCCGGGACGACCGGGATACCTTCGGCTGCGAACGCTCGCCTCATGGCCACCTTGTCCATGCCGACCGCGGAGGCGCCCACACCGGCGCCCACGTACGGCACGTCAAGGGCCTCCAGATAACCCTGGATCACCCCGTCCTCGCCGTAGGGTCCGTGCATCACGGGAAACACGACGTCGAGTCGCTCGATGACCGCTTCCGGGGACTCGGAAGCGACGAGGCGGCCGCCGTGCCGGAGTTCGACCTGGACACCCTCGGCGGTTAGCCGGTCCCGGATGGCCGGCCCGCTGTGCTCCTGGCCCCCGGCCCGCGCGGCCACTGCCCCCTCGACCGCGTGGGCCGGGGGCA
>Ga0157369_10011569_pt1 | contig 10018 bp, 7 predicted proteins | sample C25metaG_FD_113461 | JGI IMG/M metagenome (GOLD analysis project Ga0157369, IMG submission 113461) | Corn rhizosphere microbial communities from Kellogg Biological Station, Michigan, USA - C2-5 metaG | ecosystem: Host-associated > Plants > Roots > Rhizosphere > Soil | place: USA: Michigan...
CGGGCAGCCGGCCGAGCACCCAGCCGGTGAGGATCTCCTCGAGCGCGCCGTAGAGCATCCACGCGCAGAGGCGCGGGTCGAGCGAACGGCGGATCGTCCCCTCTTCCTGACCGCCGGCGATGATCCGCTCGAGCGACGCGAACGCCTGGCCGATCTCGTCGAGCTCGTCCTGGATGTGCGGGTTCCGCGTCACCTCGCGGACGAGCAGGCGCACCAGGTCGGGGTCGTCGCGCCACGACCGCAGGACGATCTTCACGACGAGCCCAAGCCGCTCCGGTGCGGTACCGGCCGTCTGCTCCGCCTGCGCGATCGCGCTCAGCAGGCGCCCCCACGCTTCGCGGAAGACCTCCTCGAGGACAGCTTCCTTCGACGAGAAGTAGTGGTAGACGAGCCCGTACGCGACACCCGCCTCCGAGGCGACGTCACCGACGCGGCTGGTCTCGTATCCGCGCTCGGCGAACACGCGCACTGCGGCCGCGAGGATCTGCTGCCGCTTGTCGCCCGTCTGGTTCACGGGCGGATTATCCGCTTACAGCGAGACCGACCACGTGTACACGTCGTAGTCGCCGTCGCCATCCTGCACGGTGACATTGATCGTGTACGTCCCTGACGGGTATCCGTCAGGCACCTCGAACGAGATCAGCGACTGGTACTTGGTCGCCTTCGAGCCGCCGTAGGCGTCGACGTAGACCGGCTTCTGGCCCGACGTCGCGGTGACCGTGTACGGAAGCGCCGCGCCGTTGATGCTGACCGACGTCACGGTCCCGATCGGCTGGTCGTCCGTGTAGAGAATCGACAGCGTCTGCCCGGCCGTGACGGTCGAGCCCGACGCAACGCTCGGGTTCGCAAGCAGCGACTCGCACTTGGTGCCCTTGACCGTGCAGTCGACCGAGGTGTCGCTGCCGCCGCTACCGGTGCCGCCGTTGTCGGTTCCGCCGGTACAGATCGTCGCGACGACCGTGCCGGTGCCGGGATGACCCGGGTCGCCTCTGTAGCCGGCGTCGGTCTTCACGATCACGATCGAAACGGTGTCGCCGCTGATGATGTGGCCCGGAGCCTTGTGGTTGCGGTCGGTGACGATGACCGCCATGTACGCGGGCAGCGGGCCGGCCGGAGGCGGCGTCGAGTTGCCGGGGCTGGTGCTCCAGTTGACGCCGCATTGCGGAGTCGACGGGTTCGCCGCGAAGCCCTTGAAGGCACCCGGATCGACGGCCTGCTTGTCGCCGGCGCTCAGCGCGTTCTGCTTCCACCACTGCGAGCCCCAGAAGTACACGGAGCCGGTCGCGGTCTTGTCGCCCACGACGAACGAGCCGCCGCCCGGCGCGTACGCGTAGACGAGCGCGGGCTTGTTGTCGGTCGCCCCGGCGAACTTGGAGTCGCCGGCGAAGCTCGCCGAGGTGGTCGTCGTACCGGACGGACCAGGAACGGTGACGGAGCACGTCGCGGTGCCGCTTGCGTCAGTCGGCTGCGCCGGCGTGCACGACGCGGTCCCGAACGACAGCGTGATCGGCTCGCCCGCGAGCGGGTGGCCATACGCCGAGAGCGTGCCGCTGAGCGTGACCGTGGAGCCCAGCAGGAAGTTGCCGGTGGTGTTGTCGACGATCGTCGTGACGCCCTTCGCGACGACGATCGTGTTCCCCGTCGCCCCGCTGTCGCTCGGCAGGTAATCGTCATCGCCGGCGAACGCGGCCGTGACGGTGTACGAGCCGGGCGCGCTGGTGACCGCGCCGACCGTGCAGCTGACCGTGCCGTCGGCGAGCGTCGTGCCGCTGCACGTGTCGTTGCCGAACGAGAGTGTGACGCTCTTGCCCGCGAGCGGCGTCGGCGACGCGCTCGTGCCCGTGTCGACGAGCTTTGCGTTGAGCGTGACCGACGCGCCGGTGTTCGTGTTCGAGATCGTGCCGACGGTGGTCGCGGTCGGAATCATGTTGACCTGGACCGCGCCGCTGCCGTCAGAGGTGAGGTACTGCGGATCGTTCGTGCCGTCGAAGTCCGCGGTGATGTCGTAGGTGCCGGCGCCGAGGCTGAGCTCCGGCGAGATCGCGGCGTAGCCGTTCACGTCGGTCGTCGCGGTGTACGTCTGCCCGGCGACGGCGATCGTCACGGTCTTGCCGGAAAGCGGCACGTTGTTCGGCGCGAGCAGCTGGAAGACGATGTTGTCGGGCTGACCGGCCCAGTCGGTCGAGTCGCCGATGTAGGTCAGCGTCGTCGGCTGCTTCGAGCCCGCCTGGTAGACGCTCAGCTTCCCGAAGCCGCTCGATGCGCCGAGGTTGTCGAAGCCGATGAAGTCCGCCTCGATCGTGTAGCTGCCCGGATCCAACGTGTGCGCATCGAGGGATGCCGTCCCGACGGTGCCATTCCAGTGGATGACCGCGTCGCCCTTCCAGTCGGACTGGCTCTTCCCGTCCTGGGTGACATAGAACGAGACCTTGTCGCCCTGCGCCGGGGTCGTCTGGTGCGACTGCGTCACCGTGGCGACGAGGTTCACGTCGGTGTTGCTGTCGACCGTGAGTGCACCGCCGTTCGCAAGCACGGTCGTCGTCGTGTCGATCAGCGACGTCGTGTTCGGATCGACCTTGAGCATGATCTGGGCCGACGAGGTCTGATACTGGCTGCCCTGGTACATCGCGATGACCTCGTACGTGCCGGCCGTCGGCTGCACGTCGATGCTCGCGGTACCGTCGCTGCGCAGGTTGACCTGCGGGCACGACGGAGACCAGCAGCCGGCATCCGTCGTGAAGGTGACGACGCCGGTCGGGATCGTCGAAGTCGAGTTGTTGGCGACGGCGACGCTGAAGGTGATCGTCTGGCCCTCGGTGAGCTCGTACGTGCCGTTGCTCTGCAGGTACTTCGAGTCGGCGGTGAACGTCGTCGTCGTCTGCGGCAGCGACTGCTCGTCGACCTTCAATGTGAGCGTTGGCGTACCGCTCGTCGGGTCGCCGTTCGCGTCGTAGTTCGCGTCGCCCACGTACGCGGCGTGCACGATCCACGTGCCCGCAGTCATGCTCGTCGCGGCGATCGTCACCGTGCCGTTGACGAGCCTGCCGGTGCCGTGGCTGCCGCCGTTGGCGTCGTAGAGCGTCACCCTGCCGGTCGGCGTCGGCTCGCCGGCGATCGTCGGCGCCACGGTGACCGTGACGTTCACGGTGTCGCCCTGGACGATCTCGCTGTGGTCGGCGCTGAGCGTGATGGTCGTGCAGGTCGTGCACGGCGCCGCGGGTGCCGAGCCGGCCTTCATCGCGCCCACGAGCAGACAGGCCGCGACCGCGAGGGAGGCGACGAAAAGAGAGGAAGCGCGCCGAGAGCGCGTCTTGATGCGAGTTGCCGCAGGCATCAATTCGCTAGGAAAGCTACGGGGGGGCAGTTCCGGCGTCTACCCCTGGGCCGAGGGTCATACCGTATTCATCCACAGCCGTTTTTGACGTAGCTCAGTGACCTTTCCACTTGAAAGCGATAATCGCAGTCAGGCTCTGGTCGACGTTCCCCGCCTCGACCGGCAGGTAGAGCTGGATCTTGTACTTGATCGACTCGCCGGGGCTGAGCGTCACCAGGTCGTTGTACTGGGTCGTCCAGAAGAGCAGCCGCGGCAGCGGGCTCGGGGTCGGCGTGCCGGCCACCCAGACACCCATCTCGAGGTCGTTCCAGAGCTGGTTGTGCGTGCCGCCCACCTTGAGGGCCAGCGTGTAGGACGCGTCCGTGGTGTTGGTGATCGTGAGCACCTCGTGCTCCTCGTCACCCGGCTTCGCGTTGAACAGCTTGATGATGCAGCCGTTGGGATTGCTCGGGTCGGGCAGGATCGAGATCCCGTCGCCGCCGCAGTCGCCCCCGCCGCCACCGCCACCGCCGCCGCCGCCTCCGCCCGAGGTGGTGGTCGTCGTCGTGGGCGTGGTGGTGCTCACGGTCGCCTGGGTCGTCGTCTGCGGCGTCGTGGTGCGGGTGGTGGTCGTCCTGCGAGTCGTCGACTGCGTCGTCGTGTGCCCGCGACCAGTCGGGGTCGCACCCGTGCCACCCCCGCCGCCGGTCCCCGCGCCCCCATGCGTGCCGGTGTGGCCGCCGCTACCGCCGCCGGTCCCGCTTGCGCCGTTGTGGCCCTTCTGACCGCCGGCCTGTCCCTGGCCGGAGAAACCCTGGTTGGCCGGCGGGACGTTCGGCTTGCTCGTCGCCGGCGGGACCGTCGCCGGGACGCCGAGGCCCGGCACCGGCTGCTTCCCGTTCTGGGTGTTGCCCGGCCCGATCGGCGGGCCGCTGCCGATGAAGGTGAACGCGTTCACCTTGCCACCGGCGTGGTGCTGGTAGAGCGGGATCTGCGCCTGGCCCTTCGCCGAGCCGACGATCGCGTGGGCGCCACTCGACAGCGGGTGCTGGCCGAGCGGAGCCGGGATGAAGCCGCCCAGGTCGTCGCTGATCTTGTATGCGAGACGCTGCTGGTCGAGAACCGCGGCCGCAGTTGCGCGCTCTGAAAGAGGCACCAGAACCGCGACGCCGCCGCTCGGCGTGGGCAGCGGCTGGATGTAGTCGAGCTGGATGCCCGTGAAGACCGGGTTCGGCCGGTAGAGATGCGGGTGCGCAAGGGTCTGCGCTGCGGCGTGCGCCATCCCCGGCGCAGCGAGCGCCGTGACGGCTGCTGCGAGCAGAACGCGGAGCTTCACGACCCTCCGTTTTTCTCCCAGTCGGAATGGCCCCAATCGCCGTCGTCCTCGTCCTCGCGGCGGCGCTCGCGCGTGTAGCGCGCCCAGAACGTCGCGAGCAGGACCACCGTCGCGATCAAGCCGACCGAGACGTACGCGCTGACCGCGCGACCCGTCACGTTGCTGTCGTCCTCGAGCGAGACGCCGAGGACCGCGTCGGCGCTGTGCTCGACGATCAGGCGGCCGAGCTTCTCGCGGTGGTCGGCGTAGACGTAACGCGTCACGAGGGCGGCGCCGCCGATCAGCGCGCGCGCCGTGTCGTGGTTCACCGCCTTCGGCGTGAACGACGCGGACGTAGCGATCGCGACGCCGTTCGGGTCGTACGCCGTCAGGTCGACGCGCTCTTCCTGCGAGATACGGCCGAGCGCGTCGGCGAGCGGCGTCATGGCGAGCACCGCTCCGACCGGCGTGTTGCCTACCTCGATCGGGCTCACGGTGACGAGCGTTGGGCCACTCTTGAAGATGACGAGCTCCGTGAAGCGGCCGCCGAGCGGTCCGTTCGCGGTGCGTACCGCCTGCCCGAGGATGCGCAAGCCGCGGCGCGATGCGACCGGCTCCGGCGCGCCCTTCGACCGGACGGCGAGCAGGACGCGGCCGTTCGGCTCGACGATGTCGACCATCGGGACGGTCGAGTTCGCCTGCAGCGGCGTGACGAGCGAGTTGAGCCGCGGGCCGTTGAGCTCCGACAACGCCGTCCCGATGCCTTCGGTGAACGCGACCGCGCGCACGGCCGACAGCTGCTCCGACTCGATGCTGACGAGCGCAGCGTCGGCGCCTGCGCCTGCGTCGACCAGACGCTGGTCGAGGCCCGCCCGGACACCGTCGGTCGCGCGCTGCCCCGCCCAAGTAATCGTGAGGATGGCGATCGCGAGGCCCACGAGCGCATGCAGCCACGTCTGGCGGTACCAGCGCTGTTGTTCCTTCCGCCGGCGGGCAGAGGGGCGCGGACGCTCGCGAACGGCCACTAGAAGCCGCCGCTATCCGAAACCGTCGTGCAGTTGCAAACGGTCGCAGCGCCGACGCGCGACTTGACACCCGTCCCCGACGGGACAAACGAGCCGGACGAGCCTGCCGCGACGTTGACGTTCGCTCCGCCGTTCAGCGTGATGGTGACCGTCTTCGACACCGTCGTTCCCGTCGGCACGACCGCTGAGTTGGTGAACGTCTTCGTCGCGGAGGTGATCGTCAGATTCTGGATGACGCCGACCGACCCGGTGTTGCCGCACGTCCCGCCCACCACCGCCGTGCCGGCGCCGTACTGCGTCGTCGTGTGACCGGCGGCGACTGTGGTCCCGGTGACGACCGGGCATGCGGCGACCGTGATCGGCGACTGCGCGACGGTGACATTCTGGTTGTAGACGACCACGATCTTGTCGGCGTTCGCGATGACGTTGTTGGCGTTCGACAACGTGACCGAGATTGGGAAGAAGCCGACCTGGACGCCGGCGAAGATTGCGCCCTGGTACCAGCTACCGTGCGTGGCCTGCACCTGGTAGCAGTAGTAGTGACCGTTGTACGCGCTGCTGCCTGCGTCGGTCGTTGTCGCGAGCGTCGAGGTCACATTGGTCGTAAGCACGGTGTACGTCGCGGTCGTATCGGTGAAGGCGGGACACGCCGCCGAGTTCGAGCCGCGGTCGAGGCCATAGAGAGCCTGCGCCGTCGCCAGCGTCGTCGTGACCAGCACGATCGGACCGGTGTACCCGCTCGTGGTCGTGAACGGGATCGTGACGACGGACGCGGCCGTCGCCGGCGTCCAGCCCAAACCGGCGCCGTAACCGAGCGCGGCCGGCGCAGCAAGTCCTGAGGGCGCGACGAGATAGCCGCCTGCATACGTCGCCGTCTGGTCGACCTCACCGTCGAAGTACGCGTACGTGGAGCCGATGAAACCGGCAGTGAAGAGGAGACCAAGCAGGATGTAAAACGCAAACGAACTGGCCCGCCGCCGCAGGGCCTTCCGGATCATGCCGTAGCGCCCCCTCCCCGATCACGCCAGATCTCGTAGAGGGTGATCGCGCCGAGCGCGAGCGCGGGGATGATCAGCAGCAGCAGCCGCCCGATCGTCGACTGCAAGTCGACGAGGGCATAGCCAACCGACGGGATGTGGAACTTCGCCACCCAGCCGGTGCCTACTGCCGGGACCTGCCAGTCGTCGGGGCTGCCGTTCGCGTCGCCCTTCGTGATGAAGTAGCGACCCGTCGGGCCCTTGCCGATCTTGAACACACGGTGCGTGACCTTCTCGTTGGGAACGCCCGGCCGGCTGAACACGATGATGTTGCCGACCTTGACCTGGTCGGCCGGCTTCTTGGTGTAGAAGACGATCGACCCTGTTGGGATCGCGGGCGCCATCGAGCCCGACCGGACGATGAGCGCCTGGTAGGGCAAGAACCGCGGTCCGACGGTGATTGCGAAAAGCCCGAGGGCCACCACCCCGGCGGCGAGCATCAGGATCCACGACGCGATCGTGCCTGCCCAGCCAAGTGGCGTTCGGGCGGCAGTCGTGGCAGGCGGCGCCAGCGGCGCAGCCTCGGTGCTCGGGGGGGTCGGCTCCATCGGCGCTCTCATTATGAGGGTTCGCCGCGAAAAGTCACTGCCCTGCAACCCGAGCTCAGGCGTCATTGAAACATCCAGGGGTGTACAGCGGGTCGTTGCTGACCAGATGCCACTTGAGCGTGATGAACGCCTGCGTGCCCTGATACGTGTTGTCGGAGTCGGGCGGGAAGCGGACGCCGATCGTGAAATAGCGTGTCGCCGTCGCGCTCAGCCGGCCCAGATCCCAGCAGCCGTGCGCGCGCAGGTTGCGCAGCGAGTTGGCCGTCCACTGCGTCGTGCAGTCGGTGGTGTCGCCCAGTCCGGGAACATGTGGGCTCGACGTATCCGGGTAGAGGCAGCCGTTCGTCGTGTCGGTGCCGCCGAGGGAACTCGTCTCCTGGATGTAGAACTCGAGCGCGTTGTCGGTCGAAGTCGCGCCGCACGGCGACCCTGTTCCTTCCGTTCCGGGCAGCTTCGCGGGGTCAACGGTGGTCCCGCCCGTGCCGCCGGCGAACTGGCCGGCGGTCGACTTGTTGCCGTTGAGGCACGTCATGGTGAGCTCCACGGACTGCGCGTCGATCGAGCCCCCGTTCTTGATCGCGACTGCAATCGAGTCGCCGGAGCTGCCGGCGGACGGCCAGCGCAACGTCGTGCCTGCGAACAGCAGGCCGGTGGTGCCGGTGCAGGCGACGTTCTTGTTGTCGGTCGACGCTGCCGCCTCCGAGTTGCACGAGCTTCCTTGACCGTTGATCTGCGCAGCGAGGGTGAGCGTGCCGTTGCTGGCGCTCGACCCGGTGTTGGACTCCTCGCTGTTCAGCGCAGCCTGAACGCCGCGGCCGGTCACGGTGCCGAGCACGCCGACGACGAGCATCGACAGCAGCACCTTCTTCATCGTGCCCAGCGACGACGAGCGACCGCCGCCCCTACTCCAGAGGCGAGCCACGCTACGCATCACTGATCGATGTGCCAGCCGATGCCGAAGGTCGACTTGAGACCTTGCAGCGCGTTCTGCGCGGTGCCGGACGGGAAGAAGACGCCCATGTAGAAGGTGCGCGTGTCGGGCGCGGACCCGATCGTGCCGCTTGCGCTACCGACGGCGCCCTTCTTGCCGAGCTCGACGCTCGTCACAGTCGCGCCGGTGTTCGAGAGCACGCCGTTGCCGACCAGCGAAACGAGCTCCTGCTTGTTCGCCGGGCCGTCGAGCGTGTCGAAGTTGGCAAGCGTCTGCGTGTCCGTGTTCAGGTCGGTGAGCGTCGTGTAGTCGGTGATCGTCGCCGCCGTCGAGAACGACGTGGACGGGAACGACAGGCCACTCGACGAGGCATCGAGGCAGTTGTTGAACGCGATCGTCGTCGCGCTGATCCATTCATCCGCCGTCGCGATGCAGTACGCGGTCGGCTTGCCGATCTCGGAGATCGCGAGCATGTCGCCGTTCGAGATGTTGCCGCGGAGCGCGACGGCCGGCGTGATCGAGTACGAGCTGCCGCCGACGATCGTCTGGCTGCCGGTGAACGCGGCGTTGATCGGCGCGCGGCACATCCCGTTCGGGGTGAGCGGTGCGTGCGCCGTGTTGATCGCGCCGTCGCCGTACCAGCAGTAGTTGTAGGTGCTCCCGTTGACGACCGACTGCTCCTGAATCCAGAAGCCCATCTTCGTGCAGAGCGGGCCGGTGTACGTGTTCGTCGAGTCGATCACCCAGGCCGTGTTGCCGGGGCCGTGGCCGAGCGTGTTCTTGTTGAAATTCAGGTCGGTGCCGGCGGTCGCGTTCACGATTCCCGCCTGCGAGTTGCGAATGTCGAAGCAGTCCGTGTTCTGCGGGACGTTGCTCACCTTGCCGTCGGTCGACTTGTCATAGACGCGCGTGCCCGTCGGGTACGCGACCGTCGCCGTCGGGCTGCCGGTCAGCGGGATCGACGTGCTGAGCGGGTCGACGTTCGCCGACGCAAAGACGATCTGGTCGGTTCCCCCGTAGTCGAGGTGGATCTCGTCGCCACTCTTGATCGGGCCTTCGATCGGCAGTACGGGCAGCGGATTCGGCAGCGGCGCGCCCAACGCGATCGTCGCGCCGTTCGTCGTGTTCAGAGCCGTGTTGACGTACGGGGCGAAGAGCCAGAACTTCGAAGCGTCGAGGCTGCCGGTGTTCTGGATCGCGATCTTGCTGTAGCCGCCGAAGACGCCCGGCGCGAGGTTCGTCAGCGTGAGGGCGACGTCGCAGGCGCCCAGGCTGCTGCTGCCGCTGGTCGGGCTCGTCGTCCCAACGCCCGTGTTCAGCGTCTGGCCCGAAGGCAGCTCGTTCACGTTGTCCTGGCTGATCGACGTCGCCGACGCGCAGGCTGTTGCCGTGGATCCGTTGACGGTGTCGCTCATGGTCAGCGTGCCGGATGCGACCGAACTGTTCGTGTTCGACGTCTCGGCGCTGAACGACGCGAACGTCCCGGCGCCGCCGCCGTACACGACGATGCCGATCGCCATCATCAGCATCAGCAGACGCTTCGTCTGCACCATGCTGCCCTTCGCGGCCGCCGGCGCTGCAGCGGCCCGCGGGGCCCTCAGCACGGCGCGCCGCTCGAACACAACCGTCGCGACCGCGGCGGCTGCGAGCAGCGCGGCCATGATCAGCGCGGGGCGCAGCTCACTGCCGGCGCTGGCGCCGTAAGCGGCGACTGCGACGGACATGAGCCCGAGGATGTGTGCGTGGCGGAAGTTGGTCATAGAAGTCGGCGCTCCTTGGGTGTCGCCGGCGTTGGTGCCGCCGCTCCGAAGAGCGGCGGCACCGTGTGCCTTGAGGCTGAGAAGGAGCA
>Ga0157369_10011573_pt1 | contig 10015 bp, 9 predicted proteins | sample C25metaG_FD_113461 | JGI IMG/M metagenome (GOLD analysis project Ga0157369, IMG submission 113461) | Corn rhizosphere microbial communities from Kellogg Biological Station, Michigan, USA - C2-5 metaG | ecosystem: Host-associated > Plants > Roots > Rhizosphere > Soil | place: USA: Michigan...
CAGGGCGGCTAAAAAAACGTAGCGAGCGGCTGTCAGGCGGGTGCGCGCGGCGCGCAGGAACCGGAGTGTACGAGCGGTACATGAGGATTCCGAGCACTGCACGCGCCCGTTTGGCGGACGCGCAGTAGTTTTAGCAGCCGCGGTTAGTTCAGGCCCAGCTTGCCGCGCAGGGTGGAGAGATCTTCCGCCAGGGTGTTGACCGGACCGACCAGGGCCTTGCGATCACGCTCGCTGACCTTGTCGTAGGTCTCGAAGCCGCCGTCCTTGGTCTTGTACTTGGCCAGGATCCTGTCGACCGTGGCGAAGTTCTTGTCGACCTTGGCGACGAAGGCCTGGTCCTGCTTCTCGATCTGCGGGCGGAACAGGTCGACGATCTTCTTGGCGCCATCGACGTTGGCCTGGAAGTCATAGAGGTCGGTGTGGCTATAGCGCTCTTCCTCGCCCGACACCTTGGTCGCCGCCACTTCCTCCATCAGCGCCGCGGCGCCACCTACCACCTTTTCCGGCGGGAAGGTCAGGCCGTCGACGCGGCTCTGCAGGTCCTTGACGTCCTCCAGCAGCTTGTCGGCGATGGGCCCCTGGCCCTCGGTGGTGTTCTGGGTGAAGAGGGCGTGCTCCAGGCGATGGAAGCCGGTGAAGTCCTCGGATTTGACCCCCTGTTCGTGATCGTCTTCGCGGGAGTCGATGGCGGCGTCGAGGTCGCTGAAGAGTTCGGCGATGGGCTCGACCTGCTCGTAGGAGACCCGCGTCGGGGCATAGAGCTTGCGCGCGGTGGCCAGGTCGCCGCGCTTGACCGCCGCGGTGAAGGCCTGGGTCTGCTCGGTGAGCTTGGCCAGGTTGTCGGTGACATAGATCTTGTAGTCGGAGATGGGGCCGACCAGATCCAGCGGCGAGTTGGCAGCGAAGGCCGGCGTGGCGAGGGCCAGACCGAGGGCAGCGGCGAGGAACGAGCGTTTCATTCGACTTCTCCTGTCGAGGTTTTAAAGCGATGCGGCGGCCAGCAGGCTGCGGCCGAGATAGTCCTTGGCATCGGTGATCCCCGGCAGGACGAAGAAGTAACCGCCGCCGATGGGCTTGATGTATTCCTCCAGGGGCTCGCCATCCAGGCGTTTCTGTACGGCGATGAAGCCCTGCTCCAGATCGGCCTGGTAGGCGATGAACAGCAGGCCCATGTCGAGCTGGCCGTTCTTGCGCACGCCATTGGAGTAGTTGAAGGGGCGGCGCAGGATCAGGTTGCGCTGGCTCTCCGGGGTACGGGGATTGGCCAGGCGGATATGGGCGTCCAGCGGCGTGACCTTGCCCTTGGGATCACTGGCGTAATCCGGCACATCGGTCTCGTGACCGCCGGCCATGGGCGCGCCACTGGCCTTGCGCCGCCCGAAGATGGCTTCCTGCTCCTGCAGCGGGGTGCGATCCCAGCGCTCGACGAAATTGCGGATGATGCGCACCGCCTGGTAGCTGCCCTGGGCGGCCCAGGCGGGCTCGCCGCTGCCGGGCTGGACCCAGACGATCCGGTCCATCGCCTGGGCGTCGGTGGAATCGGGGTTGGCCGAGCCGTCGCGAAAGCCGAGGAAGTTGCGCGCGCTTTCCGCCGGTTGCCCGGGTGGCGGATCCTGCACCGGCACGCTGCCTTCCTGCTTCCAGCGGATCGCCAGCAGGTCGGGCAGATTCTTCAGGAGGTCGCGCAGGGCGTGGATGTTCGTGTCCGGGGTATTGGCGCAGAACTGCAGGCAGAGATCGCCGTGGCAGCAGTCCGCTTCCAGGGCGTCGTTGGGAAAGCCGGTCATGCGCTGCAGCTGGCGCGGCTTTACCGCGCTCAGGCCGAAACGGTCATCGAACAGCGACTCGCCCACCGAGACGGTGATGGTGAGGTTGTCCGGCGTCACCACCGGACCGAGGATGCCGGAATCCAGCGGCGGCAACCTGGGATCGACCTCCGGTACCGGGCCGCCCTGCATGAGAAAGCGGATGCGCTCGTCGAGGGTCCGCAGCAGGCGTTCCAGGTCGTCACGGTCGCTGGCCAGCACATCGAAGGCCACGATCATCCCGGCCGCCGGCCGTGGGGTGACGATGCCGCTCTGGTGCTGGCCGAGGAACGCCTGGCGCTGGTGGGTATTGGCGCTACCGGGGGCACGGGTCACCTCGGCGGTGCTGGCCGCTCGGGCGTGCATCGGGCAGAGCCCGGCACCGGCCAGGGCCACGCTGGCGGCGCCGAGCCCACCCAGCAGGCGGCGACGGTCGATATTGGGCTGATCGGGAGCGGACTTCTTCATGGCGTGGTCTTGGTCGCGGCCAGGCCCAGGGCCGGGGCGACTTGGTCGAGGGAGTCGGCCAGGGCCTGGGCCGCGGCGGCGATGCGCTGGCGGTCGTCAGGGGAAAGGGAAGAGTAGGGACGCTGGACATCGCCCAGGGCCGCGGCCAGGGCGTCGGCCTGGGTATCCAGGCTTTGCTGCAGCTCGGGATGCCCCTTGCCGAGCAGCGGGCGCAGCAACTTGATCACCTTGCGCGTGCCGTCCAGATTGGCGGCAAAGCCGGGCAGCACGAGCTGGCTGTAGCGTTCTTCCTCGCCCGAGATCCGGGTGTTGGCCAGGTTGTGCAGCAGGCGTGCGGCGTTGCCGCTGAGTTGCTCGGGCGGCAGCGACTGGCCGAGCAGGGCATCGCGCAGGGCGGCGGCGTCCTGTTGCAGGCGGGTGGCGACCGGTTCCAGGTCCCGGGTGCTGTTGCCGGAGAAAAGGCCTTGTTCGAGGCGATGGAAGCCGCCGAAGGCCGGATCCTGTTCGCGCTTTTCGTAGTAGTCGGCGCGGGCGTTGAGGCGATTGTCCAGTTCGGCAAAGCGCTGCGCGGTTGCCGCTAGGCGCTGGTAGGGCAGGCGAGCGGCGGCATAGGCGGCGCGCGCCTGCGCCAGATCGCCCGCGGCCAGGGCCTGCTGGAGGGTAGTGAGACCCTGCAGCAAGAGGCGGCTCTGCTGATTCAGGTAGACGCGGTATTCCGACAGCGGACCGACGAACTGGGTCAGGGTCGGGCCGGCCTTGCTGGCGGCTTCCGAGGCGGCGGTCGGGAGTACCTTCAGCGTACCCCGCGGATTGCTCAGCAGCCCGCAGGTGATGGCGTAGTTGCCAGGCGCCAGGGTGGCATTGATGACCTGGCTGAGACCGGGGGCGATGTTCTCGCGCTCCTCGACCACCAGGACGCCGTCGAGGATTTCCCACTCCACCGCCCGATCCGAGCGGTTGACGATACGAAAGCGCGCCGGTCCGGCAGGCACTTCCAGGGCGTTGGGCTCGCAGCGATTGGCCAGGATATCGACCTTGATCTCGCCGTCGGCGACGGTCGCGTGACGCTCGCCTGCGGAGCGCGAGGCGTAATAGAAGGCGGCGCCCGCGGCGATCAGCAGGGTTGCCGAGCCGATCAGGGCCAGGCGCATGGCCGTGGAGCCCTGCTTCGGCGAATGGGGGTTGGCGTTGTTCAAGACGGGCGCTCCAGCGAGGCGGGGGTGGTTACCACAGGACGCTGGGGCGGCGCCGGGGTGCGGAAGAACAGCGGCAGGGTGACCGCCAGGAACAGCAGATAGGCGCCGAGGGTGCTCACGGTCGGGGTGTCCTGGTAGCCGAACATGCCGGCCAGCACCGTACCCACCGGGCCGTCGGCGGGCAGCACGTGGCTCCAGTCGAACAGCACCTGCTGCAGCGAATTCCACAGGCCGGCTTCATGCAGGGCCTTGACCGAGTTGGTGAACAGGCCGGCCGCAACGAAGAGGATGAACAGGCCGGTGAAGCGAAAGAACTTGCCCAGGTTCAGTCGCACGCCGCCGGTATAGAGGCCGTAGCCCACCGCGATGGCGATGATCAGGCCAAGCAGGGCACCCAGGGGCGCACCGGGGCCGGCGCTCTGCTGAAAGATGGCGAGCAGGAAGAAGACGGTTTCCAGGCCCTCCCGCGCAACCGCCAGAAAGACCATGCCGATCAGGGCATAGACCTGGTTGCGCGAGGCGGACAGGGCGTTTTCCAGGGAGTCGTGCAGTTCGGTCTTGATCGAGCGCGCCGCCTTGCGCATCCAGAACACCATGGAGGTGAGGATGGCGGTGGCCGCCAGGCCGACTACCGCTTCGAACAGTTCCTGCTGACGCTGCGGGAATTCGGCACTGGCCAGTTGCAGTCCGGCGCCCACGAACAGGGACAGGGCGGCGGCCAGCATCACCCCGATCCAGACCGCGGGCATCCAGTGGCCACGACCGGTGCGTTGCAGATAGCTGGCGATGATGCCAACGATGAGCGCCGCTTCGATACCTTCGCGGAGCATGATCAGAAAGGGAACGAGCATGAAAGCTATCACCGACGGAAGCTAAGGGCGCAGAGGCGCCCGGAGGTCGGTGATTTGTATCACAATGATTCGGATTGTTAAATGCGTATGATTCTCGTGCCTTACGGATCCGCCGACTGGTTGGCAGCGGATCAGCGTGGAGGCGCGCGTCAGGCCTGGAAGACCACGGCGGTATCCGGAGCCTTGCCGGTAGCGAAGCGACGGATCTCCCGCCAGTTGCGCAGGTCGACCACTGCCAGCTGATTATCTTCCAGCGCCGCGAACAGCCGCTCGCCGCGGGGATCGAGGCTGAGGCCGGGCACTGCGCTGCCCATGGGCAGATAGGCCACTTCGGCGAGGGTATCGGGCCGCAGCAGCGAAAGACTCTTGTCCGCCAGATTGGACACCAGCAGGCGGCCATCGGGCAGGGCGGCTACCCGTACCGCTTCGCCCCGCAGCTTGATCTGGCGGATCGGCGCCAGGTCGCGGGCATCCAGCGCATGGAGGATGCCGGCGAAACGGTCGAGTACATAGAAGGTATGCTCGTCCGGACTCAGGCAGCAGCCCTCCGGCGCCTGGCCGAGATATTTCTTGACCGGCAGCACGGCGGGATTGTGCGCGTCCACCAGGATCACCAGGCCGCTCAGGGTATCCGCGACGTAGGCACGGCGTCCGTCACGGGTCAGTACGAAGTAGTGGCTGCGGGTCCCGCCGACCGGGACGATCTGGCTGGGCGATTCGGCGGTGGCGGGGCGATCGAAGCGGATGAGCAGCGAGTCGGTTTCGCTGAGCACATAGAGGCGACCCTGGTCGTCCAGGCGCATGCCGTGCAGGCGGTGATAGGGCGACAGGTCGATGGATCTCACCAGGCGGCGCTCGGCGAGATCTATCACACTGACCTGGTGGCCGCCCTCGCCAGGCGCCTGCCAGCTCTTGACGCCATACTGGCCGACATAGGCATAGCGACCCTGGCGGTCGGCGACGATCTCATGGGGTTGCTCCGGCAATTCCAGACTGCCGACGCGCTTGCCATCGGCCAGGCGATAGAAGCCGATGCCGGGGGCTTCCTTCTCGACCAGGGCGAGGTATCCATTGCCCGCTGCGAAGGCGCGGAGCGGATAGCCGCCCAGCAGGGGCAGGGCGGCACTGGCAGCCAGCAGGCCGAGGGTCTGACGGCGATTCAGGTGGGGCATAGGAGGTCTCCCAAGGGGCAAGCCTCCCTGCCAGGGTCAAGCGAATCCGTGCTACTCGAATAGACCCTTGAACCAGGTCCAAACTCCGAAGGAGTAGTCGGGAAAGATGTCGATGCCCAGCGCGGACTTGAGCAGATAGAGCAGCAAGAGGCCCACCAGGCCGCAGGCCAGCAGGATCACCGCCAGCACCGTGGCCTTGCCGAGCAGGGACAATTCCTGCTCCAGGCGCGAGAGTTGACGGTAGTTGCGACCGGCGAGGAAGACGAAGTAGTAGCGGCGGTGCCAGAACTTGACGGTGCCGCGCAGATCGACACTGTGCTTGCCCCAGCTGCGGGTGCCGAAAGCCAGCTTGAGGGCTTCCAGCTGCTCCTCGGTAAAGGATTCACGCAGCGCTTCGGGCAGGCGTTCCTTCAGACCGGCGATGAAGGGGTCGTGGCGTTTGATGCGATCCTGCATGGAAAAGCTTCCCTCTGAATGGTGCGAATGCACTCTGAGGGGGCGCCCGACCGGGCGTTCCGCCGCACCTGATGGGCGGGGCCCCGCGCATGACGATCGGTCAGGCGCTGACCCGTACGGGGCGCAGCACCTCGGCCCGGGCGCGCAACTGGCCGCAACCGCCGTCGACATCCTGGCCCGCGGAATTGCGCACCTTGGTCAGCAGGCCGCGGCTGTGCAGGTAGCGCACGATCTGCACGATGCGCTCGCCGTCGGGGCGCTGGTAGTCGTCCACTTCCAGGCTGTTGTAGGGAATCAGGTTGATTACGCCGTACTTGCCCTTCATCAGCCGCAGCAATTCGTCCATCTCGTCCTGGCCGTCGTTGATGCCGGCGAGCAGCGTCCACTGGTACTGGATGGGATAGCCGATCAGTCGGGCATAGGCTTCACCCTGTTCGATCAGCTCGCCGGGTTCGTAGCGGGGCGCCTTGGGCAGCAGGCGGGCCCGACGCTCGGCATTGGTGCTGTGCAACGACAGCGCCAATGCCGGCCTGACCGTCTGCTGGGGCAGTCGCTCGAACACCCGCGGATCGCCGACGGTGGAAAACACCAGGTTGCGATGGCCGATACCGCCGGCGGTGCCCAGCAGGTCTATGGCCTCCAGCACGTTGTCCAGGTTGTGCGCCGGCTCGCCCATGCCCATGAAGACCACCTTCTTGACCGCCCTGAGGCGTCGCGCCAGGGCGACCTGGGCGACGATCTCGGCGCTGCCCACCTGGCGCAGCAGGCCGCTCTTGCCAGTCATGCAGAAGACGCAGCCCACCGCGCAGCCGACCTGGGACGACACGCAGAGCCCGTCGCGCGGCAGCAGCACGCTTTCCACCGCCTGGCCATCGCCCAGGGTCACCAGCATCCGCGCCGAACCGTCGGCTCCCGGATGCTCCGAGGTCACCCGCGCCAGGCCTTCCAGCCGCGCGGTCAGTGCCGGGATGGCCTGGCGTACCTCCAGCGGCAGGAAGTTTTCCGCCTGCTGGCGCCGGGTGCCGGTATCCAGGGCCAGTCCCTGGCACCAGGCGCGCAGGATACGGGCACTGTGCTTGGGCTTGGCGCCGGCATCGGCGAGCAACTGGACGACATCGGAAATACGCATGGGAAAAGGGCAGGTCGAGGGCGGGCGGCGATAATAGGACAGGGCAGGGATGCTATCCTAGTCCTTTGCAAGACGAGGACCCGTCATGAAGTTCATCCACCAGCGCGAGCATCTCAACGAGGGCGATCTGGTCGTCATCCAGAGTTCGGGGGTGTGCAACATCCGCCTGATGAACGATGCCAATTTCCGCAGCTTCAAGAACGGCGGCCGCCACTCCTATCACGGCGGCGCCTTCGACACCTTTCCGGCGCGCATCACCGTCCCGAGCACCGGCTTCTGGAACATCACCCTGGACACCGTCACCAAGCGGCCGATCAGCGTTACCCGCAAGCCCGAGATCAAGCACTCGATCAAGATCGTCCGTCGCTCGCCTTCCGAGTTGCGTTGAGACAGCGGTCACCCGTCCCTGGGTGATCCTGCTGGCTATTTCGGCTGCAACTCCAGCAGCCGTGCGTTGGCGCCGTCTTCCAGTACCCAGAGGCTGCCGTTGGGACCTTCCTCGACGTCGCGGATGCGCGTGCCCATGGCATAGCGCTCGACTTCGCGTGCCTCTTCGCCCTTGAGTTCGATCCGCACCAGCGCCTTGGAAGACAGGCCGCCGATGAAGGCATTACCTTTCCAGGCCGGGAAGCGGCTGCCCTCGTAGATCATCAATCCGGCCGGGGAAATCACCGGCGTCCAGGTGATCTTCGGCGGGATGAATTCCGGGCGGGTCGCGTGATCCGGGATCGGCTTGCCGCCATAGTGATCGCCATTGGAGACCTCGGGATAGCCGTAATTGCCGCCGCGCTGGATCAGGTTCAGCTCGTCACCGCCCTGGGGACCCATCTCTTGTTCCCACAAGCGGCCTTGGGCATCGAAGGCGATGCCCAGCGGGTTGCGGTGACCCAGCGACCAGACCTGCGCCGCTACGCCGCCCTGCTGGGCGAAGGGGTTGTCCGCAGGCGTACTACCGTCATCGTTGAGGCGGATGAGCTTGCCCAGGTTGCCGGTCATATCCTGGGCCGGGGTGAATTTCTGCCGCTCACCCGAGGTGATCCACAGCTTGCCGTCCGGGCCGAATCTCATACGATGGCCATAGTGACCATTGCCACTGACCTTGGGGGTCTGCCGCCAGATCACCTTGAGGTCACTGAGCGACCCGCTGCCATCTTCTTTCAAGGTCAGCTTGGCACGGGCCACGGCAGCACCCTGGGTACCGTCTTCGCCGGCTTCGGCGTAGCTCAGGTAGATCAGCTGATTGCTGGCGTATTGCGGATGCAGGATGACATCGCCCAGCCCGCCCTGGCCGGCGGCGACCACCTTGGGCACACCGCCGATGTCCTGCGCCTTGCCAGTCTGCACGTTCAGGTGCTTGAGGACGCCGCCTTTCTCGGTGACCAGCGCCGTGCCGTCCGGGAGAAAGGCGATGGCCCAGGGCGCATCCAGGGTGGCTCGTGACGTCGCGGTGAAGGGCCACTGAGCTTCACTCAGCGCCTGGGGTGCGGCATTGGCGTTCAGGGTGGCGAGACCGAACAGGAGACTGCCGGCGGCTAAGGTAAGGCCTTTCATGGGCACGCGGTCCTCGTCGATGGAAGTCCCTACACCCTAGTAGGGACGCCCGCGAAAAGGGCTGCGTTTTTGTTACCTGAGGCGTCTGCCGGGCTAGTTGTCATACCCCAGATTCGGCGCCAGCCACCGCTCCGTCACCGCTAGCTCCTGGCCCTTGCGCTCGGTGTAGCTGCCTACCTGATCCCGGTCGATCTTGCCCACGGCGAAGTACTGGGCTTCGGGATGGGCGAAGTACCAGCCGCTGACGGCGGCGGCCGGGAACATGGCGTAGTGCTCGGTGAGGAAGACGCCACTGCGACCGGCCTCGTTGAAGCTGGCCTCGGGGTCCAGCAGCTTGAACAGGGTGGCCTTCTCGGTGTGATCGGGGCAGGCCGGATAGCCGGGGGCAGGGCGGATGCCCTTGTACTGCTCGCGGATCAGCGCCTCGTTGTCCAGGGTCTCGTCCGCGGCATAGCCCCAGTGCTCCTTGCGCACCTGCTCGTGCAACCATTCGGCGCAGGCCTCGGCGAGGCGGTCGGCGAGGGCCTTGACCATGATCGAGTTGTAGTCGTCGCCCTTGCGCTCGTAGTTCTTGGCCAGTTCCTCGGCGCCGATGCCGGCGGTGACGATGAAGCCACCCATGTAGTCGGTCACGCCCGTCTCCTTTGGCGCGACGAAGTCGGCCAGGGACAGGTTGGGCTTGCCCTCGGGCTTGATGGTCTGCTGGCGCAGGTGGTGCAGGGTGGCCAGGGGCTGGCCGTCCTCGCCGTAGACTTCCAGGTCGTCGTCACGGACCTGATTGGCCGGCCAGAAGCCGAACACGGCGCGGGCCTTGATCAGCTTCTCGTCGATCAGCTTGCGGAGCATGGCCTGGGCATCGTCGAACAGCGCGGTGGCGGCTTCACCCACCACCTCGTCGCTGAGGATGCGCGGGTACTTGCCGGCCAGGTCCCAGGAGATGAAGAAGGGGGTCCAGTCGATGTACTCGGCCAGCACCGCCAGGTCGATGTCTTCCAGCACCCGGGCACCGGTAAAGGTCGGTTTGGGTGCCTTGTAGCCAAGCCAGTTGAAGGCCGGCTTGTTGGCCACGGCCTTTTCGTAGGACAGGCGTTCGGTGCGGGCGCTGCGGTTGGCGGTGCGCTCACGGACCTCGACGTAGTCGGCGCGAGTGCGCTCGACGAAGCCGGCCTTGAGTTCTTTCGACAGCAGCTGGGTAGCCACGCCCACCGCACGGGAGGCGTCGGTGACATAGACCACGGCATCGTTCTTGTACTGCGGCTCGATCTTGACCGCGGTATGGGCCTTGGAGGTGGTGGCACCGCCGATCATCAGCGGCAGGGTGAAGCCCTGGCGCTGCATTTCCTTGGCGACGTGGACCATCTCGTCCAGCGAGGGGGTGATCAGGCCG
>Ga0157369_10011575_pt1 | contig 10014 bp, 6 predicted proteins | sample C25metaG_FD_113461 | JGI IMG/M metagenome (GOLD analysis project Ga0157369, IMG submission 113461) | Corn rhizosphere microbial communities from Kellogg Biological Station, Michigan, USA - C2-5 metaG | ecosystem: Host-associated > Plants > Roots > Rhizosphere > Soil | place: USA: Michigan...
CGAACCGACACGTTGCCTACTGCCGTGTTCGGCTTTCCCGAGGGACTGCGCGCGGGGGATGGAAGCGGCATCATTCGAATAATGTACAGATCCGTCGGAAGAGTGGCGAGCTGATCGAGCGGCTCATAGCCATCATGCCGAAAGCGCAGCGTCACGGGCGTGTTATGAAAAGCATATGCGGGCAGCGTCAACGTGAACGCCCCCTGGACCGAGGACCAGGCCACAGCCGTTCCGGAACCATACTCGGCAACCACACGTACGCCGGCTACGGGAGTTTGCCGGTTCGGATCGCTGTCCCGGCGAATCACAGCGCCCCGCATCGTGATGGCCGGAGGCCGCCGCTCATGGCAACCGGCAAGCGCGATCAAGAACAAGACAAGGCTGGCAAGGGTCTTCATTGTCTCCGCCTGATGGCATATTACGCGTGCCATTTCACAATCTGCAGCATCATAAGGTTGCAAACTGTGTCCCACAATGCAAGCTGAAATAAGGACAATAAATTTTGCGTCTGAAAACACGGCGCACATTATTTAGAGGCATTATCGCGGGGCTGACCGGGACGGGGCTGACCGGCTTTGCGGCGGTCCCGCCAGGCGGCGGCGCGCCGCCAAACATATCGGGGCTTTCACCCGAGGATGACGCGTTCCTCAACGATCTGGAACACGCGAATTTTCTGTTTTTCCAGGAGCAGGCAGGCGCGTCCAGTGGAATGGTCCGGGACCGCGCCAACGTGCGCACGCCGGTGGCCAGCGTTCTGTCGAGCATCGCGGCAACCGGCTTCGGGCTCACCGCGATGTGCATCGGGCAGTATCGCAATTTCATTTCATACGCCGATGCGCGGGACCGCGTGATCGCCACCCTCCGATTTCTCTGGAGCAAGCTGTCCAACCACCGAGGCTTCTTTTATCACTGGGCCGATATGAATACGGGCGAGAGGCTGTGGGACTCCGAAGTCTCCTCCGTGGACACGGCCATTCTGCTCTGCGGCGTCCTCACCTGCCGGATGCACTTCCGCCATGCGGAGATCACGCGGCTCGCACTCCAGATCTTCGAACGCGTCGAGTGGACATGGCTTTCCGAAGATACCCCTCTGCTGCCGCATGGATGGAGCCCGGAGATCGGCTTTCTTCCATACCGCTGGGATTTCTACAGCGAACTCATGATGATGTACCTGCTGGGCATGGGCTCGGCGAGATATCCGCTGGCTCCGGAAGGATGGGATGCATGGAAGCGCCTCACCTTCGAGTACGACGGCATCCGGTACATCGGCTCGTTCGCGCCGCTGTTCATCCACCAATATTCTCAGGCGTGGTTCGATTTCCGCGGGAAGCGCGATAAGTATGCGAATTATTTCCAGAATTCCATGCTCGCCACAGACGTGCATCGCAGGTTCTGTCTGGAACTGGGCCGCCACTTCCCGGATTATTCCGACGATCTGTGGGGCATAACGGCCTCGGATTCTCCAACTGGTTACCAGATATGGGGCGGTCCTCCGGCTACAGGTCCCATCGATGGCACGGTGATTCCGAGCGCAGCCGCCGGATCCCTGCCATTTCAGCCGGCGGCGTGCCTTCGGGTACTGAAGACGATGCGCAACAAGTACGGCAAGGCGTGGAGCCGCTACGGCTTCGTAAACGCCTTCAATCCGCTGACAAACTGGTATGACACGGACGTCATCGGAATCGACACCGGAATCACCATGCTGATGGCCGAAAATCTGCGGTCCGGATTCGTCTGGGACACATTTATGAAGAATCCCGAGGCGATTCGCGGAATGAAGAAAGCCGGATTTCGGCCAGAGGCTGCCCCACCGCGTCCCTGAGGCGCAACTCGGGCTGCGAGAGCAGCCCGCTAGAGAAGTCCCGGTCTATCTCGTTTTTTCGGCGATCCGAACCCGCGCGGTCTCGAGTTCCTTCGTCACTTTCGCAATTTCGTCCGGGTCTTTTTCGCCTGGCGCGGTGGCGTTCCATTCGCTGACGGACGACTCCCACTGCCGGATTGCTTCGCGAATCTTGCCTTGTTTGAAGTAAACGGCTCCCAGGTGCTCATGCACCGTCGGATCCTTGCCGATTTTGTCGAGCGCCCGTTCCAGCTCTTGAGCGGCCTGGTCCAGATGGTTCTGCCGGAAGTGAACCCAGCCGAGGCTATCCAGATAAGCGCCGTTGTCGGGATCGAGATCGAGCGCCTTCGAGATCATCTGCTGAGCCTCGTCGAGCTTTTGGCCGCGTTCAGCCAGCATATAGCCGAGGTAATTCAACGCGCCTGCGTTATTCGGATCGGAGGCAAGAATATTGCGGAATTCGGCTTCTGCAGGCTCGAATTTCTTTTGCTTCTCATACATGGCGCCGCGGCGGAAGCTGAGATTCTGCTTGTCCTGCGCCGTTGACGCAAGCTTCTCCGCCTGGTCGAGGGTCGCTTTCTCGTCTTCGAAGCGGCGGGCGTTGTCCTGAATGGTCGCAATCGCAAGAAGAACGCGGATGTCCTTCGGGCCGTTCGGCAGCGCGCGCAGCTCGGCGATCGCCTGGTCGGGCTGGCCCAGGTCGCCAATCAGCGAAGCGTGAGCCAGAATGATATCCGGGTCCTTCGGAAAGCTCTTCAGAGCCGAATCCGCAGCCTGTCTCGCGCCCTTGTAATCTCGCGCAGAGGCGAGCGCTTCGATGATTTGAATATCCACCCGCGGCGCAAGTTTGGGATCGAGATCGGAGATCTGCCGGTAAGACGCGACCGCCGCCTGAGTATTGCTGGTCTTTTTCTGCAGCTCGGCCAAAGCTTCGAGCGTTTGCATTCTCTGCCCGCGCTCCTGGTCCGAATACGTGTCCTTCTTCGTCTCAGCCAGGATTCCCTGCAGAACCGTAATGGCCTGCGAGGTCTTGCCTTCCGAATCCAGCAGATCCGCTTCCGCGAAACGGGCCTCTGTACCCTTGCTCAGGCCGCGCAAAGTTTCGAGCGCCTGGTGGGCCTTCGCAAAATCGCGCTTTCTCTCGTAGATCTTGAGAATCTGCAGTTGAACGTCGGCGGCCTTGGGGTCGTCCTTTGCGAGATCCTGGAAAGCTGCAAGCGACTCATCCAGACGATTCGCCGCAAAAAGATCGTTGGCAAGGGCGCGGCGTACCTTCGGGTTGTCGTTGGTAAGCGGAAGGGCCTCTTTCCAGGTGCCCGCTGCGTTCGCGTAATCTTTGTTCTGCTCGTAGAACTCCGCGAGCGTCACCACACTGCGCGCGTCTCCGGGGTTCTTCTCGACCGACTGTTTCAGCAGCTCGATCGCTTTAGCGAAATCGCCCTTGTTGGCGTAGAGAGTGGCGAGACCCCCGAGAGCGTCGGAATCGTTGGGATCGACTTCGAGAATCTGTTTGTAAGTCTTTTCAGCTGCTTCGTTATCGTGGGCCACCACGTAAAGCCTCGCCAGCATGGAAAGGCTCTCGGTGTCCTTCGGATTGAGCTCAACCACCTTCCGCCACTCGGACGTGGCGTTGCGCAGCATTTCGGGATCGATCTTGCCCTGCTCGGGATCCCCCATCTGGCGGCTGAAAATGCGAGCCAGGATCTTGTGCGCATTGGCGTTGTTCGGATCACGCTTCAGCAGATCCTGCGCCTCCTGTGTTGCCCGCTCCACCTGGCCCACACGCGCGTAAAATTCCGCCAGTTCCTCCCCGATATAACTCGAAGCGGGGTCAAGCCGCATCGCCTCTTTGTAGTAATCAATCGCCTTGTTGACGTATTCGCCACGATTGCCGTAAGCGTCCGCCAGCTCGCCATAGAGATGCCCCATGGCGAAGTTGTAATAAGCGGCGCTGCGCCCGGATCCCGCCGGAGAAACAGGTGAGGAAGCTGGCGTCTGTGAGAATGCCTGCGGAACTGCGGTGAGGCATGCCACACCAATCAGAGCGAGCGCGGCTCGGGAGAAAACTGCCATTATGTATCGCTTTCCTTGCCTCGCCCGCAAAAGCCTCAAACAAGGCAAACTCGATGTCAACATTGTATAACGCTCACTGTGAACGACCCCGCGCCGATCCGGCCCTCAAAACTGATTGCCATTGCCGGGCCGACGGGTTCGGGAAAAAGCGACCTGGCGCTTTCCGTGGCTCATCATTTCGGAGGCGAGATCGTCAATTGCGACTCCGTCCAGATCTACCGTTACTTCGATATCGGGTCGGCAAAGACCACCGCGGACGAGCGCCAGGGGATTCCGCATCATCTGATTGACGTTCTCGATCCGGATCAGGTTTTCACCGCCGGCGATTTTGCGCGCATTGGCAGGAGGATTCTGCAGGAAATTACGGAACGCGGGCGGCTGCCTGTAATCACAGGTGGAACCGGCTTTTACCTGCGAGCCCTGATCGACGGCCTGGCCCCAGGGCCCCAGCGGGACGAAGCGCTACGAACGAGGCTGGCGGCGCGCGAAGACAGGCGGCAGGGCTCCGTGCACCGGCTGTTGCGCCGTTTCGATCCGCGAACCGCCGCCCGCATCCATCCCAATGACTTGCCGAAAGCGATCCGGGCGCTCGAAATCTGCATCGTGTCCCGGCAGCCCGCGGCCGAGATATTTGCGCAGGGCCGGGACCGCCTGGAAGGCTTCACAGCTCTGAAGATCGGTTTGTTCCCAGAGCGCGATGCGCTGTACCGGCGGCTCGAGGCGAGGCTCGAGAAAATGTTCGAAAACGGGATCATCGGCGAGACGCAGTCGATACTCGACCGCGGCTTCCCGGCAGATGCCAAGCCTTTTGAATCCATTGGATACAAACAGGCGCTGCAGGTGATCCGGGGCGAGCTGAGCGTGAGCCAGGCGATTTATCACGCGCGTATGGAAACCAGGAGGTACGCCAGGCGCCAGATGACCTGGTTTCGGCGCGAGGCGGATCTCGAGATTTTCAACGGATTCGGGGACGATCCTGGCATCCGTGCGGCTGTGCTGGAGCGGGTCCGGGAATTTACGGCCGGCTGAGTGCGCCATCAGCCACTCTCATTCGCGTCATGACCTGACTAATCAGACTCTTCGGAACCGAATCGCCTGATATGGTTCGCCGCGAAGCTTGAGTTCCGCTTTTCCTGCGAATTCGCCCGGCGCGGCGGTGATTGTCATGTTCCAGGGATCGATCAGTTCCGCGCGGAAACGTCCGTCTGCCGGGAGGTCGAATGCAAATTCGGCGGGGCGGTGATAGTCGAGAAAGTACAGATACTCGGTGCCCGCGCGCGCAAGGCACGGATAATAGCTGCCCGAAACGGGACCCATGTCGCGGGGAGCGGATTCGACGAGCTTCCGGAGAAATTGAATTCGCGGCGCACTTTCGCCCTTCAGCACGCCTCCTTTCGACCACCACAAAACGTCGTGCGGATCGAGGTAGGTTTCGCCATGCCCAACCCAGCCACCCATCGCGATTCCAAGCCAGAAGCGGCGCACTATCTCCTGTGCGCTGATATCGCCCCATCGTTTCGGAATGTTCCCTTCGTACTTGCATTCGTCGAATACGACCGGCTTTTGCCAGGCCTCGCGCCATTCCGGCGTACGCTCGAACTGATCACCCTGAATGCTGGCGTGAGTGACCCAGGGTTTCCCATGGTCGTACATGACCCTGCTGTGATGAATGGAGCGGAGGTGCTGGTAGGGATCGTTCTCCTGGATGACGTGGAAATAATGATCCCAGTCCGCGAGCGTTTTGCCTTTCACCAGATCCCATTCATTAGCCACGGACCACCAGACGTGCCGGTACGCAGCAAGCCGCGCGATCACATAGCGCAAATAACGGTCGTTCACGTCGCCAGGAAGAGCGGCGTAGCCCCAATGGTCATACGGGTGAAACAGGATCAGATCCGCCTGAATTCCGAGAGCGCCCAATTGCGCGACCCTCGCCTCGAAATGCCGAAAGAACCGCGGATCGAAACGCGTGAGATCATTTTCTCCCGAAGTACTGCGCGGAAACGGATAAAACTGAGGCTCTACGTTGTTGTACGCATACCACTTCGGAAACACGCACATTCGCATCTTGTTGAACGGCGCGGAGCGGAGGGTCGCCAGCGTTTGCTCTTCGAGAGTGTCGCCCTGGTGCGCCCATGCATAACAGGTGGTTCCAAATGGGCAGTAGCTCGCGCCATCGGCATGCCCGAATTGAAACGTGTCGCGCACCCCAACCGGGCCATGATTGTTCGGCTCGGCTTTGGTGCAGACGAAACGTCCGCTTTTTGCATTCAGCTCGGCATGGTTGCTGCGGGTCGTCCACCACCACTCGCCTTCGGAATCCGGCATGAACCGGAGTTTGTGTGCGCCGTCGCCATCATAAAAGCCGGAAACGTTGAGCGTTCGATTCTGATGCCGCAGTTCGGCGGACAAACTCACGTCGAGATACGGATTGCCCGCCGTCGGCCCGCGCAGCGAAATCTCGATCATTGCCCATCGCTCAACCGCGCCGGGTTCCAATTGTGCCTGGGTCTGCTGGGCGAAAGCAGCAGCAGTTGAGCCGAACAGTGCAGCGCGGCGCGTGATTTTCGAACGCATTGTCTACCTCGCCCTCGCGCGCGTCCAGGCCTCAATAAAATCCCTGCCGTGGAAGCGCAGGGTGCGCGCGTCCATAACCTCTACGCCCGGACGGTACGGGGCATCTGCGTCGGGAACATGGCGCGCCGTGTACTCGATCTGCACGGTAGCTGGTCCCGTAATTTTGTAAGGCTTGATATTTGCGATTTTCTTCATCGCCGCCGTCGCACGATTGCGGATGCGCGCCTGCGCCTCCTGCGCGGAGAGCGATAAACAGGCATAATCCGCGAAACCCTGTTTCACCACCGCAAGCTCGGCTTGGGGCACAATGGCGTGGAGATCGTCCGCTGCCGCCTGGTCTCCGCTGAGAAAGATCACCGGAGTATCGAACGCGCCCGCGATCGCAGCAAGGCTTTCGATTTCACCGACAGGCTTGTCGTTAACAAGAATCGTCTGGATGCCGAGCGAGCTGTAACTGTGAGCCAGGACGCCTCTCATGCTGTTCGCACGCGCATGCTGGCCGACGAATGCGATTGCGGCGTAATGTTGGTCGAGCGTCATCAGCACGCCCGGATAACCCATAAGAAGACGCGCGCGGGGATGAATCGTGAGCGCCGAAAGCGTCTGGCTTCCATCGTGGCCATCCCATACGATCACCTCGTCGGCTCCGCCCGCATGGAACCCTTCGACCGCAGCGTTGATTTCACCCGTCAGGAGATTTTGCAGCTCCGGACTTTTCGGATCGGTCTGCTCCTGACGGCAAATGCCCGCAACTCCTTCGGCGTCGGTTACGACAAAAATCGTTTTGCGTACCTGGGCGAAGGCCGCGGAGGCGCATACGAGGGCGCACGGGAACACGAGGAGGGATTTGAGCACTGGATGTCCGAAAAAAGTGTATCTTGAACTACGGGCTGTTCCCGCCTTTCGGCGCGTGCCCGGGTTCTTTGGAGAGGACATATGAAGAAGCTGCTGCTATGGATGCTGACGCTGGCCGCTCTGAACGGCAGCGCATTGTTTGGCGAAACATTCACAGGTACGTGGCAGGGTGCGCTTAAGATTCCGCAGGCGCCGAACGGTGAGTTTCGGACCGTAATCAAGATCTCCACGACCCAGGACGACAAACTGGCTGCTCAGTTCTACAGCATCGACCAGAACCCGACGCCGCTTTCAGCCAACGAGGTAACGACGAACGGTTCGACGCTGAAAATCATCTTCCGATCGATGAACGCGACATACGAAGGCAGGCTGAGCGCGGACGGGAATACAATCACCGGCACGATGACGCAAGGCGAGGCGCGGCCGCTGAATCTGACTCGCGCGACGCCGGCAACGGCATGGACCATTCCTCCTCCGCCACCACCGCCGAAGATGATGGATCCCAACGCGAAGCCGGAGTTCGAGGTGGCGACCATCAAACCCTCCAATCCAAACCAGCCGGGATGGGCGATTCGGGTGGACAGAAGCGGCAAGCTGATGACTCTGAATACGACGCTGTCTGATCTGATCAAGTTCGCTTATAACCTTCATCCAAAACAGGTGGTCGGCGCGCCGGCATGGTTTGATTCGGATAAATTCGACATCGAGGCAAAGCCGGATACGCCCGGCATGCCGACCGTGACGCAGATGCGGACAATGATGCAAACGCTGCTGGAGGATCGATTTTCGCTGAAGTTCCACAAGGATCATAAGGAGCTTTCCGCCTACGCAATTACCGTATTTAAAGGCGGCGTGAAGATCAGTAAGGAAGAGAACTCCACCATCGCTGCCCCCTTCTTTGGTGGGCGGCCGCAAAGCGGCTTCAATGTTCACAACGCGACCATGGCGGAGTTCGCAAGCGTCTTGCAGGCGCAGTTCATGGATCAGCCGGTTGTGGAGCAGACAGGACTCGGCGATACTCGGTACACGTTCGTTGTGAAGTTCACTCCGGACGCCACCATGCATCCCTTCGGCAGCGGGTCGGCGCCGCAGCAGCCCCCGCAGCCGGCAGCGGCCGATCCCGATGCGCCACCGGACCTGTACAGCGCGATGGAGCAGCAGCTCGGATTGCGAATGCAGAAGACGAAGGCGCCGGTGGAAGTAATGGTTATCGAGAAGATCGAGAAACCATCGGCCAACTGAGGTCTTCAGTTCGCAAGCACTTCGAGGCTGTCGCCGCCGCAGATTCGCACGAGCTCGGTCTTGAATTCCTTGTCGGGGCGCACCTTCGCCGGCACATCGAGGATCACGGAAAAATCCCTCGCGGATTCGATGCGCAGCCGCACCTGAGTTTCACCCGGCTTGCGTTCGAAAAGGCGGTGAAGCTCGGATGCCCGGTCGATGCCGTTGCGGCCGACGAATACTTTGATGCTGATGAGACTGGGCAGCGGAACCCGGGCCACGTCGAGCGGTACGATCTCCTGTACCGACACTTTCGTCGGATTCCCCTCCTCCGGCAAGGCGGTTCCGCGAATGAGCACCGCCCGATCCTCCTCGAGCGAGGCCGCAAGGCGCTCGTATTGCGTCGTGAACAGCATCCCATCGATACTGCCGGTGCGGTCTTCAATCTGGAATGACGCCCACGGTTTGCCCTCGCGATTACGACGGCGCTGGATCCCGCTGATCACGCCGCAAACCGCCACTTCGGCGCCCTTCTCGAGACCTTCCAGATTGCTCGAATCGTGCGTGGCCAGTTCGCAGATCTTCTCCTCATAGCTGTCGAGCGGGTGCCCCGTTACGTAAAACCCGAGCATCTCCTTTTCGCCCTGGAGCTTCTCACGAAGCGTCCAGTCGTTGGCGCGGGGCAGCGCCGGCTCTGTATGCTCTTCCGCCGCGATCCCGAACAAGCCTCCCTGGCCTGACACGCGGTCGTTCAAGGCGCGAACGCCCGTCTCGATCGCCCCGTCGAGAGCAAGCAGCAGTTGAGCCCGCGTCCCCTGGAGCGAATCCAGGGCCCCCGCTCGCACCAGGCTCTCCATCACGCGGCGGTTGATCGCCGTCATGTCCGCGTGCTCGCAGAAGTGATAAATGGAGCGGAACCTGCCGATCTCGCCCCGCGCTTTGATGATGGCTTCCACCGCGTTCTGCCCGACGTTCTTGATCGCGCCCAGCCCGAACCGGATCGCGTCGCCCTTTTCGTCGCGCACCGGCGTAAAACTCCAGGCCGAGGCGTTGACGTCCGGCGGAAGCACGCGAATGTTCATATCGCGGCACTCGTTGATGTACTTGACCACCTTGGCCACATTGCCCGTTTCCGAAGTCAGCAGCGCGGCCATGAAATCGACTGGATAGTGCGCCTTGAGATATGCGGTAACGAACGCGAGATAGGCATAGGCCGCCGAGTGCGATTTATTAAAACCGTACCCGGCGAACTGTTCCATCAGATCGAAGATCTTTTCAACCTTCTTCTGCGGGAAATTGCGTTCGAGCGCGCCCTTCACGAACCGCTCGCGCTGCTTCGCCATCTCTTCCGCTTTCTTCTTGCCCATGGCGCGGCGTAGGAGGTCGGCATCGCCCAGCGAGTAACCGGCGATGCGGCTCGAAATCTGCATCACCTGCTCCTGGTAGAG
>Ga0157369_10011576_pt1 | contig 10014 bp, 3 predicted proteins | sample C25metaG_FD_113461 | JGI IMG/M metagenome (GOLD analysis project Ga0157369, IMG submission 113461) | Corn rhizosphere microbial communities from Kellogg Biological Station, Michigan, USA - C2-5 metaG | ecosystem: Host-associated > Plants > Roots > Rhizosphere > Soil | place: USA: Michigan...
AATACCCTATTGACAGTGAATAATTCAGCATAGCCGTGTCCTGCATATGCACAAGGCCCGAGAGACACACGGGGGCAGAACCAATTCATCAGTAAACGAACATATAATCCGCTTTTTTATTTACATTCGATAGTAAAAGAAAAAAACACAGGTAAATCTTTCCGTCGTGATTTTACCTTGCTCTTCTATAAAAAGATAAAGCCAGCAACACAAATGCAAAATGCACCTACAAACGAATTGGCATTTACCAGTGGTTATTCCCAGGTAAATGGTTTGAAAATGTATTACGAAATTTACCTGCCTACCGGACAGGCAGGTGGAAACGGTAAGCCGCTTGTTTTAATTCATGGCGGCGGTTCAACCATCCAAACTTCCTTCGGAAAAGCTATTCCGTTATTTGCAAAAAACCGGAAAGTAATCGCCGTTGAATTGCAAGCGCACGGGCGCACAAGCGACCGCAATGCCGACTTAACTTTTGAACAGGATGCTGATGATGTGGCCACATTGCTCGAAGGCTTACATATTGATAAAGCGGATTTTTTCGGTTTCAGCAATGGTGGCACAACTACCCTTCAAATCGCTATCCGCCATCCGCAAATCGTTGACAAAATAATTTTGGGTTCACCCCTTGCCAAGCGTCATGGCGTTTACGATTGGTTTTGGGATTTTATGAAAAACGCGAAGCTGGATGATATGCCCGAACAGTTAAAAGTTGCCTATCAACAAGTGGCGGCCGATGCAAACGGGCTGCAAATAATGCACGACAGGGATGTAAAGCGAATGCAAAATTTTAAAGACATCCCGGATGAAAAAATCCAATCTGTTAAGGCGCCTGCATTAATCATCATTGGCGACCGGGACGTTATAACTCCAGAACATGCCATCGAATTACACCGGCAAATAGCTAATTCTGAATTAGCCATAATACCTGGCGCCCACGGTGAATACATAGGTGAAATAACAACCCTTACACCCGGCTTTAGGGAAATTGACCTGGCGGTGCCAATGATTGAAAAATTTTTGGATAAACATTTTTGAAATTCTCCCCTACTGCGCAAATAACCTTTCTTAAAGCCTCTAATAAATTGTATTCAAAAAGTATTTGACAATTATCAATATTCTTTTGCTGAAAGATTAGCTTTCTTGCCTGAATCAAGGGTGCTTAAGCTCTGCAATACTTACCAATAGGCATTTTGCACAAATTTTACGCCGTTAATATTTTCTATATTATTAATACGTTGCTGTAGCTTAAATACTACACCAGCAAAATTTCCGTTTAATAATTTGCTTAATACCATTAATCAAATAATTCAAAACAAAAATCCATGAAATGCTTCTACTTGCTACAAGTAATTTGCCTGGGACTTTTGTCTCTTTTTACCAACAGAGCAAAAGCCCAAACCCCCGCAGATCCATCATCCATAATTGGAAAGGTGGTTTGTGGCTACCAGGGATGGTTCACCGCCGAAGGCGATGGTTCTCCTATTAATACATGGTCGCACTGGTCTATCGGAACGGCTCCAAAAGCCGGGGTTTTGCCGAATCCGAATCCAAACCTGGATTTTGATGTATATCCCGATGTTGAATATTATAATTCATCAAGCCTGTTTCAAACAAATTTTGCCAATTTGGGGGATGGAACACCCTCAAAATTATATGCTTCCATAAAGCAGGATGTGACGGATAAACAATTCAGCCTGATGCAGAAAAATGGCATTGATGGGGTGGCTTTCCAACGGTTTATATGGGAAGTATTGGTTGATTCCAGATATAAAGCGAACAGGGATTCAATGGCCGTACATGTTAGGGAATCTGCTGAAAGATATAACCGCATGTTTTACCTGGTTTATGACCTCAGCGGGTTGGGAAATGTGCCTGCTGCGAATGATCAGGCAAGGTTTGAGGCCATTAAAAACGACTGGTCTGCCAACATGGTCGGAAATCTTCAATTTACTTCATCACCTATGTATGCAAAACAGGGCGGAAAGCCTGTAGTGCAACTTTGGGGTATTGGGTATAATCATATAATAGGTTCAGCGGGAATTCAACTGGATCTGATTAATTGGTTCAAAGCACAGGGCTGCTACGTAATAATTGGCGTTCCAACAGGCTGGCGCACCGGAACGGGAGCATCTTTACCTGGTTGGATCAATACCTACAATGCCGGAGATATGATATCGCCCTGGGCAGTGGGCGCTTATTCTGATCAGGCTTCTGCAGACAATTTCAAAACCAATTTTCTGAGCCCTGATCTTACTTATTGTAATTCACATGGTATCGCTTATCAACCGGTTATTTTTCCCGGCTTTTCATGGTCAAACTGGAATGGAGGAACGCAAAATCAGATACCGAGAAATAAGGGAGAATTTTTGTGGCGACAGGTAACCAATCTTCGTTTATTGGGAATTAAATCTGCAGAAATCGCGATGTTTGATGAATACGATGAAGGCACAGCAATTATGAGCATGGCCGATGGTTATGACATGATCCCAACTGACCAATATTTTGTTACCAGCAGCGCTGATGGCACTTACCTTTCTTCTGATTTTTATTTGCGGTTGGCGGGCAAAGCTTCAAGGGTTATCAAACAAACAGATGCATCAACATCAACTGTTCCGATTCCTTATTCCGTGGGGCCAATATTTTTCAGAACCAGCAATGAAAAAAAATATGATGCAATAGCTTCAGGAACGGTTTACCTGAAGAAAAATATGTATGGTACCCCAACATGCACAACGGTATCAGGAAATACACACCGGGGTATTTATGCATTAAAAGTTACAGGAACTGATAATTCTACCTCAAAAGCTCGTATGCTTATTTTAATGCATTTTCAGTAAATATCCCTGTATCGGATACTACGGAGCTAACGTTCTGGACCAATCCTTCAAATGCCTTGGGAAGATACATTTCGGTTGACCTTTTGTTTACTGATGGAACAGCCCTTCGTGATGCCGGCGCTTATGATGATAATGGTATTTCGATGCATCCCGCAACGGGTCGCGGAACAGTAGGCACCTGGACGAAGACCAGTTGTAAGATTGGAAGTTTTGTAAATGGTAAAACCATCAAAACAATTCTTATAGGCTATGACCATGCTGCTCAGAACGGAACTTTCACTGGTTATATTGATGATATTTCTATCAATGAAAGAGGATATGGAAGCTATGGCGTTTTGCCTCTGCGGATATTTTCTTTCGGGGCAAAACAGGAAAACAATGATGTTTTATTGCAATGGAAATCTTCGCAGGAGGCAGGGCTGCAGCAATATAAAATTCAAAAAAGCTTTGACGGGTTAAACTTTACGGATATTCAATCGCAATTACCTGGTAAATCGGAAAAGGTTCAAAGCTATTCCACAACCGATTTCAGTGCGTTGAATAGCGTGCCGGGTTCTGGTAAATTATACTATCGCCTTAAAAGTATCTCGAACGACAACCAGGTTTCATACAGTAAAGTGCAGGTAATTAATTCGAAAAGCGAAATGAGCACCTATACGAAAGTTTTTCCTAATCCCTTTACTGATAAAATTGAAATTTCTTTAAAAGTGGAGCAGGATGGTATATTGAGTGTAGCTATATCTGACGTCAATGGCAAAATACTCGTTAATCAAAAAATCAGTGTTGTAAAAGGCCAATCCGTTGCCACTATTGATAATCTTTCAAAGCTGCCCAAAGCAATTTATTTTGTAAGAATCAATCTTGCAGGCCGAACGGCTTCTTTTAAAATTGAAAAGTAAAATTTCACAAGCCTTTCGCTAAATATCCAAATTTTATGAAAACCCAAAAATCAATTTATAAATTATCAGTCCTTTTGATGGCGATGATCTTTCTCATAGGGTCCGCCGCTAATGCTGGTACTTTTTATTCAAGAATAGATGGAAATTGGAATGGTAGTAGTACATGGTCCAATAGTTCTGGAGGAGGAACCATTCTTTTCGGGCAAAAATATCCTCTGGCGGGTGATATCGTTTATATTGAAAGTAACAAAACGATTACAGTAAATATAAGTACCGCCGCTTGTGCTACACTAAATATTGCATCGGGATCAACGCTTAACGTTGGAGGTGGCAACGGTTTGACTGTTTCAGCTAGTACATCTGTTTCCGGAAACCTGAATATTTCCACTTCAATGGCAGTTAATGTCAATAATATTACCATAAATATGGGAGGTATATTAAAACAAGCCCAGAACTACGCGAGTTCAAATTATCTCCGGATAGATGGGGATCTTAAAATAGATGGAACTTATGATTATTCTGGTTTTACTCCTGCAATATGGATGAATGGAACAGGAACACACTATATTAATACCGGATCAAATGCACTATGGTTTCTTCTTTTAAGGGTTGGAAATTTTTATGCGAATGGAGCTGTTACGGTTAATGGTCCTTTTTACGCAAGTTGGAACGATCCATCAGGTTCATTTCATACAAATAACCAAAACGTAGTAGCTAATAACGTACTTGTAAACGCGGGCGGCAGTTTGTATGTTGATGGAGGAAGTTTAACAATAAATAATCCTCAAGGTATATTAAGTGGAAATACTGTAGGTGGCGGCAACGGGAATATGGTAGTTAGTAATGGAACTTTAACCACTCCTGCTATTAGTATGGGGTTGTCAGGTTCATATACTTCCACTTTTAATCAAACAGGTGGGACTATTGTAACCGGGGATTTAAGTGTTTCCAATGGAAGTACTTTTACGGAAACCGCCGGATCATTAACAGTAACCAATAACTTAAATATCAATGATGCGACAAGTAAATTCAACCATACAACCGGAACGTCAATAGTAAATGCCAAAAACCTCAATAACAATGGAATTTACACCACCGGGACAGGTTCTGCTTCGATAAACATTTCTGGGAATCTGACTAATAATAACACTTTTACAGCCACATCCACCAGTACCGTTACTTTTAATGGCTCAGGCAATGCGGTTATTGATGGAGCGGCTACAACTAATTTTTATAATCTGATTTTAAATAAAACTGCATCAAACCTAACCCTTACCAATAGCAGCAAAGCTTTCGCTGTCAGCAACGACCTGACTGTTACAACAGGGAACCTTATTCTGGCGGCAACAAATAGCGATTACAATTTTGCGAAAAATGTTACTGTATCTTCAAGCGGCACGCTGACTCATAGCGTATCATGGGACGGAGCCGGAACAAAAATTGGAATCGGCGGCAATCTTGAAATCACCGGTATTTTCAATCCAACCGTCAGGTCGCACGTTCAACTAAACGGTTCAGGACCTCATACAATTCAGACAGGAACTAATCCTGCTTCCACACTGAGTATATTAACGATGAACAATGGCGATTTTACGGCCAGCGGCCCACTGAAAACCAACCAGGAAGCCTGGATTATGTTTGGCGCAAATGGCACGTTTACTACGAACGGCAAGGATGTAACGCTTGGAAGTTTGGTGATGAACAAAGGAACGTTTAATGTAAATCTCGGAGGTACCTTAACCGTGAATGGCTCAACCCAGGTGGATGTCGGAACTGGCGCCATAATGAATATCAGTGCAGGTACAGTGAATTTAAACGGCTCATTAATTATCGGTTCCCTTGGTTCGATAACCTGTACTAATTCACCTCAAATAAATATTACTGGTAACTGGACAAATTCAGGAGCCTTTACCCCGGCAAGCAGTACTGTTACTTTTAAAGGAACCGGCAACCAGCAAATCGGAGGCACCACCTCAAACAATTTTAATAATTTAATCATCAACCCTTCGGCTGGCGTTACCGTTTCTTCAGTTGCAAATAACATCGTAATGAACGGCAACCTCACTGTATTAACGGGCATATTTGATTTGACTACATTCACCTGTAACAGAAGTGCAGCAGGCGGAATATTTTCTCTTGCCTCAGGAACATTGCTCAAAGCGGCCGGTGCAAATAATTTTCCCCAATCATTTTCTACAAATACATTGAATGTAAACAGCACAGTCGAATATTATGGAACCATTGCACAATCTGTTTCACCTGTCACGTATGGGAATCTTACGGTATCAAACAACAGCACAAAAACAGCCACCGGAGCAGTAAATATTGCAGGTAATTTAAACATAAATTCTTCAGCGATTTTCGCAGGAGCCACTTATGCGCACACTATCGCCGGTAATTGGTACAACAATGTATCTGCTTCCGGGTATTCGCCAGGCACTTCTACTTTTACATTTAATGGAAGTTCTGCACAAACAATTGGCGGCACTGCACCAACGACCTTTAATAAGTTAACTGTAAATAATGCTTCGGGTGTAAGTATATCACAAGACCAGACAGTTAATTCAACCTTAACGCTTTCTGCCGGACGATTAAATGTCGGGACAAAGATTTTTACGTTTGGGCCTTCGGCTCCTGCGGTTGCCGGTACTTTTTCCGCTTCGACAATGATAGTTGCAGACGGAGGTGGCGAAGTGAGAAAAAATTATTCTGCAACGGGTTCTTATTTTTTTCCGGTTGGAGATATCACAGTTACCGCTGAATATTCTCCCATTACTTTAAACTATACTTCAGGAACTTTTGCAGCAGGCGCCTATTCGGGAGTAAAGGTAACGAATGGCAAGAGCCCTTATAATACCAGTTCTACTGATTTTTTAATAAGATATTGGACGATAAGTAACAGTGGAATTACAGCGCCTTCATTTACGGCGATTGCAAAATATGTTGCAGCAGATATAGCAGGAACTGAATCAAATATTTCATCAGCCAAATACCCAGGAACTGCTCCGTGGGTCAGATATGGCATTATCAGTTCCAACACGGTTACTTCAACGTCTATAACTAACACAGGAACAGGAATTATTATCAGTGGAATTACCAGTCAATTGCCTACGGTTTCTATTTCTTCAACCGGCTATTGCGCAGGAGGATCTGTAGTCCTGAATCCCGTTATTACGAATGGAACAAGCAGCATGACTTATGCATGGTCACCGGCAACCGGCTTGAGTTCCACGACTATTGCCAATCCCACTGCTACGCCTGTATCATCGACTACATACACACTTACTGTTACGGATGGAAACGGATTTACGAAATCAGCGAGTGTAACTTTGTCGCAATATCCTTCGGGAAGCTGGGCAGGCGTCGTAAGTACTGATTGGGATGATCCTGCAAACTGGGTATGCGGCCCTATTCCTACTTCAGCAATTGACGTTACCATTCCTTCAGGACTTAGCTTTTATCCGGTTATAAATGCCGGAACTGATTATGCGAAAAATATTACGATACAATCCGGGGCAACTTTGACCGTTGCAGGAGGTATATTTAAAATATCGGGAACTATCTCAAATAGTGGCACATTTAATGCCACCTCCGGCACCATAGAAATGAACGGTTCATCTGCTCAAAGCATATCCGGCAGCATGTTTGTCAATAAAACCATTCAGAATTTAATTGTAAGCAACACAGGCAGCGGACTATCCGTTTCTGCCACCCTCAATGACACCTTAAAAATCACCGGTGCACTTACATTTGGTGCAGGCACCAGCAAATTAAATACAGGCGATAATATCACTCTTGTTTCAAATTCTTTGGGAACAGCAAGATTAGGAACAGTAGGGATTGGGAACGCTATCACCGGCAAAGTAATTGTAGAACGATTCATCAACACCGGCACCGGCGCGGGCCAGCATGGAAAATCATGGCAGTTTTTATCAGCACCCACCTACGGGCAAACCATAAAAGAAAGCTGGATGGAAAATGGAACTCTGCCCGGTAATTACGGAACCATGATAAGCGGTCCCGGAGGCACAGCAGCAGGTTTTGATATGTATTCCGTTGCCCCGTCCATGAAATACTTTGACCCCTCTACTCCCGGAAACTGGAAAGGTGTAGGCAGCGCCAATGCCCTTATATCAAATACCGGCGGCTATATGGTATTTATAAGAGGAGACCGCACAGTAACTACAACCGCCCAAGCCGCTAATCTGACCGTGCTCAGAAGCAAAGGCACATTGTTTACAGGCACACAATTGCCCGTAACCGTAAAAGCCGGCCAGTTTCAGTCTGTAGGCAACCCCTATGCTTCACCCATAGATTTTGCTTTGATCACCAAAGACGCAAATGTTGATAATGCATTTTATGTGTATGACCCGTACCTGTATGGCACCTACGGCGTAGGCGGCTACCAGACGTTAAGCAGCGTCAACAACTGGAAACCCGTTCCGGGAGGTACCAGCGCTTATCCTGTCAATGTGCTGTCTTCAGTTATCCAATCAGGGCAGGCCTTCTTTGTACATTCCAACAGCAGCACCGATGGCAGTCTTACCATAGCAGAAGGCAGTAAATCCGCAACAGGAAGGCCCGGCCATTCCAACAGGGAAGCTACAGATACAACCGTTGAAAACAGGCAATTTTTACGCGCCAGCCTTGTAACCTCAGCCGGGTTAATGGCAGACGGCAACGTAGCAGCTTTCGATAACAGTTTTAGAAACGCCATAGACGGCAACGACGTGGTAAAGCTCAGCAATAGTGGAGAAAATTTTGGAATCAAAAGCGCAGGAAAAATTTTAAGCATAGAAGCCAAAAGCCTGTTGTCAGCCGGGGATACCATCTCTTACAACCTTACGAACCTCAGTAAAACAACCTATAAGCTCATTTTTGTTCCTGAGAATATGGAGGCCACCGGCCTCCAGGGCATACTGACAGACAAATACCTAGCGACAGAAACCGCGGTAAGCTTAAGCGACAGCACCATTATCGAAGTAGCGGTAACCTCAAACGCGGGCTCTTCGGCCGCAGATAGGTTTAAAATAGTGTTCAGGCAAATGGCCGCATTACCGGTAAGCATCACCTCCGTTACAGCGATAAACAAAAATGCAGACAACATCATACGCTGGACGGTAGCCGATGGAAGCGGCATAAAGCAATATGAAGTGGAAAAATCTGCCGATGCAGTCCATTTTAGCCAGGTAGCCATAGCCGAAGCAGCCAACCAGCCCAAAGGAAATTATACAGCCATTGACCAAAATGCCGCTAAAGGAACCAATTACTACCGGGTAAAAATCATCAGCATGGATGGCAAAGCAAGCTATAGTTCAGTAGTAAAAGTGAGCAATGAAAGCAAGCCGGGAGCAATCACCGTATACCCAAACCCCATCACCGACAATGTAATTCATCTACAGTTCCATAACCAGGAAACAGGAAAATATCAAATCAAATTATACAATGCGGGCGGGCAGGTATTGATTTCCAAAAGCATCCAACATACTGAAAGCAGCAGCGGTGAAGATATTAAATGTGATAATTTACCTAAGGGGATATATCAGTTAATGATAAATACGCCAGCAGGAAAAACGGAAAATATGCAGGTAATAAAGTAAAACACCATTAGCCTTAGCATACATTCGCTTACGTGAATGCATGCTAAGGTTTTTTGGTATGTCTTTTCTTTCGCTATAAAATAAAAATATTGCTTATTTATTCTTTTACTGTGTTTAGGAATTTTCTGCTCTCAAACTAAACTATTTCAAATTGAAACCCATTAATTACAAATAATGTAATATTTTGCAAAAATCCGCAAACGCAGAGAGGCGGCTACGCAAAACGTTATGGCTAAAACTTCTTTTTTACCAGGTTCTAAAAATGGAACCAATTCTCAAAAAACAGCTCCGATATTATTGCCTGCGTTAGTGCTGGTGGCAGTTATATTATTATGGATAATCATCTCTTATACCAATCTTTTCCCGGCATACGCGCTTCCCACGCCAGGCTCGGTATTAAGAAGCTTCAAAGAAGAATTTGAAGCGGGCCGGCTGCTGAACGATATCATTGCTTCCTTATGGCGTGTGGCGGTGGGCTTTGTATTAGCCGCCGTACTCGGCATCCCGGCAGGCCTGCTGCTGGGCCAGCATTTACATCTGCGGCAGGCATTCGTACCTATGCTGAATTTCTTTCGCTTTCTCTCTCCCCTGGCCTGGATTCCCTTTGCTATACTTTGGTTTCATATCGGCGACAAGCCTGCAATTTTCCTGATATTTATGGCAACATTTTTTCCA
>Ga0157369_10011577_pt1 | contig 10013 bp, 10 predicted proteins | sample C25metaG_FD_113461 | JGI IMG/M metagenome (GOLD analysis project Ga0157369, IMG submission 113461) | Corn rhizosphere microbial communities from Kellogg Biological Station, Michigan, USA - C2-5 metaG | ecosystem: Host-associated > Plants > Roots > Rhizosphere > Soil | place: USA: Michigan...
ACGGCGGTCCAGCCCGGGCCGCCGAATTCCTTCGGCCAGCCGTAGCCCAGCCAGCCCTTCTTGCCGAGGATCTTGGCCCAGCCTTGCAAATCGTCGCGCGTCAGCTCCAGCGCGTTGTGCACCTTGTGCGAAATCTCTTGGGGAAGGTTTTCTTTGACCCAGGCGCGAACCTCTTCGCGGAACTTCTGTTCTTCGGGTGTGAAGCTCAAATCCATGCGTGCCTCGCTGTGTTGATCGGTTCACCGCAGACGCGGTGTGTCTCCGGAACCGTGAGTTTTAGCACGGTCGTGCTGTGAAACGGTGTCCGCGTCGCGACAAGCGCGGCGCGGATAATCCCGCCTCCCATGAAGAACATCGTGATCCTGATCTCCGGCGGCGGCTCCAACATGGCGGCCATCGTGCGCGCCGCCGAGCGCGACCGCTGGGCCGAGCGCTTCGGCGCCCGCATCGCCGCGGTCATCAGCAACAAGGCCGAGGCCGGCGGGCTGGCCATTGCCCGTTCGCACGGCATCGACACCGCCGTGGTGCCGCACACCGAGTTCGCGACCCGCGAGGCTTTCGACGAAGCCCTGGCGGCAGCGGTGGACGCCCATTCGCCCGCGCTGGTGGTGCTGGCCGGGTTCATGCGCATCCTGACGCCCAGCTTCGTCGGGCGCTATGCGGGGCGGCTGGTAAATATCCATCCTTCTCTGCTGCCCGCTTTCCCGGGGCTCCACACCCATCAGCGCGCCATCGAGGCGGGCTGCAAGGTGGCCGGCGTGACCGTCCACCAGGTGACGACAGAACTCGACCACGGCCCGATCCTGGCGCAGGCCGTGGTGCCGGTGCTGCCCGACGACACGGCCGCCACGCTGGCCGGCCGGGTGCTGGCGCAGGAGCACCTGTTGTATCCACGAGCGATCGCCGGATGGCTGGCTGATACATCGAGTCACAACCCGTAAAGTTGTTTTATATTCGCGGGTTTTCGGGAGTTCGAAGTGAAAACCAAATCGCTGCTGCTGACCGTCGCCGGCACTGTCGCGCTGCTCGCGGGCTGCGCCGCCCCGGCCCCCGCACCCGCTCCTGCGCCCGCCGCGCCCGTGCCACCCCCGGCACCGGTCTATCAGTGCAATGCCGATGGTGCCCGCTTCGCGGTCGGCCAGCCGCTGACGCCGCAGCTGGAAGCAGCCGCCCGCGTGCGCGCCGGAGCCGGCGTCGTGCGGGTGCTGAAGCCCGGCGAGGCAGCGACGATGGAACTCAACGGCGGACGCCTGAACCTGGACGTCGATGCGCGCAACCGCGTGACCGAGGTCCGCTGCGGCTGACGCATTCCTTCAGAGCCGGGCCGGGCCGGGCCGTGATGGCTAGATCGGCGTGAATCTCCGCCGCGGCACGCCGTCTATCTCGACGGTCTCGTTGAACATCGCGGCAGGGCGGACCCAGAGTCCGTGGGCTCCATACAAGGCGCGGTACAGCGTCATCGGCTCCAGGGTCTCGCTGTGGCGGACGGTGCCGAGCACCTCGTATTCGCCGCCTTTGTAGTGGCGGTAGCGGCCGGGAGGTGTTTCGATCAGGGGAGGGAGGTCGTCGTCGTTGTTCAACGGGGGCTTCTTTCTTCAAAAACTGTCGTGGCTTGATTTGACGGGAGTCGGATGGATCGCGCTGATTTTGTTCACCTGGTTCGACTGAGCGAGCATGCCAGCGCGGACGACAGTGCGCGCTATCGACGCAGCGTGGCGGCCTTTGCCGCGCTCGGCTACCTGTGGGTGCTCGGCTGCCTGGGGCTCGCGGTGGGCCTCATCGCCTGGGTGCTGCTGCCGGTGCGCGAGGAACGCTTCACCTTCACCCGCGGCTGGCTGCTGCTGTTCGCGGGCGGCCTGCTCTGGGCCACGCTTCGCGCGCTGTGGGTGCGCTTCGACGAACCCGAGGGCGTGGAACTGCAGCGCGACGACGCACCCGCGCTCTTCGAGGCGCTCGACCGCATCCGGTCGAAGATCAAGGGGCCGCCGGTCCATCACGTCTACCTCGACGACGAATTCAACGCCAGCATCCGGCAGGTGCCGCGTTTCGGGCTGTTCGGCGGCGCCGTCAACTCGCTGAACATCGGCCTGCCGCTCCTGATGATGCTCGACCGGCGGCGGCTGCTGTCGGTGCTGGCGCACGAATACGGCCACCTGCGCGGCAATCACGGCAAGCTCAGCGCCTGGATCTACCGCACGCGGCTGTCGTGGCTCAAGCTCGATGCCAGCCTGCAGCGCGACGAGGGCGTGATGGCGCTGGTCTCGCAAGCCTTCTTCCGCTGGTACTTCCCGCGCTTCGCGGCCAAGACTTTCGCGCTGGCCCGCCAGGACGAATACGAGGCCGACCGCATCTCCGGCCGGCTGCTGGGCACCTCGGTGGCCGCCGCGGCGCTGACCGAGATCGCGATCAAGGGAAACTGGTACGCCAACGAGTTCTGGCCCTGGCATTGGGCGCGCGCCGAACGCGAGCCGCTGCCGCCGGGGCCGTTCGCCGCCCTTCGCAAGCGGGTGCGCACGCCGCCGGCCGACGACTTCGCGCGCCAAGCGTTGCGCGAGGCGATGCGCCGCGTGAGTGACCTGGAGGACACCCATCCGGTCCTGCGCGACCGGCTGGAGGCCCTCGAGCAGAAGGCGGTCTTGCCCGAATGGTCGGCGCGTCCCGCGCTGGAACTGCTGGCTGACCGGAAGAAATGGATCGAATATTTTGACAACCGCTGGTGCCGCGCCCACGCCGCCGACTGGAAGCAGCACCACGCCCACCGTGCGCGCATCCGCGAACGCATCGACGTGCTGGCCGCGCGGGGTGAGCGCAACACGCCGGACGAGATGGTCGAATGGGCCGATTCCGAGCGCCGCCTCAACCCCTCGGCGCCGGTGCGGATGCGCTACGAGAACGCCTTGCAGATCGCACCCGAGCATCCCGGCGCGCTGCGCGGGCTGGCCCAGATGCTGCCCGCGAGCGACCGCGCTGCCCGGCTCGTGGTGCTCGAGCGGCTGCACGGTTCCGGCGCGGCCAGCCGCTGGTGGGCCGCCAAGAGCGCCGTGGCCTCGCTCGAAGACCCGGACGCCGGGCCGCATGACGAGATGGCGCTCAAGTTGTGGCGCGGCCGCCTTAAGGAAGCGGAGGAAGCCGAGGCGCGTGCCTGGGAAGAAATCACCGCCACGCCGTTTTTCAGCCAGATATCGCGCCACGACCTGAACGACTACGAACTGGGCGAACTGCGGGCCGACCTCGTGCGCTGCCTGCCGGCGTCGCGGGCCTGGCTGGTGCGCAAGAACCTTCGGGAATTTCCGTGGCGCCGTGCGTACGTCGTGTTCATCGAACTGCCCGGGCTGGACGACGAAGACCGCTGGCACATGTGCCGCCAGCTGGAGCAGACGCTCACTTTGCCCGGCGCCACGCTGGTGCTGTGGGTGGGCCACTCGCCCACGTTGGAAGACATCGAGCGCGAGGCTTTCGGGGTGGTCTGGACGCGCAGCGCATAGCCCTTCGGTCCGCCGGCTCCGCTGGCTGAGACAATCGGGGCATGCACCCCAAAGCCCTGTTGGAGGCCACCGCCGATCTGGTCGGCCTTGTCCTGAAATTCGATCACCCGGCCGACCAGGTCGTTTCGCGGTTTTTCCGCGACCACCGCGAGTTCGGCCCGCGCGAGCGCGCGACGCTCGCCGAAACCGTCTACACCGTGCTTCGCAAGAAGCTTCTGTTCGACCATCTTTCGCCTTCGGGCACCGGCTCCAAGGAGCGCCGCATGGCGATCCTCGGCTTCTACGGCCCGCGCGATTTCCTGAAAAGCGCACTCAACGACACCGAGAAGCGCTGGTTAGACAACTGCGACGCGGTGAAGCCCGACGACCTGCTCGAGCGCCATCGCCACAACCTGCCGGAATGGCTGGTCGCGCCCCTCAAGGCCCAGCTTGGCGACGGTTTCTGGCCGCTGGTCGAGAGCCTTCAGCAGCCGGCGCCGCTCGACCTGCGCGTCAATGCGCTGACCGATAAACGCGCGGACGTGAAGGCCGAGCTTGCGAAGGCTGCTATCAAATCGGAAGCAACGCCGTTCTCGCCCTGGGGCTTGCGCATCGAAGGCAAGCCGGCGCTGACCAAGCTGGACGCCTTTGCCCGCGGCGCCATCGAGGTGCAGGACGAAGGCTCTCAACTCCTGGCGCTGCTGCTGGACGCCAAGCGCGGCGAAATGGTGGTCGATTTCTGCGCAGGCGCTGGCGGCAAGACGCTGGCCATCGGCGCGACGATGCGAAACACCGGTCGGCTCTACGCCTTCGACACGTCGGCCCACCGGCTCGACGCGCTCAAGCCGCGGCTGGCGCGCAGCAAGCTGTCGAACGTGCATCCGGCCGCGATCGCCCACGAGCGCGACGACCGCATCAAGCGCCTGGCGGGCAAGATCGACCGCGTCCTGGTCGATGCACCTTGCTCGGGACTGGGCACGCTGCGGCGCAATCCGGACCTGAAATGGCGCCAGTCGGTCAAGGCGGTGGAAGAACTGACGGTCAAGCAGGCCGCCATCCTGCAGAGCGCGGCACGGCTGGTGAAATCGGGCGGACGTCTGGTTTACGCCACATGCAGCGTGCTTCCGGAGGAAAACGAGGCCATTGCCGAGGCTTTTGGCGCCGCGAACCCTGATTTCGTGCCCGTGGACGCCGCTGAGCTGCTGCAGGGGCTCAAAGTGGAGGGTTTCGAGGCCCTGTGCGCGGGCGGGGAGGATGGCCGGCGCTATCTGCGGCTATGGCCGCATCGCCACTCCACGGACGGTTTCTTTGCCGCCGTATGGAACCGCAAATAGGGATTGCACTCCAAACTAGGGTTAATCAGCGCATTTCTTGAAGGTTTAAAGGGCTTGTTCTAGGCCCCCGCCTTTAAAATCGCGGGTTATCTGAAGGCTGCACCTTCGTGTGGCCATGGAGTACCTGACTCAATGTTGCTTCCTGACTCCGCCGTTTTGAACGCGGCCATCGAATGGCTCGGACACGGCCTGTGGGACATCGCATGGTGGCAAGTCGTGCTGTACACGCTCGTCACCACGCACATCACGATTGCCGCGGTCACCATCTTCCTGCACCGGACGCAAACGCACCGGGCCATGGATCTGGGCCCTATTCCCTCGCACTTCTTCCGTTTCTGGCTCTGGATCGGCACCGGCATGGTGACGAAGGAATGGGTCGCCATTCACCGCAAGCACCACGCCAAGTGCGAAACCCAGGACGACCCGCACAGCCCGCAGGTCAAGGGCATCGACGAAGTGCTCTGGCGCGGCGCCGAACTCTATCGCGCCGAATCCCGGAACAAGGAAACGATGGAGCGCTACGGTCACGGCACGCCCGATGACTGGATCGAGCGCAACCTGTATTCGCGCTACAGCTGGCAAGGCGTGGGCCTCATGCTGATCCTGAACCTGGCGCTGTTCGGCACGCTCGGCATGGCGGTGTGGGCTGTCCAGATGCTGTGGATTCCCATCACCGCCGCCGGCATCATCAACGGCATCGGCCACTATTGGGGCTACCGCAACTTCGAGGCGCCCGACGCCAGCCGCAACATCATGCCCTGGGGCCTGATCATCGGCGGCGAAGAGCTGCACAACAACCACCACACCTACCCGACCTCGGCCAAGTTCTCGGTCAAGAAGTACGAATTCGACATCGGCTGGATCTACATCCAGGCGCTGCAGAAGCTGGGCTGGGCCAAGGTCAAGAAGGTGCCGCCGAAGATGCTGATGGGCGACATCCAGCCCGTGGCCAATGAGAAGACGCTCGAAGCCGTCATTGCCAACCGCTACGAAGTCATGGCCGGCTATGCGCGCGAAATGCGCCGTGCCACCAGCCAGGAACTGGAAGCCCTGAAGAACAAGGGTGCCGACCTGTCGGTGCTCAAGGCTGCCAAGCGCTGGCTGCATCGCGACGACGACAAGGTACCTGCTTCGGCCCGCACGCATGTCACCCAGGCTCGTGCCGCACACCCGGTGCTGGACAAGATGGTCACGATGCGCGAGGAACTGCGTCAGCTCTGGATGAACACCTCGCAGTCGCGCGAGCAACTGGCGGCCGATCTGGCGGCCTGGTGCCACCGTGCGGAAGCCAGCGGCATTGCGGGTCTGCGTGACTTCTCGACGCGTCTGCGGGCCGCGCGCGCTTAACAACCGCTCTCGCCTCCAAATCAAAAAGCCGACCTCCGGGTCGGCTTTTTTGCGTCCGTCGATTGCGATTCGACAGGCAACAAAAAACCCGCTGGGTAAGCAGCGGGTTCTTGTCTTGGAAACCAGGTCTGAATTACTTCAGCTTGATTTCCTTGTATTCGACGTGCTTGCGCGCCTTGGGGTCGAACTTCATGATCGACATCTTTTCAGGCATCGTCTTCTTGTTCTTGCTGGTCGTGTAGAAATGGCCGGTACCCGCGGTGGATTCCAGCTTGATCTTCTCGCGTCCGCCTTTGCTCGTTGCCATGATTCAGCTCCTTAAGCTTGGCCGCGTGCACGCAGGTCTGCGAGCACGGAGTCGATACCGTTCTTGTCGATCAGGCGCAGCGCGGCGCTCGAAACGCGCAGGCGAACCCAGCGGTTTTCAGTCTCGACCCAGAAACGGCGGTATTGCAGGTTCGGCAGGAACCGGCGCTTGGTTTTGTTGTTGGCGTGGGAAACGTTGTTTCCGACCATCGGGCCTTTGCCCGTTACGTCGCATACGCGTGCCATGTGGACACTCTTTCTTGAACAGCTGGCACCGGCGCAATCGTGGCGATTGCAGGTGTTTTGCAGCTTGACCTCGCCAGAAACGGGTGGCGGTACCCCGACTTTGCCGCGGCTCATGAGAGAGCGCTGTTTCGGCAAAGCCTCGGATTATAGCCCTTTTGGAGGGCCCGCCTCTCAGAGCGTGCCGTCCTGCTCCAGGAAGCGCTGTGCGTCGAGTGCCGCCATGCAGCCGGTACCGGCGCTCGTGATGGCCTGGCGGTACACGTTGTCCTGCACGTCGCCGGCGGCGAAGACGCCCGGAATGCTGGTCATCGTGGCAAAGCCCTGCAGGCCGGAACGTGTCAGGATGTAGTTGTCCTTCATTTCCAGCTGGCCCTGGAAGATGTCGGTGTTCGGATGGTGTCCGATGGCGATGAAGCAGCCCTTGAGGTCGATCTGCTCGGTGGCGCCGGTCTGCGTGTTCTTGATGCGGATGCCCGTCACGCCGGTGTCGTCGCCCAGCACCTGGTCGAGTTCGCTGTGCAGCTTCAGCACGATCTTGCCTTCGGCGACCTTTTCCTTGACCTTGTCGATCAGGATGGGCTCTGCGCGGAACTTGTCGCGGCGATGCACCAGCGTCACCTTGTTGGCGATGTTGGCGAGGTAGAGCGCTTCTTCCACGGCGGTATTGCCGCCACCGATCACGCAGACCTCCTGCTCGCGGTAGAAGAAGCCGTCGCAGGTGGCGCAGGCGGAGACGCCGCGGCCCATGAACTTCTGTTCAGAGTCGAGGCCCAGGTACTTCGCCGAAGCGCCCGTGGCGATGATCAGCGAGTCGCAGGTGTAGGTGCCGCTGTCGCCGGTCAGCGTGAACGGGCGCTTGCTCAGGTCGACCTTGTTGATGTGGTCGAACACGATCTGCGTCTTGAAGCGCTCTGCATGCTCCAGGAAGCGCTGCATCAGCTCCGGTCCCTGCACGCCATGAACGTCGGCCGGCCAGTTGTCGACCTCGGTGGTGGTCATCAGCTGGCCGCCCTGGGCGATGCCCGTGATGAGCAGCGGCTGCAGGTTTGCGCGGGCTGCGTAGACGGCGGCGGTGTAGCCGGCGGGGCCGGAGCCGAGAATCAAAACCTTGGCGTGTTGGGGAGCGGACATGAGTAGAAAACCTAGGATATACGCTGATTCAGCGTGTACATTTTCAGGGTGGTAGCGATATATATGGAGTATCACCGCCCGGTTCAACACCGGGTGAACGGTGTTTTCAATGCGCGCGATTGTAGTAATCCATTGGCCTGCCTTTTGGACCGCTCCGCGCGCTGTAGCAGGGATTGATAAATGTCGATGCTGTCCAACCTCGAATTGCTTCGGCGCGTTCCATTGTTCGCGTCGCTGACGGCCACGCAGTCCGCCAGCATCGCGGACGCGATCATCAAGAAGCGCTTCAAGCGCGCGGAAGTCGTCGTGGAGCAGGGCAAGAAGTCCGACGCGCTCTACATCATCCTGACCGGGCGTGCCCGCGTCACCAGCGCCGACAGCCGCGGCCGCGAGGTCATCCTGGCCACGCTGCATCCTGGCGACTACCTTGGCGAGATGAGCCTGATCGACGACGAGCCGCACTCGGCCACCGTGCGTACCGAGATCCAGTGCGACGTGCTCATGCTGGGCCGCGACGCCTTCGCGCGCTGCCTGCCCGAGAACTCCTCGATGGCCTACAACATCATGCGCGGCCTCGTGCAGCGCCTGCGCCACGCCGACCGCAAGATCGAATCGCTGGCGCTGATGGACGTGTACGGCCGCGTGGCCCGCTCGCTGCTCGAGTTCGCCATCGAAGACGGCGCGGGCATCCTCAAGGTGCGCGACAAGATCTCCCGCCAGGATCTGGCCAAGATGGTCGGCGCCTCGCGCGAAATGGTGAGCCGCGTCATGAAGGACCTCGAGGAGCGCGGCTTCGTGCAGACCCTGGACGACGGGTCGATGATCGTCAAGGAACGGCTCCTGTCCCTGGCTTGAGCTTCCGGGGCCGGGTCCGCTGCGGGCGGCTCCGGCCTTTTGTTGTAGTGTTCGTGTGTCCGGCCCCCGATTTTCTGGACCGGGTGCCGCGTTTTTCATGACCTATTCGCTCAATACGCTTCAATCTTCCTCTGCCGCCGACGGGCAACCCGTGCGCACGCGCGCCATGCGCTTCGCCCACGAAATCACGCTGATTGCTGGATTCGCAGCGCTGCTGTTCTGGCTGCTTTCAATGCTGAGCTTCACGCTGTCCGATGCCGCGTGGTCGACATCGGGCACCGGGGGCGAAATCAAGAACTGGGGTGGCCGTTTCGGCGCCTGGCTGGCCGATGGCAGCTACTTTGCCGCGGGCTTTTCCGTGTGGTGGTGCCTTGCAGCCGGGCTGCGCGCATGGCTGTCTTCGCTGGCCAGCTGGCTGCGCGGTGGCGAACCGACTTCGGCGGCCGAGCAGGCGCCGCGCGGCCGCTTCAACCGCAGCCGCCTCGCCTTCTGGTTCGGTCTTGCGCTGCTGCTGTGCGCCAGTGCGATGCTCGAATGGTCGCGCCTGTACCGTCTCGAAGGCCACCTGCCGGGCGGTGCCGGCGGCGGCGCGATCGGTGCCCTGGTGGGGCCGGCCAGCGTGCGCTGGCTCGGCTTCACCGGCTCGGCGCTGGTCGCCATCGCCGGCGGCGTGATCGGTTCGGCGCTGGTGTTCCGCTTCTCTTGGAGCCTGATCGCCGAGCGCATCGGCGCGCGCGCCTATTCGCTCTTCGAGTCGCGCCGCGAGAAGCGCGAGATGGCCGCCGACATCGCCATGGGCAAGCAGGCGGCCCGCGAGCGCGCCGAGGCCGACGAGCCCGCGTTCACGCGCGGCGGCAGTGCGTCGGACAACAGGGGAGGCGAGCCGTCCATGTCTTCCGCGTCGTCGGCCTTCGCGGACGACGATGACGAAATCCGCATCGAGCCGCGGCCCAAGCGCCGCGTCCCGTCGCCGCCCGTGCAGATCGAGCCCGCGATGACCGAGGTGCCCAAGAGCGATCGCGTCGTCAAGGAGCGCCAGAAGCCGCTCTTCAAGGAACTGCCCGACAGCAAGCTGCCGCAGGTCGACCTGCTCGATGCCGCCCAAGTGCGCCAGGAAACCGTCTCTTCCGACACGCTCGAGATGACCTCGCGCATGATCGAGAAGAAGCTCAAGGACTTCGGCGTCGAGGTGCGCGTGGTGCTCGCTTCGCCGGGCCCTGTCATCACGCGCTATGAAATCGAGCCCGCCACCGGCGTCAAGGGCTCGCAGATCGTCAATCTCGCGAAGGACCTCGCGCGTTCGCTCTCGCTGGTGTCCATCCGCGTGGTG
>Ga0157369_10011579_pt1 | contig 10013 bp, 9 predicted proteins | sample C25metaG_FD_113461 | JGI IMG/M metagenome (GOLD analysis project Ga0157369, IMG submission 113461) | Corn rhizosphere microbial communities from Kellogg Biological Station, Michigan, USA - C2-5 metaG | ecosystem: Host-associated > Plants > Roots > Rhizosphere > Soil | place: USA: Michigan...
GGGTACAACACTCGGTTCATCGCGTCGTCCTGGCGGGAGTCCGTTGGGGAGTCGGATGGTATCGCAGCCGTCCCGGTCGGCCAAGTCGCCTGTTGGGTAAGAAAGCACTATAGACGACGCGATTAATCGGTTTTTTCACGGATTTCTCAGCCGATCGGCGAGGGAAGTCGCCAGTTGCGCGGTCAGGCCATACACCGACAGTTGCGGGTTGGCGCCGATACTGGTGGGGAACAGCGAGCCGTCGTGGATCGACAGATTAACCAGTTGATGATGACGACCGAGGCTGTCGGTGACTGCGCTTTTCGGGTCTTCGCCCATCGCGCAACCGCCCATGACATGCGCGCTGCCCAACCGAGTGCGGTACAGCTCAAGGCTCAAACCGTCGATCAGCGTGCGCGCTTCGGCCAGGGTTTTCACGTAACGGGCGTCGGCGTGCATCGGCATCACCGATTTGGCGCCGCCGGCGAACTGGATTTCGGCCATGACGTGGAAGGCCCGGCGCAAGCCTTCCCAAGCGTAGGCTGAAACCTGATAGTCGAGCACCGGCGAACCATCGTTCCGCAACTCGACTGCTCCGCCCGTGCTGTCCGGATGAAAACCGTCGCGCAGCAACGCCAGCATGGCATGGGTGTGCGGCAGGTCAGCCATGTGTTGTGCACTTTCCTCACCTAAGCCGCCGAGCAGGGTGGCCGCCAGTGCCGGATGCAGCGGTGGAACTTCAAGTTTGAAGGCCATCGGCCCGGTGGTGCCGTCCTTCCACTGGAAATGGTCGGAATAGATCGACTGCGGCGCCCCGTAGAACGGGTTGATGACTTCATCGAAGCGCGCGGCGGACATGTTCACCGGGTGCAGGAAAGTCCGTTTGCCCAAATATTTGTGCGGGTCCGGTGCATCCGAACGCAGCAGCAGTGCCGGGCTGTTGATGCCGCCGCCAGCCAGCACGTAATGCCGCGCTTTGACGTGGATTGTGCGCCCGGTCGGTTCGACACAGCGCTCATCCATCGCCACGCATTGCAGGCCAGTGACCTTGTCGCCGCTGATCAGCAGCTTCTGCGCGCGAGCGAGATAGAGCAACTCTCCGCCCTTTTCCAGCGTCGCCGGAATGGTCGTGACCATCATCGATTGTTTGGCGTTAGTCGGGCAGCCCATGCCGCAGTAACCGAGGTTCCAGCAGCCGCGCACGTTGCGCGGGATCACATGCCAGCTGTAGCCGAGTTGCTCACAGCCTTTGCGGATCACATCGTTGTTGGCATTGGGCGGAACCATCCAAGGGGCGACGCCGAGGCGCTGTTCCATTTTCTCGAACCACGGCGCCATCTCGGTGGGGCTATGGCCTTTGACGTTGTGTTCTTTGGCCCAGTGTTCGAGGGTCGGCTCCGGCGTGCGAAAGCTCGATGTCCAGTTGATCAGCGTCGTACCGCCAACCGCGCGACCCTGGAGGATGGTGATCGCGCCGTCCTTGCTCATGCGGCCGATGCCTTCCTGATAGAGGCTGCTGTAAGCCTTGTTTTCAAGCATTTTGAAATCTGAACTGGTTTTCAGCGGGCCTTCTTCGATCAGCAGGACTTTGTAGCCGGCAGCGCTAAGGATTTCCGCGCTGGTGCCGCCGCCCGCGCCGCTGCCGATGATCGCCACGTCGGCTTCCAAGGTCAGGTCGTCGGTCAGTTGTGCGCCGTTGTAGGTTTTCCAGCCTCGGGCGAGGCCTTCGCGGAACGGGTCGGGTACGGGCATCGATCAGGTTCTCTTGTTTTTGTTGTTCTGGCGGTCCTCATCGCGAGCAGGCTCACTCCTACATTTGGAATGCGAACCCCTGTAGGAGTGAGCCTGCTCGCGATAGGTGCGACTCGGTCTCAGACCGAAGGCGGGCCGGGATAACCGCAATGCGCCCACGATTCTGCGCGGGTGTACCAGGCCATCATCACCATCTGCTGCAGCGAGCTGTGGCCCATGCGCAACAAACTCAATGAGCTGTTTTCCCAACGATCAAGAAAATCCCGCATCGCTTCGGGACTGGCATTTTCCCAACTGCCCCAGACTCCGGTGAGAGGTCCGCGGGTCACAGCCATGCCGAGTACGTCGAACAGTTGCCGGGTGAGCTTGAGCATTTCCGGCGACAGGTGATCGAGGCTGTAGTCCAGCGACTTGAGCGTGCCTTCAACAGCGACCGGCATTTTCTCGGCCGCCACGGCGCCGTCGAGCATCACCGGAATCAGCGCGCGCAGAAACAGCAGATCGCCATCGCGCAACGAGACAAAACCGTTGGCCGCGACGCTCGATGAGCAGCCAGTGAGGCTGGCGCCGAGTCCGGCGGTGGCGAGGAACGCCGTGGCGCCGAGGCTGAACTTCAGCAGGCCACGGCGCGACAGTGCAGGTGTTTCGGTCAGGCTTGGGTGCATTGTTGTTATTACCCGGCGGTGACGAAGGTTTAGCGAATGAACAGCTTCTGGATCAGTTTCTGAATCGATTTGCCGTAGGGCGGATAAATAAGCCTGGCCGCGTTGAAGCGCTGTTTAATCAACACGCCTTTGGCTTTACTGAAGGTCAGGAAGCCTTCGTGGCCGTGGTAATGGCCCATGCCGGAAGCGCCGATGCCGCCAAACGGCATGTCGTCCTGCGCGACATGCAGCAGCGTGTCGTTCAGGCACACGCCGCCGGAATGGGTTTCGTGCAGCACGCGGTTCTGTTCGCGTTTGTCGTAGCCAAAGTAGTAAAGAGCCAGAGGACGTGGCCGCTGATTGATGTAAGCAAATGCCTGCTCCAGATCCTGATACGGCACGATCGGCAACAGCGGGCCGAAGATTTCGTCCTGCATTACCGTCATCTCGTCGCTGACATTCAGCAGCACGCTGTGCGGCATGCGCCGGCCCTGGCGCTGCTCGAACAGCGGAATCAACAGCGCGCCTTTGCTGGTCGCGTCGCTGACGTAGCTGTCGAGCCGGGCCAATTGGCGTTCGTTGATGATCGCCGTGTAGTCCGGATTGTCGGTGAGCGTTGGATAAAAACCCTGCACCGCCTGGCGATAGGCTTCGACGAAGCCGCCGACCCGATCTTCCGGCACCAGCACGTAATCCGGGGCAACGCAGGTCTGACCGGCGTTGAGGGTTTTACCGAAGGCGATGCGCTCGGCGGCATCCTTGAGCGGTACGTCGCGGGAGACGATGGCCGGCGACTTGCCGCCCAGTTCCAGCGTCACCGGAGTCAGGTTTTCGGCGGCGGCGCGCATCACGTGTTTGCCGATGCTGGTGGCGCCGGTGAACAGCAAGTGATCGAAGCGCAAACGCGAGAACGCCACGCCGATATCGGCTTCACCGAGCACCACGCAGACCAGGTCTTCGGGGAAGATCTGCGCCAGCAGTTCTTTGAGCAATAGCCCGGTGGCCGGGGTCGATTCGCTGAGCTTGAGCATCACCCGGTTACCCGCCGCCAGGGCGCCGACCAGCGGGCCGACGGCCAGATACAACGGGTAATTCCACGGCACGATGACGCCGACTACGCCCAATGGCTGATAGATCACTTTCGCCGACGCCGGCTGGAATGCCATGCCGACCTTGCGTCGCGAAGCTTTCATCCAGCCTTTGAGATGACGGCTGGCGTAATGAATGCCGTGCAGGCTTGGCATCAACTCTGCGAGCAGGGTTTCATCGGCGCTGCGATGGCTGAAATCGGAGCTGATCGCCTCGATCAACGCTTGCCGCTCGTTGCTGAGCAAATCACTCAGCGCTTTGAGCCATTGCTGGCGCTGAGCGGCGGGCGGCATCGGATTGGCGGCATACGCGGCCCGCTGCGCCGCGAACAACCGGTCCAGCTCGGCCAGAGGTTGTTGTAGCGTTTGCAGGTAGGCAATGTCGGCAGTCATGGTCTGCTCCGGATTTATTGTAGTGATGAACTTTTTAGAGTCTATGCTCTAGAAAGTCAAATGACTTCCTTGCACAGCATTGTTTTCTCCATTTCCGGTTAGGTCGTAAGATGCCCCCCAACGCACTCTGAATTAAAGCTCAAGCCATGGCCCCACGAATAAAAACCAGCGAGCGTATCGTGCTGAACAGCCTTGAGCTGTTCAATCAACAGGGCGAGCGCAGCATCAGCACCAATCACATTGCTGCCCACATGGAGATTTCTCCGGGCAACCTGTACTACCACTTCCCCAACAAGCAGGCGATCATCGCCGTGTTGTTCAGTGAGTACGAAAGCCTCGTGGACAGCTTTCTGCGTCCGCCGCAGGGGCGTGCAGCGACGGTTGAGGACAAGCGTTTCTATCTCAAGGAACTGCTCTCGGCGATGTGGCGCTACCGCTTTCTGCACCGCGATCTCGAGCATCTGCTCGACAGCGATCCGGAACTGGCCGCCCGTTATCGGCGCTTTTCCCAGCGCTGCGTGATCCAGGGCGCGGCGATCTACGAAGGTTTTGTCGCCGCCGGGATTCTCGATATGGATCGCGTGCAGATCGAATCCCTGACCCTCAATGCCTGGATCATCCTGACGTCGTGGGTGCGCTTCCTGTGCACCACCCGCGAAAACTCCAACCACCTCAGTGAGCAGGCCATTAAACGTGGCGTGTACCAGGTGCTGGTGCTGGAGGCCGGGTTTGTCACCGAGCAGGCGCGAGACGAGGTCAATGCGCTGTTCGAGGAGTTCTACGTGCCGCTGGCCCAGGCCCTCGAAGACGTGAAATAAACCGTTCTGTTGAAATCCCCCAGGAGCCTGTTATGCCGATTGCGCAACTGATCAGCCCGCAAACGCTGGATGACCGCAAGGAACAACCGGGGCTGGTGATTCTCGATTGTCGTTTTGCCCTCGAAGACCCGGACTACGGTCAGCGCAGCTATGCCGAAGGGCACATTGCCGGGGCGAGCTTCGCCGACCTCGAGCGTGATCTGAGCGGCACAGTGGTCAAAGGCGTGACCGGCCGCCATCCGTTGCCCGAGCCGGCGGCGTTGATCGAGCGGCTGCAGGCGTGGGGCATCAACAATGACAGCGATGTGGTTTTGTACGACGACGGTCCCGGTGCCTACGCGGCGCGGGCGTGGTGGTTGCTGGCGTGGCTGGGCAAGCGCGATGGCGTGTTTATTCTCGATGGCGGGCTCAAGGCGTGGCATGCGGCGGGGCTGCCGCTGAGTCTGGATGCGCCGACGGTCAATCGCGGCACCTTCAGTGGTCAGCCGGATATGAGCCTGCTGCTCAGCGCCGAAAAATTGCAAAAGCGTCTTGGCCAACCTGCGTTGACCTTGATTGATGCTCGGGCTTTACCGCGATTCAAGGGTGAAGTTGAGCCGATCGATCCGATTGCCGGGCACATTCCCGGCGCGCAATGCGCGGCATTCACCGACAACCTTGGCAGCGATGGGCGATTCCTGCCGGCGGATCAACTCAAGCAGCGTTTTGCTGCGAAGCTCGGCGAGCGTTCGCCAGCGGATCTGGTTGCGTATTGCGGGTCTGGCGTGACGGCGTGTCACAACCTGTTTGCGTTGTGCCTGGCGGGTTATCCGTTGGGGTCGTTGTACGCTGGATCATGGAGCGAGTGGATCAACGAGCCTTCGCGCGGTATCGCCACCGGCGAATAAGATCAAAAGATCGCAGCCTTCGGCAGCTCCTACATTGGAATGCATTTCCCTGTAGGAGCTGCCGAAGGCTGCGATCTTTTAGCTTTCCATCCGGGCGCTACGGTAGGCGGCGGGTCCGACGCCATAAGCCTGCTTGAACTGCCGACTCAAGTGGCTTTGGTCGGCAAACCCCAATTGCGTGGCGACTTCTACCGGTAAGCAGCCGTGCTGCAGGAGTGCGCGAGCCTGAGCGATGCGTTGCTGCATCAGCCAGGTATGCGGCGGCATGCCGGTGGCCCGGCGGAACACTCGGGCGAAATGGAAGGGCGACAGATTGACCGCCGCCGCCAGTTCTTCCAATGACGGTGGCGCCGCCAGTTGCGCGTGCAACAGTTCTTTGCCCAACAGCACCGCGCGGTGTTCCTTGCCAGCCCGACCGGGCACCGGCACTGCCGCATGGCGCTGCAACAGCAGCAGCATCATCTCGCGCCACACCGTCTGCTGTTGCAGCGCGGTGGCCGGGCTTTCGAGCAAACGATGCAATTGCGCAAAGCCGTTGACCAGATCCGCATCGCGATACAGCGTGGCGCCGAATGCCGGCAGGTTTGTGGTGGACAGTTCCAGTTCATCCAGCAGCGAAACGATCTGCGCCGTATCGGGATAAAACGCCCGATACAGCCAGCCGTCCTCGGTGCCCTTGTGCCCGGTGTGCAGCTCGTCCGGATTGATCAACACCAGCGTGCCGCTGCCGGCTAGATGTTCGGCGCCGCGATAGCGATAACGCTGGGCACCGGCCATGATCATGCCGATCACATAGCCGTCATGCACATGCGGGGCGAAACGATGCTCGATGTAGCGCGCCGACAACAACTCGACCCCGGCCAGCGGCGCGGTTTGCCAGAAGCGGATCGACTCGCCCTGATCGCTCATGCGGGCACGCGCGCCAGCCACTGCGGGATGCGTCGTTCCAGGTAGTAGCCGGGCTGACGAATCGAGCCATCGACAAAGCCGACATGCCCACCGCGTGCCTGCAATTCGAAGGCGGTCGACGCAGACAGCTCACTGGCCTGCGGCAAACTGTGCGGGAACACGAACGGATCGTCCGCCGCCTGAATGATCAGGGTCGGCGTGCGGATCTCACCGAGGAAGTAACGGCTTGAAGCGCGGCGATAGTAATCCTCGGCATCATTGAAACCGTGCAACGGTGCGGTTACCCGGCCATCGAAATCCCAGAACGTGCGCATGTTTTCCAGCGAACCGAGGGCTGCCAGCGCGGCAAGTCCGTCTTCGCGACCGTCATGCTGAAACTGCCGTTGTTTGTTCTTGATGTAGGCGACCATCTCGCGCATGAAGTGCGCCTGATAGACCTTGGAAAAGCCTTGGCCGATGCGGTCGGCGCATTGGTCTAGGCGAAACGGCACCGACACCGCCACCGCGCCGAGCACACCGCTGGCGCTGCCGGTTTCTCCGAGATGTTTGAGCAGCACGTTGCCGCCCAGGGAGTAGCCGACGGCATACAACGGCGCCAATGGGCGTTTGGCACGCAGGTGTCTGATGGTTTCGGCGAGGTCTTCGCTGGCACCGGAGTGATAGCTGCGCGGCAGCAGATTCGGTTCGCCCGAGCAGCCGCGCCAGTTCAGCGCAACACTGGCCCAGCCTTGATCGGCCAAGGCCTTTTGGATACCTGCTACATAAGGCGAATTGGAAGAGCCGGTCAGCCCATGCAGAACCAGCACCAGTGGCGCATCGGCGGTGTGCGGGCCGTGCCAGTCGAGGTCGAGGAAGTCGCCATCCTCAAGCCACAGGCGCTCGCGCTCACGTTCGATATGCACGGTTTTGCGCCACAGCGGCCCCCACAAGGTTTGCAGGTGCGGATTGCCGAGGCCGAAGGCGGGGTTGAAGTGTTCTGAAGAGGCGGACACGATGGTTCTCGATGCAGAGCGGCGACCCTGTTGGAAGGGGCGCCGCTTATTCAGACCGGTCAGTTAACCGGCGATCTCTGCCGTACGTTGCCACAGCGCGTAATAGACCCGGCCGGATTTCTGTTCGCGATGCAGGCGCCAGTTGCCCGGCAGACCCAGAGTCGACGGCGCGGTTTCGCTTTCAGTGTAGATCCACGAGTCGGGCGCCAGCCACTGACGCTCTTCGAGCAAGGTGCAGACGGCAGGCAGCAGGTTCTGGTTGAACGGCGGATCGAGAAACACCAGGTCGAACGGGGTTGCGGTCTGGGTTTCCAGATAGCGCAACGCGTCGGCAGTCTGCACCTGGCCGTTGGTGCAACGCAGGGTGCCGAGGTGTTCTTTCAGGCTGGAAACGGCAATGTTGCTAGCGTCCAGCGCCTGCCCCATGGCGGCGCCACGGGACAGTGCTTCGAGAAACAGCGCGCCACTGCCGGCGAACGGATCAAGCACCTTGGCCCCTTCAACGTAGGGCGCGAGCCAGTTGAACAGGGTTTCACGCACGCGATCCGGCGTCGGGCGCAGGCCCGGCGCATCGGGGAAGCTCAGCTTGCGGCTGCGCCATTGGCCGCCAATGATGCGCAACTGGTTCACACCGTTGTGGACGTTTTGCGCAGGTTTTTTAGGAGAACGAGTTGCCATTAATGCTCCGGAACCCCGAGCGGTTGCTCGGCAGGTTTATCAGATGGGGCCGGTAACGGCTTTTGCGGCACGGTCGGGCCAGCGGTGACGATGACCATTTTGTCCGTGCTCAGGTGTTTGTTCAGGGCGTCGCGGACTTGCTCGACGCTCAGGCTTTGCGACTGACGCATGAAGTCGTCCAGATAGCTCAGCGGCAGATTATAGAAGCCCATCGCGCCGAGTTGGCCGACGATATCGGCATTGCTTGCGGTCGACAGCGGGAAGCTGCCGGCCAGCTCGCGTTTGGCGTCGTCGAGTTCTTTTTGCGTCGGGCCGGTTTTCAGATAATCGGCGAGCACGTCCTGCACCAGTTTCAGCGTGCCTTCGCTCATTTCCGCGCGGGTCTGCAGGTTGATCATGAACGGGCCACGCGCTTGCATCGGGCTGAACCCCGAATACACGCCGTACGTCAGGCCGCGCTTCTCGCGCACTTCACTCATCAGACGCGTGCCGAAACCACCGCCACCAAGGATCTGGTTGCCCATCGACAGCGCCGCGTAATCCGGGTCGTCACGGTCGATGCCCAACTGTGCGAGCATCAGGTTGGTCTGCTTCGACGGGAACTCGATATGGTTGACGCTGGCTTTCGGTTCCTGCGGCTGAGCGATCTTCGCCAGCGCAGGGCCTTTCGGCAGGGCAGAAGAGACCTGATTGGCGATCGCCTCGGCCTCCGCACGCGACAGGTCACCGACCAGCGCGATGACCACGTTGCCAGCGGCGTAAGCCTTGGCGTGGAACTCACGCAATTGCGCGAGGGTGATTTTCGGCACGCTCTGCGGATTGCCGTCGCTCGAATGCGCGTACGGGTGATCGCCGTACAGACGCTTCATCAGCTCGAGGCTGGCGAGTTTGCCGGGGTTCTGTTTCTGGTATTCGAAACCGGCGAGCATCTGGTTCTTGATACGCGCGAAGGAGTCGGCCGGGAAGGTCGGTTTGCCGATGACTTCCGAGAACAGCTTCAACGCTGGTTCACGTTTGTCGGGCGCACTCAGACTGCGCAGCGAGGCCAGCGCCATGTCCTTGAACGCACCGTTGCCGAAATCCGCACCGAGGCCTTCAAAGCCCTGAGCGATGGCGCCGACGTCTTTGCCGGCAACACCTTCGTTGAGCATCGCGTTGGTCAGTACCGCCAGACCTGGTGCGCTGCCGTCCTGGCTGCTGCCGGCGGCGAAGATCAGGCGCATGTCGAACATCGGCAGCTCATGGGCTTCGACGAACAGCACTTTGGCGCCTTCGGCGGTGTTCCAGGTTTGCACGTCGAGCTTGCGGCTGGCCGGGGCCTTGCCGTCGAGTTCGGCCAGCGATTGCAGCTTCTGGCTGGTTTTGGCGTTGTCCAGCGCTTCGCTGGCATTGCTGTCAGCGCCTGGCGACAGGTAGAGCGCGGCAGAGCCGATCACCGCCACGGCAATCAGGCCGAGCAGCAGGCGTGGGGATTTGCGCTTACTCATGAGTCGTCTCCAGTGGCAGGACGTGGGCGACGCTGAGACGTTCGCGGGTGAAATACAGCTTGGCGGCGTTCTGGATGTCTTGCGGGGTCACGCTTTCCAGGTCAGCAAGTTCGGTATCCATCAACTTCCACGATAGCCCGACCGTTTCCAGTTGGCCGATGGCGGTGGCCTGACTGGTGATCGAATCACGTTCGAACACCAGGCCGGCGATGACCTGCGCCCGCACGCGCTCGAGTTCTTCGGCGGACGGTGCGGTGGTTTTTAGCTGTTCCAGCAGTTTCCACAGACCGGCTTCAGCTTGCGCCATGGTCTTTTTCTTCTGGGTGTTCGGCGTCGCCGACAGGGTGAACAGGCTGTCGCCACGGGTGTAGGCGTCGTAGCTCGAC
>Ga0157369_10011581_pt1 | contig 10012 bp, 12 predicted proteins | sample C25metaG_FD_113461 | JGI IMG/M metagenome (GOLD analysis project Ga0157369, IMG submission 113461) | Corn rhizosphere microbial communities from Kellogg Biological Station, Michigan, USA - C2-5 metaG | ecosystem: Host-associated > Plants > Roots > Rhizosphere > Soil | place: USA: Michigan...
CGGCTGATACATGCGGGCACTGATGCGATCGGCCACCAACTCCATGCGGCCGCGGGCAATCGGCTCAGGCGAGATGGTCGAACGAGCCGGGCCCTTCGTCCTCGAGCTTGGCGAGCCGCTCGACGAGCCAGGCCCAGCCACTCGGTTGGCGGTGCTCGCGGTGCCAGCCCCACAGCAGCTCGTGCACCTTGGGGCCGTGCTTGACGTGAGCCAGAACCGCGACCCGCGAACCGGGCGGCATCACCTCGGACTTGAACAACTCCCGCACGTGTCCCGAGGCGTCTCTCTCGATGCCTGCCGCCGAACCCCCGATCAGCGAGGGCACGTTGCCGGCGGTGTAAGCCTCATAGTTCAAAGGCTCGACGGCGACTTCTCCGACGGTCGGCACGCCGCCGAGCAAGACCAGCTCGCCAGTGTCATGGATCCACTCCAGGGCGGCCTTCGCATCGCCCGCCAGTGCCAGGGCGGCGGCGACCTCGGCCGGTAGTTGCCACGACCCGAAGTTGGTGGTGAAGCTCTTGACCCGGTCGATGTCGGCGGCGTTGAACGCCTCGAGGTCATAGATCGGCAACTGCACGTCGTCGAGCTGCAGAGCCGCGACCTGCTCGGGTGACTTCTCGGTCACGATGCACTCCCTTCTGCGGGTGCCTCGGCGGAGACGAGCAGCCGGGCGAGCGCACGGAATGCCCGGCCACGGTGGCTGATGGCGTCCTTCTCCGCGGCGGACATCTCCGCGGTGGTGCGGTCGCTGCCACTCGGCAGGAAGATCGGATCGTAGCCGAAACCGTTCGTACCGCGAGGGTCTCGCGTCAGGGTGCCTTTGATGCGCCCGTGTGCAACCAGCTCGTTGCCGTCGGGGAAAACCGCGACTGCCGCGCACTCGAATGACGCACCCCGACGCTCGTCAGGCACGTCGGCGACCTGCGCGAGCACCAGCCGCATGTTGACGACGTCGCGCTCAACCTCTGCGCACAGATCGCCCGACCAGCGAGCGGAAAGCACGCCTGGCATACCCGAGAGTGCATCGACGCAAAGCCCGCTGTCGTCGGCAACCGCGAGTTCGCCGGTGGCCTGTGCGACGGCGCGCGCCTTCAGCAGGGCGTTCGCCTCGAAGGTGTCGCCAGTCTCTGCGACCTCGGGAACGTCGGGATAGGCCTCCACCCCGACGAGCTCGACTTGGGTCAGCCCGGCGTCACCGAGAATTCGCCGCAGCTCGAGGACTTTGTGCGCGTTACGAGTGGCGAGCACAATTCGTCGTCCGGATGTCATGACCCGAGTGCCGCCTGCTGCAACTTGCTCAACGTCGAGCAACCACCAACGGCGAGATCGAGCAGCGCGTCGATTTCGGCACGGCGTAGCGGCGAACCCTCGGCAGTGCCTTGCACCTCGATGAATTCGCCCTCACCTGTGACGACGACGTTCATGTCGGTGCCGGCGCGGACGTCTTCTTCATAGGCGAGATCGAGCCGGGGTGAGCCGTCGATGACGCCGACGCTTACCGCAGAAACGCTGCGGACCAACGGCTCGCCTGGCAACTTTCCGTTGACTTTCAGCCAGGAGATGGCGTCGGCGAGGGCGACGTATGCACCGGTGATGGCGGCGGTGCGGGTGCCACCGTCGGCCTGCAGCACGTCGCAGTCGAGTTGGATCGTGGACTCGCCAAGGGCCTTGTAGTCGACGCAGGCCCGTAGTGCGCGCCCGATCAACCGGGAAATCTCCTGCGTGCGGCCACCTAAGCGGCCCTTCACCGACTCGCGATCGTTGCGCGTGTTGGTGGCGCGCGGCAGCATCGCGTATTCGGCGGTCACCCAGCCCAGGCCGGTGCCTTTGCGCCAGCGCGGAACGCCATCGGTGACGCTCGCGGCACACAGCACGCGGGTGCGGCCGAACTCGACCAGCACCGAGCCCTCGGCGTGATCGAGCCAATGGCGAGTGAAAGAGACCGGACGAAGCTCGTCGTCCGCACGACCGTCGAATCTGGGCATGGGCTCGACCTTATCGGCGCGCTCAGACGTCGAACGCCATGCCCGGGCGCGCAAGCACGGTTCCGCCGCCGAAGGCTGCCTCGGCGTGGTCCCGTTGCCGGTTCGCGTCGTGCCACGGTGCGACATGCGTCACAACAAGACGGACGGCGTCCGCCCGCTTCGCGAGCTCACCCGCCTCGGTGGCCGTGAGATGGGTGTCGGCTGGGTTGTCGCCACCGTCGACGAACCCTGCTTCGGCGAGCAGTACGTCGGCACCGTGCGCGAACTGGACGAGTTCGCTGAACGGCCCGGTGTCGGCGGTGTAGACGAGCGTTCTTCCGGCTGCTGCGAGCCTGATCGCGTGGGTCTCGACCGGATGTCGGGTGCGCATCACGTTCACGGCGAACGGGCCGAGCTCGCCGTCTTCGGGGTCTTGGAAGACGAAGACATCGCCAAGATCGCGTTGCGGCCGGCCGAAGGCCCCAGCGATGCGCGGACGCTCGGCGAGCGGCGTGATCAACGGGATCGGCGGCGGCACCAGGCCGTCGGGATGATGTCGGCGCACGTGTGCCAGCGGCACGAGATCGAGCCAGTGATCGCCATGCAGGTGGCTGAGAAAGATCGCATCGATATCGCGAGGGTCAAGGTGCTTTTGGAGTTCACCGAGCGCACCGTTGCCGAGATCGATCAGTAAACGAAACCCTTGGTGTTCAACGAGATAGGCCGAGCACGCGGCGTCGGGGCCCGGATGACTGCCCGAGCACCCGATGACGGTGAGCCGCACTCACGTTCCTTCGACGCCGCGAATTTCTGGGCCGAGGAAACGGCGGCCGAGCTCGTAGAACGGCTCGGGATCGCCGGTGGTGACGAAGCGATGGGCTGGCGGCGTCGCGTCTTCTGAGCGCGTCAGCTGGTGACGCACGAGCGTGCGGTAGACGTCGCGGGCGGTCTCGTCGGCACTGTTCACGAGCATCACGTCGTCGCCGACGACGAGGGAGATTGCTCCTGCCAGATAGGGATAGTGGGTGCAACCGAGCACTAGCGTGTCGCAACCGCGCTCGACGATCGGTGCCAGATATTCCTTTGCGCACTGGAGCAATTCGTCGCTCATCGTGATGCCCGCCTCGACGAACTCGACGAACTGCGGGCAGGCCGCAGTGGTCAGGTCGATCTGCGGCGCGGCGGCGAAAGCATCTTCGTATGCTCCGCTGGTGACCGTGGCGTGCGTTCCAATCACCCCGACCCTGCCGTTGCGGGTGGCACTCACGGCCTTGCGGACGGCGGGCAGGATCACCTCGACAACCGGTACCTCGTACCGCTCGCGCGCGTCACGCAACATCGCGGACGACGCCGAGTTGCACGCGATCACCAGCATCTTGACGCCGTGCTCGACCATCTGGTCGAGCACCTCGATCGAGTATTCGCGAACCTCGGCGATCGGTTTCGGGCCGTACGGCTGGCGCGCGCCGTCCGCTACGTAGTACAGCGGCTCGTGCGGCAGCAGGTCGAGGATGGCGCGCGCGACCGTGAGCCCACCGACCCCGGAGTCGAAGACCCCGATCGGCGCCTCAGTCGGCTGCGGGTGCGTTTCAGATGCCACATGTTGCAGCGTAACGACTTCGCGATATCGGCTCGCGCATTCGGGCGCCGATCCACCACGATGAGCGCGTGAGCCACCTCACAGCAGCAGAGCTGGACGACGGCTTCTCCCAGCTCCAGCCCTTCCCGGCCGACGGCGGCGAGCTGCGGCTGATCGTCCGCCGACCGGTGGTCGGGTCGCGCGAGGTCATCGCGACTGCGTCGCTCGACCCCGCCGTCGGGTTGGTCGGTGACAGCTGGCTCGCGCGGGGCAGCCGCCACACTCTCGACGGCGCCGCGGTTCCGGATGCCCAGATCACCCTCATGAACATTTCCGTCGCGATGCTCGTGGCCCGCAGTCTCGACCGCGTTCCGCTCGCGGGCGACCAGCTCTACGTCGACCTCGATCTGAGCATCGTCAACCTGCCGGCTTCGACCCGGCTCGCGATCGGTGACGCCGTCCTCGAAGTGACCCCGCCACCGCACACCGGCTGCGCGAAGTTCGTCGACCGGTTCGGCGAAGATGCGATTCGTTTCGTCAACTCGGCATTCGGCCGATCCCTGCGCCTGCGTGGAATGAACGCGCGTGTGGTCACTGCGGGCGTCGTCAAGGTCGGCGATCAGGTGAAGGTGCTCCGGTAGCGGGCTCTGCTTGCTCGGCCGTCCGGCGGTTCGAGGAAGATCTGCGTCGCGGCGGCGAACCAAGGGCGGCTACCTGCCGGCGGCGTCGCCAAACCTTGATGTCTCGAGCCCCAGCTGGCCGTCTTCGGTTGGGAACACTGACATCGATGACCACCGGTGGCTGATCAAGGATTCCGCTGAGATACGCAGCCGCACGGTGGCTCGCCACCGCTCCGGGCCCGCAGTGCAGCACGGCGGCCCAGACACGCGTGCGGAACGCGATCGACCCATTGTGGGTGACGAACACGCCTTCATAGACGCGCTGCCAGCGACCCGCGGCCAATTGCGCACGGATCATCGAGTCGGTGATGCCGAAGGCGGCCGCCTGCACTCGCGTGAAAGCGCCGTCCTGATCTCGCGCGAAGTCGACCCAGCCGCGTCGCTCTGTCGGATGCACGCCACAACCATCGTCGGGCGCAGCCCGTCTTCAGCCGCTTTCACCTGAGGCTGTGGGCAAGCGATTTCGCGTGTGTGGATGTTCTCAGCGTCATGGCGACGAGGATCTTCCTCGAACCGGTAGAAACGGGTGAATCAAGGCTGCGTCACTGCTGGTAGGTGTCGACCGGTGACAACTCTTGACTCACCAGGTTGACGACGAGGTCGTCAAGGTTCATCGGCGCATAGCCGCTCACGTGATGCGTCGTGTCATTTCCCGGGCCGCCGTTCGGGCCGTACGTCAAGAACATGAACTGGCCCGAGGTGATTTCGGCCAACTGCCGCCAGATGAACTCACCTTCGTCGTCGAGTCCGCTTGCTGCCAGCGTTTCTATCTTGATGCCGAGCTTCGCCGCGTCGACTGCCGTCGCGATGTAGTCGGGATCGTCCGGGTAGTCGAGGTGCGGCGGCGCGTCGCCGAGCAGGAACATCAGCTTTACGGCACCAGGACCGCGCCACGCCGGCTTGTGCAGTGCGTCGTACAAGCCCTGCTGCACATCCTCCGGATAGTCGCCGCCGCCATACGCCGCTACGCCGGAGATCTCCTGCTCGAAACCGCCCAGATCAGAGGAGAAATTCCAGGTTCGGGTGACGTATGCGTCCGAACGGTCGCGGTAGATGGTGAGTGCGAAATGAACATCCGGCTGTGCAGGCAACGCGTCGATGCGAGCAGCGATGTCGGAAAGGCTCGCCTTGAGCTGCGCGATCTCATCACCCATGCTGCCCGTGGCATCGACCACGAACTCGATGTCGAGCGGCACGGAAGCCTTGGCACCAGAGGCGTTCAGCGTGATGTCGTAATCACGGACGCCGGGGTTGACGCGCACCTCAGCCATCGCCTTGCCACGTGTGATCGTGGCCTCGAGCGGTGTGTTGACGTCGTCCTGCTGCTGCGGGAACCACAGCGCTCGCCCGTCGGAGTAGGTCTGCAGCTGCGCGACCGCGTTTCCCTGTAGGTCGCTAATCGCGACATCCGCGCCGAGGATCGGATCGCCCGAATCGTTTGTGACCGTGAAGATGTGCCGCGCCGTGATGTCGAAGCTGTGCGCCGGCAAGCCGAGCTGAAGATACTGCTGGCGGTAGCTCGCGTACTCGGTGAATCGTGCGTTGTCGTCGACGCTGCCGGCGCGCAGCCCAAGCTGGTTGCTCGGCGTGGGCGCTACCGCAGGTGCACCATCAGAGTCCGCCATGCCGGCGGCGGGGCTACCAGCAGGCGCGGCAGCTGAACCTGCCGGCGCAACCGCCGCTGCGCTCGGCGCAGCAGCAATGTCTCCCGAGCTGTCAGCAGAACCGCCAGCAGAACCGCCAGCAGAACTGCCAGCCGAACCACCGGAGCCGTCCGTCTCGGAATATGTGCCGCGCATCATGCCGGTTAGTGCCTTTTCCGAAACGTGTTTGCCGGCATGCCCACCACATCCGGCAGCTACCAACGCGGTCACTGCTACCGCAGCGGCCCAACCCGCACGCCTCGCCATCATTTCCCCACGCCTCCCACCAGCTCGGTCGCGTGGTTGGATGGCGCCACCGCCGCGGCGGTTCCACGACAGCCGGGGGAATCTGGAGGGTGCTACGCCCAGAGCTGCCCTTCGAGAGCAGCTTCAGCCTCCTCGAGCGTTCCGGCATAAGCGCCGGTCGAGAGGTATTTCCAGCCGCCGTCAGCCACGACGAAGGCGATATCAGCCCGGACGCCGGCCGCGACCGCCTTGGCCGCAGTACCCAATGCCGCGTGCAGGATCGCACCAGTCGAGATTCCGGCGAAAATGCCTTCCTGCTCTACTAATTCGCGCGTGCGCCGCAACGCCTCGCGCGGGCCAACCGAGAACCGCGTCGTCAGCACCGACTCGTCGTACAACTCGGGCACGAAGCCTTCGTCGAGATTGCGCAGCCCGTAGACGAGCTCGCCGTAGCGCGGCTCGGCGGCGACGATCTGAATGCCCGGCACCTTCTCGCGCAAGAAACGGCCGCACCCCATGAGCGTGCCGGTAGTACCCAGCCCTGCGACGAAATGCGTAATCGTCGGCAAGTCGGCGAGTAGTTCAGGTGCAGTGGTCTCGTAGTGCGCCAGAGCGTTGGCCGGGTTGCCGTACTGGTAGAGCATCACCCACTCGGGGTGTTCGGCAGCCATTGCCTTCGCAACCCGCACTGCCTCGTTCGAGCCGCCAGCTGCAGGCGAGAACACGATCGACGCGCCCCACATCTCGAGCAGTTGACGCCGCTCGATCGAGGTGTTCTCGGGCATCACGCAGACCAGCTTGTAACCGCGCTGCGACGCGACCATCGCGAGCGAGATGCCGGTGTTGCCCGATGTCGGCTCCAGAATCGTCGAGCCCGGCTGCAGAAGGCCGTCCTTCTCGGCGGCCTGGATCATGAAGAGCGCAGCGCGGTCCTTGATCGATCCCGTCGGGTTGCGGTCTTCGAGCTTGGCCCAGAGCCGAACATCAGCGGACGGCGACAGCCTCGGCAGTCCGACGAGCGGGGTCTGCCCGACGGAATCGACGAGGGAGTCGTAGCGCACAGAACTGATCAGCCTCCGGCGATCACATCAACACCGGCGCCACCGGCGACGACATCAACACCGGCGCCGCCGGCGACTGCGGGCAGCACGGTCACGGTGTCGCCGTCCTTCAACCCGGTCTCGAGCCCACCCATGAACCGAACGTCCTCGTCGTTCACGTAGACGTTGACGAACCGGCGCAGGCCCTTCTCGTCGACGATGCGGTCGCGAAGCCCGGGGTGGCGCGAGTCGAGGTCGGTGAGGACATCGGCGAGCGTGGCACCATCGCCGCTCACGGCCTTTTCACCACCCGTGTAGGTGCGCAGGATGGTCGGGATACGAACCTCGATGGCCATGCGGGAGCTCTCCTCGGAAACGGGCGTGCGGGCTAGACGACGAGACGGTCTGAAACGGTTATGTGAGGTCCAACGCCGGGACCACCTTGACCTCTTCCTCGGTCACGGCGCCTTCGACGATGCGGTAGGACCGGAACTCCACGGTATCGGGCTCCCGCGTCGACACGAGCACGTAGTGGGCGCCCGGCTCCGACGCGTATGAGATGTCGGTACGCGACGGATACGCCTCGGTCGCGGTGTGCGAGTGGTAGATGATCACCGGATCTTCGTCACGGTCGTCCATCTCGCGGTAGAGCGCCAACAGGTCGTGGGTGTCGAACTCGTAGAACGTCGGTGACCGGGCAGCGTTGACCATCGCGATGAACCGCTCGGGGCGATCGCTGCCGGCGGGCCCGGCCACCACACCGCAGGCCTCGTCGGGATGGTCGCGCCGGGCATGCGCGACGATCGCGTCGTACGTGTCCTGGGAGATCACGAGCATGGCGAAAGGTTAACGGGCGCTCGCCGTCCGACCCCGATCACGTCGTCAATCCTCGATCACGGCCAGCAGCTCGGCGAGCAAGCTCATCAACCACTCGTACACGGCGTACGCCAGCGCCCGCGGGTCGTCCTGCGCCAACCGCTCGAGCGCGTCGACGTCGTCCGCCTTCTCTATCCCCAACCGGCTGGCGAGGACCAGCCGGGCGTCGGTGAGAAACCGCAACCACGCGTGCACCTGCTCGTCGTCGAGCACCCGCTCCCCCATCACCCCGATGCTCGCGAGGCCTTGCCGGACGACGGTCGCGTCGGCGCGCTTGGCCCCGCGCAGCGTGTTCTCGGTGTACCGGCGGAATTCGGCGGCTGCCTCGTCGTCGTCGCGATACGCGTCCGGCAGCAGCCGCCGCAACGCGGGGTCGACCGGTGGCGAAAGCGTCTCGGCCGCGGCCAGATCGAGCCCGGTCAGTTCGACGAGGGGATCGTTCGCTTCCCTTGTGCGCGTGTCATCCGCGGTCGCCGCGAGCATCTCGTCGATGTCCTCGACGAGCCGTGACAGCAGGTGCAGTTCCTCGGTGCCGAGCTTGACCCGCGGGCCCGCCGAGGTGCGCCGGATCTCGGCCAAGGGTTCAGTCGTCCTTCTGCACGGTGGCCCAAAGCCCGAATGCGTGCAGCCGCTGGACGTCGTTCTCCATTTGCTCTCGAGTGCCGACCGAGACGGCCGCCTTGCCCTCGGTGTGCACCTGCAGCATCAGCCGTTCTGCCTTCTTCTTCGGATAGCCGAACAGCTTCTGGAAAACGTAGGTGACGTACTCCATCAGGTTCACCGGATCGTCCCAGACGACGGTGACCCACGGGCGGTCGGGCCGGACGTCGGACTCGACATCGAGCTCGGGCCGCTCGACCTCAGCGGGAGCGGAGCTCATGGCTCCCATCGTAGGGTTCGAACGTGCCAGCCGTCCCTTCCACCAGCACGCTGCCGACGAGCACGCTCTCGACCAGCACGCTCTCGACCGCGCTCCTCACCGATCGCTACGAGCTCACGATGCTCGAGGCGGCGCTGCGCAGCGGTGCCGGCCATCGCCGCTGTGTGTTCGAGATGTTCTCGCGCAGGCTTTCGGGCGGACGACGGTACGGCGTCGTCGCGGGCACCGGGCGATTCCTCGACGCGCTCGAGCAGTTCCGCTTTCACGACGAGCAGCTCGCCTGGCTCGACGATTTCGACGTGGTCGACGACACCACCCTGCAGTGGCTGCGCGACTACCGGTTCAGCGGCGACATCGACGGCTACGCCGAAGGAGAGCCGTTCTTCCCCGGCTCGCCGATCCTCACGGTCGAGTCGACCTTCGCCGAGGCTGTGCTGCTCGAGACCCTCGCCCTCTCGATCTTCAACCACGACTCCGCGATCGCGGCGGCCGCCTCGCGGATGACGTGCGCCGCGGGCGACCGTCCGTGCTTGGAGATGGGCTCGCGCCGCACGCATGAGGACGCCGCCCTCGCCGCCGCCCGAGCCGCCTATATCGCGGGCTTCGCGTCGACCAGCAACCTCGAAGCCGGACGGCGGTACGGCGTCCCGACCACCGGCACGAGCGCGCACGCTTTCACGCTCATCCATGACGACGAGCCGGCCGCGTTTCGCGCTCAGGTAGCGGCGCTCGGCTCGGCGACCACCCTGCTGGTCGACACCTACGACGTCGCGACCGCTGTCCGGACGGCGGTCGAGGTCGCCGGACCCGACCTCGGCGCGGTCCGGATCGACTCGGGCGACCTCGTCGGCCTCGCCCGCGAGGTGCGGGGGCAGCTCGACTCCCTCGGCGCGCACAAGACCCGCATCGTCGTCACCAGCGATCTCGACGAGCACGCGATCGCGACCCTCGCCTCGGCGCCGGTCGACGGGTACGGCGTCGGCACATCGGTGGTCACCGGAAGCGGGCTGCCGACCGCGAGCCTCGTCTACAAGCTCGTTGCCCGCGCCGAGAGCGATCAGGCGGACGCCGCGTGGCGGGCGGTGACCAAGGCCAGCCCGGGCA
>Ga0157369_10011582_pt1 | contig 10011 bp, 8 predicted proteins | sample C25metaG_FD_113461 | JGI IMG/M metagenome (GOLD analysis project Ga0157369, IMG submission 113461) | Corn rhizosphere microbial communities from Kellogg Biological Station, Michigan, USA - C2-5 metaG | ecosystem: Host-associated > Plants > Roots > Rhizosphere > Soil | place: USA: Michigan...
CGTCATCAGGAAGCCGAGGGCGTAGAAGAAGACGAGCGGATGGAAGTCGCGGATCACGTACTTCTGCCACAGCCGCCACCAGAATCCCTTGACGAGCAGCCACGAGATCGCGGGCACGACGCGATGCAGCCGGATCCCCGAGCGCTCGCCGACGCCGTAGATCGGGCGTGAGGGGAAATCGCGCACGCGGCCGCTCCAGACGTTCAGGTGCACGAGCATGTCGTTCGGGAAGCCGTACGACGTGTAGATGCGGTCGAGATCCAGCAGCTGCAGCATCCGCAGCGACACGACCGTGTAGCCCGCCTGCGAGTCGGCGACGTGCCAGTAGCCGGACGCGACCTTCGTCAGCAGGCTGAGCACGGCGTTGCCGAGGTAACGCGAGCGCGGGATCAGCTTCCACGCGCTGCCGGTGAACAGCCGGTTCGCCTTCGCGTAGTCGAGCTCGCCGCGCACGACCGGCAGCGCGAGCTCCTGCAGCTCGTCGGGATCCATCTGGTTGTCGCCCGCCATCACCGCCGTCGCTTCCATGCGCTCGGCGAGCGCGCGGCGGTACCCGGTGACGATCGCCCCGCCGACACCGCGGTTGCGGTCGTGCGACACGACCTCGACGCGCGCGTCGCCGAGCGAGCGCGCGGCTTCAGCCGTGCCGTCACTCGACGCGTCGTCGACGACGAACACGCGGTCGACGAAGCCGGGAATGCCTTGCAGCGTCGCGACGATCAGCTCCTGCTCGTCGTGAGCCGGGACGACAACCGCGACGGTCTTGCCGTCGAGCATTACGCGACGCGGCGGCGGCCGTCGGCGACGATCGCCGCGATCGCCCCGAGCAGCAGGCCGACCAGCGCGCCGATCAGCAGCGAGCTCTTCTTCGAGCGCGCGCTCGTCTTCGTGGCGACTGCGCGATCGACGACCTCGGCGCTCTCGACCGTCTTCGCGAACGCGAGCTGCTGTTGCAGCGTCTCCTGCTGCGCGATCAGGTTGCCGAGGCGCGTCTCCGCGTTGTCCTCCTCGTTGACCACGACGAGCTGCTGCAGCGGGTCGAGCGACTTCGCAGCCTTCTCGGCGGCGAGCGTCGCGGCGAGCAGCTTGTTCACGGACGCGATCTGCACGTCGACGTGGTTCAGCGTGATCTGGAAGGTCTTGATCTTGATGCCGACGTAGTGCGCCGTCGTCTTTCCGACGACGATGTCGGCGAGCGCGTTCGCGGCCGCGGCGGTGTTGATCTCGTGCTTGCCGGTCACGGTCAGCGAGATGAGCGGCGTCGCGCGCGCGGAGCCGCTGCCCGTGGCCGTGCCGACCTGCGCGATCGACACGTGGCCGCGCAGCGCGTGCGGCAGCAGGTCGGCGCGCTTGGCGGCCTGCGCCTGCGCGTCGGCGGAGCTGGTGATCTCCGAGATCGCGCGCGGGTTCTGGCCGAAGCCGTTGATCACCGTGCCGCCCGGCGACACCGGCTGGCCGAGCGAGATCAGCGCGGTCGCGCTGTAGCTCGTGCCACCGCGCAGCGAGAAGAGGACGCCGAGGATCGCGCCGAGGATCAGCCCGGCGACGGGCAGCCACCAGAGCGCGACAACCGACCGGCGCCAGCGGGCGAGGTCGACTTCGCGTTCGGCGTCGGTGTCAGCGGGGGGCATGACGACCGTGGAGGCTAGCCGACGCAGAGGCGCGACAGGGCGTTCGCGCCTCGCGCGACGTTCGGATCGGCCCCGAAGAGGGCGATGTGGCAGACGTTCCGGCGCGCGTGGTGCTTGTCGACGCCGATCTTGATCGCGAGGGGATGCGTCCCGATCACGTTCAGGTGGTGGAAGCCGGCCCGGCGGAGCGCGCGCAGCGCCGTCCCTTCGCTGAGCTTGCGCTCCGTCTTCGCGCGGAGCTGCACCAGCCCGTAGAGCTTCGCGTAGCCGACGAGGTAGACGCGGTCGGCGTCGGCGACGACCGGCGAGTACTTCCCGTCCGGGTACGTCCACACGAGCGCACCGCTGCGCGCGTCGAGCGCGTACGTGCGCCCCTTCAGCGTCGCGAAGTAGACGCGGCCGGCGATCACCGTCGGCGAGCCGGAGATCGGCCCGTTCGCCTTGTACGTCCACTTGACGTTGCCGGTCGCGGCGTCGAAGCAATAGAACGTGTGCGAGTACGAGCCGGCGAACACGCGGTCGCGCCACACCGCGGCCGACGAGTACACGTAGCCGCCCGTGCCATGCGACCAGCGCAGCTTCCCGGTCGTCGCGCCGAACGAGTACATCTTCCCGTCCGTCGCCCCGATGTACACGCGTCCGTACGCAACGGCCGGAGTCGCGTAGAAGTTGCCGGTGTTGCCGAAGCGCGGCTGCGCCTTCGCCTGCCAGATGATCTTCCCGGACGTCGCGCTGAGCGCGTACACGTGACCGGAGTAGTCGCCGACATAGAGCCGCTTGCCGGAGACGGCGACGCCGCCCTTCACCTGGCCCCGCAGCTTCGTCACCCAGCGCGGCTTGCCGCTCTTGCGGCGAAGCGCCCACACGCGGCCGTTCCAATCGCCGACGTACACGTTCACGCCGACGACCACCGGCGACGACTCAGACGGGCCGATCGTGCGGCTCCAGACGATCTTCCCCGTGCCGACCGCGAACGCGATCACCTCGCCGCTGAGCTTCTTGCTGGGCTTGCGGTTGCACGGCGGCTTGTTCATGAACGCCTCGAAGACGACGTGGTGGTCGACGGTCGGCGACGCGGCGACACAGCGGTGAGAGACGTAGCTCCACGCCTTGCGGCCGTTGCGCGCGCCGACGGCGAACATCACGCCGTCGTTGTTCGAGAAGAAGAGGCGACCGTACGCGATCGCCGGCGGGAACTCGACGAGGCTGCGCGCGTGGAACGTCCAGACGCGGCGAAACGGCGGCGCGAGCGTGCTGCCGTTTGCGAAGCGCAGCCGCTCGGGGTCGTAGCCGTACGTCGGCCACGCGATGCCCGGCTCCTTCGGCTGCGGCGGCGGCGCTTCCGTCGAGACGAACTCGACGGTCGACGAGCCTTTGATGTCGCGCTCCGCGTGCTTGAGGTGCTCGTAGTACGCGAGACCGGCGCCGATCACCGCCAGCACGACGAGTGCCGCGAGCGCGAGCAGTGCCCGCTTCATCGCCGCTCGACCGCGTAGATCCGCGAGAAGCCGTGCAGGAGGAGACGCTTGCCGCTGCCGGAGACGGGGACGTACTCGCCGTGCGGGAAGTCGAGCACGACGTGGCCGGAGCGCGCGTCGACGCCGACGATGCGATGCGCGAACGAGCCGGCGTATGCGACGCCGTCGACGACGACTGCAGCGCCGGAGATCGCGCCACCCGCACCGACCGTCCAGCGCGTCGCGCCGGTGCGCGCGTCGAGCGCGTAGAAGACGCCGTTGTACGCGCCGAAGAACACGCGGCCGCCCCACACCGCGGGCGACGAATAGACGTAGGTGCCGACGGAGCGGCGCCAGAGGTAGCGGCCGCTCGTCGAGAACGCGGTCAGCGAGCCGCCGGTCGAGCTCGGCACGAAGACGCGTCCGCCGGCCACGGCCGGCGTTCCGTAGACGCGGCCGTTGACGCCGCCGCTCCAGCGCAGGCTCCCGGAGGCGCGCGAGAGCGCGAGCAGCCGCCCGCAGTAGTCCCCGAGGTAGAGCGTCGAGCCGGAGACGGCCACCGACGACGTGATCTTGCAGCCGTCGTAGTGCCGCCAGCGGACGCGATGCGTGCGCAGGTCGAGCGCGGTCACGCTGCCGTTCCACGCGCCGAAGACGTCGACGCCGTCCTCGACGACCGGCGACGACTCGACGGGAGAGCCGACGGTGTAGTGCCAGAGCAGCCGGCCGTCGGAGCGGCGCAGCACCCACACATGGCCGTCCATCCCGTGCACGACGAGCTCGTCGCGCCAGACGGCGGGGGAAGCCGCCATCTTCCCGTGCGGGGTCGTGTGCCGCCAGATCACCGTCCCGGTCCGCATGTTCAGCGCCCAGATCGTTCCCCGCGAGTTGGCGACGTAAGCCACGCCGTCCTGCACGACCGCCGGAAACTCGACGAGCGAGCCGAGCCCGCGCGACCAGACGACCTTGAACGGCGGCCGCACGCGGATCGCGGGCGGCGCCTGCGTGCGCTGCGGCGCGGCGCCGTACATCGTCCATTGCACGGCGGGCCGGTAGATGCGGAGCGTCGACTGCGGATGCGTGCGGAACGCGAGTCGCACAGCACGCGTTGAGTACGCGGACTTGCGCGCGGTGGTGACGAGCGCGGCGCGGTGCGCGAGCGGCACGTACGCGATGCCGTGGGCGTTCGTGCGCGCGGTGTGGCCGCCGACGCTGACGACGGCGCCGCGCACGCGATGGTTCGTGTCGCCGTCGAGGACGGTCACCGCGACGCGCGGGAGGTAGGGCTTCGGCGCGGGCGTGTCCGGGCGAACCGGGTCGTGCGGCGGTCCGATCAGCAGCGGGCGCGCGGCCGTGCCGCAGCCGGCGAGGACCGCAGCCGCCGCGAGCAGGAAGGCAAGCCGCTTCACGACTCGAGCGGCTCGAGTGTCCCGTTCGCGTCCTGCAGGATCACCTGGGAGAAGAAGCGCGTCATCAGCACTCCTTCCTGGAATTCGCCGAGAGTCGGCTCGGGCCTTTCCCCGCGTGCGAGCGCCATCGCAAGCTCGGGATAGCCGGAGCCGGCCGCGGTGGGCAGCGGAAAGCCGCCGCCGAAGCGCGGGTTCACGTCGGTGACCCACAGCTCGCCGTCCGGCTCGCGGAAGCACTGGACGTTCGCGGGGCCGGCGATGCCAAGCGTCTCGGAGACGCGGCAGCCGAACTCGATCAGGCCCTTGTCCTTGATCGTCATCCCTTTGATCGACTCGCCACCCTTCGACTCGATCATCGTGCGCGGGATCGCGTTGAGGCAGCGCGCGTCGAGATCGCAGAAGACGTCGATCGAGAACTCCTCGCCGGCGCACGCCTGCTGCACCATCGAGTCGGCGGTCGTGTAGCGCAGGAAGAGCTCGAGCTCTTCCTTGTTCGACGCGCGGTAGATGTGCCGCGAGCCGAAGCCCTTGCGCGCTTTCACGAGCACCGGGTACGGGACGTCGTCGGGCAGCTCGTGCGGCAGCCACGTCGGCGGCGAGCCGATCCCGCTCTCGACGAAGAACTCGTGCGCGAGGTACTTGTCGGAGCAGCGCTCGACGGTCTCCGGCTCCGAGACGAGCACGAGCGTGCGCGGGAAGCCGCCGCGCGCGTGCGCGAGCTCGAGGTGGTCGAGGTCGGTCAGCGGCACGATCAGCTCGACGCTGTGCTGCTCGACCAGCTCGCGCAGCTCGGGGACGTAGCGCGGGTCGTTGATCGGCGGGACGATCGCGCGGTGGTGCGCGTGGTACAGCGCCGGCGCGAGCTCGTTCAGGTCGGCGGCGACGGTCGTCGCGCCGGCGGCTGCGAACGCGGAGACGATGTCGACGCGCTGCCCGGCGCACGTGAAGAGGACGGCCGTCACTTCGCGCGAGGGTATCGCGCCCATCTGAAGGCGCTGTTAGGGAGGTGTCCCCGCGGGCGGTGTTGAAGCTTCGTCGCGAACCAGGCACGTGTCTGGCACCTACCTGGTACGTACCTGGTTCAGGGGGTCCCGGGCCAGCCCCCGGTCGGGCCTTTGTACGGTTCAGGGGGTCCCGGGCCAGCCCCCGGTCGGGCCTTTGTACGTGCCTCCGAAGAGGGCGAGCGGCGTGCGGAGCAGGATCAACACGTCGGTCTTCGGCGAGCGGTGGTCGACGTACCAGAGGTCGTACTCGATGCGCTCCGGCCAGGGGAGCCCGGCGCGGCCGTGGATCTGTGCCCAGCCCGTGAGGCCGGGCTTGATCTCCAGCCGCCGCCGCTGGCGGTCGTCGTACTGCTCCACCTGATAGCGGAGCGTCGGCCGCGGCCCGATCACGGACATGTCGCCGCGCAGCACGTTCCACAGCTGCGGCAGCTCGTCGAGCGACAGCCGCCGCAGCAGCCGGCCGACGTGCGTGATGCGCGAGTCGCCCTTGTCGACCGCGAACCCGGCGCCCAGCTTCTCGGCGCCGACGACCATCGTCCGCAGCTTCAGCAGCTCGAAGTCCTCGCCCTGGTAACCGACGCGCGACTGCTTGTAGAGCACCGGCCCGCCGTCCCCGAGCTTGACGGCGAGCGCGGAGAGCGCGAGCAGCGGGCTCGCCACGACGAGCACCGTGCCGGCGATCGCGACGTCGAGCGCTCTATTCACGCACCGGCTCCCAGCCGGCGGGCACGCCACGGCGCAGGTAGTTCACGAGCGCGACGACCGTCGCCCACGAAACGAGCACGTAGTACCGCGCGAGGCCGACGCCCGCGAGCGCCGCCGCGAGCAGCGCGAGCTGCGCGGCGAGCACGGCGGCATAGACCCAACCGTGCGTCACGAGTGCGATCGACGTGCCGAGCAGCACGACGTGCAGCAACCCTGACGCGTAGCGCAGCAGCCGGTGCGACACGATCTCCAATCCGTACAACGCGCCGAGGCGCCGCATCATCTTCCCGCGCAGCACGATCAGCCAGCAGTGCTCGAACATGCGGATCTTGCGCCGGTACTCCGACTCGTTCGACGGCGTCGGCGCCTCGTACGCATTGGCGGTCGGCTCGTACACCGCGCGGCGCCCGCGCTGCACCATGCGATACGGCAGCGCAAGGTCGTGCCCGAATCGCGAGTCGACCTCGATGTAGTCGCTTCGCCGCAAGGCGTAGATCGAGCCGTAGCCGCCGGTCACGGAGCCAAGTTGCGACTCGAGCCCGCGCAGCCACACCTCGTACTTCCAGTACGCGCCTTCCTTGTTGTCGCCGCTCGGCGTCGTGAGGTTGAGGCGGCCCATGACGTACGCGACGTCGGGATCGGCGAATGAGCGCACCAGCCGCCGCAGCGCGTCGGGCGCCCACGTCGAGTTCGCGTCGGAGAATGCGACGATCTCGCCGTCCGTCTGCCGCACCGCGCGATCCTGCGCTGCAACTTTGCCACCCTTCGGGTTCGTCACGACCTGCACGCCCGGGTACGACAGCGCGATCTCCTCCGTGCGGTCGGTCGACGCATCCGACGTCACGACGATCTGCAGCTTGTCCTGCGGATAGTCGAGCGCCCGCAGGTTCTCGATGCGGCGCGCGATCACCGGCTCCTCGTTGTAGGCGGTGATGATCAGCGTCACCGTCGGCTCGACGTCGGCGGCGCGCACCGGCCGCGTGCGCACGCGCGCGAGCAGCGCCGCGAACGCGGGATACGCGGCGTGCGTCCACACGAGCGCGGCGAGCGACGCCCAGAAGAGGATCTCAACGACGAGCAGCTCTGACCTCTTGCAGCAACTGCCGGTAGCGCTCGACGGCGACGTGCACATCGGCCTCGGTCGTGACCCACTCGCGGCCGCGGCGGCCCATCTCGTCGAGGTCGAGCTTGCCATCGTGCGCATCGCGGATCGCGACCGCGAGCAGCTCCGGGCGGCCCGGCGGGACCACGACGCCGCAGCCAACCTCGCGGACGATGCGCGCCGTCTCGCTTTCGGGATCGGCGTGCACGATCACCGGCCGGCCGACGGAGAGGATCCCGTAGAAGCGGCTCGGCACGACGTAGCCGGCAAGCCCGGCTGCGAGCCCAACGACGTGCACGTCCGCCGCCGACAGCGATTGCGATAGATGCTCGCGCGCCTGGTAGCCGAGGAACTCCACCGCGCCTTCGACCTCGAGCCGGTCGGCGAGCTCGACGAGCTCCGCGTGCCGGGCGCCGCGTCCGATGATCACCGCGCGCAGGTCGTTCAGGTCGCGAAGAAACGTCGTCGCGCGGATCAGCGTGTCGAGATCCTGGGCGTGCCCGACGTTGCCCGAGTGCATGACGACGAAGCGGCCGTCGAGCTTCCGCGCGCGCGACCACACGTTGCGCTTCGGTTGCGGCGTGAGCTTCGACGTGTCGACCCAGTTCGGGATCACAGCAACGCGGCCGGGTGGCGCGCCCTTCGCTTCAAGCCGCTCCCGCATCGTCTCGCCGATCGCGACGATCTGGTCGGCGCGCTTCAGGTACGACGAGACAAGGACGCGCAGCAGGTTGACGAGCACGCCGCTCGGCAGGCGGCCGAGCTCGACCGCGATCTCCGGGAACACGTCCTGGCTGATGACGACGAGCGGCGCGCGGAACCGGCGCGCGAGCAAGAGCGCGACGTTGCCGACCACCGGCGGGTCGGTCATGCAGAGGACGATGTCGGGCCGCGGCGACCGCAGCGCCTGGCGCACCGACTCGAGGATGTACGTCGCGTAGTTCAGCGCGCGCTGAAGCAGCTTCGACCGCTCGAAGGCGGTCGAGTTGACGCGGACGATCTCGACGCCGTCGCGCGTCTCGCGGTGCGGCGCGTCGGGATGCGACTGCAGCTTGCCGGTCACGACGCGCACGTCGTACTCGTCGGCAAGCGCTGCCGTCAGCTCGGAAAGCAGGTGGGCGGTCGCCTCGACCCCAGGCCAGTAGTACTGGTTCAGGACGAGCAGCCGCGGCTTGCGGCCGCCGTTCGTGTTCCCTCTCACGTTGGCCAAGGCTAACGTCTCACCAGTGCCGATCGACCTCGCCGTGCTCGGGCACGACCCGCGATTCGGAGGCGGAAGCCTCGCGCAGACCGATGCCTTCCTCGCCGCGGCCCGCGACCTCGGGCGCGAACCGACCCTGCTCTACGCCCCGCATCCGGCGCTCGCCGGGCGGGCGCTGTCCCTCGAACGGGTCGAAGCCTTGCGTCAGCTGCGCTCCGCGCGGCGGCTGACGGAGCCTGCGCGGGACGCGCATTCGCTCTGGGTTGTCGCGACGAGCGCAATCGCCGGCGGGGCTGCGCCGCGGTCGGGGCGCGAGTACGACTGCTGGCTCGGCACGACGATCGACGACGAGTGGCGCGGCCGCCGCCAGGGGCTCGGCGCCGCGCATCGCGCCGCGTTCGAGGTGAGCCTCCCGGCGCTGCGCCGGATCGAGCGGCGGGTGCTCGCAGGCGCGCGCCGCCTCTACGCGACGAGCCGCGGCAGCCAGTCCGCGGTCGAGGAGGCGTCCGGCCGCGACGTCGGCGTGCTGCCGATCCCGATCGACCTCGACACGTTCTTCCCCGGGACGCCGGAAGGCCCCGTCGCGGTCTTCGTCGGGCGCGCCTGGGACCCGCGCAAGAACGTCGGCCTGCTTCTGGAAGGCTGGCCGGAGGTGCGGCGGCGCGTTCCCGGCGCAACGCTGCGACTGGTCGGCGAGCCGCCGCGCGTGCCGCTGCCGGAGGGCGTCGAGGCGATGGGGGTCGTCCCGTCCGTTGCGGCCGAGCTGCGGCGCGCGTCGCTGTTCGTGCTGCCGTCGCATCAGGAGGGTTTCGGCATCGTCGCCGCGGAGGCGCTCGCGTCGGGCGTTCCCGTGCTCAGCACGCGCTCCGGCGGTCCCGAGGAGCTGATCGAGGCGTCCGGCGGCGGCCGGCTCGCCGATCCCGGCGAGTTCGCCGGCGCAGCGGCAGAGCTGCTGAGCGACGTTGGTACCCTCGACGCGATGCGCAGGCGGGGGCGCGCCTACGTCGAACGGGAGCACGCGCCGGCCGTCTTCCGCGAACGCCTCGCGGCCGCGCTTTCAAACTGACCATGCGTTTTCTCTTCACGAGCCTGCAGACGTACGAGAGCGAGTTCTACGCTCACGTGCAACTCGACCTGCAAAGCCGCGGGCACGAGACGGCGCACGTCACCGTGTCGCGCACCGCCGCGCGCGAGTTGCGCGAGAAGGGCCTGCGCGCGTGGTGCCTGCACGACCTGATCGCCGAATTGCCGCCGACGGATGTGGCAGCCGAGACGCAAAGGATCGAGCGCACCTACCCGATGCCGCACCTGCGCGACATCTACCGCGGCGACTACGCAATCGACGGCTGGAGCGAGGAGAACGCACAACGGCGCGCGGTCGACACGTTCCGGGCACTCGAGCACGTTTTCGACGACGTGCAGCCCGACGTCGTGTGCCCCGAGGTCGGCAACGAGACAATCCGCGTCGTCGCGCACACGATCGGGCTCGGGCGCAACATCCC
>Ga0157369_10011583_pt1 | contig 10011 bp, 7 predicted proteins | sample C25metaG_FD_113461 | JGI IMG/M metagenome (GOLD analysis project Ga0157369, IMG submission 113461) | Corn rhizosphere microbial communities from Kellogg Biological Station, Michigan, USA - C2-5 metaG | ecosystem: Host-associated > Plants > Roots > Rhizosphere > Soil | place: USA: Michigan...
GCCGATGCCGGCGGCGCCGAAGCCCCAGTGCCAGCCGTAGGTTTCACCGAGGAATCCGCACACCAGCGGCGCGAGAAAGCCGCCGACGTTGATGCCGACGTAGTAGACGTTGTAGGCCCAGCCGCGGCGCGGATCATCGGGCTTGTACAGATCGTTGATCTGGCTCGGCAGGCTCGGCAGGAACAGGCCGTTGCCGAGCGCGATCGTGGCCAGCGCCGGATAGAACAGCGGCTCGAACGTCATCATGAAATGGCCGAGCGCCATTGTGCTGCCGCCGATGATCACGGCGCGGCGCTTGCCGAGCCAGCGGTCGGAGATGATGCCGCCGATGATCGGCGTGAAGAATGCCATCGACGTGTAGGTGCCGTAGATCAGCGATGACTGCTGCTGGCCGATCAGCAGCTGCTTGGTCATGTAGTAGACCAGCAGTGCACGCATGCCGTAGTAGGAGAACTGCTCCCACATCTCGGTCAGGAACAGGATGGTCAGCCCGCGCGGCTGACCGAACCAGTTGCCGGCTTCGGAGTTCACGGCGTGGCCGCGTGGATCGATCCCCATACCTTGTCGCTGCACCACGCCATCCCCTCGTCGTAGCTGATCGCAGGGGCCCGATCATGGGCAAGAAAGATCGGACCGTCCAGATCGACGATGTCGCACAGCTGCCCGAGCACGAACGCCGGCGCCATGGCGAGGCTGGTGCCGACCATGTTGCCGACCATGACGCTCAAGCCCAGGCGCCTGGCCGCGTACGCCATGGCGAGGCCTTCGGTGAGCCCGCCGCACTTGTCGAGCTTGATGTTGACGACGTTGAAGCGGCCGACGAGTCCAGCGATGTCGGCCAGGCTCAGCGCGCTTTCGTCCGCGGCGATCGGGATCGGCGAGGTGAAGCCGTCCAGATCCGCTTCGCTGCCGCGCTTGAGCGGCTGTTCGAGCAGCGCCACGTCGGCATCGATCAACGCGTTGAGCAGGTCGTCGAGCGCGTGGATCTCGTAACCCTGGTTCGCGTCGACGCCGAGCCACGTGTGCGGCCGCGCGCGGCGCACGGCCTGCACGCGTGCGATGTCGCGCGCCAGGTCGCCGGTTAGCTTCATCTTGAGCGCACGCGCGTTGGCAAACTTGCTCGCGCCGGCGGCCATGACCGACGGATCGTCGGCACCCAGCGTGAACGTCGTGATCAGCGGCTTCGGCGGCGGCAAGCCGGCCAGTTCCCAGACCTCCTTGCCGCTGCGTCGCGCGTCGAGATCCCACAGCGCGCAGTCGACCGCATTGCGCGCGCCGCCGGGCGGCAGCAGATGCTGCAGTCCGGCGCGGTCGATGCCGGCCTCGATCGCCGCGCGATGGTCTTCGATCGCGGCAACCATCTGCGGCGCGTTGTCGCCGAGGTAATACACGCCGGAGGCTTCGCCGCGGCCGCGATGCTCACCGTCGCCGAGCGTGACGACGACGGCGTCCTGCTCCTCGAACACGTAGCCGGAGATGCGGAACGGCGCGGCCAGGCGCAGCTTTTCGACCGCAACTTCGAGTTTCAACCGTCCCATCAGTAGTTCACTCCCCAGCCGATCAGGTGGAACACGAACGCGATCCACAACAGGATGAACGCCGAGAATGCCAGCAGGACGCTCCACAGCTTCGCCGGCCAGCGACGCTGGCCGGTCCACACGGCTTTCAGGTTCCACAACGTCAGCGCGAAGCCGCCGACAAACCCGATGAAGCCGAAGATCTGGGCGAAGCGCAGTACCGGATCGAACGCCGACGTCGTCTTGTTGAGGTCGGAGAACATCGAGATGATCGACATGGCCCACGTGCCGAACGCGGCCAGCGCCAGCAGCGCGCCGATCTTGCCGGCGCGGTAGGCGCGCAGCGCGGGCGCCGGGAGATCCAGGCGCGCACGATAGCGGCGGCGCACGATCGCGGTGACCGGCCAGAACACCAGCGTCAGCACGAGCACGGCCAGGCTCACGCACAGCGACGGCACGAGCCAGGCGCCGTTGCTCGCAGTCGAAGCGCGCAGGTAGACGTCGAACGGTGCGACCAGGCTGTAGCTCCAGCGGTCGACCTTGCCGTCGACGACTTTCGCCGTGAGCTGATCGTGCCCGTTCGGATCCTGCCAGAGGAACGGCGTGGTCTCGACCCACTGGATCGGCTGGCCATTCAGGCCTTTCAGATCCGCCACGACCAGCTCGCCCTTCGCACCGACGCCGACCTTGGTCTGGCCGATCAGGCCGATCGCGGAGAGGAACGTCGTCTGCGAGCCGCGCGATGCGACCCAGTTGCCGGCCATCAGTTGCGCGTGCTGCTTGGCTGTCGCTTCGTCCACGCGTGCCGTGCTGCGCGGTGCTCCCGGAAAGTAGCGGTCGGCGAAGTCGGCGAACAGCGCAAGGCGCAGCTTGTGCGCAGCGCCTTCCTTGCCGGCGCTGTTGAACGACACGTAGAAGCCGGCGTTATCCTTCAGGAACAGGTGCAGCGAGGTGTGGAAGTTCTGCGTGTCGCCCAGGTGCGCGATGACTTCCCGGCCGTTGATGTTGGTCTCGAAGAAACCAAGCTCCATGCGGTTCAGCGGCGGCAGCAGCGTCAGCGCGCTGTCATGCATCAGCCTGGCGGTCTCTTCCTTCAGGATGCGGTTGCCGTTGTACTCGCCGTTCTGCAGATGCGCGATCATGAAATGCGCCATGTCCTCGCCCGGCGACGACAGCGCCCCGGCCGGCGCCGGTCCGACGATCTCGAATTTCTTCGCCTCGCCGGAGGCGACGATGTAGCCGGTCGCCATCAGCGGCTCGAGCGCAGGCGGCAGCGGCTGGCGCATCGTCGAATGCTTCATGTCGAGCGGCGCGAAGATGTGCTTCTCGACGTAGTCGTAGAACGACTCGCCCGACACGCGCTCGACGATGTAACCGGCCATTGACGTTGCATAATTCGAGTAGGCTGGCGTGGTGCCGGCGTCGAATACGCGCGTCGGCATCCAGCGCTTGAGCAGCTCCACGTAGCCGGGCTGGGTCGGGTCCTCGGTGATGATGTTCTTGACCTGCTCCTCGAAGCCGGCTGTGTGCGTCATGATGTTGCGCAGCGTGATCGGCTTGCCGTCGCGCGCCGGAACCTGGAAGTCGCTGCCCAGGTACTTGTTGACGTCGGCATCGAGATCGAGCTTGCCCTGCTCGACCAGCTGCATCACGGCAGTCCAGGTGATCAGTTTCGACACCGAGCCCGGCCGGAACAGCGTGAGCTTCGGGTCGACCGGGGTCTTCTTCTCGACGTTCGCGTAACCGAAGCCGCGTTCGGTGAGGATTTGCCCGTCCTTGACCACCGCGACGACGGCGCCGGCAAGGTCACCGGTCGCGAGCGCGTACGGCATGTAGCCGTCGAGCCACGCATTGACGTCGTCGGCGGTCAGGGCTTTGGCGACTTGCGCATCGGCCGGTTTCGTCGCTGCCGTGCCTTCAGTCGGCGTTGCAGCCGGGCTGACCGGCGCGGCTGCTGGCGGCGGATTCGTCTGCGCGATCGCCATCAGCGATCCTGTTGCCAGCAATGTGAGGGCCAGCCATTTCATCGAAACCATGTTCCTCTCCTCTCGTGGAATCGCTGCGCGCCGACCATTCGATGCGCGCGACTCCTGTGATGTTGCGTCTCAACGTCCCGCCGGTTCGCGCCTGGATGGATACAGCCGCCGCCGCTCGATCTTCCCCTCTCCCGCCGGCGGGGAAGGTGCCGACGGCAGCCGGGCATCGCTCCGGTATTCTCGGCATTTGCGCCCTCCTTGGCGATCAGTTGCGGGTGGCGCTTCCGCGGTCGACTTCTCCTGGCCAAGCGCCGACCTCACACGCGGAGCGCTTCGCGCACCGACCTCTCCCGCCGGCGGAAGCGGTGAACGACTGCTCGCCCTGCGCGCGCAGCTTTCGATCATGCCAGGCATGCATCGACCAAGCGCTCGAACTGCGCACCACCGCGCATCGGATCGGCAACCGGCAATCCGAGCCGCGCACTTTCGCTCGCCAGCAACGCGAGCGCCGCGGCATCGTCCAGGTTGCCGGTATTCAGGCTCACGCCGCCGCAGCGAATCGCAGGATTCGTGCGCCGGCCCAGGCGCAAGGTCATGTCGATCGTCTCCTCGATGCTCGGCAGCGCGAACTCCTCATGACCAAGGACGAACTCGCGGCCCGGCTCGTGGCAGACCACGAACACGTCCGGCTGGCTGCCATGCAGCAGGCCGAGCGTCACCGCGGCATAGGCTGGATGAAACAGCGAGCCCTGGCCCTCGATCACGTCCCAATGCCGCGGATCGGCCGCGGGGCTGAGCAGCTCGGCGGCACCGGCCTCGAAGTCGGCGACGACCGCGTCCATCGGCATGCCGCTGCCGGCGATCAGGATGCCGGTCTGGCCGGTGGCGCGGAAGTCCGCGTCGACGCCGCGCGCGACGAATGCCCTGGCCAGCGCGAGCGCCGTATACTTTTTGCCGAGTGCGCAATCGGTACCGACCGTGAGCAGGCGCTTGCCGCTGCGCCTGCTGCCCGAACCGATCGGGATATTCTTCGGCGGCGTGCGAATGTCGATCAGACGCCGGCCCAGGCGCGCCGCGGCAGTCTTGAGGGCCGGCGTGTCGGCCAGCTTCATGTGCATGCCGCTGACGATATCCAGACCTGCCTCGAGCGCCTCGACCAGGGCCGGAATCCAGCTGTCGTAGATGATGCCGCCGGAGTTGGCGACGCCGATGACCAGACTGCGCGCGCCCCGGGCCCGCGCTTCCTTCGGCGTGAGGCGCGGCAGTCCGGTCGTGACGGTTGCTCCACACGACCACTCGCCGACGACGCGATCGCCGGCCCAGTCGCGCAAGCCGAACGCGGTCTTCGCGTAGCTCGGCTCGGTCGTGTCGCCGAGAAACAGCAGGTACGGCTGCGGCAGCGATTCCACCGGCGTCTCACGCAGAACTGAAGCCGACATCATTTGTCTCTACCCGTCCTGCTTTTCAGGTGTGGAGGAATGGCGCCAGTCCGAAGCCGGCGCCACCTGTTCGCTCTTTCGCCGGATCAATCAAAACTTCGCGTCGAAGCCGATGCCGATCGTGCGCGGCTGCAGCGGCACACCCTTGACCTGCGCGACTTCGCCGGTCGCAGCACTCGGCAGCGGACTGAGGTTCGTATACACGCGCTTGTCGGTCAGGTTCTTGATGAACACGCGCACGGTCCAGCGGTCGTTCGAGACGTCCGCATTCAAGTCGATCGCCGTGTAGCTGTCCTGCGGATACGAGTTCGGCGCGTGTTCGAGCGCGCTCCTCGTGTCGCCGAAGTAGCGCAGGCCGCCGCCGACGCGACCGGTCCAGCCGCCGCTGAGCGGGAACGAGTAGTCGCCCGTGGCCGACCAGGCCCACTGCGGAATCGACGGCAGGCGGTCGCCGTTGAGTCCGCCGAGGCTCGGCACGTCTTCGGTCAGCACGGCGTCGGTATAGGCCGCGTTGAGGCCGAAGCGCAGTCCGGCGACCGGCATGAACAGCGTCGACAATTCCAGGCCGCGGCTGCGCGCGGTGCCGCCGTTGGCGAGATATGAGACGACGCCGTTGTTGGCCGACACCTGGATCTTGTCCCACTCGATGTCGAACGCGGCGACATCGAACAGCCAGCGGTGGTCGTCGGAAACGGACTTCCAGCCCAGTTCGTAGTTCGTCAGCGTCGAGGCGTCGACCGACGGCGGGACTCCCGGCAACGCGAGGTTCGGGCCGCCCGGCTGGTAGCCGCTGGCGATGCGCGCGTACAGCATCGAGTCGGGCGTGACGTGCCAGCGCGGGCTGAACGAATAGGTGAACACGTCTTCGGAAGACGAGCCGTTGGTGTTGCCAAGGCCGGTCAGCGCGCCGCTGGTGATCTCGGAAAAGGTCTGCTCGTTGTGCGCCCAGCGCACGCCGGCGGTGATGTCGAATGCGCTGTTGAATTTCCAGGTCACGTCGCCGAAGCCGGCGTATTCCTTGTACGTGGACGGCAGCGCGATGACCGCGAGCGGATCGAGGCCCGGAATCGGCGTGTAGTCGAAGAACTGCGCGCTGGCAGCCTGGTTCTGCTTGCTGTTCTCGTTGGTGTAGAACGCGCCGACCAGCCACTCGAACGGACCGTCGGTCTTCGACGCCAGGCGGAATTCCTGGGTCGTCTTGTACAGCTTCAGGTCGTACGTGACCACGGAAATGCCGTCGTCCGGCAGGCCGACCAGCGGAAACAGCACGCCGTACACCAGGCTCGCGTCGAGCGCCGAGTGCGACGTGCTCTGCGCATAGCTGGTTGCCGAGACGAAGTCGGCCCAGCCCAGATTCCAGTTGATCGTCGCGTTGTAGTAGTCGTTGTCCTTGCGGTACGGCTCCGGTACGTAGTTGTCGTCCTTCAGGTCGCCATCGATCGGCTTCAACGACACCGGATCGAGCGCTGTCGCCGAACTGCTGTCGGCATTGATCTTCGACTGGATCGCGGACAGCTTCAGCGAAAAATCGTCGTTCGGCTTCCACAGCAGCGTGGCGTGTGCGGCCTGCTGCGAGTAGGAATCCTGATCCTTCTCGCCCGTGCGCACGTTGTCGGTGAAGCCGGGCGAATTCTGCCGGGCGAAGCTTGCGCTCAGGGCGAGCTGGCCCGGTACCAGCGGCAGGTTCAAGCCGACGCGTCCGCCGACGCCGAGGTCGCTGCCGCCCTCGGTGCTGAACGTGTCGGCGCCGAAGCGCCACGATGCGACGTCCAGGTCCGGCAGCTTCGTCACGTAACGCAGCACGCCGCCGAGCGAGCTGGCGCCGTACAGCGTGCCTTGCGGCCCGCGCAGCACTTCGATGCTCTGGAAGTCGTACGGCAGCAGGTCGAGCACTTCGGTCGAGCCCGCGCCGTAGTTGCTGCTCGTGCCGAGCGGCGTTTCATCGATGTATGTCGCGACGGTCGAGCCGGCACTGAGCGGCGTGATGCCGCGAATGCCGACCTGCGCCTGACCGGGCGAGCCGCCGTTGACGATGGTCAGTCCGGGCAGGTACGCCGCATAGTCGGCCAGCTGCGTCGCGTGCAGATTCTCGAGTGTGCCCTCGTCGATCACGCTGACCGACATTGGCACGCTCTGGATATCCTCGCTGCGCTTCTCGGCGGTGACGATGATCGTGCCGAGCGTCGAGCTGTCGGCGTCGGGCTTGGCGGCATCCTGCGCCGACGCCTGCGCGCCGGCGCAGAGCGCGAGCAGGATGGAAAGGCCCAACCTCGTGCGATTGAAGTTCGTGCTCATGAATTTTTCTCCCCGGGTTGCTTCGGTGGCGGTGTTCGTTTCGGCTCGAGCCAAGTGCTGCCGAGCAGGCGGCGGAAATTGCCGCCGAGCACGGCCTGGATATTGGCTTGACTGTAGCCGCGCTTGAGCATCGTCGCGGTCAGGTCGTAGACCTTGCGCGGATGGTCGAAGCCGTCGGTGTCGATCTTGTCGCGAAAGGCGTAGCTGCTCTTGTAGCCGGCCTTGAGCTTTTCGTACTGGTCCTTGGGCATGTGGTCGTAGCCCATCAGGTCCGAATCCGAGCCGATGCCGACATGCTCGATGCCGGCCAGCTTCGCGACGTGGTCGATGTGATCGACGATGTCCTCGATCGTGGTCGGCTCGGAGTCCTTGACGAACATGCGCACGCCGGTGATGCCCATGACGCCGCCCTTCGCCGCGAGCTTCGTGATCGCCTCGTCGGTCTTCAGGCGCGGATGGTTGTTCAGCGCGCGGCAGTTCGAATGCGTGATCGCAATGGCCTTGGGCGAGATCTCGATCGCGTCGAGCGTCGTCCGGTCGCCCGAATGCGACACGTCGATCAGCATGCCGACGTCGTTCATCGCCTCGATGATCTTCGCGCCGTAGTCGGTGATGCCGCCGTCGACGCGCTCGGTCGAGCCGCTGCCGATCAGGTTTTGCGTGTTGTAGGTCAGCTGCGCGCAGCGCAGGCCCAGGTCGTAGAAATCCTTGACGTCGCCCGGCTGGCGGAACTCGTCGGCGTTCTGCAGCCCCATGATCACGGCGACCTTGCGCGCGGCCTTGGCGTGATCGAGATCCTCGGCACGGCCGACCAGCGAGAACACCTCGCTGTTGCGCCCGCAGAAGCCGCTCCATGCGGCAATGAACTGCAGCGCGTCGTCGTAGGCGGTCGCGCCGCCGACGCCGACCGAGTTGTGGAAGCCGGTGATGCCGCAGCTGCGGAACATCTGCGCATCGGCCGCGCTCAGCGGCAGCGAAAAGGCATCCGGGTTGAAGTCGATCTTGAGCGGCGCCAGCATGTCGATGACCAGCGAGCGCTGCACGATGTCGATGACCTTCGCCGGATATTTCCTGTTCGCTTCGGCCGCCGGCGCAGGCGCCGCATGGAGCCGCAACGGCGCCAGCGCGAATGCCGCGGCACCTATGCCCAAGCCGCCGACTACACGCCGGCGCGCGGCCCGAAAAGCGTCGTTGCCGGACATTTCTCCCCTTGTTTGCCAAATGTCGTGATCAGGCGAGTATGATCCTGATTAGAGAATTGTCAACGGTATTTTCTATTGAGGCCGGCCGCGTTTCATGCTGCAATAGCAGCATGCCGGCGGGGCGCGCGACCGGGCGAACGGGCCTCCAGGCCAGCAGCGGCGCGGCCATGCCGCTGAATTCGCCAAAGTCGATATTTGCGCGGGCGCGCAGGCCTTGTATGCTGCAACGGCACGAAGACAGTTTGTCCTGATTGGAAAAATCGGTGGCCGCAGCGGCATTCGGGGCAGGCCCTGGCGAGCAGGCAGGCGTACGCCGCGCGAAGGACGAGGAATCGATGGACATGAAAACGCGTCACCCGACACTCGGCAGCCTGCTGCGCGCATTGCGCGCGCGCAACGGCTGGACGCTGAAGGAGATGAGCGAGCGCATCGCCATTCCGGTGTCGACGCTGTCGAAGGTCGAACACGACCGCCTCACGCTGACCTACGACAAGCTGCTGCAGCTGAGCCAGCGCCTCAACATCCGCATGTCCGAGCTGTTCGCCGATCCGGCCGCCGAAGCCGAGGCGCCGGTCACCGCGCGCCGCAGCCTCGGCAGCATGGACGATGCAGTGCGCGTCAACACCAAGAACTACGATTACTACTACCTGTGCGCCGAACTGCGGCGCAAGCGCATGATCCCGGTGTACACGCGCATCCGCGCCAAGAGCCTCGAGGAATTCGGCGAACTGGTGCGCCACTCGGGCGAGGAATACATCTACGTGGTCGAAGGCGCGATCATCGCCCACACCGAATTCTACGACCCGGTCGAACTCGGCCGCGGCCAGTCGATCTACATCGACAGCACGATGGGCCACGCCTACATCGCGGCGAAGGGCTGCAAGGAAGCCGTGGTGCTCGCCGTCTGCTCGAGTGCCGACGACAGCCTGCTCGAATCGCTGTACTCGCTGCATGGCGATGCCGAACCGGCGCCGCCGGTGCCGGCTCCCGCGACGGAAAAGCCGCGCGCCGGCAAGCGGCCGACAGCGTCGCGCAAGCGCTGACGGCTGGGCCCTCCCCTTCAACGGGGGTTGGTACGGATGGTGTCGCAGTCGCGCTGTTGCGCATCCGTTTTTTGCTCGTCCTTCCAGCAAAGGCTGTAACAATTCTTCGCTTCTTTTCTTAAGTGCAGAGCTTCCACTCGCCCTGCGGGCGAGCGGGTTACTTTCTTTGCTTGTGCAAAGAAAGGTAACCAAAGAAACACACCCCCGGTGGCGCGCCTTCCGGGCATCCTGCCCTTCAGGTGCGCGAGGGTGCTCGGGGGTTCGCTGGATGTACGTCCATGTACATTCAGCGAACGGGCGCACATCGTGTGCGCCCTCCTGCGGACTGATCCTACGCACCCTCGCCGCGCCACAGGGGCCCCGTATGGGCGGCATCCTGCCGCAGAAGCCAAGGCTCGCTCCGGACATTCGTCGAGGTAGTGCAGGGATGCACGGATTCGTGGATCCCGGCGCCGTTCGCGGTGCCGAGCATCGCAGGGGACGGCGGAAAATGCCCGCAGGGGCGCGCACACGATGTGCGCGCGTCGGCTGACAGTACA